>Ga0233438_10000042_pt1 | contig 170081 bp, 164 predicted proteins | sample SI_123_September_FD_182720 | JGI IMG/M metagenome (GOLD analysis project Ga0233438, IMG submission 182720) | Seawater microbial communities from Saanich Inlet, British Columbia, Canada - SI_123_September2016_10_MG | ecosystem: Environmental > Aquatic > Marine > Inlet | place: Canada: British... | reverse complement strand
TAAAATATTCTCTATTAAAATAGATATAGACCTTACTATTCTGAGTATAGCTATTGTTTTTCCATTAGTTTTTTCAATAACAAGTGCCTATCAAAGAAGACAAGATTCCATAAGACACTACACAGGCTTTAGAAATAAAATCATTGATCTTACTAATTTGATTTATTCAGTGGACACTATCAAAGAAGAGGAATATAACTCCTTGTTTAATAAACTCTTGGAACTTCAAAATGATTTAAATAACATTCTGTTAAATTCTCTGAACCATATAGAGTCATCTAGAAAGTATAGAGAACAGAGAAAAAATATTTTTATTCAAATAATTAATTTAAAAAATAAGTTTAATGAGCGAGAAAAAGACTCTATTATAAGGGTGAAAAATGAACTTTTCTATGATATAGAAATGTTAAATGGAATAAGATTACATGGGACTCCTTTATCACTTAGGATCTACTGTTTAGTATTCATATTCATCTCACCTTTTTTATTCAGCTCAAATGAATTTTTTGTAATTGGGGACTTTAGTTCAGATATACTTTCCCTAATTGTTTCGTTAACTATCAGCTTCATTTTAATGGCTTTATACAATGTACAAGACTACATTGAAAATCCATTTGATCAAAAAGGATTAGATGACTTAAAAATTAACAGTCTTCAAGTTGAAGAAAATGAGCGTTTAGATTTTTAATTTTTAAAATAAAAAAAACTATCCACTTTTAACAAACACTAATCTATATAAATGTTTAATTATATTTTTTTGTCTCTTTATATTTTCAGCTAAAGGCCAAGAAGATGAATCTCTAAAAATTGAGAGGTTTATTTACAATACTGAAATAACACTCAAGGGAAAAATTGATAAATGATTGGTCCGTTTTGACAATAATTGACGTAAGATGTTTGATGACATTTGCCTCATCATAAGACTAACTATCCTGAATTCAAAATCAATTAATTGGCAAAATGCCATTATCGGAGGAATCCTTGGGACGCTATTATTCGACTTATTAGGTTTACTGTTTACCGGAACTTGGTGGGATATTCCTAATCTATTAGGCTCTAAAGTAGGGTATGGATTACCTTATGGAGTACTTGGACTGGGAAGGTCACGAATGATAGCAAAGACAGAAGTAGTTGACTACAATTCATCTACCACTGTGAGAATGGAAGATGGTGAAAAAGATAAATCCAAAAACGACAAGCGTAAGGATATTAGAACAAAAGCATTTGAAGAAACGAAACTATTAAACTTCTATAATATAGGTGGAATTAGATTTAACAATATTGCAACAAACGATGCAATGGTAAAATCAAAATTAAATCAAATGACTGCCGATGGCTGGGAATTGGCTTTTGTGACAGGAGGTGTTGAATCAAGTGGAGCTAAAGACCCAAATGGAATTTATCTTTCACGTTACATTTTCAAAAAACCCTTATAGCCTCTACGAATTTATCGTTATAGCATTTTGTTATTCACATATAAACCTTTCAAATAATAAATGTTCCTTATACAGCAATAGTTAGATAGTGTTTTATTTGTTTGATTTACATTCATTTAAATTTAATATTTGTGTAGGAAAAATAGAGTTGTAGGTTTAATGAAATTGAAAATGTCTGACTGATGATAAACCACTACTACGCATCTCTTTTTTTTATTTGATTTTTGTTTAGTTTGTGATAAAAGTGGGGATAATTGCTGTGAAAAAGAAAGATTCAATTTAACCCCACTTTTTTTATGCATTCAATTCAAAATCTTTATCCCTTTTATAAGCGGTAGCTTACCTACGAGCATTTGAACTAGAACGTCCTGTAAATTACAAGAAAATTTAAGGGATGTATGAGTGTTGTACAATTTGTAAGTGGGGGAAATAATATTCATATTCTGTTGGAAGAATGGGTTTCCGTCGAGTCTCATCAAATATTCTAATGATAAGATGAATGAGGATGAAACAGGAGTCTTACAAAAACACTTAATATTGTTTTTGACACTACACAATTATTAAAAATTATTGAAAACAATACTAATCACATGGATTACTGATTTTTAAATCAGAGGTATTTTCTATTCATGTGGTACAGTAAAACGGAGGATATAGATATTGAAGATTTTGTACCTTTATCATTCTTAATCATAAATCAATTAAAATGAAAAAAATAACACTTATTTTTATTTCTATGCTGGTATTTAGTTGTACCCCAAAAGCAGAAAAAACTCCATACCAAACTGGCATTATTGAAATGGAGGATGCAAAATCAAAAAGGATTATTGAATTTCACAAAGCTTACATCAATAATAATTTTGATAGTCAGATGGATTTATTTTCAGAAGATGCTGTGATTCATATCAACGCAGATGACGTATCAGCCAAAGATATGATTTCTGGTTTTGCAGAAGGGAGTCAATTCTACAATAACATTCAATACAAAGAATGGAATACAGGAACCTTTATTCTTGATGACGGGAGCATCTACACGAATATGTGGTTTACATGGTCTGCAACTTCAAAAGCAACGGGTGTAACACTCAATAATCCTGTCCACAACTGGATGCGATGGGAAGGTGATAAAATAGTTGAAGGTGCTTTTATTTTTAACCCTACAGATTATATTTCAAATATGAGCAGTGAGTAAATGCTCTTTTGAAAAGGGTATGACCACAGTTCAAAATCAAATTCTCCCCCCCCGCGTGGAAGGTTTTTTTTAAAAGCAAAAAGGATTTGAAAAGCAACCATACTTAACAAATCCTTTAAGTTATTCCGTTGCGTGAACAACGTGGTGCGAATATACAATAAAAACCAAGACCTCAAAGACTCAGACCCTAAGACCACTTCGGGAGAATCTAGGACCAACCCGATAATTCTCTTTAATTCGTTACGACCTGGATTATTCTCTTTACTATGCATTTGTGTGCACGGATCTATCTTTTTACAGATAATTTGCCTAACTTACGGAATATGAAATTTCTTGAAAAATATTATCCTATACTATTAGCGTTTTTAAGCTTTCTCTATTCAATTTATCTCTGGTTTTCAGGACAACAACTCGAAGGCTTGTATGTCGGCCTTTGGCCGGTAACCATTTTAGGTTTTGCTATTGCCATTAGACAAAGAAGAAAAGATTCAAAATAAGAGATTATGAATAATAAAGTCATGTTTATTGTCGGATGTATAGTCTTTTTGATTTATATCTACTTTTACTTTCGAATCGTATTGAGACAAAAATTCGGTAAGAAAAAAGACAATTCTTAATCCACCAAACTACCCTTTTCAACAGTTCGGGAAGATCATCCGGGTTTATCATATCTTTGATACTCAACCAAATGTATGTTCTTTACCAGTACTCAATAAAGAATGGTTTTCATTTTCGGAATAGACATCTCCAAGTGAAGCACAGAGTGAAATTCATAAAAACAAGAGTAGTAAGAATTTTACTTATTCTCTATATATTAGAGGTATTATTAATCTAAATTCAATTTAAATGAGAAAATTAATTTTATTTCTACTATTGAGCTCAAGCATTGCAAAGGGGCAGTGGGTTCAAAAAACATCGTGTAAAAAAGATTCTGAAAAAATCACCAACGAGGCTATAGAATCTATGGCAAACCTTGAATATTTAACAGCTATGGGTATGGCAAAGGCAGCGCTGTTATTAGATCCAAATTGTGGATGTGCTCAATTAGTATTGGCAGCCATAAGTAGCCCAAATCCAAATTGGGGAAGCCAAAAAACAAAGCTAGAAGCGATTAATGTTTCAAAATTAAGTGCAGAAGAAAAAACATGGCATAAGTACCTAATGGCGACAAGAGAAGAGAGACCTGCCGCCGCAAAAGCAGCAGTAGTAAAACATCCGGAAAGTCCTTTAATCAATTATCTCACTACATCACCAACGGACTTTTCTACCTACAAAACTTTTGCAACTAAGTTTCCAAAGCAATCCGCCTCATCTTTAAATATGCTTTCTTATGCTTATTTGAGAGGGGATTTTGGAGAACCAAATGAAGAAATGGCAATGGATTATGTTAAACGTTCACAAAAAATGCATGATGGTCCAAATTCGTACGATTCGATGGCAGAGCACTATGCCTCCATAGGAGCGTATGAAAAAGCGTTAGAAGCTCAATTTAAGGCAATTGATTATGCTCAATTTGCCTCTCCCTATGGAAATTTTGCTCGTATCTATTATTCAAAAGTCAATCAAACAGCTCTTTCTGAACAATTAATTAAAAATCAAAAAGAACTTCAAGATGCCATCTTAGCAAGTGATTATGAAACCTATTCAAAGTATGAACACCCCGATATAAAACACATAACAGGAGATTCTAACTTATCGCCATTCTATGAGTTTGATAAGACGTCACTTAAAAATGAACTAGACATTAATTGGAATCGTTTTGAACTAGAAAATATGGAAGTAAATTATTCTCCGGATATGAAAACTGCTGTTCTGACATTTTACGCTTCTGGAAGCTATACATTTAAAGAAACTCAAAAGGAAATTCCATATAGTACAAGAGGATCCTCGGTATGGGTGAATACTGGACAGGGCTGGAAAGTGATGCACAGTTCATGGGCTCCAAGCCAAGACGGAATTGGTATTCCCAAATAATTGTATCACCAAATAAATGTAGTAAAATACTACCCTTTAAGGCTTCAGAAAAACATAAAGCCTTATCGCACAGTTTACTAAAGTAGTACGTCGGCTATACTCTTACAGCATAGCCGACTTTTTTTATTGATTAAACTCCTTAGAACCCTTTTCCATCTTAAAAATTACCGACATGAGGCGACTTAACCTCTCCATAAAATTTAGGGATACTCAATCTAGAAGTCTGTTAATTTTAATACTTTTAAGGTTTACTTTTCCGTATTAAATCAACAAAGTATGAAAACGATCTCGACTAGTATAAGCCTTGTATTACTCCTTTTAGGTACAGTTACTTTTGCACAAGAGGAATCAATAATAGAAGATATTATAAAAGAAGCTGAGGAAAATTCACAACTAGAAATTCTAGCCCAAGAATTACTAGACGGGATCGGTCCTAGATTAGTAGGGACGCCCCAAATGAAAAAAGCGCACGACTGGGCTGTAGAAAAATACACACAATGGGGCATCGAAGCAAAAAACGAAAGCTTTGGTACTTGGCGAGGCTGGGAAAGAGGAATATCGCATATCGATATGTTACAACCTCGAGTCCAGAGTTTACGTGGAACGCAACTCGCCTGGAGTCCTTCTACTTCCAAAAAAGGAGTAACAGCAGAAGTTATAATTTTGTCCGAGGTAACCAACCCAGAAGAATTTAAGTCCTGGCTCCCTAATGTAGAGGGGAAAATCGTTTTGATTTCAAGAATGGAGCCAACAGGGAGACCAGATTACAATTGGGAAAAGTTTGCTACTGAGGATTCTTTTGAGAAAATGAAAACCGAACGCGATTCGTTGTATAAAAAGTGGAGGACCAACCTCAAAAACACGGGCTACAATTCAAGAAGTATCGTAAAAACCCTAGAAGAAAGTGGGGCTGCCGGTCTAATCAGTTCCTATTGGTCACGAGGTTTTGGAACCAGTAAAATTTTTAGTGCCCGTACCAAAGCCATCCCCACAGTGAGTTTGGAGTTGGAAGATTACACGCTACTGTATCGCTTAGCCGCAAGAGGTCAAAAACCTGTAATAAATATAACCGCACTTTCTAAGGAACTAGGAGAAGTCCCTACCTTCAATACCATAGGGGAAATAAAAGGAACGGAGAAACCGGAAGAATATGTGGTTTTATCCGCTCACTTTGACTCCTGGGACGGGGGTACTGGTGCGACAGACAATGGTACTGGATCTCTTGTCATGATGGAAACTATGAGAATCTTAAAAAAAATGTATCCCAATCCCAAACGAACTATTCTTGTTGGACACTGGGGGAGCGAAGAGCAAGGTTTAAATGGATCTCGTGCTTTTGTTGAAGATCATCCAGAAATTATCGCAAACATTCAAGCCGTATTTAATCAAGACAACGGGACTGGGAGGGTTGTAAATCTTTCAGGGCAAGGCTATTTACATGCCTATGAATATCTTGGGAAATGGCTTGCTAAAGTCCCTACTTCTGTAACAAAACATATTGAAACAACTTTCCCAGGTACTCCTGGAGGTGGAGGTTCGGATTATGCCTCTTTTGTAGCCGCTGGTGCTCCTGCCTTTAATCTAAGTTCGCTGGATTGGTCCTATCGTGATTATACCTGGCACACCAACCGGGACACCTATGACAAACTTATCTTTGACGATATTAAAAACAATGTCATCCTAACTGCACTACTAGCCTACATGGCCTCTGAAGATCCCGAAAAAAGTTCTCGAGAAAAAAGTGTATTACCTGTCAGTAAAAGAACAGGAAAACAAATGATTTGGCCCAAAAAAAGAAGTCCAAACAGGAAAGGAGGGATGCGGTAGTTTCGTTTTCCGTTTGGGCGCAAGAGCTCCTCTGTGCAAGTTCCAAAAGCGTTCCAGACCTACTACTCCACAAACTAGTATACGTACCTAAAACCCCTCACCTCGGTGTGGAGTTTTGTTGTGGTACACTTGTGGCTCCATCCAATCCTTAATTCAACGCTTCGCAAAAGCAACTCATTTCTCGTCATGGAGACTCAAGTGAGGCACCGTAAAATAGCTCATAAAAAACACAAATAACTTAGCCTTTTTTCTAAACCTTTTAAATTTAAGCCATCGAGTAGTTAACTTAAATATAAACAACGGTGTTTAGGTATAGTCATAATTATGCTTTAACTTTGAAAAAAATTGTTAAACAAAAGGGCTCAAAAAGAACACTTTTAACCATAAAATTAAAGAATTTATAAAAAGTGTTTAATTAAATCGAGTCTTTCGCATTATTTTATTGAACAAATGTCTAAGAATACTTCACTCAAGACAGTGAGAAAATGGATCTTATTTTTTGTAGGATTTGTTGTTATCGCACTGTCGTTTCAACTATCAAAACTAATTATTGATAGCAATCCTCCTCCAAGAAAAAAAGCAGAAAACACAGTCAAAGAAGTCTACACTAGAAAAGCAAAAAATGGATCTTTGCAAGTACAAATACCTTCCAAAGGAGTTTTACAAGCCTACAAACGCATTCAAATTACGTCTCGGGTACAAGGCGTAATGCAAACGATAAATCCGTTATTCAAAACTGGACAGTCCTACAAAAAAGGGCAGCAATTGGTACAAATAGCCTCTTCAGAATTTCGTTCGAATGTCATTGCACAGCGGGCTTCCTTATACAATCTTATCACTTCTGTATTGCCCGATTTACAATTGGATTTTCCTAAAGCCTATGAGCTATGGAGTGCCTATTTAAAATCCTTTGACCTGAAAAAACCAGTCCCTTCCTTACCAAAAATGGATGAAAAGGTTCGACTTTTTGTTTCTGGTCGCGGTGTCATCTCTTCCTACTACACTTTACAAAACTTAGAAAAGACTTTGACTTTTTATAAAATTAAAGCTCCTTTCAATGGGGTTTTAGTGAGTGCTAATGTTACGGAAGGTTCATTAATTAGGCCCGGTCAGGATTTGGGGGAGTTTATTGCTCCTGGGGATTACGAATTGAGAGTTGCCCTTCCTAGGTCCTATGTGTCCAATATAACAGAGGGAGCAGAGGTCAAGGTTAAGTCGATAGACGATGAACGCATCTACACCGGTATAGTTTCTAGAATTAATGCGATGGTAGACAGTCAAACCCAATCGGTAAAGGTATTCATCCGATTGCGTGATGAAAATCTGAAAGAAGGGATGTTTATGAATGCAGAGATCAACGCTATGGAGTTCAACAATGTTTTTGCGGTAGACAGGGGCTTACTAAATGAATCCCAAGAGCTGTTTGTAGTTCAAAACAACAAGCTGAGTTTGAAAAAGGTAAATCCCATTCACTTTACCGAGACCCTTGCCCTTATCCAAGGGCTTGCCGACGGAGAAGAAATCGTTGCTCAGCCATTGATTGGGGCCTATGAGGATATGGAGGTTTCCCCTATTCCTTTTGAACAAAAGAAATAGACCGCGCTCATGAAAAAGATTATAAATTACTTTGTCAAATACCACGTTGCGGTTAACGTCGTTATTATTGCCTTTTTATTGTTTGGAATTTTAGGATTAAAATCATTAAAATCTTCTTATTTCCCCCTTACAGAATCTCATATTGTTCAAATTTCAGTGGTCTACCCCGGTGCTTCCCCGATGGAGGTGGAAGAAGGGGTGATCTTAAAAATTGAAGATAATTTAAAAGGCTTGAGAGGTGTGGAAAGGGTCACCTCTGTATCTAGAGAGAATTTAGGATCAATCACCGTTGAAGTGGAAGAAGATTTGGACATCAACTTTATGTTGTTGGAAGTTAAAAACGCGGTAGATCGTGTACCCAGTTATCCAACAGGGATGGAACCTTTGGTCGTATCCAAGAGGGAACCTATTCGGCCTACAATCAATTTTGCACTGACTGCTAAAAACATAAAACTGTTAAATCTTAAAAAAATTGGGCGTCAAATTGAAAACGACCTAAGAGCTTTGCCGGGAATCTCTCAAATAACCGTCTCTGGATATCCAGATGAAGAAATTGAAATCGGAGTAAATGAAAACAAACTTTTGGCTTACGGTCTTAGTTTTAGTCAAGTGGCACAGGCGGTAGCTAGAGCCAATATCATCGTGACAGGAGGTCGTGTTAAAACCGATGCAGAAGAATTTTTAATCCGAGCAAACAACAAGTATTATTACGCTGAGCAACTTTCTAACATAGAAGTATTGTCTCTCTCTGACGGAACTCAGATTTTATTAAAAGATGTAGCTGAAATAAAAGATCGGTTTTCTGAAACTCCCAATGGGAGTTATTTGGAAGGCAATGCTTTAATAAATATAAGCGTGACTTCTACCAATTCTGAAGATGTGATCTCGTCAGCAGCAACAGTTCGCAAGTATATTACTCAATTTAATGAAACCAACGACAACGCTCAGTTAGAAGTTCTTGACGATGCTTCAGTTACTTTAACAGAGCGGAATCAATTGTTGACAGAAAATATATTTCAGGGAATGCTATTGGTGCTTTTATTCCTCTCCATCTTTTTGAATTCTAGATTGGCTTTTTGGGTTGCTTTTGGCCTCCCAGTGTCCTTTTTGGGGATGTTTATTTTTGCACCACTTTTCGGTGTCACCATTAATGTCTTATCTACATTCGGGATGATTATCGTTATTGGAATCTTGGTAGACGACGGAATTGTTATTGCAGAAAATATCTATCAGCAATACGAAAAGGGAAAGTCTCCCTATCGCGCAGCTATAGATGGTGTTATGGAGGTAATTCCCCCAGTAGTATCTGCCATTATCACCACTATTTTGGCCTTTTCACTTTTCCTCTTTTTAGATGGAAGAATAGGAGAGTTTTTTGGTGAAGTTTCCGTTGTTGTTATGTTGACCCTTTTTATTTCATTAATAGAAGCTCTGATTATACTTCCAGCCCATTTAGCACATTCAAAAGCGCTACTGAAAAAGAAGAAAAATCCAAAAACGCTTGTTGCAAAAGTATTTTCTAAGTTAAGAGAGATCAATAAACTAGGAGATGTATTTATGAAATCTATTCGAGATCGTGTTTATGAACCGTCACTTCGGTTTTCATTAAACAATCGGTTTTTAATTATCGCAATCTTTATTAGTTTGTTTCTCCTTACCGTTGGTTCTTTTGGAGGGGGAATTATCAAAACGTCTTTTTTTCCTTCAATTGCCTCTGACCGAATTTCCATTGACTTAGTCATGCCCAATGGAACAAATGAAAGAATCACAGACTCCATTATCACTCAAATAGAAAAAACGTCCAAATTGGTGGACCAGGAGTTTACCGAGAAGTACCTCAAGGGGGAAGAAAAGTCTCTTTTTGTCAATACGATTAAAACCCTCGGTAATGGAGCTTCAAAGGCCAATCTAACTATCAACTTACTCCCCGGTGAACAGCGTCCTGACCTCATCCGCTCTCGAATGGTCTCTACACGGATTGCAGAACTTGTAGGTCCTGTCATTGGCGCTGAAAGTATTGTCTATGGATCTGGTTCAAATTTTGGAGGTAAACCCGTTTCGGTATCGCTATTATCAAACAACATTCAAGAATTAAAAGAAGCAAAAACTGAATTGAAGAAGGCCTTAAATTCCAATGCATTACTTAAGGATGTGGAGGACAATGATCCCGTGGGAATCAAAGAGATTACACTCGAATTAAAAGACAACGCTTATGCCTTAGGCCTGGACTTACAATATTTAATGAGTCGTGTTCGTGCTGGCTTTTTTGGTGTACAAGCACAACGTTTTCAAAGAGGTCAAGATGAAATTCGGGTATGGGTTCGCTACAAAAAAGAAGATCGTTCTTCCATCACCCAACTAGAAGACATGAAAATTGATTTACCCAATGGCGATCTCGTCGCTTTAAAAGAGATTGCGTCGTATTCCATTAGAAGAGGAGAAGTCTCTATCAATCACTTAGACGGGAGAAGGGAAATCCAAGTTTCAGCCGACCTAAAAAATTCTGAAGAAGCCTCTGCCACTGACATCATGGCGGATATTCGAAGCAATATTATGCCCAAAATTCAAGAAAGGCTCCCTACGGTGAGCGCCTCCTACGAAGGTCAAAACCGAGAAGCCTTTAAACTCATCAATTCCCTGTCTAGAGCAGGGATACCCATTTTGATTTTAATTTATATAACCATTGCTTTTGCCTTTAGAAGTTATTCTCAACCCATTTTACTCTTTTTATTAATTCCTGTAAGTTTAATCGGTGTTGCCTGGGGGCATTGGGTTCATAACTTCTCGGTTTCTATTATTTCTTTACTTGGAGTCATAGCGCTTATTGGGATCATGGTTAATGACGGGTTAGTTTTTATAGGAAAATTCAATTCGAATATAAAGGAAGGATATCGGTTTAAAGAGTCCTTGATTTTAGCCGGTAGATCTCGATTTAGGGCAATTTTCCTTACTTCTGCAACCACAGTTGCGGGGCTTACACCTCTGCTTCTGGAGAAAAGTAGACAAGCACAATGGTTAAAGCCAATGGCCATTACGGTTTCCTATGGAATCGCTTTTGCTACAATTTTGACTTTGATTTTACTGCCTATTTTCATTTCACTGATCAATGAGGCTAAGGTCTATTTCAATTGGTTGGCCTCTGGAGAGTTTCCCTCGCAAGAATCTGTTGAAAGAGCTTTAATCGAGAAAAAAGAAGAAGATAAAATGGCTGAAACAGAGTCAGAAAACGTTCAGATATGAGAGTAAAATTTAGCATCGCTTTACTATTTTTTGGAATTTTTACATCAATTCAGAGTCAAGAAAACCTATCAAAAGAAGAAGCTCTGGCCATCGCTCTGGAGCAAAACTTTGGAATACTCATTTCAAGGAATACTACAGAAATAGAAAAAAATAATAGCAGTCTACTAAATTCAGGGTATTTGCCTTCAGTGGCTCTTTCGAGCGGGGGGAATTATACCGGATCGGATGCCGAAATTGCATTTCCGGGACAGGTGGATGACCAAGGAAATCCAATACCAAATCGGGTTTTTGAAGATCAAGAAACACAACGCTTTAATGCTGGGATAAATGTAAACTATACACTTTTTGATGGTCTGGGTAGAAAATATACCTACAAACGACTTAAAGAGCAATATGCACTTAGCGAATTACAGCTTAGAGAAACCATTGAATTTACCATTTTGCAACTCTTCGAAGTTTACTTTAATATCGCTCAGCTCACAGAATCGAATGCTATTTTACAAGATAATTTAGCTGTATCTCAGGAGCGTCAAAAGCGAGCTGAATATGCCTTTATCCACGGGCAAGGAAATAAACTTGCTGTATTAAATGCTCAGGTAGACGTTACTAATGACAGCATTAACTTGATCCAAACAAAACAGCAACTAGATAATGCAAAAAGAGATTTGAACCTGCTCTTAAACCAGCCTATAGAACAAGTCTACAGTGTTGATTTGAGTGTAAACTTTGTGCCTGAAATCCAAATAGAAAGCTGGTTGGAGACTGCCGCGGAAAATAATGTGGCCCTTTTAAAGCAAAAACGCAACTATCAAATCAATGCATATGATATTAAAATTCGTCAATCGGGTTATCTACCTACTTTAGGTCTAGTAGGATCCTACGGATGGAATCTAAACAAAAGTCCCGCTTCTGCCTTCTTCCCTGGAACCAATAATACGACCTACTCAGTAGGTATAGGTGCCAGTTTGAGTTGGAATCTTTTTGATAGTGGGCGTACCCTTACTCAAGTGAAAAATGCAAAAATTGCACTGGAAAATCAAAAAATTCAAGAAGAGGAAACCCTACTTACCTTTGAACGAAATCTGAGGAACGCCCAGCAAAACTATCAAAATGCAGTAAATATTTATACGATTCAAAACAAGCAAGTGGAAACAGGAAAGTATAATTTTGATCGTTCCCAGGCCCAGTACAAACTAGGGTCAATAACCGCGATCGAATTTAGACAAGCCCAAATCAATCTGAGAAATGCCCAAGTCCAAAGAGCCGCTGCGAAATACCAAGCCAAACTGGCAGAATTAAATTTGATTCAATTGAGTGGACAATTATTGAATGTAGAGCTATAAGGCCTCCCGCGGGTTTTGATCAAATCCAATTGTTTTCTCGATCTCTCGGTTGAACCGAGACTATTTTCTCGGTAATTCCTCTTCATTAAGATTTAGAGACTTCTTTGTATCTTGTAGCATATTAACCATAAATCTATTAAAAATGAAAAAACTAGTAGTACTACTTTTCCTTACAACTTCCTTATCCTTCGCTCAAGTAATTAATACAAGAATGATTACTGTGGATCGAGGAATGAATCAAAAATTTGAATCGGGAGTAGAGAAAAAAACAAAAATGTATAATTCTAAAGAAGGGCAGCTAAGATTCTACACCTTTAGAATAACTGCAGGACCCAACATGGACAAGTACTTTAGAGTGAGGTATGAAGATAACTTGAAAGGTTTTGATACGAAACCAACCAAAGAAGCACTAAAAATGTGGAATGATCAAGTTGGAGATCTAATGACCAATTCAAATGGAAGATGGTTTGGACTAAACAAAAATGCCTCCAATATAACCGTTAGTCCTTTTAGCAAACCCCTAAGAAGAGTAATGGAATACAATTACAAGTCGCACAAATCAGGAGATTTTTGGAGATTTAGAAATAACGTTGCTAAAGCAATAAGAGAATCAAAAGCGGATATTTTTATGGAAGTTTGGAATTGCGCATCAGGTTGTGACGGAAATTTAGCAATGATTGTTTTTGGTCATGCAAATTATGAGGAGTTTGGAACTGATAACAGTGTAGAATGGAGAAAAGTATATGACAAATACAACGAGTTGTTTGGTGAAAACAGCTATGAAACTGATATCGCTAGCTTTAGCGAATCACTTGAAATTTACGGTCGCAAAGTTTACAATATGGAATTTTTACCGGAAATGAGTTCCCCGGAAAAAATGTCTAAACTTGACAAATTATACAACAACTAAAAAATATCTTGATGAAACCCTCCGTAGGGAGGGTTTTTCTTGTGTCCCTGCTCGTGTAACTTTATCTTTACCAAATGCTTTCAAAAATTAAATATTTGGGGTTTTCTATTACCTCATTTGCTATTCTATTTAAACTTATGTCATGGCAATTTGCAGATAAACTACTAATCGCAGGATTGGGTTCTTTAGGTATCTATTATTTCATTCAGGTTTTCAGAAAATAAATCATTCTGCTATTTTTTCTATAGTTTTATAATTTAGTTACATGAAACATCCATCGCTATTTCTAGTCAGCTAGCAGAATACTAATTTGGATATAATAGTACTGAGCCAAGTCGATGCATGTCCTTTTAAAACAATAAATAGTAACTGATGAAAAAGTCTACGCTTTTGGCATTAATTTTTGCCTTTGCCTTGGGTGTGTTTCTTTATGTCTATTTTGGTGTTGTTTTTATTGTTTTCCTTCCTCCGCTTTTTGTCTATATTTTTAACAAATACAATAAATGAGTTATGAATAAAGAACTAGTAACACGAATTGGGATTCAAGCTGTGGTTGTTCGTCTAGTACTAACTGTTTTTGAATTTTTGATTGCCAACAGCGATATTGTAGTTTGATCGGGAGCTCTGTTAATTCCCGTTTCTTTGTTTGTGAAAAGTGAAATTTTTCCACAACCTCTTTCCCAAACTAAGAAATTGTTTAACTTTAAACTAATAACCATAAATCAATTAAAATGAAAAATAGTATCTTTTTTTTATTGTCATTCCTAATGTCTTTAGGATTACAAGCACAGTATCTTCAATCAAGATTGTTAGAAGTGAGCCAGGAAAATGTAACAAAATTTGAAGCCGCTGTTGCTGAAAAAACAAAAATGTATAATTCTAAGGAAGGACAGCCACGTTATTTGACCTTTCGAATTTTAACTGGGCCAAATGCTCAAAACTATGTTAGAATGCAATATGCCCAAAACATAAGTGAATTTGACAAAGTAGATAAAGTAGGTAATGACTTCTGGTTTAAAACAACTGGAAAACTAAATACGTCCAAGGGAAACACGATGCTATCACGAAACAAGGAAGCAAGTTATATCCCCAAAGAAAGTAAAATGGTAAATCACAGGAGAATTTTAATTTATAAAATAAAACCTGGAATGGAAAAAGATTTTTGGAGGTACCGAACCCGACTTGTGAAGGCATTAGCTGCTGCCAATTGGCCAAATCGAGTGTCTGCTTTAAACTGTGTTTCCGGATGTGATGGAAGCTGGGTAATGGTAAGATACCACCACGAAAATTTTGAAGCAGAATATGATGAAAATACTAAAATGTTTCCCGTAGTAGTTGAAAAATACAATGCGCTTTTTGGAAAAGATTCCTATGAAGAGGATGCACAAAAACTACAACTGGCTGTTGAGCGAAATATGACTAGACATCATCAAAGACTACCCGAATTGAGTTCCTCTTGGAATTAATAATTTTGGCATTATAAAAACCCTCCCAAGCGGAGGGTTTTTTTATATCACATTTTTACTCTGGTCGGAATTTTTAAGTTCTTCTTTGTATATTGTATTTTAATAATCATAAATCAACTCAAATGAAAACAAACCTTTTTATTTTGCTTATTGCAATTCTCTTTTGCGGATATACTTACGGTCAAGATTTAACTAATCCCAAAGGTGGCGGAGTTCTCGATCTCGTCACTGTACAGCCATCAGATACTTATTCCAACATGGTGTTTGAAGGACAAATAAGCGGCTATGGAACAGTATACGTTGTCTTTAAAGTAGCTTCAATTGATTCTTCAAAAAATAGCGGAACTCTAGACGGGAATGCGAGAACCATATTAGAAAATGGAACACTCCTATCCACTCCCTTAAAAGGATCATGGAAAAGAATGGGGTCAAAGGTAAAATTCTATTTTACTGATGCCATAAACAATGGTGCAATGAACTTTGTGATGTGGGATGTAGATCTTTTGAAGAAAAAAGCTGTTGTTAACTATTACGAATTGCACAAGGCAGAAAATTAAATCCGCAACAGATCCGATTCTAAATATTTAGGAGCTTCTTTGTATATTGTAGCTTATTAACCATAAATCAATTTATATGAAAAAAGTTTTATTTCTACTTAGTTTGTTTGTTTTTTCCTGTGTTTCGAACGTTTCTTCAGAACAAAATAACACCTCCTATGGCAGGCTACAAAATGACGACGAAAAATCTAAAATAATTGTAAAATTAGCTGATTCTTATTTAGCGGGTAGTTTTGACATCGCAAGGGAGTATTTCACTCCAGACAGCCAGCACTATTTTAATGATTTAGTTTATGATGTGGACGGGATAATTGAAGGATATAACTTTCATTCAGTCTTATTTGACGAAATTAAACATATAGACAGAAAAGTCTATACCGGCTATTTCTCAAATGGAGCAATTCAAACCTATCACGACTTTGTTTGGTCTGCAAAATCAAAAATAACCGGAGAAGTATATTCTTACCCCTGTCACTGCAGATGGGAGTGGGAAGAGAATAAAATAACAAAGACCAGTTGTTACGTTGATCCTGCAGCAATATTTGCAGAGGTTGCTTTATATCAAGAAAAAAACCAATAACTAGCACTCCGTTAAAAAAGGGGGTTTTGCATTCATTTTACTACCAAACACCCTCTTTTTCTGACGAAACTATCATTTTCCTTAGCTAGAACCTGTTCCACTCCAGGTTAGGTGTAATTGTTCTAAGAAAGGAGAGATATGTTTTGTACATAAAATACATTCTATGTATTTTTAATGTATTACTAACTATAAATCAATTCAAATGAAAAAACTAATTTTTACCCTACTATTTACAGCAATTTGCTCAACAGCTTTTTCGCAAGATGCTACATTGTCGGCTGAAGAGAAAAAAGAGCTTTTAGAAGCAAGTCCTTTTAACTCCATTTATCCTGAATCCATTTTAAAAAGTGCTAACACTTATTTTAAAGCCCAAATGGGTTTGTACAAAGAAGGTGTAATCCCTGAAAAGGAAGCTCATTTGGTGGCACTGGGGACCTCCGCAGCAATTAAATGTCAGTACTGCATTCCCTACCATGTTTCGGAATTGAAAAGATTAGGTGCCTCTGAAGATGAAATAAAAACAGCCGTTCTTATTGCTGCTGATATTATGAAAATGAGCACCCTCTTCTATGGAAATGAATTTGACTTAGAAGCTTTTAAAAAAATGCTTAGGGGAGAATAAGTAGCCTTATTTATTTAAACTCTCACTTTTTTTAAATCCAATCACAACGATAAAGTATAGATCAAACATGAAAAAAACAATGCCATTTTTAGGGCTTTTGGCTCTAATACTAGTAGGGTGTAATTCAAATCCTGCATACAACAAAAACCTAGCTACAGCAAAAAAAACGTTTGAGCTTTTTCAAGCTGAAAATCTTGAGGCTCAAATGGCCCTTTTTTCAGAAGACCTCGTTTACACTCCTCCTTCTTATGGAGCGCAAGACATGTCAAAAGAAGAGTTTAAAGGGATGCTTCAAAGTTATCATTCAGTACTTGATGAAATTGTTTACACTCCAGAGGTTTGGCTACCAGGAACAGACGACAACGGCAATCTTGATGGAAGTGTAAGAACTTACGGGACGTGGAATTCGATAAACACTAGAACTGGCGAACAAACAACACCTTTAAGAAGCTATCATTTTTTCAACTTCAACGCAAAAGGAGAAATTATTGCTCAAGGAGACTTTTTCGATGCTTCTGGACTTCTCGGTTCGATTTCTAGAGCTCCAGGATGGTTGCAAACTTCTGAGGGAAAAATAAACGGAAGGAATGCTGATCCTGCCAACTTGGATATTTATGAAACATTTATTCAGGCGCACAATGACAGGGATATAGATGCAATCTCCGGCTTGGCCCATGAAGAAATTGTAGTGGAGCTGCATGATGGAGGTGTATTAAATGGAAAAAAAGAGTTTTTGGGACTCTTAAAAAAATGGTTTAAGTCTTCAAACCCCGTTTGGAATCCCTATTTTGCTTACTCTATGAAAGTAGAAGGGCAAGAAGGAGAATGGGTTGTCGCCGGGCATGTCTTAAAAGATAAACCTCAACGACTCAATGTATTGGATTTGGTGGATATCTATTTGCTAGAAGATAAAGTTCGAAGAGTTATCGTTTACCGAAAAGAGGTACGTTAATTCGCAGAGTACCTTATAGTTTTAAGCCCTCCTTTTTTGGGAGGGTTTTTTGTTGATAAGAAAATTAATCAAGCTTGATCCCTAAATTTTAAAAAAATGAAATTCGCTAGAAGATTTTGTCCCACCAATTAAAAATTTGGTTTTCAATAACTAATACTGAAAATACAAAAAAGAAAATAAAACTTCGTCAAACTTTACGAACGAAAACCTTCTTCCAATGAAAGTTAGGAAATATAAACTCAAGCAAAGTTTTTTTATCTTTAGAAATATGAATTTTATGTCCAATGAAAAAATATATCACTATCGTTTTAAAATGTACTGTTTCCTTTACAATAGCTAATGTGTGGTTATTTCGCTACGGCAAACAAACAATTTATAGAGGTGGAGAAGCCACCGATTTAGTTTCCGAATTTGCCGCATACGGCCTATCACTAAATACAATGTACGCTATTGGAACCTTGAAAGTTTTTGCTGCTTTGCTTTTGTTGATCAGTATTTTCTATAAAAAAATGGAGTTGCCTCCTCTACTTGTCATTGGTGGGTTGATGACTGCAGCACTTTATTTCCACTTTTCCATAGGAGATGCACTAATCAAATCGCTACCCGCAGCTTTGATGTTAAGCGCATGTACACTGATTTATTTTTTGCGCTTTCAAAAACAAGAGGAAGCAAAAGAATAGCGTTTAATACATACATTTCCTGTTGTCTTCCTTTACAAAGTAAGGCTTATAGTTTTTTGCTTTAGTATCCTTACAACCACAGAGATTTAATAATTCTATATTTTTAAAATCAATCGGGTGGCTTTCTGCTTGTAAAGCAATATATCCTTCTTCGATGGGGTTCTCTGTCTTTTTAAGCCACGTTTCTTTATTGGTCACACCCATATTATCCCAATCTTCGCCTTGATAAGCCTTCGCTATAAAACTCTCGTCTACAAAAGGCTTAGTGTATTTCAAAACGGTGTCGTTTTCAACAATGTGTATCACCGACTCATTCCCTAAAATGACAGCTTCTACATGAACCCATTGATCTCCGTGATAGGTTTTCGACTCAGAAGAAATACAGTGGGTATAATCCGGTTGCTCCTTAAAATAAACCGCAGTTCCTGGAGTACATAAATTTGCCGTGGTGCGTTCACCGTCACCTAATCCACCTAAGAGCTGTATTTCTAAGGATACCGGAAAATGTTGTTCAAAAGCATTACTTGAGGCAGATTGGGAGTGAATCATTACTCCACTGTTGCGAATATTCCAACCTTCCCCTCCAGGGGTTTGTTCCCCAAGAAAACGGTAATCAAATCTGAGTTTATAATGTGAATAAGGTGTTTTGTAATACATATGTCCATAGCGGTCATCAAAATCTTCATATTCGTCATAGACAATTCGGATTAGACTATCCTCTACTTGAAAGGTATTTTTGAAATTTTCATTTAGGGGCATATCAGCAATTTTAATTGTCCAGCCAGACAAGTCCTTACCATTGAAGAGAGGAGTCCAATCTTCCTTCACCAAACCGGATTCCTTCTTTTGACAGGAACCGAACAAAAAAATAAACAATAAAAATTGAGCGTACGTTTTCATATTTGCATAGTATCGTCATTAAAAATAAAAAAATAAAGGTAGAATTGGGGGAAACAAGAGGCGTCTTGGTTTTGTTTTAAAATAAAAAAGGAAGGACATGCAGTCTCTTTTCGTCCTCGATTTTCATTTTAAAACAATCTACGTAACTTGGGGAGTAATAAAAAAATCAGATGAGGAACCTGTTTGTACTTTCGGTAGTATTTCTTTTTAGCGTGACTTCGTGTAAAGATGAAAATAAATCCAACCCTCCCAATATCATAATAATCTATGCGGATGATCTGGGGTATGGAGATGTAAGTTCCTATGGCTTGGGAACATTAAACACCCCCAACATAGATAAAATTGCCAACCAAGGCACTCGATTTACAAGTGGCTATTCCAGTTCTGCTACCTGTAGCCCCAGTAGGTATGCCCTGCTCACCGGAACCTATCCGTGGAGAAACAAACGTGCAAAAATTTTGACTGGAGCCAATCTCATTATTGATACAACCGAAATGACCTTGCCAAAAATGTTAAAAAACAGTGGCTATCAAACAGGGATTGTAGGAAAATGGCATCTGGGACTCGGAGACTCCAAAATTAATTACAACCAAAAAATTAGCCCTGGTCCCAACGAGGTTGGATTTGACCACAGTTTTATCATGCCCGATACCCAAGACCGTGTTCCTACCGTCTATATTGAAAATGGGAAGGTCGTTAATTTGGACCCTAAGGATCCCATTGAGGTGAGTTTTGAGAAAAATTTTGAAGGTCAGCCCACAGGAAAAAAAAATCCCGAACTGCTTTCCATGATGTGGCATCACGGACACAACGGTTCTATAGTAAACGGAGTCCCGCGGATTGGATTTATGAAAGGCGGCACACTAGCTCAGTGGAGTGATATTAATATGGCAGACGAATTTTTAAACCAAGCAAAAAAATACATCAGTAAGGTCAAAGACAATCCTTTCTTTTTGTTTTACACCCTACAGCAGCCCCATGTACCCAGAACCCCACATCCTCGTTTTGAGGGAAAATCGGGGATGGGACCTCGAGGAGACGCCATCATTGAAGCAGATTGGTGTATTGGTGAATTGTATGCACATCTGGAGGAAAACAAGCTGTTAGAAAATACAATCCTTATCCTCTCTAGCGACAACGGCCCTGTTCTCAATGACGGTTATTATGATGACGCTGTTGAAAAAATTGGAGACCACACCCCCTCAGGTGGTTTAAGAGGGGGGAAATACAGTCTCTTTGAAGCAGGTACGCGCGTCCCACTGATCACCTATTGGAAGGGAAAAATAAAACCTCAAGTTGCTGACGAAACAGTTTCACAGATTGACTTTTTGAATTCTATCGCCGCATTAATCGGTTCTCAAACAAGATCCAAAGACGGGGTGGATTTATCTGAAGTTTTGTTTAAAAATTCAGGAACCGGAAGAAGCGAACTGGTGATAGAAGCGCAAACCAAAACCGCTTTTAGAAGCCAAAATTGGGTACTCATACCTCCCTATGCAGGACCTGAAAAAAGTTATTACACGAATGTAGAACTTGGAAATTCGGAGAACTATCAACTTTTTGATCTAGATACAGATCAGGCACAACAAAACAACCTAGCAGAAAGCCAGCCTGAAAAATTGAATCAAATGATTAAACGGTACCAAGAAATCATTAGAAGTAAAGAATAATTTTTTATCGAAATTAACCTAAAGTGATTTTAATAATCCCCCGTCAATTGGGATAGTAGTTCCCGTTATGTACCCCGCAAGATCTGAAGCTAAAAAACAAACTAAGTTTGCGTATTCTTCGGGTTTTCCGATGCGTTTCATGGGGACAGTAGCTTCCATAGCAGCTCGAACTTCAGAAACTGGGATTCCCATTTTTTCGGCTTTTTTAGTATTCAGTTGTTCGATACGTTGAGTATCGAAATACCCCGTAAGAATTGAATTGATCGTGATTTGATATTCTGCAATATCTACAGACAAACTTTTTGCCCAAGTCACTAAAGCAGCGCGCAAGGTATTGGAAAGTACCAAGTAATTCAGAGGTTCCTTTACTGAAATGGAAGCGACGTTGAGTATGCGTCCCCATTGCTGATCTTGCATATGCGGTAAAGCAAGAGTCGTGCATAAAACAGCACACTTAAACAATAAGTCAAAAGCGTCTTGGTACTCCTCAATCTCTTTTTCTAATGCACTTCCAGCTGCTGGTCCCTGAGTATTATTGATTACTATATCAATCTTATGATCTCTAAAAAAAGCATTTACTTTTTTAGAAAAAGTTTTGTAATCTGAAAAGTCAACGACTAAATAACGGTGGTTCTGTGCCTGAGAACGATCCAGTCGGGCGACCAACTCTTGGAGACTCAATTCGTTTCGTGCCATGACAACCACTTCTGCACCTGAGGCTGCTAGTCGTTCTGCAATTGCCCGGCCTATCCCTTTGCTAGCTCCCCCTACCAAGGCTCTTTTTCCTGTTAAATTAACCTTCATGAATTATTTGTATTCTTCACGTGCTGGACTAAAAACGTCCATTAATTTACATGGAGTAATCGCTTTTCCTGAGTGGGGAAGTTTTGATGAGATGTGCACAATGTCTCCCGGTTTACAAATTTTTGTTTCCCCATCTAGGGTAAATTCAAAGTCCCCCTCCACCACATGCATAATTTGTTCATGTGGGTGTTGGTGTTCAGGTACAACAGCCCCTTTTTCAACTGTCCAAAAAGCCCAGGTGAGCTGGTCACCATGCACCATTTTACCGTGGTACCCAGGCATTAATTCTTTACTTGGCAGTGCATTCAGATTCATATTCTATAAAGTTAACTTGCCTCTAAGGTAATGCATTTGCGAAAACCGAAGGTTGATTCGCAGGATCTTAAACTTTTGAACGAATACTTCATTTTCAGCTAATCAGTGAAAAAGATGCCATTTTTTTTGATAGAGAAGATACACTCATGCTGAATTTGAAAAAATAAAAAGACAGGAAAGGGTCTATTTCCAATATCCTTTCTTTGACTCCTTTAGATAACCAACTTACCCTTATTGCTTTCAGAACCTGTTTCTAAGATTTTTTTTGAGAAAAATTGAAAACCTTCCTCTTTGTTTTGCCAGATCCTTAAAATAACCATTTGATTTAGAATTTTTTTCAGAAGGTTCTTATTGTTTTTATTAAATTTATAATGAATCGTTTAATGAAAGAGAATTATGTTGGGGCTTCACGATATTCAGTATCTGTATGAATTTATTTTTTGGTTGGTTACCTTTCTTGTATTGAGGGTGGTTTGGCAAAATCCTAAGGTCCGACTCGCCTATGGATATGTAGTGGCTGGATTCAACTTATTTGCAATTATCATGTACACCATTTCTTCTGTTTTAGGTCAGATATCAGGTCTTGACGCCTTGTCCTTTGGATTTCTTCACGTAATGGTTTCTACAGTCATGCTTACCCTAATCTATAAGGAAATTAGAATCGAAAACAGCAAAAATCAAATCTCGTGAAAACGATACATCCAAATTATTTTCTAGGGATTTCCGTCATTGTCGCAATGCTCATTTACGCCTTTGCAAATCGATACCAGCCCTCTCCAGTAAATGAAACATTGATTATCGACAGCTGGTCTGGAGACCTATATGACATACAGGGAAACAACCTTTCTAAAATTCATAAAAACTTCGATTCCCCTAAGGAATTTTCAAATCCGAATCCTACTAAAATTCAATAAAAATTCCTCTATCTAAAGTTGCACTAAAGCACAATATTACTCTAAAATAGTTTTCTTTGTATAAACTTTAAAGTGAACTTATGGAACTTGAAATGCTAGAAATTGTGGGCTGGTCTGCAACGGCTTTTGTGATTTTCTCATTTCTGATCAACAATATGTTGTGGCTCAGAACCGTAAATTTAGTAGGCGCATTTTTGTGGTTACTTTACGGAATTATCGATGTTTCGTACTCCATCATTTTTCTAAATGTCGTAATTGTGAGCATTCAAATATTTAAAATTATTGGCTTATTGAAAAAGCCCAAAGTTTAGTTCGCTTTATCGGATTAGAAATATTTACTATTCCACACAAGCTCAAAAAAGTCCCTTCTGCAGTTAAAAGAAAAAAGAATTTGGTTTTCAGAAATAAAATAAATTCTTTAAATTTGTGAATATCCCGTGTGGACTGGGAGAAACAATAAAGTCGCGGGTGGAGAGAACGCATCCGAAAAAATCGTTACATAGGTTTAACGCTAAAAGCATCCCCAAGCTGGCGAAAAGTTTATGTTCATTTTGAAAACAAGAGATTCAACTTCATTTTCTTTTTCTGGTTTTAGTATGTTTTGGCATTACTGTTTTTAATTATGAAATACTACAACAAAACCCGTACGATTGAACAAAAAGTAATAGACAGAGAGATTCTGGAACTTTTGAGAAAACAAAACGATTTATTGAAATCTATTTTAGAGCAGGTAACGAAAAACTAAAACCCCCTCCTTATCATGAAAAACAAGCTGCTCATTTTCTTTCTTGTGTTGGGTATTATCATGTCTTGTAGTTCGCTACAAAAAGTGAATGATACCTACAAGGAAAAGAAAACCAATACATTACCCCCTGATGTAGGCTCTAATAAATACTCTAAAAAAAGAAATTAGAACCCCCTAAGGGAAACGTGTTTCATCCTCACTCTGTCTCCGTTTGTTGAGTATAGAGTGGGGTTTTTTATACTTGTTGCTGTAGGGCTTCTCTGAAAGACATTGGTGTTTTCATATTATTTTTTGTAATATTAAATACTAATTTATTTAAGAGATGAGCGATGTTAAGTACTTTTTAGCTTACAGTATTCCTCTGTCAGCAATTGTCGGAATGGAAATAGGAGGAGTTTGGAGCTTTACCACCGTCCTTTATGCCTTTGGATTCATTCCTATTTGCGAAGCCTTTTTAAAACCCAATCCCGAAAAACTCAACGAAGAAAAAATTCAAAATCGTTTGACAAATCGCTTTTTTGATTTGATGCTTTATTTCAACATCTTCATTGTATTTTCAATCTTAATCATGGGTATTGGACAGTTGACTTCCCAATCACTTCTGGTACATGAACGTATCGGTCTTGTTCTTTCTGTTGGAATTGTATTGGGCACCAATGGGATAAATGTAGCACACGAATTGGGACACCGCACCACCTTCTGGGAGCGTAACCTTGCCAAATTTTTACTTATGCCCGCTCTCTATATGCACTTTTATATTGAACATAACTTTGGTCATCATCAAAATGTAGGTACTTCAAAAGATCCTGCAACCTCTAAAAAAAATCAATCGGTTTTCTCATTTTGGTTTAGCTCAGTTATTGGTCAAGTGCGCCATGCGTTTCAGCTTCAAAAAAACATCCTTAAAAATAAAAAACAGGGTTTTTTTAGCCTGTACAATGATTTCTTTTTTTATCAGTTGTTTCAGTTGTTTTATCTAGCTTTTATAGGCTCCCTTTTTGGAATAGCAGGGGTTTTATTTGCTATAGCAATCGCTGTAGTTGCAGTTTTATTATTAGAAACCATCAATTATATTGAACACTACGGGCTTTTAAGAACTCGGAAGGGATCACGATATGAGCGCGTTACCCCGATGCATTCCTGGAATTCCAATCACGCAATTGGACGTTTGGTCCTCTATGAATTAACACGTCACAGTGACCACCACCATCGCGCTACAAAAAAATATCAAATTCTTGAAAGTATTGAGGAAAGTCCACAACTACCTTTTGGCTACACCACCTCTATGCTGATCGCCTTCTTTCCACCGCTGTGGTTTAAATTGATGAACAAGCGTATCCCAAAAAACTGCTGATTTTTTATCTTTAAAAGCAGGCTTTTTAAAGGAGTTTACTATAATTTTTAATTATTCAGCTATTCGGAAATCGTATTTTTATTTGGAATCTCAGGTCAATTAAATTGTAAATTTGGATGTTGTTTAAATCTTTTATTCATTTAATAGATTGTTTGTGGGGTGAAGGTGTGAGGATGGATGTTTGACGTAAGGAAGATCTTTAACTAAAACCCCACTTTTTTTAAACAATTCCAAGAGATACGCCCTGGATTTTATCAATTGTATATTAATGCCAAATTTTACCAAAAATCCATTCCTTAAAATGGATCCAACCTATAATGCGTTTTTAATGTAAGCCAAACATCGTTTAACCTCTTCCACAGCACTTGAACCTTCCGGAATATCGTATTCCACTTCAATAGTCACAGGAAATGTATACTTTTTGTCTTGAATCAAACGAACAACTTCTTTAATCGGAGTGTCCCCTGTGCCCCACATTAGGTTCCCCCCACCATTACTTCTCTTTTGACGGTCTTTCAAATGCATGCTCACTATCTTATCATGTTTTTTGTCAATAAATTGAACTGGGTTTTCATTTTCTGCAGCAATGTAGTGGCCGAAATCAAGATTCATGCGGTTTGTACTTGACTGAGCTATTGCAGTATCCCAAAGTGTTCGCGTTTGTTGTTCATGTCCATGGTACCCAACAAGGATACCCTCTTCTTCGGCAAGTTTTCCCAATCTTGCAGTATGCTCGTCATCCGAAGGATGTTCTAAAGTGATGTGATTTGCACCCAACGCTTTTGCAGCCCGCATTCCATATCGAATGGCATCATCCGAATCATGCTTCTCAAAAACACCTGGCTTAAAAGCAAAAATAGAGAGACCCGCTTCTGTATACAGCTTTTTGAGCTCTTCAAATTTGCTGAAATCTACATTTTTCCTCCATTTCATTAATTCTTCTTCATAAATTTTGCGATCCTTGTCAAACTGTTCAGCCTGCTCCTGTTCCTCCTCGGTCAACGTTTCTTTTTTATATCTTTTGTACAATACACGCATCACCGCAGGGTCTGACATCGGACTTACAGGTGCACCAGCAAAAGGCTCTGCGTGATTGCCCATCAACTCCACATGCTTGACACCACTTTCCTTGATGTATTCCAAAATGGCTAAAGGGCTTTGATCTTCCATTGTTCTAAAAGAATATGTTTGGACCCCAATAGTAATTTCTTTTTTACTTTCAGCTGTATTTTGACAGGAAGCACTCAGCACAGCTATTATAAAAATAGCCATCAGTCGGTTCAATTTTGATATCATATGTTCTCTTTATTTTGGATTTGGGATGTAAATTTGTTTAGAGTGAAATATAAGGCTATTTTTTTATAAGTGAAACAGTATGTAGATCTAATCTATTATTGTACTATTGCAATATGGGAATTACAAAAACAGCAGGTTTTGCTCTAAAAACCAATCAGATGGCGCAAATACTAAAAGTCTTGGGGCATCCGGCAAGGCTCTCCATTATTCAAATGCTAGCAAAAAGCTCTGATTGTGTGGGAAACGAATTTGTAGCCCAACTCCCACTGGCACAACCTACCATCTCAAGGCATTTGGCAGAGCTCAAAAAAGCAGAGCTGATTCAGGGAAGCATCGACGGGAAAAACATTTCTTATTGTATCAATCCGAAACGATGGAACCAGGTGCAACATTTCCTACACAACATTACACTAGAAATTCAATCCAACAAAGAGCGGTGCTAAGTAAAAACTCCAATTAAATTGAAAAAATGAAACTTTCAGAAATTAAAAACCATTTGAACTCCTTAAATTCTATCCAATTTTCCTTACCCGACGGAACTCTTGTCCCCTCTCATTTTCATGTCACAGAAATTGGACATATTCAAAAACAGTTTGTGGATTGTGGGGGGAGTTTACGCAAAGAAGAAGTCATCAATTTTCAACTGTGGACTTCAGACGATTATGACCATCGCCTAAGTAGTTCCAAGTTGCAATCAATCATCCAAATGTCAGAAGAAAGACTCGCTTTAGACGATTTACCGATTGAAGTAGAATATCAAGGGGCTACCATCGGTAAGTATGATCTGGAATTTGATGGGGAAAAATTCTTATTAATTTCCACTCAAACGGACTGCCTGGCTCAAGACAAATGTATAGTGACCCCAGCGGTAGAAACTGCTCAAACTCAATGTGCCCCAGGATATGGATGCTGTTAATCCCTCAGAGAAAATGATACCCATAACACCTGAACTAAAAAAGAGTATCCAAACAGCGCTCGTTGAAGAAATCTCAAAAGAGCGCAAGGAAGTCCTGGATGTACTTGTAGAATACATCATAAAAAAACGTACTGAAAATTCGGTAGTTAACCTCAATTTTATCTGTACCCACAATTCTCGACGTAGTCAATTTTCCCAAATATGGGCGTATACTGCTGCTGCTTACTACGGCATTCCCGCCAACTGTTTTTCTGGGGGTGTGGAAGTCACCGCATTCAATAAGCGCGCTGTAGCTTCGATAGAACGGAGTGGATTTTTAGTAACTTCAACAGGTGAAACCAATCTACACTATCAGGTTTCATACCACAAAGAAGCGTCGCCCCTGTTGGTATTTTCAAAATTAGTTGAGGATCCCATAAATCCATCTCTTCCTTTTGCTGCAGTTATGACCTGTGCACATGCAGATGAAAATTGTCCGTTCATCCCAGGAACAGAAAAACGTATTCCTTTGCGGTATGAAGATCCAAAACGTTTTGACAATACTCCTATGGAAGTGGAAAAATACGACGAACGCTCCCTTCAGATTGCTGCAGAACTTTTTTACGTTTTTAAAAGAGTGAGTAAGTCATAATTAGATCAACTGGTGCATCTGTTATATCTCTCATTTTTTTAAGTTTAGGCTATGTTTAAACGATTTTCCATCCTAACTTTCGCTCCTTTGGCTCTGCTCTTGATTCCTTTAATTGCCATGCACTATTCTGACGAAGTTCATTGGACTCTAATTGATTTTGCGATTATGGGAGTGCTGTTGCTCGTCGCAGGGATGTGGACACAGAGGGTGGTCAAAAGAGTGAAAAGCTTTCCCAGACGTGCGACTTATATCATCCTTGTAATACTCCTCTTTTTATTGGTATGGGCAGAATTGGCTGTTGGAATTTTTGGTTCTCCTCTCGCAGGTAATTAATTTAAAAGTCGTCTCAGAATAAAATCAACGGGAGATTCTTGATAGGCTCCTGAATAGTCTAAACCGACTTCGATGGCCTTTTTGCGGAGAAAATCCGCGTGTTTGTAGCTGTGAAAAAGGATATTAAAATCGAGGGGGTTACCAGCAGTGAAAACCACATCATCGTAAACAGGGTTATAAACATACAAAGGAGGATCGGTTGCATCTATTTGACTGCGGTAATCCAAAAGTTTCGATAGCTCTTCTGTGGGAACTCCATTGTAAAATTGAACAAAAAGAGCTTCGAGTTCTGGGGAGGTGGCTCGTAAACTATCTAAAGAAAAGTCTGGAAAAAGTTGTTCCCATTGATACAAGTCATAGCTACTCTGGGCAAGGGTTGCAAAAACGCCTTGTACCTGACTATTACTCTGTGCTCTAAATCCATTCCACTGTGCAATTCCAGCTCCTGCAGACACTCCTGCAAGAATAAGTTTATTTGAAGGGAGGTTTAATGCTGAAGCCTTACTCGTTATAAATTGGATCACTGCTGCGCCATCTTCTAGGGAGCTGAGAACACCCTCAGCTTGGGAATCATTAATAAAGGTGTATTCTGCATTTACAACGGCTATATTCTGCGCTAAAAGTGCTGTGATAATCCCTTCTACTTCCCCTTCGTAAAGATCTTCTTTGGTTCCAAACAAGAAAGCTCCTCCGTGAAAAAAAAGAACTGCTCCGTTTAGTGAGTCACTTTGAGGTAAAAGAATGTCCAATCGGTTGCGCTCTCGAGTTCCATAATTAACATCCTTAAAGAACGAATAATTGCCCTCTATCGGAGTAGGTGATGATCCAACACCCAAAGCAATTTCAAGTGCATTAATCTCCTCTGATTCCAAGGAGTTGGATTCTGAACAAGCGGTAACTATGAGCATTATAAAAACGCTCAAACAGCTAATTAAGGGTTTGATTTTCATGGGGCATTTTTCTTTAATACGATTCCAGATTTTATAGGTTTAAACTCTCCTTGGTCAACGGCTAACCGACCATTTACAACAACGTACTCTATCCCTTCAGAATATTGATGGGGTTTTTCAAAAGTGGCTTTATCAAGTACTGTTTTTGGATCAAAAAGGGTCAAGTCCGCCTTATATCCTTCTCGGATCAACCCGCGGTTTTTGAGTCCCAGAGCCTGTGCAGGTAAGTACGTCATTTTATGTAGTGCCTCATTCAACTGTAATACATTACGCTCCCTAACATAACGTCCTAAAACTCGGGGAAACGTTCCATACCAGCGGGGATGAGGATGTCCGTCACCCAACTTGACCAATCTTCCGTCTGAGGCGATCATAGTTTGAGGATGTTTCATAATGTTTACTACATCCGCTTCGTCCATAGCGTGAAAAATACAACTTGCACCTCCCTTGACTTGAGCTTCTATAACCAATTCAGCTCCGTTTTCTGTTGTGGGCTCAAGCCCTCTGAGAGAACACCAATATTTCAATGTTTTCCCCTCTAACTCGGGCATCCACTTTACTTTTGCAAACTGTACCCGATCCAAATCATCTCCCCCACGGTCGTTCAAAATATTGAATACAATTCCCTTTTTGATGCGTTCTCGAAGTTGGGGGTCTGCCAAACGTTTTTTAAACTCCTTGTTTCCTCCGGCACGCGCCCAACTAGGAATTAATACAGAAATCCCTGTATAACTGGCATTGTAAGGATATTGGTCGATTTGTATGTCCAGCCCTTTTTCTCGAGCCTGATCTACAAGTGCCAAGGTTTCGTTGCTTTTCCCCCACATGGGTTTTCCAATGACCTTGTGGTGAGTGAGGATTACTGGGATCGTTGCCTCTTCTGAAATGGTGATGGCTTCTTCCACAGAGGCAATTACTTCCAGACCTTCATCTCGCAAATGAGAGGTGTAAATTCCTCCTTTTTGAGAAGCCTCTTTAGAAAGTTCGATAACCTCATCCACTTTAGAAAAATTCCCTGGTAAGTATTTTAACCCTGTAGAGATTCCAAAAGCCCCTTCGTCCATAGCCGTAGAAACCAAAAGCTTCATTTTGTCCAACTCCTCAGATGTAGGTGCACGGTTATCCAAATTCATAACTGCTCTTCTTACGGTATTGTGACCTACTAAAAATCCCACATTCATTCCTACCCCAACTTGAGCTAAGCTATCTAAATATGCGCCAAAGGGTATGGGACCTCTTCCGTCGGGACCTCCTAAACTGGTAGTGACTCCCTGACGCACGTGACTTTCGCAATCCGAAAGGGAAAATATGGGTTCCAAATGTGCGTGAAGATCTATAAAACCTGGAGATACTACTAGCCCTACAGCATCGATCACTCGTGGTGCTGTTTTGTCGGACAAGCTCCCCAAAGCAACAATTTGATCGCCACGAACACCCACATCCATTAGGGCTGGGTCATCTAACGTGCCGTCATACATCGTACCATTTAGTATGAGTAAATCATAGTCGTACGTTTCCGTACAACCGAAGGAAAAAAGTAAAATGACAGTTGCTGAAATTATTTTTTTCATCGAAAATTGTTTTTTTTAAAAGTATATAATTTAAAGCGAACTCCGCAGTGACGAACTCCAAAGAACCTACTTAATTTAAAAAGACGAGGAAATTAAAGCTTTTCAGAAAGTTTTTTTTATCTTGAAATCAAACTAATAATTATCGAAGACCGCTCTTCCAAAGGTTCTTTCACTACTCTAATTTTGTTGATTCTCTCTGGAGAATTAATTTTTATACTTCCTTATTTTTTAGCTCGTGTTTTTCGACCCACTTTTTTAGCTGTCTTCAATGTCAACAATGTTGAATTAGGAAGCTTATTTTCGGTCTATGGAACGGTTGCGTTATTGTCCTATGTTTTTGGCGGGCCTTTAGCAGATAAATTCCTCCCGAGAAAACTCATCGCCTCTTCCTTGATTTTTACTGCCCTTGGGGGTTTGGTTCTCGCCGCCTATCCCAGCCTATTCATACTCCAGATTTTATATGGTTATTGGGGATTTACAACGGTCTTTTTGTTTTGGGGTGCGATGATTAAGGGAACTCGGATTTGGGGAGGCTCTCTAAATCAAGGGCAGGCTTTTGGATATTTGGATGGGGGTAGAGGACTCACAGCAGCCCTTATGGGGAGTATAGGAGTTGCCATTTTCTCAATTTTCCTCCCCGATCAAGTTCTGGAAGCAAGTCTTGAAGAACGCCAGTATGCATTTCGTAAAGTGATTTTATTTGCCTCTGCCATGGTCACTCTTACTGGGGTTCTGGTCTATTTTTTTATGAAAACAGAAGGAACAAAAGAGGATTTTACAAAAGACAATTCAACTTCGTTTAAAAATATCATAGCCGTACTAAAGCTTGAATCAGTATGGCTTTTAATGGTTATTATTCTCTGTGCCTATTTTGGATATAAGGTTACGGATATTTATTCTCTGTATGCTTCAGTTGTTCTAGGTTATGACGAAGTAAACGCTGCCAATGTAGGTTCGCTTCAGCTGTATCTAAGACCCATGCCTGCTTTGCTGTTGGTTTTCTAGCCGATAGGTCCAATGGAATTTCTTGGATCATTAGAGGCTTCGTAACCCTACTTTTGGGAGCAGTTCTTTTTGCCAGTGGATTACTTGCTGCTGAACAGTCCGTTTTATTTTTTATTTCCTTAGTTATTTTAGCCTTGGGCACCTATGCCATTCGCGCTTTGTACTTTGCGGTTTTTAAAGAGGGAAATATTTCTTTCGCATTAACAGGTACAGCTGTGGGGGTCATTTCGCTAACGGGATATACACCAGACATTTTCGCAGGTCCACTAATGGGTTATTTTTTAGATCAATATCCCGGTATCTTAGGCCACCAGTATGTATTTGTCCTTTTGGCTGGCTTTGCAGTACTAGGACTTCTAGCTTCTTGGCGATTTGCAATAATCTCAAAAAAATAATAGTAATACCAGTCCTACCAATCCGTTTCTTCAAAACCCTCTAAGACTTTTTTGTGGAGCGACTGGAAAAAAATAGTCGAATAGTTAATAAGTGTTTTTTGGTACTCTTGGAGTACTCTGGGTTGCGACTGAATATAAATTTCCTTTTTCTTTCTGCCAGTCATTGAATAATAGTCTTTCCCCATTTCTATTCGAGCTTTTTTGATGACTTGTTCTAGGTCTGTTTCATCAAAGTCCATTTTCGCTGCAAAGGGAAGCTTGTATTCTGTGAGTTGCGCATCGGAGTATTTTCCATCTTGGTAACTCATTTTTAACCAGTATTTCCCGTCTTTTACCTTAATGATTAAAGTATAGTTATGACTGTAGTCTATATAATCCGAAAGTTCTGCAACGTTTGGATTCATCAATTTGTAAGCGTCTAAGACAGGAACAAGAGCAAGTGCCTTGACAACGATTCGTTTGGAAGGCTTGTCCATATATTTGATCGCTACATCAACATCTTGAAAAATTAAAGAAAGGACATAATGAATTTCTGAAAATAGGGCTTCTGCTGAAACATCGGGAACCTCATAGACTTGTTCTATTGAATTTCCATCAATTTTTTGTGCAAATAATCCGCTACTTAAGAAAAGTGACAAAAGAAAAATCTGTAGTTGTTTCATGCCCACAATTTACAATTTCTTCATCAGTACTCTAAAAATCTTTTTTAATTTAAAAAAGGTTAAAACCCATCTTTGGCTTTTCTTTTTATGGGATGGAGAATGGTTTTTCATTAAAGAGTATTTATATTTACGGTTCTGTAAATCAAGTTCAGTTTAAAGCACCGTACGTTTTATTTCAAACTTCTCCTTTTGTGTTCAAATGACAGACGTACTGGTTTACAAAACGAAAAAAATTTGACATGAAAATAGAAAATACTTCTAAAATAGTAATTCAAGACAACCGATCCACTTGTCCTGTGAGTACGGCATTAGAAATAGTTGGAGACCAATGGTCATTGATCCTCATCCGAGACCTTTTTTTGCAACGCACCACCTTTTCCGATTTTAGAAATTCTCCTGAAAATATTTCAACCAATATTCTTTCGGATCGAATCCATAAGTTGTCCCACTACAATCTAATAGCGCACCGTTTACACCCAAAAAATCGAAAAATAAAACAGTATTATCTCACCGAGGCAGGTATGAAGCTGTACTCTATGATTTACGAACTGTCTATGTGGAGCAAAGAATATTTAGACATGGAATTTCACCCTCTTTCAAATGAGTGGTATCAAAATACTGATGGAGTCAAGCGTGAAAAAGTAATAGAGGAAACAATAAAAGAATACAAAAAATTCAAGGAAAAACTATTGATGGCATCCTAATAAACTCCTTTTGACTCTCGTTTTTTTTCTCATTTTCAATTTCATTTCCTTAGCTTAATCTATATTTGACACATGTCAAAAGCGATAAATCAACTTATTGAGGCAGAACAAAAAGCAGCCACTCTTTTTCGAGAAATAGAAAGTAGCCAACTCATCCAACCTGGAAAAACTGAACGTGAAATAAACCAAGAAGTTTATGATTTGGCTTTTGAACTCTTTGGCATAAAAAAATACTGGCACAAACGCATTGTTCGAGCGGGAGAAAACACCTTGTTTCCCTATGATGAAAATCCCAAAAATCTCCTCATTAAAGAAGACGATATTGTATTCTTAGATTTTGGCCCTATTTTCGAATATTGGGAAGCGGATTACGGAAGAACCTATGTACTAGGAGGAGATCCCTTAAAACACAAACTGGTCTCAGATATCGAAACCGCTTGGAAAGAAGCAAATGCTTTTTTTCACTCCCAAAAAGAGATCAGCGGAGTTACACTATATAAGTATTGTTGTGATTTGGCTACCGACAAAGGTTGGGAATTTGGAGGCCCTATTGCAGGACATCTCATCGGTCATTTCCCACACGAAAAACTCGAAAAAGAAGACAAAACAAATTATATCCATCCAGAAAATCACATCGATATGAATGCTCCAAACCAAAAGGGAGAACAGAGGCATTGGATCTTAGAAATTCATTTTGTGGATCGACAAAAAAAGATTGGAGGATTTTTCGAACAACTGCTAATCCCCTCTCATTGATGAAAGAATTTTGGAACGCACGATACAACGCGGAAAGCTATGCCTATGGAAAAAATCCAAACCAGTATTTTAAAGATCAAATAGACCTGCTGCCCCCTGGCAAAATACTCCTAGCGGCAGAAGGAGAAGGAAGAAATGCCGTCTATGCTGCAAGCTTAGGATGGGAAGTATTTGCTTATGATTTTAGTGAAAAAGCCTACCAAAAAGCAATGGCTTTAGCTCAAGAAAAACAGGTTGAAATTAACTATCAAATTGCCTCTTTGAGTGACCTCACTTTCGCAGATGCCTTTTTTGATGTGATTGGACTGATTTATGTTCACTTCCCCGATTCCATTCGAACTTCAAACCATCAAAAACTTAGTTCTTTACTTAAAAAAAGAGGACGGATTATTCTAGAAGCTTTCAGTACCAACCACCCACAGTACCAAAAAATAAATCGCCGTGTGGGAGGACCCAAAATGCCTACTCAATTGTACAGCGAAGAAAAACTACGCACAGACTTTGAAGGTTTTGAATTTACTCAACTCAAAGAAGAAAAAATTACATTAGAAGAAGGTACATTTCACAACGGAATTACTACGGTGATGAGAATGCACGCACTAAAGTGATTTTTAAAAAGTATTCAAACCATTTTTTTTATACTTTCACCAAAAAAACAAATTTAGGTCGAAATGAGAAGCTCAATACCTATTTAATCAAATAGGATAAAACAAGCGAGTCCTTTACGATCCTTGAAAATTAGGTTAGCGCTATTTTAAATTCTTCTTTTAAAACCGGTTTACTATCAATATTTCAAATTCTATTAAAGAATGTTTGGCGATTCAACAGTCTTCATTTTTTTGCTCAATCAATACCAACCCGAGTCTTCAAATCAAATACTTTGAACTCCTTTAACAAAAAAACAGCCCTTGTACTTGTACTTTTATTTTTTGTTTTTGAGGCGCTGGCTCAAGAAGAAAAAAGGACGGTAACCGTAAAAAAAATAAGTCAACCAATTGTTTTAGACGGTGTTTTGGATGAGGAGGTTTGGAGTAATGCCGATCGTGCAGACGATTTTTGGCAACAATTCCCAACTGACTCCTTAAAAGCACAAGACAAAACCGAAGTAAAACTACTCTACACCGATACGCATTTATATGTAGGTATTATTGCACATTCTATCGGAGATAACTATACAATAAACTCCCTTAGGAGGGACTATAGTTCCCGAAACAACGATAATGTTACCCTAATTTTTGACACCTTCAACGACGGTCAAAATGCTTTTCTGTTTGGTGTAAATGCCTACGGTGTTCAGCGGGAAGCGCTTGTGTCAGAACGAGGTGTCGATACCCGAGGATTTAACCTTACCTGGGATACCAAATGGAAATCGGAAAGCACCTACACCGATGAAAACTATGTATTGGAACTTGAGATTCCGTTTAGTTCTTTAAAATATCCTGAAAATTCTAAGGTATGGGGGTTTCAATCCTACCGATACGATTTCCAAAGGAATGAAAGGAGTATTTGGACAAACGTAGACCAAACCCAGTTCCCCATTAATATTGGATATTTTGGAGAACTTATATTCGAAGAACCCCTGAAAAAAAATAAAACCCCCCTATACTTGATTCCCTATGTCAACGGTCTTACCTCAAAAGATTTTACTAACAGTAGCACTAACAGTTCTTTTTCTACGGGAGGAGATCTAAAAATTGCCATTGGTACGGGACTAAATTTGGATGTGACACTTAACCCTGACTTTTCAAACGTAGAAGTAGATGACGTAATAACCAACCTCACACGATTTGAAATTACCTTACCCGAAAAAAGACAATTTTTTATTGATAATGGAGATCTTTTCGGAAGCTATGGAAGTTTTAGAGATGCGATTCCTTTTTTCTCTAGAAGAATTGGAATTCAAAAGGATACTGAGGGAAATACCGTACAAAATGATATCATCGGAGGGGTTCGTTTGAGTGGTAAGCTGAATGAAAATTGGCGGTTGGGAGTTTTAAGTATTCAAAATAAAGAAGACCTTAGTAACGAAATTGCTTCAAACAACAACGCCATGTTTGCCCTGCAAAGGAAAGTTTTTGGAGAGTCTCAGGTAGGGGTTTTTATGGTCAATCGACAAAGTCTAAAAGACTATGATTTCGTAGCGGAAAAAGACACCTACAACCGTGTCATTGGATTGGACTACAACCTGGCCTCTGCAAACAACCGATGGATCGGGAAGTTTTATACCCACAAATCTTTTCAGCCCGATGACAACAAAGGAAATCTCTCCAGCTTTGCCTCGATACTATACAACACCCGAATCTGGCAATTTTACTCCAATACGGTTTATGTAGATGAAGACTTTCGGTCAGATTTAGGCTTTATTCGAAGAACAGGAATTGTCAAATCTGGAAACCGTGTACGGCGAAGCTTCTATCCCAAAACAGGGAAAATCAATTCTCATAGTTTTCAACTGTTGAACTTAATGTGGTTTCAGCAAAATTTGGATTATTTGAAAACCGATCACTCACTGAGTGCCAACTACACCCTGCAGACCAATACCCAAAACCAGTTAGAATTCGAATTTAGTCGCGATTATGTTTACCTGTTTGACAGTTTTGATCCCACACGATCAGAAGAGGCCGTTCCCCTTCCTAGCAATTCAGAATATACTTACAACGATTGGAGTTTAGAGTATCGCCTCAATTTTGCCAATCCCTTTATTTTTAATTCTCAAATTTCCTATGGAGGATTTTTTAATGGTGAAAAATTTTCGCTCACAGGAACAACTGGTTATCGATTCCAGCCGAATTTTATTTTAAGTGTCCAATGGGACTACAACCGCATTGAATTGCCAAAACCCTATGCAACTGCAGATCTCATCTTAATCCGCCCCAAATTTGATGTCACTTTTAGTAAAAAATTGTTTTGGTCCACACTGATTCAATACAGTAACCAAACTGATAACTTGGGGATTAACTCAAGATTGCAATGGCGCTTTGCTCCGCTTTCTGACCTCTACCTGGTTTACAATGACAACTATTACACCCAGCAGTTTGGCCCAACCTTCCGATCGATCAATCTAAAACTGACTTATTGGATCAGTATGTGATGTAGCATGCTAAAGCCAACAATTCTAAAGTTTGTAAAATCAGTTGTTTTTCGAAAACTTAGAATTGATATTTTGTCTCAAGACACCGCATTGCGTTTAATTTATTTTTATCTTTTTACTAAAATCAGTTTCGATGTCTTTTTTAAACTCACTTTGGAATGAAATTATAGGCTTTTTTGGAGTCAATCAATTCCTTACTATTTTACAAAAGCAAGACTATGCACTCCTATTAACCTATGAAGGAATCGTGGCTTTGGTGCTTCCCATCATTCCGCTTCTTCTCTTCCTGGAACTCTTCTTGGGTTTTATCTATAAAAAACCTCAAACCAAAGCATATAAAGTCATATTTTTAATTTACCTCTCCAATCGGATACTGGGAAGGTTTATCGCTATTGGGATGGTAGCTTTTTGTATTGGGATGTTTCAGCCCTTTGCGTTGGTCGAAGTTCCGATGACCTGGTATGGGTTTCTTTACGGATATATTGTTTGGGAATTTGCTCATTTCATCTATCATTTCCTCGCCCACAAAGTCCGTTTGTTTTGGTGTCTTCACGCCACGCATCACAGTCCTGAAGAGATGAATCTCAGTGTGACCCACGCCCATTTTTTTCTCGAGGCGCCCTATGCAGACTTTATCCGTACGTCCATTTGTATTTTGATGGGGGTAGATCCAATCATGCTTTTTACCATCATGTTCATCGATGGAACCTATGGTGCTTTTATCCATGTAGGTGAAAACCTAATCAAAGATGCTCGGTTTGGGTTTTTGAATAAGATTCTTCTCACCCCCTCTCATCACAGGGTACATCACGCGCGCAACCCTTTGTATTTGGATACAAACTATTGCAACCTTTTGAATATCTGGGATCGCATTTTTGGCACTTACCAAGAAGAAGATCCGAACCTTACTATTGATTACGGCATCACAAGGCCGATCAACTCAGGGAGTTTTGTACAGGTGTATTTTGGTGAATTTATTCATTTGGTCAAAGACGTAATCACCGCACCCGGGATAACCAACAAGCTCCGTTACCTTTTTTATCCTCCCGGTTGGAGTCATGAGTCGGGTCATCAGACAGCAAAAATGATCCGTAAAGCCTATTTAACTAAAAACGAATAGTCAAAATCAAATTAAACGTTTTATTTTTACCCTCTGTCTCAACTAGAATTGAACTAAACTATGAAAAAGAATACAGGCTATTACTTCAGATTGATTCATCGCTATCTAGGATTCTACCTTGTGGGAGTCATGGCGGTGTACGCCTTTAGTGGAACCATCATGATTTTTAGACGAACAGATACGTTTAAAAAGGTGACCGAAGTGCAAACAAAACTAGAACCCCAGCTGGACGAATATACGCTTGGCAAAAATCTCAGTATCAAAAATCTTAAAATCACCAAAACAGAAGACGAAGTTCTCTACTTTGCAGAGGGTCAATACAATCAAACCACAGGAGAGGCGCTTTACTTAAAAAAAGAATTGCCCTACGTCATTGAAAAAATGGAAAAGCTACACAAAGCCACTACCGAGAGTCCCATTTATTGGTTGAATATCTTTTTTGGAGTTTCTCTGTTGTTTTTTGTCGTTTCTGCGTTTTGGATGTTTTTACCCCAAACCACTGTGTTTAAAAAGGGGGTTTACTTTTCCTTAGCAGGCTTGGTGATGACCTTACTTATACTGTTTCTTTAACTTCCATTTAGGATTAAATTCCAAATACCACAATCTCTTTTGTTAAGTGATTGAGACATCACTTTAATTAACCTAGATCCCCTTTTCCAAATCATGGCCAGAAGTGTAATGCAAAACAAAAAAAGCCCTCCATTTCACTGGAAAGCTTCTCACTGGTTGTAAACATTGGGGTTTTCCCAATTTAACAACACACAACATCTTAAAAAGTGCGGTCTGGACGGGACTCGAACCCGCGACCCCATGCGTGACAGGCATGTATTCTAACCAACTGAACTACCAGACCTCGTTTGGCGTGTGCAAATATACGTTGCATTTTGAATTTGCCAAACAATTCAATAAAAAAGAAAAATCTTATATGACGGCGTCTAGAGCAACTGCGTAAGTGGTTTTGGGAGACACCCCTACATGACGTCCTACCAGCTCGCCTTTGTCAAATACTAAAACTGTAGGAATATTTCGAACACCGTATTTTGCAGCAAATTCTTGATTCACGTCAACATCTACCTTACCTACTACGGCTTTACCTTCATAATCTTTACTCAACTCTTCGATAATGGGGCCAACCATACGACAAGGGCCACACCATGCCGCCCAAAAATCAACCAAAACCGGTTTTTCTGATTGTAATACAACCTCATCAAAAGTTGCATCTGTAATTTCTAATGCCATTTTTTGAAAATTTTAATGCCCAAATGTAGTTATTTTTAAGTCGTTACATTGCCAACTTTAGATCAAATTTCTTTATTGAGGAATGAGGTTTTACAATAGTACTAGTTCAACTTATAATACCAATCTTCCAAGGCCAACGCTTCGAGCAAAGCTGGGGAAATCTGTACCTTTTGTTTTTTACTATTCAACGTGAGTTTTATCTTTTTCTCCGAATCATAAATGCAAAAAAATAAGGATTTATCTCCTTTAAATTGCTTTAAATGACTTTGTAAAGTCTCTACTTTCGTGTCATCTAACTGATGGATGTCCAACTGTAGGGTGAGTTTCTTCGCATGATTTTCGAGCGTATTCTGTAGCATTTCAAAACTCAAATACTGCATTCTGGGCGCCCCAACTTTACCCGTTTCTTTGTTTGCCCATCCGGGCCGAATCATAATCCGAATTCGAATAAACTGATTGACCACCAGAAAATGTCTGTACTTTAAATAATCCTCTCCAAAAATGCGAAACTCATATTGGTCCGTGAAATCTTCCACTGTAAAACGAGCCCAGCCTTTTCCATTTCTACTTTCCAAATGTTCCACATCATTCACGATACCTCCTACGCTCAGTTCTCGATTGAGAAACGGCTCCAAATCGCCTAAACGGTTTAAAGAAACAGAAACAAAATGCTTCATCTCATGAGTGAAATCATCCAAAGGATGGGAAGAAATATAAATCCCAACCACTTCTTTTTCTTTTTGCAAACAAATCAAATTACTCCATGACTCACAAGAAGGAATGGTTAAATCTTGATACGTTTGATCCGTCTCTTCTCCAAAAAGACTAACCTGAGCAGAGTTTAAATGCTCTTGGTATTTCGCTCCAAAACGTATGACCTTTTCCAAAAAAGTAATCCCATCCCCATCGGGGTTAAAATACTGTGCGCGGTGGGTTTCGCCAAAGGAGTCAAAACCTCCTGCCAAGACGAGATTTTCCATCGCTTTCTTATTTGCTGCACGCAAATCTATTCGCTTGACTAAATCAAAAATAGAAGTATATTTTCCTTCTTTTCTATGCTCGATAATCGTTTCTACAGCACCTCTTCCCACTCCTTTAATTGCTCCCATTCCAAAACGAATGGCTTGCTTATCATTCACCGCAAATTTGTAAAAAGATTCATTGACATCTGGCCCTAGAACATTGAGTCCCATACGGCGACATTCTTCCATAAAGAAGGTAACCTGCTTGATATCGTTCATATTATTCGACAGTACCGCTGCCATATATTCTGCAGGATAATGCGCCTTTAAATAGGCGGTCTGGTACCCAATCCATGCATAGCATGTAGAGTGTGATTTATTAAAGGCATAGGCAGCAAAGGCTTCCCAGTCTTTCCAGATTTTTTCCAAGACTTCTTCTGGGTGACCATTCGCTTTTCCCCCATCGATAAATTGTGGCTTTAATTTTTGCAGCAAGGCAAAAATCTTTTTCCCCATCGCCTTTCGTAAAACATCGGCATCACCTTTTGAAAAGCCCGCTAACTTCTGTGACAAGAGCATCACTTGCTCTTGGTACACGGTAATCCCATAGGTCTCTTCCAGATACTCTTCCATGGCCGGAAGGTCATAAGCGATCTCTTCGTTCCCATTTTTTCGATCGACAAAACTAGGGATATACTCCAGCGGCCCAGGTCTGTACAAGGCATTCATTGCGATCAAATCGGCAAAAACGGTGGGCTTTAAATCCTTGAGATACTTTTGCATCCCCGCAGATTCATATTGGAAAATCCCTACCGTTTCTCCGCGTTGAAAAAGTTCATAGGTCTTGACATCATCTAAGGGGAAACTGTCCGGATCTAAATCAATATTGTGTTTGTATTTGACCAGCTTGACCGTGTCCTTGATCAAAGTCAAGGTTTTTAATCCCAAGAAATCCATCTTGAGCAAACCGGCATCTTCTACAACCGAGTTGTCAAATTGGGTGACATATAAATCAGAATCTTTGGCGGTAGCCACAGGAACAAATTGCGTAATATCGTCTGGAGTAATGATCACCCCACAGGCGTGAATCCCCGTATTGCGCAAAGAACCTTCTAAGACTTTCGCCTGCTGAATGGTTTGCCCAGAGATAGAATCTTCATCGGCCAAGTTTTTGATTTCATTGACCTTTAAAAGCTCATCGGCGCGCAGGCTCTTTTTTAGCTCTTGATCGTTTAAACCAAAGATTTTCCCCAGCTTCATATTGGGTAATAATTTGGCAATGCGATCGGCTTCGCCCAAAGGTAAATCCAGCACCCTTGCTGTATCTCGGATGGAAGACTTTGCCGCCATGGTCCCATAGGTAATGATTTGCGCTACCTGATTAGAACCGTATTTTTCAATCACATAATCCATCACCCGACCGCGACCTTCATCGTCAAAGTCAATATCGATATCGGGCATACTCACCCGGTCTGGATTTAAGAAACGCTCAAAAAGCAAGTCGTATTCAATCGGATCAATGTTGGTAATCTTTAAACAATATGCCACTACAGATCCCGCTGCAGATCCCCGCCCCGGCCCTACCGAAACATCCATGTCGCGGGCCGCTGCAATAAAGTCTTGTACAATCAAAAAGTAACCCGGATAACCCGTATTGGCAATAACGTCTAACTCAAAGTCAATCCGCTCGGTGATCTCCTCTGTTAATTCGCTATAACGCAGTTTAGCCCCTTCATAGGTCAAATAGCGCAAGTAATTGTTTTCTCCCTTTTTTCCGTCGGGGTCATCGGCTACTTGATAGTCTTCAGGGATATCAAACTGGGGCAATAAGACATCTCGCGCGAGCTCAAAAGCTTCGATTTTATCGACCAAAGCTTGAATGTTCAAAATGGCTTCTGGCACATCTTGAAACAGCTTTTTCATCTCCTGGCTGTCCTTAAAATAATATTCTTGGTTGGGGAAGCCATAACGGAAGCCTCGCCCTCGACCAATGGGTGTTGCTTGCTTCTCCCCTTCTTTTACGCAGAGTAAAATATCGTGAGCATTCGCCTCTTCCTTCTTGGTATAATAGGTGTTATTCGTCGCAATAAGCGGAATGTTATACTTGCGGGAAAATTCGATCAATACCTCATTAGCCCGATCTTCTCCTTCTTCCCCATGACGCATCAATTCGATATAAAAGTCTTCGCCAAATTGCCCATGCCACCACTGCAAAGCCTCTTCGGCTTGCCGGTCCCCAACATTTAAAATCTTCGCCGGTACTTCTCCATAGGTGTTTCCACTCAATACGATCAAGTGTTCTTTGTATTGTTCGACTAGCTTGCGGTCAATGCGTGGGACATAATAAAAGCCATCGACATAGGCCGCTGAAGTCAATTTTGCTAGGTTGTGATAGCCCGCTTTATTTTTTGCTAAAAAGACGATTTGATAGCCATCGTCTCTTCGGGTTTTGTCTTTATGATCTTCGCACACATAAAATTCACAGCCTATAATTGGCTTGATTTTTTGGTCGTCCTCCACCTTGACATTATGTCCATTAATCGCTTTGATAAAATGAAAAGCGCCCATTAGGTTTCCGTGATCGGTAATGGCAATGGCTTGCATATTATCGTCTGCAGCGGCATCGACCAATTGATTGATGCGCGAAGTCGCTTGTAGGACAGAAAACTGAGAGTGATTGTGTAAATGCACAAAAGGTGCATCGGCGAGAGCATCGCTAACTCCGGCAGCTGGCGCAGGTCCCTTTGGCGAAGCCTCTTTCTTAAGCGCTGCAGAAGCTTGCTTAAGGTTTTGATGGGTTAAACCAATTAACCCAAAGGCGCGGCTGCGTTCCCTTAAATCGACCGTCTGTGCTTGTTGGTTATCAAACGCATCGGGGTGCAATTGATCTTGACGCAATAATTCTAGGAAAGCGCGAGAAGTGGCCTCAACATCTGCTGTGGCATTGTGTGCTTCTTCAAAGCTTTCTTGAAAAAGAAAGTGGTAGAGTTCATTTAGCGTAGGGAGTTTAAACTTGCCCCCACGACCGCCGGAGAGTTGACATAAAGTCGCTGTTTCTTCGGTACAGGTATCGACCACGGCTTTTCCATCTAGCACATCGGACAGACCGACACGCAGGTATTCTGCCCCCATGATGTTGCGGTCAAATGACACATTGTGTCCCACCACATACTCCACTTGATCAAGCGCTGCGTGAAATTTCTCCAACACCTCTTCTAACGGAATTCCTTGATCCTCTGCCAAGGCAGTTGAAATCCCGTGTACCTGTTCAGAATCAAAGGGGATGGTGAAACCGTCGGGTTGAATCAAATAATCTTCATGGGCGATCACCTCGCCTTTCGCATCGTGAATTTGCCAAGCAATTTGAATGCAGCGCGGCCAATTTTCACTGTCGGTTAAAGGCGCGTTCCAGCGCTTAGGCAATCCCGTGGTTTCGGTGTCAAAGATTATATACATTAAAACTAAATTAACAAATAATTTGAGGGCAGAAGAAAGGAGTTATTGGCAGTTATTAACGATAGCCCTTTTTAGATTTTAAATAAAAAACATATCTTGTTTTACCCAAATCGATTATACCGTGACCCGAAAATTCAAAAACAAATATCGCGTAGATACCGTGCGGGCAAAATGGTGGGATTATTCCAATAATGGTTCCTATTTTGTCACAATATGTACCAAAGACCGCCAACATTTTTTTGGAAATATTGTAGAGACCCCCAAATTGGGCGTCACCGCAAAAATGGAATTGAATGAAATTGGGGAATTGGCACAAAAATTCTGGATGGAAATCCCGCAACATTTTCCGTTTGTGGTTTTGGATGAATTTGTGGTGATGCCGAATCATGTGCATGGGATTATTTGTGTTTCCAAATCCCACGTAGAGACGTTGCATGCAACGTCTCTACCACAAAAACGACAAAAAAAATATGGTGGAACAAATCATTCATTTTCCAAAAAATCGCCCCAAAAATATTCATTGGCATCCATTATTCGTGGATTTAAATCGGCGGTTACCATCCACGCCCGAAAAATCAACCCCCAATTCGCAAGGCAACCCCGTTTTTATGATGTCATCATTAAAAATGAAAGATCATTCCATAATATCAGGCGATACATCAAAATGAACCCCGCAAAATGGCAACGGGACAGGAATAAACAAAAGGGTTTATTCTTCTAAGCCAATATTCGTACCTTCCCCTTTAAAAAGAAAAATTAGGCATGCCATTACTGGAATTCACCTCAAAAGGGATTTACTGTAAACAAGCTGACGTCTATCTCGACCCCTGGCGGGGCGTGGATAAGGCGATTATTTCGCATGGCCATTCTGATCATGCGCGCTGGGGCAGTAAACACTACATCACCCACGAAATTAATGTGCCTATTATACAGCATCGTTTAGGGGAGATTTCGGTAACGGGAAAAAAATACGGCGAAACCTTTAGCATTAATGGGGTTCAATTCTCTTTTCATCCGGCCGGACATGTGCCCGGTTCTGCACAAATCCGAGTGGAATACAAAGGTGAAATCTGGGTCTTTACCGGGGATTATAAAACCCAAATCGATGTGATTTCCACCCCCTTCGAACCCGTGAAATGCAATACTTTTATTACTGAATGTACCTTTGGTTTACCTGTCTTTCAATGGGAGGAGCCTATAAAAGTCCACGACAGCATTAACCAGTGGTGGGCGCAGAATCAAGCCGAAAAAACCACCAGTTTGTTGATGGGGTATTCTTTAGGGAAAATACAGCGGCTGTTAAAACACCTTGACCCCAGTATCGGGAAAATATATACCCATGGCGCGACAGAGCAGATGACCCAAGTCTTGCGTCAATTCATCGATTTTCCAGAGACGGAATTGATCACCCGCGAGACTACTAAAAAAGAGGTGGAAGGCAATTTAGTTCTCGCGCCTCCTGCGGTTTTAGGCAGTGCCTGGGTCAAGAAACTGGGGCAACTTTCTACGGGCTATGCCTCAGGCTGGATGGCCTTTCGCGGTGCGAGAAGAAGACGTGCGGTGGACCGCGCCTTTGTCCTGTCTGATCATGCCGACTGGCAAGGGCTTTTATCGGCCATTAAGGCCACCGGCTGTGAAAACGTGATCACCACCCACGGTTATACTGATCTCTTTGCGCAATACCTGCGGGAACAAGGCTGGAATGCCCGCACCGAAAAAACCCAATACGAAGCCGAAACCCTGGAAACTGCCGCTACCGAATGAGACGTTTTGCCGCTTTGATCGAGGAGCTTGACAGCACCAACAAAACCACTAAAAAAGTCGCTGCCTTGACCCAGTATTTTAAGGCTGCGCCAAAAGAGGATGCCCTGTGGGCCGTCGCCCTTTTATCCCATCGCAGACCCTCGCGCCCAGTCACCACCACCTTGATGCGCGCCTGGGCAGCAGGACTCGCACAATTGCCCGAATGGCTTTTTGAAGAATCCTATCATATCGTGGGAGACCTAGCCGAAACCATCGCCCTTTTAGTCCAACAGGAAGCCAAAGGAACACCCCCTTCCCTCTCCCAATGCATTGAAGAAATCATCGCCTTAAAACCCAAAGAGGAGGAAGAGAAAAAAGTCTATATCCTTAACCGCTGGCAGAGCCTAGACAACTTTGAACGCTTTGTCTTTAATAAAGTTCTCACTGGGGGTTTTCGCATCGGGGTAAGTCAAAAATTAATGACCCGTGCTTTATCAAAAGCAGTAAACATAGACGAAAACATTTTGGCCCACCGCTTGATGGGACAATGGTCCCCACAGACCACCACCTTTGACGAACTTATCTTAAACCCCAATCCTGAAGACCAAATCTCCCAGCCCTACCCCTTCTTTTTGGCCTATGCCTTAGAAGACGATTTTCAAGAAAAAGAAGCGGTCGAAAACTGGCATATCGAACACAAATGGGACGGCATGCGCGCTCAATTAATCGTTAGAGAGGACAAACATTTTTTATGGAGTCGCGGGGAAGAATTAATCACCGATAAGTTTCCAGAACTGGCTTGTCTCGTTGATCACCTCCCAAACGGGACAGTGGTGGACGGAGAACTACTGCCGTATAAAGACGAAGAAATTAGCGATTTTAACGCCTTGCAAAAACGCATCGGTCGAAAGACCGTTTCTCAAAAACTTCAAAAAGATATTCCCATTGTGATCATGTTATATGACCTTTTAGAATGGGAAGGAAAAGACGTGCGCGCACTTTCGTTGGCAGAACGGCAAGACCTTTTGGCGAAGCTATATCATCAAGTTAAAGCAGATAACGTCCCCCTATTATTATCAAAAGTTTTACACTTTTCCAGCTGGGAAAAAGTCGCGATTGAACGCGAAAAAGCAGCAGAGAAACGCAGTGAAGGCTTAATGCTCAAGCACAGGGATTCTCCCTATGCCGTGGGGCGGAAAAAAGGGAGTTGGTGGAAATGGAAATCAGACCCCAAGACCATCGATGCGGTTTTGACCTATGCCATGCGTGGCCACGGGCGACGTACCAATCTTTATACCGACTACACCTTTGGCCTTTGGCAAGAGGATACTCTGGTCACCTTTGCCAAAGCCTATTCGGGTTTAACCGATGCCGAAATCAAAAAGGTGGACCATTTTGTCAAGCAAAATACCTTAGATCGCTTTGGCCCAGTGAGACAAGTCAAACCCGAGTTGGTTTTTGAAATTGCCTTTGAAGGCATTGCTGCTTCTCCCCGACATAAAAGCGGAGTTGCCGTGCGATTCCCCCGTATTTTACGCTGGCGACACGACAAAAAAATTACAGATGCCAACAGTCTTGAGGACCTCAAACAATTGCTCCCATGACAACAGTACGGCAATGGTTTAAAGCACAGGGCTGGACCCCTCAAACCTTTCAAAAAGACTGCTGGAAGGCCTATGGAGAAGGAAAAAATGGCATGCTTCACGCTCCCACGGGTAGCGGAAAAACCTTTGCCCTTTGGGGCGGGATCCTGCAAGAAGCCCTTAAAACAAAAAAACATCCTGTGGGGATTCAAGCTCTTTGGATTTCGCCTTTACGCGCTTTGGCGGTGGAGATTCAACAAGCGACCCAGTGTATGACCAGCGAGCTGCATCCCGACCTCAACATAGCGCTGCGTACAGGAGATACTTCTCAAAGCGAACGCGCCAAACAGAAACGCAAACCCTCTTTTGGCCTAGTTACTACCCCAGAAAGTTTACATGTTTTATTGAGTACCAAAGACCACTCCAAAAGCTTTCAACACCTCAAGGTAATTGTAGTGGACGAATGGCACGAACTCTTAGGCAACAAACGCGGAGTTCAAGTGGAATTAGCCATTGCTTATTTACGCTCTTTCCTCCCAGAGCTAAAAGTTTGGGGGATTTCGGCTACACTGGGGAATAAAGATTTAGCCCGAGAAATCTTGTTGGGCCCTATCGAAAATTATGTGACAGTCAATGCACAAATCAAAAAGAAAATCAAGGTCAAGTCCATTCTACCCAAAAACATGGAGAGCTTCCCATGGCGAGGGCATTTAGGGATTCACCTTTTACCGCAGGTTTTAAAATTGGTTCAAAAAAATAAGACTACCCTCATTTTTACCAACACGCGAGCACAATGTGAAATTTGGTTTCATCGCCTTTTAGAAGCCGATCCTAATCTAGCCGGGAGCATCGCCATGCACCATGGGAGCATTGATAAGAAAATTCGCTTGTGGGTAGAAGATGCGCTGAGACAGGAACAACTCAAAGTGGTGGTCTGCACCTCCAGTTTAGATTTAGGAGTGGATTTTTCTCCGGTAGAAAACTGTGTGCAAATAGGTAGCCCAAAAGGAGTTGGGCGATTTATTCAGCGGGCGGGACGCAGTGGCCACCGACCCAAAGCTGGCAGCACCATTCACTTCCTTCCCACCCATGCGATGGAGTTGATCGAATCGGTTGCGCTGCAAAGAGGAATCGAACAACAGCAAATCGAAGACCGCATCCCCTTTCTCAATTCTTATGACGTTTTATTGCAATTTTTAATGACCCTTGCAGTAGGAAAAGGCTTTCAGCCAAAGAAACTTTTCCCCATCCTTCAAAACACCTTTTGCTTTCAAACCCTAGATGAAGAACGCTGGCAGTGGCTGCTCAACTTCCTAGTCAAAGGAAGCCAAAGCCTGGAACACTATGACGAATACAAAAAAGTCAATGTGTTAGAAGACGGTACGCTAAAGGTCCTCAACAAAGGCATTGCCATGCGTCACCGCCTATCGATGGGAACTATCGTAAGCGATGCCAATCTAAAAATACGATACCAAAAAGGAGGCTATCTTGGCACCGTAGAAGAATGGTTTGTCGCCAAATTAAAACCGGGAGATGTCTTTACCTTTTCCGGACGCAATCTGGAATTGATTCGCATGCACAATATGGAGGTCATTGTACGCAAGTCCAAATCCAAAAAAAGTCGTATCCCAGCCTGGATGGGAGGTCGCATGAGCTTTAGTGCGCACCTGAGTGATCTCTTGAAACAAGCTTTGTATGAAGAACGCAATCTCGAAACTCCAGAATTTAAAGCCCTTGCACCTGTATTCTATCAACAGCAACGAGAGTCGATTATTCCGCAGACCAATCAATTTTTAATTGAACGCTTTCAAACCAGAGAGGGTTATCATACCATCTTTTATCCTTTCGAAGGCTATGCCATTCACGAAGCCATGGCCAGCTTAATGGCTTATCGCGCAAGTCTCTTATCGCCCATCACCTTTAGCATGTCTTTTAATGATTATGGCTTTGAATTATTGTCCGATCAGCCTTTTGCTAAGGAAGATTTTTTAGACAATAATCTTTTAACCCTAGACCATTTACACGAGGATTTAGAAAAAAGCATCAATGTATCAGAAATGGCCAGACGCCGCTTTCGGGATATTGCCGTGATCTCGGGCTTAGTCTTTCAAGGTTTCCCAAATAAACCGATTAAGGCCAAACATTTACAAAGTGGCTCGCAATTGTTCTATGATGTTTTTAAAGATTATGAACCCGATAACTTATTGTACCAACAAGCCCTAGAAGAAACCTTTGACCACGGCATGGAACACGGGCGCATGACCCAAGTGTTTGAAAACATCGCTGGCCAAGAAATCATTTGGCGAGACTGCAGCCAGCCCACCCCCTTTTCGTTCCCATTAATCACCGACCGAATCCGTTCTAAACTCTCTTCTGAAAGTGTAGAAGATCGCATCAAGAAAATGTACCTTCAATTGGAAAAAGCAGGACAATGAAGCGGATCAAAATCAAAGACAATCATTTTGTGTTACACCCCAGTGGGGCCGTCTTTTGGGAAGAACAAAAGACCCTTTTGTTAGCCGATGTTCATTTGGGAAAAGTCGCTCACTTTCGCAAAAATGGGATTGCTGTTCCCCGAAAAGTAGAAGGTGCTTTTTACCAAAAAATCACTGCACTTTTAGCAGAATTTCCCATAGCGCGTTTTTTGTTTTTAGGAGATCTTTTTCACAGCTTCCAAAACAACGAATGGCTCTTATTTACCGCCTGGGTCAAACAACAAAAAACGTCAATGGTTTTAGTCGAAGGTAATCACGATGTGATCCCCGCTGCCCAGTTTGAGCAAATCGGACTTCAAGTGGTCGATCAGCTTATGGAAGAGGGCTTCTACTTTTCGCATTTCCCTACAAAAAAAGAAACGCACTTTGTCTTTTGTGGGCATGTTCACCCTGGGGTCAAACTCAAAGGGAGTGGTTTGCAACAAATGAAAATGCCCTGCTTTTTTCAGTCTCCACAGCAAATGATCCTCCCCGCTTTTGGGGCTTTTACGGGCTTACATATTTTGTCTCCCAAAGAAGGGGATCAAGTTTATGTGACTACCGGGAAAGAAGTGACGGAAATCCGAGAAAATAAAATCTAAGGAATTATCTTTACCAAAAAAAAATCAATCCGTTACTAAACGTTTTTGATCCACTTGCTTCCCAGAAGAAACTCCAAGCCGCTTTTTCTGAAAAGCAATGCGTCCAAATCAAAGGTTTGGTCGGTTCAGGCTTGTCTTTTCGTCTTGCAGCTGCATTTCAAAAACAAAATCAATCCGTCTTACTAGTTCACGAAAATCCCGAGCAAGCGGCTTATTTTCTAAATGATCTAGAACGTTTGCTGAGTCCGAGTGACGTACTTTATTTTCCAGCCAGTTACCGACAGCCCTATGCTCAGGAAACGACTGATAATGCCAATATTTTACTTCGTTCTGAAGTCCTGAAGAAACTCAGCACTTCCAAAAAGCCACGCATTGTAGTGACCTATCCTCAGGCGGTATTTGAAAAAATCATTTCTCAGCATACCTTAAAACGGATTGCTTTGACTTTAAAAAAAGATACGGAAGTTGCTTTAGGACACATCAACGAACGTCTTTTTGAAATGGGCTTTGAACGGGTGGACTTTGTCTCAGCGCCTGGAGAATTTGCGGTACGTGGTGGCATTATCGATGTTTTTTCTTTTGCCTATCAGCATCCTTACCGGATCGAGTTTTTTGACGAAACCGTAGAACGCTTGTCCAGTTTTGATGTGGTCACACAACGATCGATTACCGCTTTTGATGAAATTGAATTACTCCCCAACACTTCGGACCACGACTTTACGGACAAACGCAAAACATTACTTTCATTTTTTTCTAAGGAAAGCTGTTTTGTCTTTGCAGATTTTGATAAAACGACTACTCGTTTGGAACAACTTTACGAAAAGGCAGAAACCACCTTTCGCAGTCTAGACACCACTACTCAATACCCACCTGAGACTTTATTTGTAAACCCCCAAGAATGGATTGCAGATTGCCAAAACAAATCCGTTTTAATACTTGAAAAAACGGAACAATTGAAAATCCAAGACCAGCTTTTTATCAAGCAAAGCCCTCAACCCCCTTTCAACAAAAAGTTTGATTTGCTGGTCGCTCACCTCAATAAAAATATGCAAAGCGGCTATCAAAACACGCTCTTTTGCAGTAATGAACAACAAGCCAAACGCTTCCATGATATTTTTGAAGAAATGGAAGAAAAGGTGCATTACCAAACAGAGGTGCTTCCCATTTACGAAGGTTTTGAGGATTTAGAAGCGCAGTGGGCTTGTTTTTCAGATCATCAAATTTTTGAACGCTACCACAAATACCAGCTGAAATCGGACCGTAGAAAAAAAGAAGCATTAAGTCTTAAAGAGTTGACCCAAATGGAAGTGGGCGACTATGTAACCCATATTGACCATGGAATTGGAACCTTTGGAGGCTTGCAACGCATTGAAGTGGAAGGAAAGTGGCAGGAAACTATCAAATTGATTTATGGAGAACGGGATATTCTCTACTTGAGCATCCACTCCCTGCATAAAATTAGTCGCTATGCGGGAAAAGAAGGTTCTGTCCCGAAGATATACAAACTGGGGTCTAAAGCTTGGAAAGCCCTGAAACAAAAGACCAAGAAAAAGGTAAAAGAAATCGCCTTTGATTTAATTGAACTGTATGCCAAACGCCGACAGAAAATAGGCTTTGCCTTTGATCCGGACAGTTACCTGCAATGGGAACTCGAAGCTTCATTTTTATTTGAAGACACGCCAGACCAAGAAAAAGCAACCCAAGCCATCAAAGCCGATATGGAGTCTACCCAACCTATGGATCGGTTGATCTGTGGCGATGTAGGTTTCGGAAAAACGGAGGTGGCTATACGCGCCGCATTTAAAGCGGTAGACAACAGCAAGCAAGTCGTTGTTTTGGTACCCACCACCATTTTGGCTTTTCAGCATTTCAAAACATTTTCCCAACGCCTGAAAGAACTCCCGGTGCAGGTAGATTACCTGAACCGATTTCGGTCGTCTAAAGACAAAACCCAAATTCTAAAAGATCTTGCAGCTGGAAAAATCGACATCCTCATCGGCACCCATCAGCTGGTAAATAAGAATGTAGTTTTTCATGATTTGGGCCTCTTGATTGTCGATGAAGAGCAAAAGTTTGGTGTTTCGGTCAAAGAACGGATCCGATCCTTAAAAGCAAATATTGATGTGTTGACACTCACCGCCACCCCCATTCCTAGAACTTTACAGTTCAGTCTGATGGCAGCTCGGGACTTGTCTATAATCGCTACGCCCCCTCCCAATCGCTATCCCATAGAAAGTGAGGTCGTCCGTTTTAGTGAAGCACAGATTCGAGATGGTATTCTTTACGAATTACAACGGGGGGGGCAAGTGTTTTTTATTCACAACAGAGTGGAAAACATCCAGGAAATCGCTGGAATGATCCAACGCCTCGTTCCCGATGCCCGAATTGCTATAGGCCACGGTCAAATGGACGGAAAAAAACTGGAGCAAACGCTTCTTCGGTTTATGAATGGGGAATTTGATATTCTTATCGCTACCACTATTATCGAAAACGGATTGGATGTTCCCAATGCCAATACGATGTTTATCCATAACGCTCAAAATTTTGGATTGAGTGATCTTCACCAGATGCGGGGTCGTGTGGGTAGAAGTAACAAAAAAGCCTTCTGTTATTTCATCACACCTCCCTACAGCGCGATGAGTAGTGATGCTCAAAAACGAATCAAAACTATAGAACAGTTTTCTGCGATTGGATCTGGAATTCAAATTGCAATGAAAGATCTCGAAATTAGAGGAGCCGGAGATTTGCTGGGAGGAGAGCAAAGTGGATTTATCAATGAAATGGGTTTTGAAACCTATCAAAAAATTTTGCAACAAGCCATTGAAGAATTAAAGGAAAACGAATTTAAAAACCTCTACGAGTCCGAGTCTAACGATCAGTTTAAAAGCTATGTGCGGGAGGTACAAATTGACACCGACCTCGAAATTTACCTCCCCGATAATTACATCAATATTGTCAAAGAGCGTCTGGCTTTGTACCAAGAACTCAGTCAACTTAAAACCCCCAAAGAACTTGAAGAGTTTGAAGCGCAATTGACAGATCGGTTTGGTTCATTACCTCGGGAAGCAAAAGAATTAATGGAAAGTGTACGGTTGAAGTGGGTGGCTACCGAGTTGGGCATGGAACGACTGATCCTTAAAAAAAGGAGCTGTTTATGCTATTTTCTTTCTGATCAGCAGAGTGATTTTTTTCAAGGGGAACGGTTTCAGTACCTGTTGACCCAAATTCAAAAAAATGCAGCAGGTATGGTGCTCAAAGAAAAGAATACCCCAGCAGGTCCTAAGCTGCTCTTGTCCATTCGTGATATTCACGAGGTACAACAGTTAACCCAGCTGCTCAAGCAGTTGGTCGTACCTCACTAAAGGTTTTTCAAATCTTTGATGACCTTAAAAGCAACGTCAACTTGGTCTTCATCCATCAAAATGGTAAATTCATTGGAAGTTGAAATGACTTCCGTAATGTTGACTCCTTCCCAAGACAAACGCTGAAAAAGGAAGTAATAAATTCCTGGGATTTTTACATTATCCGTGGGCAATTTAATCGTAATCGAAGAAAGGTTTTCCACTTTAGATTGGCAAACCTCGTTTTGAAAAAGTTCATCAACTAGAGGGACTATATTTTGACTGACCACGATATTGCTCTCTGCCACCCCGCGGGAGGAAGTGTAAAACACATCTTTTTTAAATTCTATTTTTTTTAGCAAGTTGGCTTGTGTCAGTAACAAGGTTTCGGAGAGCAGAAATCCATAGTCTACCAAAGCGGAGCGCACCGTAATGTCACCCAGATTTTTTAATACTTTGATGATCTTTTTAGTCGCTGTATAACGGGCGTCGTCAGAGACTCTTTTCAAAGACATGATGATAGCGCCTTGATTTACGGGCTTGTTCATCAATGCCTCTATATCGGGATGTATTTTCCGAGCCAAAGAAGTCAAATTGATAATTCCGTCTGAAAGAGCAGAGGCCAAATAAGGTTTGGTCTTTACGTATTCTGAAACTGTGGAAGCGATTGTTTTCATAAGATTTATTATTAAACCCGAATTATATAACAGAAACTCTACTCCAGTCGAAAACTATCGCAAAATGTCGCTTTGCTTGTGTTTTTGAACTTTACAACAAATCCTATTACCTAATCTGGATTAAAACTCTTGTTTTATTTTTAACAAAAGTAATTATTTAAAACAAAATGTTACAGATAAAACACTATTCAAATGCGTAAAAGGCATTTTTGATATGCTTTACTTTCCAATGTTCTCCCTTTACGGTAAACGCTAGGATATCAAAACGCACTTCCCAATCCAACTGATTTGATGAGATATAGTGATCTACAGCACCCACCAAAAGTTTAATTTTTTTAGAGGAGACAAATTGTTCGGGAGACCCAAAAAAGTCGGTACTTCGAGCTTTAACTTCCACGCAAATCAAAAGTTGATCTTTTTGCAACAGCAGATCTACCTCTGCTTTACCAAAACGATAGTTTTGTTTTAACAAACGATAGCCTTTTTTTATGAGGTACTGCAAAGCGCGTTGCTCTGCTTCTTGTCCAAAAAGATTGTGCTGTGCCATGGATTTAGATTTGGATGATTAAAGATACTTCCTTTCTTAAAAACATCTGGGTTTTGCTTACTTTTGAAAAAAAATTGAATCGCCCAATGCCAAAGCGCTATACGATAACGGCTGCCCTTCCCTACACCAACGGACCCATACACATCGGCCATTTAGCCGGAGTCTATGTTCCAGCAGATATTTATGCGCGTTACCTAAGAGGAAAAGGCAAAGAAGTTGCTTTTATCTGCGGGAGTGATGAACACGGTGTAGCCATTTCTTTAAAAGCAAAAAAAGAAGGGAAGACACCGCAAGTGGTGATCGACCAATACGATCAATTGATCCGTACCTCTTTTAAGAGTTTTGGAATAGAATTTGACAATTATTCTCGAACTTCCCGACCAATTCACCACACTACCGCACAAGAAATTTTTTCAGATTTACACCAAAAAGGAATCTTTGAAGAGAAAGAAACAGAACAACTTTTTGATCCGGAGGCCAATCAATTTTTAGCAGATCGTTATGTCACAGGAATCTGTCCGATTTGCCAACATCCTGAAGCCTATGGAGATCAGTGTGAAAACTGTGGAAGCAGTCTAAGCGCTACAGATCTTATCAATCCTCAATCCACCATAAGCGGAGCGGAACCTGAAATGCGTAAGACCAAGCATTGGTATCTTCCTTTGGATCAGTATGAGACATTTCTAGAAGAGTGGATTCTCAAAGGGCATCAATCCGACTGGAAGCCAAATGTTTATGGGCAGGTAAAATCTTGGATTGACAATGGTTTACAAGCCCGCGCAGTGACTCGAGATCTGGACTGGGGAATTCCTGTTCCTGTTTCGGGAGCGGAAGGCAAAGTCCTCTATGTTTGGTTCGATGCGCCCATCGGATATATTTCTTCTACCAAAGAATGGGCCGCCGAAAAAGAAATAGACTGGGAACCGTACTGGAAAGACAAAGACACTCAGTTGGTTCATTTTATTGGAAAAGACAATATCGTTTTTCACTGCATCATTTTCCCTGTGATGCTTCATGCTACGGGAGATTATATTTTACCTGAAAATGTTCCTGCAAATGAATTTTTAAATCTGGAAGGACAAAAAATTTCCACATCAAAAAACTGGGCTGTCTGGTTACACGAATATTTAGAAGAATTCCCCGACCAGCAAGATGTTCTTCGCTACGTTTTGACCGCCAATGCTCCAGAGACTAAAGACAATGACTTCACTTGGGAAGAATTTCAAGCGCGAAACAACAATGAATTAGTCGCTATTTATGGAAACTTTATCAACCGCGTGGTGGTTCTTACCCATAAATATTACGAAGGGGTTGTCCCCAGTGCAGGGGTTCTATCCAAAGAAGATGAGACGGTCTTGGATGAAATGCAGCTTCTCCCTAAAAAAATAGATCAGTCCATCACCCAATTCCGTTTTCGAGAAGCCAGTCAGCTCCTGATGCAACTTGCCCGTTTAGGAAACAAATACCTTGCGGAGGCTGAACCCTGGAAACAGATTAAGACAGATCCCGAACGAGTCGCTAGCATTATGTATACAGCACTACAGATTGCAACAGGTCTGGCCGTACTCAGCGAACCTTTCTTGCCTTTTACAGCGAAAAAATTAGCACACCTCCTGCACTTGGACAATCTCCAGTTAAAATGGGAGGATGTGAATGAAAAAAAGGAATTGATTCCCACCGATCATCGGATCGAAAAAGCACAGCTTTTATTTCAAAAAATAGAGGATGTTCAAATGGAGCAACAACGAGCAAAACTAGCAGCAAGTGCAGAACAAAACCAAACGGAAACACAAACTATTGCTCCACTAAAACCACAAACTTCTTTCGAAGATTTTGATTCCCTAAAGCTCCAAGTGGCTGAAATCCTTGAAGCTAAAAAGGTTCCCAAGACCAAAAAATTGATGGAACTCAAAGTGCAACTAGGAAGTGAAATTCGAACTGTGATTTCGGGAATTGCACAAGATTTTGACGAAGCCGAGCTGATCGGAAAGAAAGTAACCCTATTGAGCAATCTAGCTCCGAGAACCCTTAAAGGGATTGAAAGTAAGGGCATGATTCTTTTGGGAGAAAACGAACAGGGTCAATTTGTATTTGTAAATCCAGAGGACGACACCGTTCAGAATGGAGCTGAGATCCTTTAGGTTTTGGCGCTCCGAATACCCATCGCTTTTGATCGTTCGTATCGCCTTCCGCTGGCAGAAAACCATCGGTTTCCAATGGAAAAATACGAACTGCTCCCCCAACAACTTCTATTGGAAGGAACCTGTGAGCCAGATGATTTTTTTACTCCGAAGAGGGCTAGTTTAGAACAAGTACTTCGCGTGCATGAGAAGGACTATGTCGATCGGCTATGCCGTTTAAAACTCACAAAAAGTGAGGTGCGCAGTATTGGTTTTCCTCTGAGTGAAGCCTTGGTACAACGTGAGTTTTTAATTGCTGGAGGGACAATTGAAGGAGCAGAAAAAGCCTTGTCGGAGGGTATTGCTATGAATATTGCAGGTGGAACCCATCACGCTTTTCCAGATCGAGGGGAAGCTTTTTGTTTGTTAAACGATCAGGCAATTGCAGCGCAGCATCTTTTGGACAGTGGACAAGCAAAAAAAATTCTCGTCTTAGATTTGGATGTACATCAGGGCAATGGAACTGCTGTTATTTTTAAAGACCATCCTGAAGTATTTACCTGTTCCGTCCACGGGGCCAAAAACTATCCTTTTCGAAAGGAAAAAAGTGATTGGGACCTCCCTCTAGAAGATCAATGTGCAGACCTAACGTACCTGAATCAGTTAAAGACTTTACTCCCCAAACTTTACGAAAATGTACAACCTGATTTCATTTTTTATCTCTGCGGGGTAGATGTTCTGGAAACGGATAAATTAGGTCGTCTCGGCTTAACCCTGAATGGTTGTAAACAAAGGGATGAACTAGTACTTTCCTTTTGTGAAAAAAACAAAATCCCGATACAATGTAGCATGGGAGGGGGCTATTCTAAAGACATAAAAACCATCATTGAGGCTCACGCCAACACCTATCGTATTGCGAAATCGTTGTTTACCTAGCGTTCCAGGTTTGGCTTTTCATATTTAGAGCGGCGATCACAATATCTTTTCGACTTACCTGACCTACCAAACGACCCTTTTCAAGAACAGGGTACCTTCTTCTGCTGGATTTTGAAAATTTAGCGGCAGCATCAAAAACACTTAGAGTAGATTCAATGGTATCCACATTTTCTGTCATGAAGTGGCCTACAGATTTATCCAAGATGGGCATGTTAAAATAACGACTATCGGAGATTTCTTTCATACAATCGGCCTCTGAAATTACCCCGATGAGCTTTCCTTTTTCATCCACAACGGGTCCACCTGAAATACGGTATTTGATAAAGGCTTGCATCACATCGTGAATACTTTGCTCTGGGGTGAACAGGACTAACTGCGTGGTCATGATATCTGACACGATTAACTTGCTGGGAGTGACTCTTTTTTTTTGAGCCCGCTCTCCTTGAAAACTTTTTACGGGCATAATAAATGAATTTTGATTTATCCTAAGGTAGTTTTTTTTTGATTAAAATTTGAGATTCCTTTCAAATAATTAACAATTCAATAAAAATATATCAGTATTATTACTAAAATTTCACTAATGTCTACTATAGGTATTTTAGGTTGTGGTTGGTTGGGGGTCCCACTGGGAAAACATTTACAACAGCTTGATTATACTGTAAAGGGTTCTCGGACTTCAGAATCGGGGGTTGTAGAACTCCAAAAAAAGGGAATAGAGGGGTATCGTGTTGTTTTAGAGGAAGACCAAGCCCTAGGGCTGGACCCTTTTTTGGATCAGGTAGATACCCTCCTAATTTCCCTACCTCCTAAGCGACCCACTTCCGAAGTAGGCTATGTTCGAAAAATCCAACTACTACTGGACGCCTCGGCCTCTTATCCAATTCAGCGTATTTTATTTTTGAGTAGTACCTCTGTCTACGGATCCAGAGGAAACAGTTACGATGAAACCAGTCCTGTAGTTCCAGAAACTTTCTCGGCCAAGGCATTAGTTAGTAGTGAACAACTCCTAGATGAATATCCTATTCCCTCAGTCATCGTTAGACTGGGAGGGCTAATTGGAGCCGACCGCAACCCGATTTATTATCTTCAAGGAAAAACCATTCCAAACCCTAAGGGAAAAATCAATTTTATTCATCAAGAAGATGCTGTCCGAGGAGTGGCTACTTTGGTTTCCCATTCCGAGCTTCAGGGGATTTTTAATTTGGTTGCTCCACATCATCCGCTCAGAGAAGACTACTATTTACATATGGCACAAAAAGTAAACCTCCCTGTACCTGAATTTAATAATGAGGAGGCTCGAGTACGTATTATCAAAGGCGATAAAATTTGTCGTAAAACTCCTTTTCATTATTCTGTAGATAACTTGTTGATATAAAAAGGGGGGACCACTTAAACCTCTAGCTTATAAAAACTACCTTGTTAATAATAAATTAACAATGTCTAAACGCAATCAACATATTGCCACCTTAGAAAAACTCTTAACGCATCTAAGAAATGCGAAACTGGAGTATTTGAAGGCTGCAGACCGTGCTTTAGTTTCTGAAGACAAGCGGTTTTTTAATCAACAAGCGATGATTCGCAATCGTTTTTTTCAAGAAATTTTGATTGAATTGCAAAGCCTTGGAACAAGCTATGACGACCTAATAGTCAGCCGATTTAACTTTGACCAGTTGTTAATATCTTCCATTGATCATCTCAAAGCTTCAGCCATAGAGAAGTGTTTAGAGGCTGATAAATTGTTGTTGGACTTGTATCGAACCCTTTTCGACCAAGAATTTGAGAACTCCAAATTATTGCAACATCTTTCCAGTATTGAAGTTGCCTTGGATCAAAGTCAAGTAATTGCAACGGAGCACCGCCACAAAAAAGAAGTAAACTCTTAATTTAAAGGGATTGTCTGGGAGACTACAGTAGACTCTTCTTGTTTCAAAACCTGCATTCGTAAAAGCAAGGCGTTGTAATATCCGTAAAGCGTTTTTAATGAAGGAATTAAAGAATCTTCCTTATAATGTTTTGTGAAATAACGTGCTTTTTGGGTCTGCATTTGAACTACTTTAAAGCGGCTTCTTATTTGAGGAGTCTCAAAGCCTCCAGGGAGTGTGTCAGAAACTATTTTTTTTATTCGAGCGGAAATCGCTATAATATTAACTCCCACATCGCGGAGGTCTAGTTCTTTTAGTCGTTCAAGGGCTTCGTATAAATCGACGAATTCCTCCCATTCTTCTAATCCGTTTTCCTTTAACAAGGCCTCGGGATATTCAACCAAATCGAATCGAGCGGTCAGTGGAGAACTCGTTTCCTCATTGTTTGCTAAAGTACCTGAGACCGTACTTTCCGCTGGTTTTCCATTTTTACAAGCAGTGATGCAAAATAGAAACAATACAAAATAGCGTAGAGAACCCATAAAAGTTGATTTAAATTCCCAAGGAATTAATTTTTAGCAAAAGTATGGTGAAAAAAAGAAACTGGAGTATAAACAAATGAAAGGGGAATGGACCTTCGATATTAATTTTGACTTTTTGAAAAACAAGTTGTAGTGGAAAAGCAACCAAAGCCCATCCGAAATAATTGTGAAAAGAAGCCAGTCCGGTGGTGAAAGTCCAAAAGTCTAAAACAGGGGCTACGGGTTCCATGACGAGGTCTAGGGTCAACATCAATGCGGTTCCTAAAAGCGCTTTGGACCACAGTTTTTTTAGAAAAAACTGAGCGATAAAGCCTGTGATAAAAATTAAAATACACCAGTTGACCCCTATCATTAGGGGAACTCCCATCATTTTGGTTCCTAGGGCATTGCCGTAAGAATATTCTCCAAAAATAAATCCGTATCGAACTCCTAAAATTTCAGCTAGCATTCCCGTGGTAAAACAGAGCAGGACGAGTAATCCCATTTTTTTACTCCATTCTGTATTGATCAAAAGCAGGGCAAAACTCAAAAGAAGATTGACAGGCGTCCCTTTAATAAACCAGGATGCATTGCTGTAAATAATTCCAATTAATCCAGAAACATGGAAGAGCCAGATTAAGGCGATAGCGGTATTTTGCTTTGTTAAGAGACTCGTTTGCAGCATTCAGTTATACTTTGGGAATGAGATCAGCCACGATTTTGGCAGAAAGTAAGCAAAGAGGAATTCCTCCTCCCGGATGTACACTTCCACCACAAAAATAGAGGTTTTTTATCCGACTGGAAAAATTGGGATGTCGTAAAAAGGCTGCCATGGCATCATTGCTTGATGCACCATACAAGGCACCTCGATACGATTGGGTTTTGGCTTCAATTCGCGGAGGGGTAAGCACCTCTTCACAAACGATCCATTGTTGAAGTGGGACACCCAATCGCTCCGACAATTTCTGAATGACGATCGTACGGAGTCGATCTACTAATTGCTCCCAGTCTTGCCCGTGCTGTGCCGGAGTATTGATCATCACAAACCAGTTTTCACACCCTTCTGGAGCATCTTCAGGAACGTCTTTGGAGGTAATATTAACGTAAATAGTAGGGTCTTCAGCTACGGTTTGCTCCTTAAAAATCGCTTGAAATTCCTTTTGGTACGCTTCAGAAAAAAAGATGTTGTGCAAGTCCAGATTCTCAAACTGACGCGCAATTCCCCAATAAAAAATAACGGCAGAACTGGAGCGCTCTTGCTTTAATCTTTTTTGCGGGGGCTTCGCTTTTGGCAGTAACTTTTTATACGTATGAAATACATCCATATTTGAGACAACAAAATCCGCTTCATAAGAAGCAGTTTTAGTTTTTACTCCTTTGGCTTGATCCGATTCGACTCTGATTTCTTCAACAGAGGTCTCAAAATGAAACTGCACCCCAAGACGTTTTGCCAAACCAAAAAGCGCATCGGTAATAGAGACCATTCCCTTTTTGGGGACAAAAGTACCGTAGGCACTTTCCAAGTGTTGGATCAAGGTCATCATCCCTGAGGTTTGATAAGGATCCGAACCGTTGTAAGTTGCGTAACGATCTAAAAGTTGAATAAAATGAGCGGACGAAAAGGCGTCAACGTTGGCTTGGTGTAAGGTTTTTTGAAGCTCAAAAGTGTGAAGCTGAAATAAGGCCTTTACAGTGTCTAATGAGAGAAAAGTTTTAAGCTTGTGCAACGATTTTTCTAAAAACAAAGTGGAAGTAAGCTCATATTTCTTTTTTGCTCTGTTGAAGTAGCGCTCTATATTTTCTTCAGGCTCGCCAAAGGTTTGATGGGCTTGTTTTATAAATTGTTTTCGATCTGAATAGGCTGTAAACTCGGTGCCGTCTTGCCAAAAATAGGTGGACGCCACTTCCTTTTTTGAAAACTCAAAGTGTTCTGCTGCAGACTCCCCCGCCAATTCAAAAAGTTCGGTTACAAAATGAGGCATCGTAAATAAAGAGGGGCCTGCATCAAATCGATAGCCCTGGAGACTGAAGGTAGATAGTTTTCCTCCTGGATAAGAATTTTGTTCAAAAACCTGTACTTGATAACCTTTGAGGGCTAAGCGAATACTACTAGCTAATCCAGCAACTCCAGCACCCACAACGATTGCTTTTTTCATGAATCTAGAGATTTTGTAGTGTCCGAAATTAAGTGAAATCGAGAAAAAAGATCTTCTTTGTACCAATTCATCTGTTTCGTTTTTTTTACAATATCAGCGTGTGCGCGGTCTTTGTAGGCAAAAGTGTTGACAGCCTCAAAATCATCCCAAATACTTATTGTGGCTTGTTGTATAAAAGGCCATTCTCCAATGCCTTTGTAATACTGAACCCCTTGTGCTGTTTCTATGGCTTTACTGGCAGCAGGAACTACTTTCCAAAAAGAAAACAGGCGATTCCAATGAAGTGTAGCTCGAGTAATTACGACCGCTTTTTGGTTTCCCTTGGCTTCTAAACCCGGTTTTGTTTTAAAAGGGTTTTGCCCACTCCACTTACCGTGGCTTTTTACGGCGTTTAAAATCAGATCCCTCTGGCTCGTTGCTTTTTCTTGGTACGTTTTAAAAATGGGGTGCTTTTGAAGACAGTTCTGATAGAAGGAGAGATCCTCCCATACACCCAGAAAGGCATACGTAGAAAAATCGGGGCGAAGACTAAATCCCTGCCCCCCTCCAGTTCCTAGAAACTTATAAAATTTCAAGCCTTCGATATTTTTTAAGCGCAGAGGAGCAACACCCATCTGTTGGAAAGCCCAGAATTTGTTCGTTTTAAAAGAAAAAAGCGTGAGCGTAGTCACCTGTGTCATTAACCTGAATGTATAAATACTGTATCTATATTAAAGGTAGTGTTTTTAGGAAGAAAAAAGAAAAAACGCCTCTGATTAGGATTTTAGAATTTGACTAATGGAAGTAATTAACAGAGACGTTTTGAAACCAAATTGAATTTAAACTTGTTTAAAGATATGCATAAAAAGTTATACACGCCAATTTTTGTTGAAGTATTTTGTATTTTTATAAAACAACTGTTTAGCTTATTGTATTTATATATTTTTAATATACTCATCATAAGCAGTTTAATTAATTTCTTTATTAAACAAAATACTTTTGCGAGAAAACAACAATTTCCGAAAAATTCTTCTTTTTTACTACAAATCATCTTGTGGAGCACTTTTTTCTGTGCTATACTATTTTTTTATTTAATAAAGAAACTAAGTTTAAACAATTTGGTGATCCATAGATCGTAATTTAGAGGGTGTGCTACTACGAGTAATAGTATAGAAATTCTCTTTTTACTGAAATTAGACCTTTTGTATTTCCGCAGTTAAAAGCAGCTTTTCTATTCAAAGAAAATACCGATCTTAAAAAAATATAAATTGATTATCTTGACTTAAAAATCAACAATGGTTAAGCCCAACATCTCTTTATTATTCGTTCTCCTTTTTATGGACGTCTGTTTTTCACAAAACGAACTTCCAAGCTTAGAAGGTAAAAATGTGCTAGTTGTTTATGGGGGTTGGGAAGGACATCAACCTGAAATTTTTGCTAAAAAGATTACTTCCTGGCTGGAAGAACAGCAGGCTGTGGTCCGTCTAGAAAAAGGAACTGCAATTTATACAAACACTTCAGTGATGCAAAAATTGGATTTGGTTATCCAGCATATCACAATGAGTGAAATGACCACGAAAGAATCGCAAGGTTTAATAAAAGCCGTCGCTTCGGGAGTGGGTCTTGCAGGTTGCCATGGAGGCTTAGGGGACTCCTTTAGAGACGATACCGAATACCAGTATTTGGTAGGAGGTCAATTTGTGAAACACCCAGGAGGCCAAGTGACTTATACTGTAGAAATAGGGTCAAAAGAAGATCCAATTACTAGGGATATTAAAAATTTTACACTCCATTCGGAACAATATTATATGCACGTAGATCCTGCTTTGGAAGTATTAGCTACGACCAAATTTTCTGGAGCTCATGATGCTTGGATTGAAGGGGCGGTTGTTCCAGTCGTGTGGAGAAAACCTTTCGGAAAGGGCCGTGTGTTTTACAATTCCATAGGCCATTCCAAGGAAGATTATGAAATCCCTGAAGTGTGGAGCTTGATCACAAGAGGTGTTGCATGGGCAGCACATAAAGAATAAAGTATCCTTTCTTACAAATCGTTTTTTATCGCTTCTTTTTATAATATCTTTGTACTGCTATGAAATATCCCAGTATGCGTTTTTTATACTTTAATGTGTGATTGCTTGGATGTTTCCTCTGTCTATCAGAGAAAACGGTATTAAAAAAACAGATGAAAAGAAAAATTGTTATTGTAGGCTCAGGGTTTTCTTCCCTGTCCGCCGCATCCTATTTGGCTCAAAAAGATTTTGAAGTTCACGTATACGAAAAAAACCAAACCTTAGGAGGTAGGGCTCGTCAATTAAAAAAAGACGGATTTACTTTTGATATGGGACCTTCTTGGTATTGGATGCCAGATGTTTTTGAATCATTTTACAATGATTTTGGAAAAACGACAAAAGACTTTTACCAATTGGAACGCCTCGACCCAGGTTATCAGGTAGTTTTTGAAGAAAATGAAAGCATTGCTATTGGAGATTCTTTAGAAAAAATCTACACTGTTTTTGAAAACGAAGAAAAGGGGAGTAGCAAAAAACTAAAACGCTTTATTGAACTTGCCAAGGAAAATTATGAGATTGCAATTCAGGACTTGGTCTATCGGCCTGGCATTTCACCTCTAGAGCTTGTCACCCCAGTAACAATAAAGAAGATCAAGTATTTTCTGAGTAATATCAAAAGAGACGTTTACAAAGACTTTAAAAGTCCCAAACTCCGACAAATTTTACAGTTTCCCGTGCTATTTCTAGGAGCAAAACCCTCCAATACCCCTTCCTTTTACAATTTCATGAACTTTGCGGATTTTGGATTAGGTACTTGGCATCCAGAAAACGGAATGTACAGTATTGTATTAGCAATGGTGGCTTTGGGAAAGTCCCTTGGAGTCCATTTCCATACGGATGCCGCTGTAGAAAAAATTACCGTGGATGGGTCTGGAAAAGCCAACGGAATTGTAGTTAACGGAGAAGTCATCACTTCGGATATTGTCCTTTCAGGGGCAGATTATCATCATTCTGAAACTCTATTGGATCCTAAATACAGGGTTTATAGCGAATCCTATTGGGATAAAAAAGTCTTTGCACCTTCGTCACTTTTGTTTTATATCGGGTTAAACCAGAAAGTGAAAAATGTATCCCATCACACCTTGTTTTTCGATGTTGACTTTGACCTGCATGCACAAGCCATTTACGACCAACCTGAATGGCCAGAGAACCCCTTGTTTTATGCTAATTTCCCATCGATGTCCGATCCAACGATGGCACCCAAAGGGAAAGAAGCTTGTTTTTTACTAATCCCAATTGCACCGGGTATTGAAGATACTCCCGAATTGAGAGAACACTATCTCAATCTGGTATTAGATCGAATGGAAAAGTTGACCAAACAACCGATTAAGGAGCAGATGCTCTTTTGTGAATCTTTTTGTGTAAATGATTTTATTGAGGACTATAATTCCTACAAAGGAAACGCCTATGGTTTGGCAAACACGCTACTACAAACAGCGTTTCTGAGACCGAAGCTCAAAAGTAAAAAAGTGAAAAACCTGTACTTTACTGGACAACTCACTGTGCCGGGACCAGGAGTACCTCCTGCATTAATTTCTGGAAAATTAGTTGCTGATTTAATTTCTGCTTCTACTTCGGATTAAGTACCCACCAAATTAATTCAATTTCGCTATTTCGGACCGCGATTACGGAATCTAACATTTCTGTACCTTCAGTCAATGAGGCTCTGTACAATTGCAACTGTTCCTTAATACTCCACTCCCAGAGGTCAATTCTTTTGTAGAGATTGTATTTAATAAATTTGTCCTGTTGGATGTATTTCCTGTTTTCAATCCAAAATTCGTTGTAATCTAGATTTACCCATCGCAAATCAGAAACCCATTTATTTGCCACTCGGTCTTTAAACTGGTTCACGTAGCGCTCTTCTTTTTCGCCTGTGTTTTCAATTAAATATTTGAGTTCCGTTCCGTCGTAAATATTAGTAATTTTGAGTCCAACCTCCTTAGGAAGCAATCGAAAGGTTCCGTCTAACTTTATAGCATCAAAACTTACCCGTGTAGGATCAAATGGGTCTCTGTTGGGGTACATTCCCATGGGTGCAAAAAAGGAATTCTCATCAGGATCATTCTCGTCCTCCATGGGCTCGATAAAAATACTGTCATTATCAATATCCCATTTTTGGTATTGTTTTCTATACATTTCAGTAACCCAATCAATTTGCTCAATGTAAGCGTCAGTATAGGCAATCATTTTGTCAATTTCTTCCCTTAAATTGACTAAGTTTTCAATCCCATCTGCACGGTTATCCGACTCACCTCCTTGTTGTTCTATTCCAAAGGAAACCGTCACACCAAAAACCAGTATGATAAATTCAACAATAGATTTTTTTAATCGATCCCAAAAATCCCGAATATCAAAACTATCTCCCAAGGTTATTAACCTGAGAAACCAGTTGAGTTTTTCTTTTTCAATTCCAGAGGGTTTTTTCCCTTTCTTAAATTCTTCCTCTGAAAGGTAACCGTCGTTATTGGAGTCTAACTCGTCAAAATCTTTGTCTTTGCTCATTAATATAGTTAGTAGAAGTTACTTCCTAGTGTAAAAGTATGAAATTTGAATCAATCTGCTTTTTTATTACAAAACGGATGTGATTGAGCTATTGCTCCTTTTCCCAGAAAGGGAGTTCGGAATCAAAAATTTCTTTAAGCAACTCGAAAAGTTCTTTTTCAAAAACATTCAAAACCTCATCTCCGAGTTGTAAAAGATGCTTTTTCCTTGTGTTTTCTTTTTGAGAAACTGCGAGGAACTCATTAGTAAATGTTTTTAAAGGAATCACACCAGCAATACGCTTTTCCTCATTAAAATCATTCTTTAAAACGTAAGCATAGAGTAAAACTTGAAATAAGGGTCCTTTTTTTGGGAACGTGCGAATCTCCTCCCAATCCGTAAAGGCTAAATCTGAAGCTGTGACGCTTCCCGTTTTATAATCTACAAATCGCAAGGTTCCATTATAACGGTCTATACGGTCAACGGTTCCTCTAAAGTAAATGCTTCGTTCAATGGTTTTGACTTCTATAGCTTTTTTAAACTCTTGTTCAAGACCAATAATTTGAATTTGATTGCCTTCCAGGACTTGTTTTTTTTCGGAACCTAAAAACTGTTGGAGTACAGCCTCCATTACTTGATAAATCAAAAGGTTTTTGCCTGTTCTTTTCTCTTCGCTTTTGGTTTTAGAATCGAAAGTTGCTGCTAAAATTTCAGGGAGTTTTTCCAACATTTGGTCATAGTCAGACTCCTTCATGATCAACGACAAATAGGGCGTATAAAGGAGCTCTAACACCTCATGCATGATCGTCCCTTTTTCTATGGCGCTAAGTTGCTCATTAAATTCTTCTACAGGTTTGATTTTAAGCATGCGCTGTTCGTAAAACCGATATGGGTTTCTGATGTACTGCGTGAGTGAGGAGGGTGAAAACCCCTCTTGGCCTATGTGTTCCAAATGCGCAAGAATGGCAGCTGTCTTTAAAACTTTCTTTTGCGTATAATCTAATTTTGGAATGGGTAGGGCTAGCTGCTTGAATACAAGATGATGCGAGGGATGTTTAAAATATTCTAGATGAATCAAAAAACGACTGCGTTCCCCTGAAAAAAGACCTTCCGCAGCGGCGTTGTAAAGTAAAAATACTTTTTTTGCGCGTTGTAACAATCGGAAAAAATGATAGGCGTACAGATGGTCTTGCTCTACAAAAGTATTCATCCCAAACTTTTTTCGTACCTCGTAGGGAATCCAAGAAAAGGGTGTTTTTCCAAAAGGCAAAATTCCCTCGTTGACATTAGTAATAATTACGTTGTCAAAATCCAAAAGACGAGTTTCCAAAAGCCCCATAATTTGAACTCCATCAAAAGCATCGCCCGTAAAATCAAAAGTTTCTTCACCCGCTAAGAATTCGAAAATCATTTTAAAATCTCTTAGAGATTTCATAAACTGGTGTTCTTTATGTCGATCTATAAGAGATTCGAACACACTAAGAAAACGGTCACAAACTTGAATTTGAAAAGATTCGTTCCTTTTTTTGAGGTAACTCTGCTTTAGAGTTTGAGTAATTTTAACAAGTCGCTCAATAAAATCAGCTACCTTATCGAAAGGGGTAAAAACAAGCGTTTCAATACTCCCCTTGGCACACAATGTTTTGGTACTGATAAAATTTTGTTGCTGGGTCTCAATCCATTGATTCATTGGGGACTTGCCCTCCTGAAAAAGAACTTTCGCAGTTGCAATTTGAGAAAACTCATACAGTTGACGTGTTGGAAACCCCAACGTACTGAGGCTTTGCTGTAACTCAAAATAATGTATATAAAATCCGAAAAGAACCGTATCCTTTAAGGGGTATCCCATCGTAATATTCGAGGGCAGCTCCTCTGGCAAAACAGAAAGAGTAGGAAGTAAGAGTGTTTCATCGCCCAAAACCACCACAGTGGAGTCTCCAGGGTTTTCTTCCTTCAATTCTTTTGCAATTTGAATGGCTGTTTTGGATTGAATACTGTTTTTTGCCGTACTGATTATCTCAAATTCTTTGGCTTCTGAAAAGTAATTAGTAAACTTTGGCTTGGGTTTTTTATTTAAAACCTTCCAGTTTTTTTGATAGGTTCTAATGTAGTGTCCTGCACTGTGGTAGGCATCTTCATAAAAGGTTTGATCTAAATCCCAAATAATTTCTGCCTTACTCTCTGCAAGAAGTTCCTGAATAATGGTTTCCTCTGCTTTAGTCAACGCATTAAAGCCTATAAAAAAATGTTTTGAAAGGTTTTGTTGGGTGTAAAAAGATAGATTTTGAACCGCTTCTCTGAGTTGCAAACCCGAATACCCTCTACCCATTTGCAGCAACTTTTTGTAAAGTTTTTCGTAATACAGAGAATACTGCTCCTGAATTTTAAAATGTCGTTTGCTTAAATCCCCTTGTTTCTGATCTCCCCATACTTCAATCTCTCCCAGAGCAGACATAAAACTAAAGAGTTCTTTTGCATTGACAAGTTGGGCATCGATTTCATTAAACTCTTCGAGAAGAGTAGCTCCCCATCCGTAAAATTGGTGAAATGACTCTAACTCCTTTTTTGGAGTTTGCTCTTGATAAACCTCATACAATGCATACAAGAGATCTACTTTGGGCAAGAGTTGGATACTGGAAAGTTCCTCAATAAATTGGGAAACGCTAATGATTTCTGGGGCCACCAAAGGAGTCTCGATAGTTCTTTTAAACGCTTCTTTTAAAAAATTTATCGCTCGATTACTGGGGACAATAACCTTGACCTGATCCATCTCACTATGGGCGGCAACAATTTTTTTTGCGACATCATCCAAAAAAGTTTGCATCCCTAAATGTAAAAAATCAGGTCAAGCTAAAGCGGTTTATTTTAAATTAAATCATTGATTTCAGTACTACTGATAAATTTCAAATACTACTCTACGGTTTTCACGTCTTCCCTCTGCGGTATCGTTAGATACGGCTGGACGAGTTTCCCCATATCCCTTTGCAGAAGCTCGAGAAGGTGACATCCCTTTTTCAATTAAATAGCGCATTACTGAATTTGCTCTTTTTTCGGATAACGCTTGATTGAAAGAAGCTTGACCAGAAGAATCTGTATGTCCTTCTACCACAACTTTATAACTAGAATAGTTCTGAAGTGTGTTAAACACCTCGTCTAAAATTTGGTTATTTCTTTCATTGAGTTTGGAATCGTTGGTGGCAAAGTAGATGATTTTCCCAATCTCTTGAAGTCGTTCGATAATCTCTTGGGTAATCTCAGGACAGCCGTCGTTTTCTATGGTTCCTGCTTCGTCTGGACATTGATCCTCTAGATCTTTTACTCCATCTGTATCCGGACATCCATTAAACGCTGGGATTCCAGGAGTGTTGGGACAGTCATCTTCCTCATCTTGAATGCCGTCTCCGTCTGTATCTGGACATCCGTTCCACGAAGCTATTCCTGCGACTTCAGGACAATCGTCTTCAGCGTCTTGAATACCATCGCCATCGGTATCGGGACAACCGTTGAATTCAATAAGACCAGCAACTTGAGGGCATGCATCTTCTTTGTCAGGAATGCCATCACCATCCAAGTCTTTTTTCGCACCAAAGAGGAAGGCAAGACCCATCAGATGTTGAAAATGTTTTACTCCGTAAGTTTCTCCTGTGTTTTTATAAATAGTTTCCAAAGTAAGGGCCGTCTTTTTCTTGGGACCCAGCCATATTTCTATCCCAGCCCCCAAATTGAAATATCCTGCACCTTGCTCATCAAATATGGAGTATCCCCCTCCCACTTCTAGAAAAGGCATTAGCGTTTTTCCTTTAAATAGGGTGTTTAAATTATAGGATACAATTCCATCGACATTGTAATAATTGTCTGAAGCTGGAGTATCTCCATATTGTTTAATTGAATTGAAACTGAAACGGGCTCCAAAAGAAAAACCAGCTCCAATATAATTCTTGACCCCAATATAAGTGGGATACGGAGCAATGTTCCAATGATCGATAGTTAAAAATTCTTCAAAAAGATCTCCGAACCCAACCGCCCCTGTTGGAAAGGTATCCACAGCGTTAATTCCAAAGAAGAACTTCCAGGGTTCAACTTCATTCTATGCTTTGGCAGAGGTAAGTAACAGTATAAAAATGGTTGTGAGTACGACTACAGCCTCTTTTTGGAAAAGAGAATAATTTTTCGGTAAGGTAAACATGAATTGTAGATTTGGGTTATACGATTTGGGTTTATTTATAAATGTATTTTAAATATAAACAAAATATATTACTCGGGATTTACCTTAAGAATCTGTACCTCTGGATACAGATAAACTAAATAGTTTTTGACTTCTTGAAACCCGAGCTCTTTAATCACACGAGCGTAATTCAAAAGCTGATTTTCATCTGCTTTTTTTGGAATCCCAGTTTTATAATCTAAAACCGTGGCTTCCCCTGTACTTGAAAAATTGATCCGGTCTGGTCTTAGGGTAGGCCCGTTGGGCACCAGAAGGTCTTGTTCACAAAGGATCTGATCTCCTTCACTAAATAATGAAACTAAATCGGGGTGACATGCTACTTCCCTTAATTTGTCTTCTACCTCGTTTTTTAATCCTTCTGAGAGGATCTTTTGCTCCAAAGCTTCCTTAATCACTTCTGAAATTCGATCTGCTGTAATCACTTTTGCTAATAGGTCGTGAATCAATACACCGCGATCTCGGGCAGCATCCCCGGCTTTTGTTGTGGGCAAGGTTTCCACAATTCGTTTTTTCCAAGCATTGCTTAGCGGCAGTGAAAAGAGTAAATGTTCACTGTACATATCACGACTTTGTGGTTGTCTCTTTTTGGATCGAAATACCCCTTGTTCAAAAGGGATTTTAGCCTCTAGCTTTTTTCCTTGTGCTTCTACATAGAATTTAAACAAATGTGCGTAGGTTGTTCTGGCAGAATCTACTTCTTGGGTGATGACATATAAAACCTCTACTGCTCTGGTGAGCGCCACGTAAAGCACATTAAACGCATCCAAGTGTTGCCCCAATCGATGTGAATCATATAGTTTTTGTGCCTCTGGACCGCAATGTTGTAGTTCTTTCGAAAAATTCAACCATCCCCATTGGAAAGATTTCAAAGGCTCTTCCGTAAATGGATACCATACTTTTTCAGTGACGCTTGGACTTAAAGGGGTGTCCATAAAGGGCAAAATAACCACGGGAAATTCCAATCCCTTGGCCTGGTGAATGGTCATCAGTTGGATTGCGTCAAGAGCGTCTGGTAGTGCAATTCGCAATTGCTCACCCTGGTGTTTCCAATGATTTAAATACTGTACGATTGTAGTTGTATGGGTTTTTGAAAATTCAAATACATCTTCCAGTAAGGAATGCACATAGGCATCTTTTAGGTCCAAAGAAGGCAGGGAAAGTAGTATGTATTCAATTGCTTCAGAGATGGGGAGTGAAGCCATAAGCCTTAAATCAAAATCAAAAGGGAATCGCTCCCTCAAATGGCTGAAAAAAACAGTTGACTTTTGATGCAAAATTTGTTTGGCAAATTCGTGATACTCCTCCCTAGGTTGACACTCGATTTCCCAAAGAACGTCTAAAATCGTTTTGTGGTGTTCGGGTGTATTCGGGCGTACGGAAAGTTGTAAAAAAGCGATAAGCAGTTGAACTTTACTTGATTGGGATACCTGAAGGGACTCTGAGGAAACTAAATCGTACCCCTCTTGAACCAAAGCTGTACCGATCACCGCTGCTTGATTTTTTTTACGAACTAAAATTGCAATTTCTCTTTGACGGTAACCTTTTTTGAGGAGCGTTCCAACAGCAGTAACTGTCTGAGCGACATAAAGAGGAATAGTTTCTTCTTTTGTGCCTCCTTTTGGAATGGCTTCTATGCAAACGTAGCCACCTTCTTTTTGCGGTTGCTGTTGACTCCCCTCCCCATAGATTTTTTGATACTCAGGGGATTCAAAATGTGCTGCATGTAGTTGAAAAAAGGTATTGTTAAAATCCACAATTTCTTTTTCTGATCTAAAATTGCGATCCAAAGAGAAACAGGTTGCCTCGATTTGGAATGGATTTTCTGTTTGGTTGATCAGCCTAATATACTGTTCCATGTTTCCTCCTCTCCACCGATAGATAGCTTGCTTTGGATCTCCAACCAAGAGTAGTGATCCACTTGAACCCAGAGAACGTTCACTTTCTATTGCATTGCCGATTAAGGGAACCAGATTGGACCATTGCAAACTAGAAGTATCTTGAAATTCATCTAAAAAATAGTGCTGATACCGCGTTCCGAGACGTTCAAAGATAAAAGGTGCAGGTTCTTCCTGAACCAAGTGACTGATCTTTCTATTGAATTCTCCAAGTAAGCGAACTTCTTTTTCATTCTGGATTTCATTTAAGCGCTGTTCCATCAGTTGGAGTAAAATTCTCGGAGTCCAAGACTTTAGTGTACGCTGAATGATTACGTACTGCCCTACTGCTTTTTTTATCTTATTAAAATAGGACCCTAATTCGGGTTGAATTTCGTCAATCAATACTTTTTTTGAGGAATTCAATGTTTTGTTATACAAGGGCTTCTCTTGATTTAAAGCAGCTTCAAGTTGATTTCCATAAAGTTTTGTAAAGGCTTCATCCAACACATTTTCAAAGTGTTTGTGCATCAGTTTTAATTTGAAATCCTCAGCTTTTAACCCCTTTTCGTCTAAAAAACTGAGTGCCTCGGTAGCAAATTGTCGGGCTATTTTTTTAGCATTTTCTGATACACGTTCTAGTTGTTTTTTGTCTTCTTGTAATCCTTCTAAGGTTTTATTTTTTATGTCGGCTATCGGTTCGCGATCATTCTCATTGAGTAACATCGAAATAAATTCGGACAAGTCCTTTTGAACGTCCCAATCTTTTTCTGACCTAACTTTATTTAAGCTAAATGTTAACAGTAAGTCAGAAAGCAGCTCGTCTTTCCCTACTTGTGCAATTATGGAGTCTACGGTTTCTTCAAATAAATCTGTTGGGTCCAACGCAACCTCAAAGCCATAAGGCAGTTGAAAGTCTCGAGCAAAAGTACGGACCAGTCTGTGAGTAAAAGTGTCGAGTGTGATCACGTCAAAACTACCGTACTCCAAAAGGAGCTTGCGTAGCATCTGGCCGGATCGAAAGGCGAGCTCCTCTTCGGAAATTGACAAGGCATCACAAAGACTGGTAGCCATGTGCACCTCTTTAGAAGGAGGTTGAGAAAGCGAGACTAGAGTTTCTAAAATTCGTGCCTTCATCTCATGCACCGCTTTGTTGGTAAAAGTCAAGGCTAGCATGCTCCGAAACGGCTGTGAGGTTTCTTGACTCAGTAAAATTTTAAGGTATTCCAAAACCAGCGTATGGGTTTTTCCAGACCCTGCTGAGGCATTGATGATATGAAAGTTGGTCGTATTCAAAATGTTAAAAAAACAATTTAAATGTAAGGCTTTTGATAAGTTAGGCTTTCATTGACAAAAGAAATTTTAATTTTGCTTAAACTTAAAAAAATTAATTATGGCTTTTGAACTACCTTCTTTATCCTATGCCTATGACGCATTGGAACCGCATATTGATGCACGTACTATGGAAATCCATCACAGCAAGCACCACAATGGATATACTACCAATCTGAACAACGCAATTGCTGACTCTCCCTTAGCAGACCAGTCCATTGAAGAGATTCTCTCCGGGCTCGATTTAGAAAATAAAGCGGTCCGCAATAACGGAGGTGGCTTTTACAATCACCGTTTGTTCTGGCAAGTCATGTCTCCCAATGGTGGCGAGTCACCTAGCGGGGCTTTGGCAGAAGCTTTGGACAGCGCTTTTGGTTCTTTTGAGGAATTTAAAACTGCTTTTTCAAAGGCTGCGGCAACTCAATTCGGTTCGGGATGGGCCTGGCTTTGTGTGCACAAGGGTGGCTCGGTGGAGGTTTGTGGGACGGCCAATCAAGACAATCCCTTAATGCCTGGAATAGGTTGTGAGGGAACCCCTATTTTGGGAATTGATGTTTGGGAACATGCCTACTATTTGAACTACCAAAACAGACGCCCAGATTATATCAATGCCTTTTTTAATGTTATTGACTGGGATAAAGTAAGTGAACTGTACACTGCTGGAGTTTAAATTTTACAAATAAAAAAAGGCGATTCTCAAACTTAGAATTGCCTTTTTTACTTTTTTGAATCCTGCCACTTCCTTGTGCAGATTTTTTTAATAAGCCCTCTTGTTGTTCTTCTCAACAAAGTTGATAAACGCTTTATTCACCACCCGACAACCTCCTGGGGTAGGATAATTCCCCGTAAAATACCAATCCCCTAAGTTTTTAGGGCAAGCTTTGTGCAGTCCTTCAACCGTTTGAAAAATCACTTCAACCTCAGCCTTAATCTTATCGGATTTTAGCATTTCAGCAATTTTATTTGAAATTTCTATGGCGCTAAAGGGGTCGTAAAGGGCTTGAACATAATTTGGAGGCACCTCCACTTGCTCTTCAATGCTTTTTAGACAATTTTGATAAATCTCTTGAATTGTTTGTTCCTTGGTTCCTCGGTCCTCGTGAAGTGCCAAAGCGGCGCGAAAAGCGATAAATTCTTCCAACTTTGCCATATCGATTCCATAGCAATCGGGATAGCGTATTTGCGGTGCGCTGGAAACCACAATAATTTTTTTAGGACCCAAGCGGTCTAACATCCGTAAAATACTTTTTTGCAATGTAGTCCCCCTCACGATGCTGTCGTCTATGATCACCAGATTATCAGTATCGTGTACCACACCATAGGTGATATCGTACACATGCGCTACAAGGTCGTCTCGATCACTATCTTCCGTAATAAAAGTTCTCAATTTTGCGTCTTTGATCGCAATTTTTTCAATCCGAGGTTTGAGATTGAGCATTTTTGTTATGGCCTTTAAATCAGGAGTTTGGGTCTTGGTCAATTCCTCCGTGAGCAAGGCTCTAACGTGATCTTGAACAGCCCCTATCATCCCGTAAAAACTAGTTTCTGCGGTGTTGGGAATAAATGAAAAAACCGTGTTTTCCAAATCTCCTTTTATCGATTGGTGGACAAGTGGAAAAAGTGCTTTTCCCAGGTCTTTACGCTCTTGATAAATCTCGGAATCTCCACCTCTTGAAAAATATATTCGTTCAAAAGAACACGCTCTTTTGGTCTGGGGTTCTAGAATTTTTTTGATTCTTGTTTCTCCTCCCTTTTTCGTGATCAAAGCATGACCCGGCTCAAGTTCTTCAATCTTTTCATAGGCAATGTTAAAGACCGTTTGAATGGCTGGACGTTCCGAGGCAACCACTACAATTTCATCATCAGAATAATAATAAACAGGACGAATTCCTATAGGATCTCTCAGTACAAAAGAGTCTCCATGACCTAACAATCCAGCCATGGCGTAACCTCCATCCCAGTTTTTGGACGCTTTACGCAAAATTTTTGAGAGTTTCAATCGCTCGGCGATCAAAGGAGAGGCCTCCGCTTTGGTATATCCTTCGTGGCGAAGGTTTTTATAGATTTTTGCAACGGCATCATCTAAAAAGTGCCCTATTTTTTCCATTACAGTGACCGTATCTGCACGCTCTTTGGGATACTGTCCCAGATCTACTAGGTTGTCGAAAAGCTGGTTGACGTTGGTCAAATTAAAATTTCCGGCTACAATTAAATTTCGATGCATCCAATTGTTTTGTCGCAAGAAGGGATGAACACTCTCAATACTGTTTTTCCCAAACGTTCCGTAACGTACATGACCCAGCATCAGTTCGCCTACATAGGGAACCTGTTGTTTTAATTCTTCTGGCTGAGAGAGCAAATCTGGCGATACCTCCAATTGCTTTTGAATCCGTTCGTTTATAGTCTTAAAAATCTTTTGAATGGGTTGGCTTTTCGCAGAGCGCACACGACTGATGTAGCGTTGGCCAGGAGACATATTGTATTTAATGCTGGCAAAACCTGCACCGTCTTGACCGCGATTGTGCTGTTTTTCCATTAACAAATACATCTTGTTTATCCCGTAAAGTGCACTTCCGTATTTTTCCTTGAAAAAAGACAACGGTTTTTTTAGTTGTAAAAGGGCAATTCCACACTCGTGCTTTATCGCGTCACTCATTAGAATAGTCGTATTATGTTAATTCAATTTCAAATTCAGATAAAGATTTAAAAACTAAAATGCGTTGATGCAATTGTTCTCGAGTCAAGGTTTCCAAACATTCGGTTCCAAACTTTTGCACAGTAAACGAGGCCATGGCAGATCCCATAATGACCGCTGTTTTCATTTCGTCAAATGTAATCTTCCCTCGCTGTGATAAATATCCAGCAAAACCACCGATAAAACTGTCCCCTGCACCTGTTGGATCAAAAACCTCCTCTAACGGAAGTCCTGGGGCACAGAAAATCTTGTTCTCATGGAAAAGTAAGGCACCGTGTTCCCCCTTTTTTATAATGACATATCTGGGCCCTAAAGCCTGTAGTTGCTTTGCCGCCTCTACTAATGAGTGCGTATCCGTTAGTTGACGTGCTTCTTCATCGTTGATGGAAAGTACATCCACGCGTCCAATAACCTCATCCAGTTTTTCGCGATAACTCTCTATCCAAAAATTCATAGTGTCCATCACTACTATTTTAGGAGCCTGCATTTGGTCTAATACTGCTCCTTGAATATTGGGATCAAGGTTTCCTAACAGGACGATACTTGCGTCTTTAAATTGTTCCGGGACCTTAGGATCAAATTTGGTCAATACGTTAAGTTGGGTATCTAAAGTAGTCCTTGTATTGAGGTCATTGTGGTATTTTCCGCTCCAGAAGAAGGTTTTTTCTCCAGCAATGGTGGCTACTCCCGAAAGATCCAAACCTTTTTGGGTTAGTAAATCCGTGTGTGCTGTTTCAAAATCATCTCCAATTACCGATACCAAACCACAGTCAATTTTGAATTGAGAAGCCGCCAAACCGATGTAAGTAGCACAACCTCCTAATATTTTCCCCGTTTTTCCAAAAGGGGACTCTATTGCGTCATAGGCCATAGTGCCTAAAACTAAAAGTTTGTTGTTCATGATACAAAAGTAAAAAAACTATACGTGGCTAATTGTGTTTTATTACAACATTTATCAAAGACTGTAAACAATTAAGAAGGCTTGCTTTCAATTTGTTCAAACACGATATCCGAGGGCAGGTTTTTACCCTTTGCTGCCTGAACTGCCAATTGGTCACAGCGCTCATTTTGTGGGTGCTGGTTATGCCCTTTGATCCATTGAAAATGAACCTTATGCTTTTTGTGTACCTTCAGAAAGCGCCTCCATAAGTCGCTGTTCTTTTTGTTTTTAAAGTCTTTTTGTTCCCAGCCAAAAACCCATTTTTTTTCAACCGCATCAACCACATACTTCGAATCCGAGTAAACAACTACCTCCATTCCCGATTCTTTTAGTAATTCCAACCCTATAATTACAGCTAGCAATTCCATTCTATTGTTTGTGGTGCGGGCAAAACCTCCCGAGAACTCTTTGACATAGGACATGCCTACCCATTCTAGGATAATGCCATAACCACCAGGACCAGGATTCCCTAGCGAGGATCCATCGGTATAGAGATAAACTGATTTGGCCTTCATGGAGCGTCTTTATTGAGTAAAGAATGGATCACTTTTGGAAAATGAGAATACTCCAATTGATGGACCTTGGCTGCAATATCTTTTGTAGAATCGTTGAGATGCAGGCTTACTTTTTTTTGAAAAATAATAGCTCCCTCGTCATAGGCTTCGTTGACGTAGTGGATGGTAATCCCAGTTTCCATTTCCCGATTGTCTTTAACCGCCTGATGAACGTGTTGTCCGAACATCCCTTTTCCTCCGTATTTAGGTAAAAGTGCAGGGTGGATGTTTACGATTGTATCTGGAAAAGCCCGTACCCAGTCCTGACCTATCTTCCATAAAAATCCTGCCAACACGATTAAAGTAGGTTGCTTATATTGTATTTGACTTAGGAGCGTTCCGTCCTGAAATGCATTTCTGTCAAAAACTTCTACTTGTAGGCCTAGGGGTTCAAGCCTTTGTATAACACCCGCACTAGAATTATTCGTGTAAACTCCTGCAATTTCGACCTTTGGAACGTGTTCAAAAAAATGACAAATGTTTTCCGCGTTAGTTCCGTTTCCGGATGCAAATAAGATAATTTTTTGTTTCATTTAAAATAAAAAACTTAGCAATGACCTGTTGTAAGACAAGATAACTGTTATCATTACTCAAAATTAAGGTTAATATTTAATCTCAATCCGTTGAATTCCTTTAAAGTTTTATATTTTTGTTGACACTTTTAATTTAAACAAAGATTAATTATGTCAGACATTTCCTCAAGAGTAAAAGCCATCATAGTTGATAAGCTAGGGGTGGATGAAAACGAAGTTGTGGATGTAGCAAGCTTCACCAACGACTTAGGAGCAGACTCATTGGATACCGTGGAATTGATCATGGAATTCGAAAAAGAATTTGATATCCAAATTCCAGATGACCAAGCTGAAAACATCGCAACTGTTGGTCAAGCAATCAAATTTATTGAACAAGCTGATTAAATAAGCGCCATGAAACCAAGACGCGTAGTAGTTACCGGATTGGGAGCCCTTACACCAATTGGAAACACCCTCTCAGCATATTGGGAGGGTTTATTGTCTGGTACCAGTGGGGCAGCCCCCATTACTTATTTTGATCCGACTTTATTTAAAACCCAATTTGCTTGTGAGCTTAAAAATTTTGATCCTTTAGATCATTTTGATCGCAAAGAAGCAAGAAAATACGACCGTTTTGCACAGTATGCCCTCGTTAGCGTTGCCGAAGCTATTGAAGATTCGCAACTCCAACTGGATACTGTAGACAAAGACCGAGTAGGAGTAATTTGGGGTGCTGGAATTGGGGGGCTTGAAACCTTTCAAAATGAAGTATTGAACTTTGCTGCAGGTAATGAAAACCCGAGGTTCAATCCCTTTTTTATCCCAAAAATGATTGCGGACATTGCCCCTGGGCTAATCTCAATCAAATACGGTTTTAGAGGGCCTAACTTTGCTACAGTCTCAGCCTGTGCTTCGGCATCGAACGCTATGATCGACGCCCTGAACTACATTCGTTTGGGCTACGCAGATGTGATCGTAACAGGTGGTTCAGAAGCTGCCGTAACCAAAGCAGGAATTGGTGGATTTAATGCCATGCACGCACTTTCCAAAAGAAATGAGGATCCCAAAACTGCCTCTCGCCCCTTTGATAAGGATCGTGACGGATTTGTATTGGGCGAAGGAGCAGGGGCTTTAATTTTAGAAGCGTATGAGCACGCCGTAGCTCGAGGTGCAACTATCTACGCCGAACTTGCTGGAGGAGGACTCTCTGCTGATGCCCACCACATGACGGCGCCTCATCCCGAGGGTCTGGGAGCTACAAAAGTGATGGAAAACTGCCTTCGAGATGCAGCACTAGAACCTACTGAAGTAGATGCGATCAATATGCATGGTACGTCTACTCCTCTAGGAGATATTGCGGAATCCAGTGCCATTGTAAAAGTATTTGGCGACCATGCCTATGCTATGAACATCAATTCTACCAAATCCATGACAGGTCACCTCCTGGGTGCTGCGGGAGCGGTAGAAGCCATTGCCTCGATAATGGCGATTAAACACGGAGTAGTTCCCCCCACAATAAACCACCAAACCCCTGACGAAGAAATTGATCAAAAAATTAATTTCACTTTTGGTAAAGCACAAAAAAGAACCGTCAATGTTGCCCTCTCCAATACTTTTGGTTTTGGAGGACACAATGCCTGTGTGCTGTTCAAAAAAATAAATTAAATTGGGAGTGTGAAATTCCTGAACTACATACGAAATTCCCGAATGGCATCATCCGGGAATTTTTTTTCTAAGTTTCAGGAAAAATTAGGTATTCGAACCTCAAATAAAGCCCTTTATAAAGAAGCCTTTACGCACCGTTCTTTAAATCTAAAAAACGCGAAAGGAGAGGCTGTCAATTTCGAACGACTTGAATTTCTAGGTGATGCATTACTGACTAGCATTGTAGCAGAATATTTGTTTCAATATTACCCTCTGGCCAAAGAAGGTGCCTTGACCAAATTGCGGGCTAAGATTGTGAGTCGGGTGAAACTGAATCAGATCGGAAAAGAAATGGGACTTTTTAAATTAGCGCAAATCTCAAATCACCATAAAAATTTTGGCGATGATATACACGGCAATCTCCTAGAATCTTTGATTGGAGCCTTGTTTATCGATAGAGGGTACGAGAAAACCAAAAACTATGTGATCAAAAAAATCATCCTCCCTAATGTCGATATGGAACGCCTAGAAAGTTTGGTGTTGAGTTACAAAGCTTTTTTGATCGAGTGGGGACAAAAACAAAAGAAAGAAATTCAATTTATCACTGAAGAAGATGCCGGTGTCCATCCCAAAATCAGCTACACTGCACAGATTTTTTTAGATCGAGAACCTTTGGCAAAATCCAAAGCCCTATCCAAAAAAAAAGCAGAGGAAAAAGCAGCACGTATAGCAGCACGAATTTTGAAAATAAACCCCAAACCTCTAAATTCCTAAAATGGGACAAAAAATTTATCATCTAGAGGTTGAAGAGTATCCGGTAGAAGAATATTGGGTGGCTGTTCATTCCCCTGTGGAGGCACACCAAATTGCTTTTTATATCAATCAACATTCTTCCATTTTATTAAAGCGTTCACAAAAAGATCTTGAAAATCTTCGGAAACAAGGACCCTTTCAGCTTTTCGAATGGGAGGATTTGTATACGGATACAAAATGTTTGTTGCTCTCCAATAAAACCATCCAAGAAAAATCTAGTCCTTTATCAAAAAATGACACTTTATTTGAACTTCCCGAAAGAAATGAAGTATCTTTATTTACTGAATTTAAACAGGCTGATTTTTTTATAAAATCTACGGACAACACATTGCTTACAACCCTACAAAATAAATTGAGAAAATGGCCCTTAATTTCGATGTGCTACCGTATTTCTTTAGAAAAAATCAGTAGCCAATCAAACCAAATATTGGAGTAATGAATTTTATCAAAAAGACTAAAATAGTCGCGACACTAGGCCCTGCGACCTCTTCCGAATCGGTGTTGGAAAAAATGATTTTGGCAGGAGTAAATGTTTTTCGTGTCAATTTTTCTCATGCCACTTACGAGGATGTTTCCAAGCGCATTCAAATGATTCGAAAAGTAGATCAAAAACTCAACACCAATACCGCCATTTTAGGAGATCTACAAGGCCCAAAACTCCGAGTTGGAAAAATAAAAGAAGGCACAGAAGTATTTCCTGGAGATCAGGTTGTCTTTTCGACTGATGCTCCCTTTGAAGGGGACGCTCAAAAAGCCTATATGAATTATAAAAACTTTCCCAAAGATGTTTCCAAAGGAGAGCGTATTTTACTCGATGACGGAAAGTTGATCTTTGAAGTTTTGGACACGAATCATGTCAACGAAGTGAAAGCTGAAGTCATCCAGGGAGGTCCATTTAAATCTAACAAAGGTGTAAATCTACCCAATACCAATATTTCACTGCCCGCTTTAACCGAAAAAGATGTTAAAGATGCGGAGTTTATGTTCACTCAGGATATCGATTGGATTGCACTTTCTTTCGTGCGATTTAGTCAAGATATCATTGACCTCCAGGAATTAATGGCCAAACATCTCGATCGAAAAATTCCTATCATTGCTAAAATAGAAAAACCTGAGGCGATTGAAAATATTGATAAAATCATTGCCTATTCCGACGGCTTGATGGTGGCTCGGGGAGATCTCGGGGTGGAAGTCCCAGCTCAAGAAGTTCCCTTACTTCAAAAACGTTTGGTGCATTTAGCAAAAAAAGCGAGGATCCCAATCATCATTGCTACCCAGATGATGGAAACCATGATTGACAGCTTAACCCCTACCCGTGCCGAAGTAAATGATGTGGCAAACTCCGTAATGGACGGCGCAGATGCGGTAATGCTCTCAGGAGAAACCTCCGTTGGAAAATATCCTGTGGAAGTCATCCACACCATCTCCGATATAATTGCCTCTGTAGAAAATTCGGATTTGATCAATGTACCTCAAAGCCCACCCAACATTCGTACAAAGCGATTCATCACCAAATCCATTTGTTACCACGCTGCCCATATGGCAAACGATATTACTGCAAAAGCCATCTGTACACTCACAAATAGCGGGTATACTGCATTTCAAATTTCTGCTTGGCGACCCCAATCGCTCGTATTAGTTTTTACTTCTAATAAAAAAATCCTCAATCAGTTGAGCCTGTTATGGGGAGTCAAAACGTTTTACTACGACAATTTTAATAGTACTGACAAAACGGTTGAAGAAATCAATGAAATTGCATTTAAAAAAGGGTTTGTAGAAAAAGAAGATTTTGTAATCAACCTCGCCGCCATGCCCATTAAATCTCGAGGAATGGTAAATACGCTTCGGGTTTCGACCATTTAAAAAGGCAAGCTCAACTGGGTGAGTTCCCCTTGTGGTTTTACTTTTTTTTCTTTCTTCAATATGTTCAGATTGGAAAGTGAAATCCCAATCAAACGAACTGAATTCTGCAACTTTTCCTGATAGAGCAACGCCTTTGCTTGTTCAAAAATGAGGTCTTGAGAAGACAAAAACAAAGGACCTGTTTTGCTACGGGTTTGTTGTTTAAAATCACTGTACTTGATTTTTAAGGTGATCGTTTTTCCAGCTACTTTATTTTTTGACAATCTTTTTTCTAAAATCGCTGCAATATTCTGAAGCTTGTCCTCCAAAAACAATTCACTACTGAGGTTTTCTTCAAAAGTGCGTTCAGCACCGACAGATTTCGGAGTTCGGTGCGGCTTGACGGGACTGTTGTGAATCCCTCGTACTACCTGATAATAATAGGTTCCTGCCTTGCCAAAGTGATGCGTCAAGTCTTCTAAGGATTGTGCTTTTAGATCGATCCCTGTATAAATTCCCAGTTGGTACATCTTTAATTTGGTCTTCTTTCCGATGCCGTGAAACTTTTTGACATCCAAGGTTTCCAAAAAATCCGAAACTTCTTCTGGAGGAAGTGTTTTTTGACCATCGGGTTTATTCCAATCACTAGCGATTTTAGCCAAAAATTTATTGATTGAAATTCCCGCTGAAGCAGTCAATCCAGTTTTTTCTTTGATTTTACTTCGTATTTCTTCTGCCACTAAAGTCGCTGAAGGATAGTCAGAAACATCCAAATACGCTTCGTCTAAGGAAAGGGGTTCTACCAGAGTAGTATATTCCATAAAAATGAACCGCACCTGCTCTGAGATTTCCTTGTAGCGTTCAAAACGAGGTTTTGCAAAAATCAGGTGGGGACACAGTTTTTTCGCAATCAAACCGCTCATGGCGCTACGAACACCAAATTTTCGTGCTTCATAACTAGCAGCTGCAACGACCCCACGGGAACCTCCTCCTCCCACAGCAAGTGCCTTTCCTCGTAATTCAGGATCGTCCAACTCTTCTACCGAAGCAAAGAACGCATCCATATCAATATGAATGATTTTCCGTTGGGTAGCAAAAGACGGCTCCAAAGACATGGAAAGTTTTTTTATTCAAGCTATTTGGTGTTCTCTAGGAAACAAGTCCAAAAAGCTAATTTGAATTTATTCGTCTTGGTAAATTTTGACCTCTAGGTTCCCTGCTGCATCCATATGGGCACGATACATTCCAGGCGTATTCATCTCCATCATGGGCTTTCCATTGCGGTCAATACCAACAACGCCTCCGTCTCCCCCTAGTTTGGCTACTTTGTTGTGGATGACTTCGTAAGCGGCTTCTTGAATTGTCAGTCCTTTGTATTCCATTAGTGCGGAAATATCATGCGCAACTACCGAGCGGATGAAAAATTCTCCCCAACCTGTTGCGGAAATAGCGCAAGTGGCATTATTCGCATAGGTCCCAGCCCCGATAATGGGTGCATCTCCAATGCGGTTCCAATTTTTATTAGTCATTCCACCAGTGGAGGTTCCTGCAGCAAGATTTCCAGACAAATCTAAAGCTACACAACCTACGGTTCCGTAGCGCTGATGCTCAAGGAAATTTCGTTCTTCTGGAGTCCACGAGGTCTTTTTTGCTGCTGCTGCCTCTTGAACTCGTTTTAACGCATTGATTCTTCTTTCTGTAAAAAAGTACTCAGGAGCTACAATTTCCAATCCTTGTGCTGCTGCAAAAGTATCGGCTCCGGCGCCAGATAACATTACATGGGGAGAGGCTTCCATTACCTGAATAGCAGCAGAAATCGGATGTTTTATTGTTTTTACACCTGAAATAGCTCCTGCATCCAAATTATCTCCTCTCATAAAGGAAGCATCCATTTCAATGCTGCCTTCCGCATTTAATACAGCTCCTTTTCCTGCATTGAATATTGGAGATTCTTCCATGACATGTATTGTTTTTTCAACTGCCTCTTGACTGCTTCCTCCCGCTTTTAAAATGCGATGTCCCACTTGGATCGCTTCAGCTAAAACTGCACGGTATTCCTGCTCTTTTTCTGGAGTCATATTTTTTCTCAGTATAGTGCCTGCTCCTCCGTGAATGACGATTCCAAAAGTGGGTTCTGGTTTAGGCTTTTGTTTTGGTGTTTCAGCACAACCATATAGTACGATACACGCTATAAATAGAATTTTTTTCATCTTGACCTTTGTTATTTTATCTAAAGTAAGCTTTTAAGTTGATTCTGAAAAAAGAGCAAAAGAGTAGTGGCTTATTTTAATTCGTAGAAGTGGTTCATTGAGGAAAATAAAGTATTTTTATCAAAAATAATCTCATGTACGCTATCTTAAAAACGATTCACTCTTACTGGGCTTTTTTAGTTCTAATCATCCTAGTACTTGCTGTTCTTAATGCAATTCGTGGAAAAGCTTCAGGAAAAGAATTTGGAGCAAAAGACCTTAGAATCAGTCTTTATGGTCTTATCTTTTCTCACATTCAGTTATTGATTGGTTTGATTTTATACTTTGTCTCCCCTTGGTTTGACCAATGGTCTACTTTGGGTATGGGCGTGATGAAGAATGCAGAAAGCCGCTTATATTTAGTGGAGCACCCCATTACCAACATCTTAGCAATTGTGTTGATCACCCTGGGATGGTCCTTGCATAAAAGACAAACTACATCTTCTAAAAAATTCCTCCGGATTGCTTTGTTTTACGGTTTAGGATTGGTGTTTTTGCTCAGTAGAATTCCGTGGGATGCTTGGATTTAAAATAATTTAGAATCCTAAATTGAAGATTTTAATGCCCCTCTCTCTTTCCTCTCCTAAAAATGAAATCGCTATAATAGGAAGTGGTAGCTGGGCCACGGCTTTAGTGAAAGTATTTACAGACGCTCGAAATCACGTCCATTGGTATGTTCGCGATCCTGATGAAGCCCATGCGATTCGATTGAAAAACAGGAACCCAAGTTATCTTTCTGAGATTAAGTTTAAACCACGAAAGTTCACCGTTACATCAGATGTCAATGAAGTTGTAAAGGCATGCAATTGGATTGTCTTGGCAATTCCCTCTGCCTTTTTAGACGCGACCCTTCAAAAAATTAATGTCTCCATAAAAGACAAATACATCGTCTCTGGAGTGAAAGGAATTGTTCCTGAAAGCAAGTGTATTGTTGGAGATCATTTACACCAAAATTTTGACTTGCCTTGGGATCAATTCCTTGTAATTGCTGGACCGTCACATGCGGAAGAGGTTGCTTTAGAGCGCCTTTTCTATTTGACCTTGGCTTGTACGAAAAAAAGTAATGCCGTAGAATTAAAGAAGCTGATGCACACCAAATACATACACGCAAAAACCTCTAAGGATGTAATAGGAGTGGAATATGCAGCAACGCTTAAAAACATATTTGCCTTAGCCGTTGGCATAGCTCATGGACTCAATTACGGAGACAATTTTCAAAGTGTTTTATTGTCCAACGCGCTACGAGAAATGAACCGCTTTTTAAAACGACATTCTGGAGCCCGAAGAAATGTCAATCAGTCTGCCTACTTAGGTGATTTACTGGTCACGGGATATTCTACCTTTAGCAGGAACAGGCGGTTTGGAAATATGATAGGCAGAGGATATACTGTAAAAGGAGCACAACTGGAAATGAACATGATTGCCGAAGGATATTATGCCGCTCTACCCATCTATGAACGTGCTCAACAACTTCAGATAAAAAGCCCCATTATTGATGCCGTATATCAGATACTTTATAAACAGAAAAGCCCTAAAAAAAGTTTTAGAAAGCTCGCGAAAGAATTGGATTAAAGCGTGGCTTTAAACTGTTTTAAAAAACGGACGTCGTTTTCAAAAAACAAACGGATATCACTTACTTGATACAGCAACATTGCTATTCTTTCGATTCCCATTCCAAAAGCAAATCCTGAATATTCCTCAGGATCAATACCACAATTTTGTAACACACTGGGATCTACCATACCACAACCCATAATTTCAAGCCATCCTGTACCTTTGGTAATTCTATAGTCTGTTTCGGTCTCTAATCCCCAATAAATATCAACCTCTGCACTGGGCTCGGTAAAAGGAAAGTAGGAAGGTCTTAATCGAATTTTAGAATTCCCAAATAGGGCTTCTGTAAAGTATTTGAGGGTTTGCTTTAAATCTGCAAAAGAGACCTCCTTGGCTATGTAAAGTCCTTCTACTTGATTAAAGATACAATGCGCTCTGGAGGAAATGGCTTCGTTTCTAAAAACCCGGCCAGGAGAAATGGTTCGTATCGGAGGTTGGTTGTTTTCCATATGTCGCACTTGTACAGAAGACGTATGGGTTCGCAATAGGATATCCGGATCGGTTTGGATAAAAAAAGTATCTTGCATGTCCCGCGCTGGGTGATGTGCTGGTAGATTGAGCGCAGTAAAGTTGTGCCAGTCGTCCTCTATCTCAGGTCCCTCTGAAATACTAAACCCTATTTGTGTAAAAATATCAATAATCCGATTTTTGACTACAGCTAAGGGGTGGCGATTTCCTGTATCGACAGGGAAAGCCGTTCGGCTGGGGTCACTAATTCTCATTTTAGAGGCCCCTACTCGAGATTGAGTTTGAAGCTCTTTTACCTTAGATGTTACGGCTTCTTTTAATTTGTTGAGTTCTTGTCCAAAAGCTTTCTTCTCTTCTACAGGAACTTCTCTAAACGAAGCAAAGAGGTCATTTAAAATTCCCTTTTTCCCTGCATAACTAACCCGAAATGTTTCTATTTCTTGAGGATCAGTACTTGAGAACGCTTCAACTTGTTTTAAATATTCTTTTACGCGATCAATCATAGGACAAAAATAAAGGAGTTTTAGGAAATGACCCCATGCTTAAGGAAGTAATCTACAATAGCGCTTTTTATTAAAATACTTTGTTCGCCAGACTTGAGATGAGGCAAAGCCTCTACCAGTTCAAAATGTGGCCAACCCTGTTCATCATACTGGTCAAAACGATAATACCCGTAAGGCTCTAAAACCACACAAATTCCAATGTGAATTAGGTTTACGTTGTCTTCTTTTTTAAACCGTTCGTGGGGTTTGCCGTACTCTTGAAGACCGATTAAATACAAAATCCCCTCTACGTCTATTGATTCCGCATCGGAAAATTTTTCTGTCAATCGGACCACCAAACGATCCCAACGCTCTTTCAGCTGCGGGTCTCTACTATTTTGAGTCATATGCAAAGATATTATTTCGATTAGCAATCCGGAAAAAAAAGCTTCTCCTTGCTGTAAAAAAACTGTACTTTGGCAAGGTGAATGTTTTAGATAGTATCGTTTTAATTCTTCTTGCCTATGGTCTAATCAGTGGTTTTATGAAAGGGCTTGTCTTAGAATTAGCAGGGTTGATCGCTTTCATTTTGGGCTTGATGGGAGCTTTTAAATTTTCGAGCCTTTTAGGGAGTTACCTTGTAACCTACGTCGATTGGAGTCCCAAAACCATTCAAGCAGTGAGCTTTATCTTACTTTTTTTAGTCATTATCTATGCCGTATCCCTTTTGGCAAAAATGATCACCAAAACCTTAAAGCTGATCGCTCTCGGTTTTATCAATAGAATCGCTGGAGGTCTTTTTGGATTGCTTAAATGGGGGGTTATCCTCAGTGCGTTGACTTTAGTTTTTCAGGAGGTCAACACAATTGTCACACTTTTTCCTGAATCGACTTTAAATACCTCTAAGAGTTACGCTATACTGAGTGAGTTTGGGAGTTTTCTATTTGATTGGGTCTCACAATCCGAAAACCTTCAGGAACAACAACTTATTTAGAAATCGCGCTTTCCAATTTTCTTAAAGAGGCATTTCTAATCCATCCCTCAGACCCATTGGCAATTCGTATTTTTTGCCATTCCTCGAGCTTGTCCAGCAGTTGGACTTTGGTTCCTTCGTGAAGAGTAAATAACAGATCTCCCTGTAAGTTGGGTTCTGACCAGATATCGATCTGATCTGAAAATAAAATGGCATACCGTGTGTTTTTGTCCTGTTGATCTATCGTGAAGGTGACAAAGAAACTGGTTATAAATACTAGTAGTACAAGCATTGCACTAAAGAAAAAGCTGCGTTTTAATTGAGCCGATTTAAAAAAGAGATACCCTAAAAACAACCCCACAAAAACCCAGAGCAGGAGGACGGTAAGTACAGACCAAGTAGAAAAGCTGAATACCCCAAACAGGCTTTTTTGGAATTGTGCAATTTGAGACTCCGGCAGATTTTCTATGGCATCAATCGTCATATTTTGAGCAAAAGCACTATTGATTTGTATGTCTTCATCTTTGGGGTTGAGCTGTTTTGCTTTTTCAAAATAATAAATACTCTCCGCCACTTTATTCAGTCTGTAATACGCATTCCCCAAATTAAAATACAAGGCGGCACTGTGCTGTCCAATCTTCAGGGTTTGCTCATATAACGAAATCGCTTTTTGGAAATCCCCTTCATTATAGGCTGCGTTTCCTTGTTCAACCAAAGGTTCCATAGAAGCTTGAGCAACTCCCGTTGTGGTAGCCAACAAGAGAGAAAGAAGGACTAGGGTAAACCGTTTAGTTTTAAAAAAGGTTTTAAACTGCTTCATAACTGTCTGTCTATTTGGGCTATGAGGGTACTGGCTTTTTCAAAGTCTCCTTGAATATTTACGGAGGACCCCGGGGCATAGCGCGCCATTTCACAATTTTCAACAACCGTTATAAATTCCCGGGCGATATGCTGCGCTACTTTTTTCTCTGTGAGTAAACTTTCAATTTTTGACTTGCTCAGTTCCGTTGTTTCTATTTTGAGTTTTGCTTTTAAATAATTGTGTAGTGCGCGTTCTAAGGCCTCATAAAATCGGGCTTGATCGTGGAATTCTTTTTTAGCCGAGCTCAGATATTTTTTTGCCAACTGCTGGGCTCTGCGTTGTTTTAGACTACTGGCATCTTTTGTTTTATCGAAAACAAAAAGTTTAATTAAATATGCGGTAAGTAAAAGGAAAAGAGGCAGAAGTAACAAAATCCAAAAACTGCGACTCATCCAAAACACCTCTTGATTGATTCGACTCAAAGTAGTATCTAGATTGATAAAACGAAAGGCGTTTTCATTGGTGGTTATTACTTGTTTTGGTTCTGCTCCAGTTGAAGATGTTCTAGGAGTTCCTGCTGTAGGTCCGTCAAAAACATCCACAATGAGGTCTCGGGAGGTTAATATCTTGTAAGAGGCCGTCTGTGGATCGAAATAAGAAAACTGTACTGGGGGAATTGGATATTTTCCTTGAAACTGAGGTACAATTGTATAGTTATCCTCAATAGTCCCTTGCATACCAGAAAGGGTAATTTTGACCTGTTCGTCATGCTCGGGTTCATAGACTTCCAAGGTGTTTGGAACGCTTATGGTGGGGAGATTAAACAATTTTAGATTGCCTTTCCCTTTGACTTTTATTTTTGCTTGAAAGGACTCAGACGCTTTGAGAGCCTCTTTATCTAAAATGACATCAAAGTCAAATTGGCCTACTGCACCCGAAAAGTTTTCAGGTTTATTTTTTTCAGGAAGTGATTTTACACGGATTGTATTTTGTCCCGTAGTAATCGTTTTTTGTGCCTGAGTGAGGATGCGTCTTCCAAATAAATCTCTTCGGTTGCTGGGAACATTCAAACTCAAATTTAACGTAAGTGGGGGGAGTATGAGCTTCCCTGTTTTTTGAGGGTAAAGCACCGCTTTTCGCCAAACGACTTCATTATAGGGTTCTCCTTTATAAGTCCCTCGCATATTGATCTCTGCTCGGGGAATATTAATCAAGTGACTCCAAAAATTGGCGTAAGAAGGAGATTCCAACTCAGAAACATCCGATACGGATATGGGATTTCTAAAATACAGTTTGTAGATGACTGTAATTCCCTCATTTAAATAGGGATTGGTTTTTGAAATTTCTGCAACCAAATGAATGTTTCCATCAATCACATAATCAATATTGTTCGGATCGTTCGGCTTTTTTACGGCTTCCGTCACTTCAACGGAGATCGGTGTGGTTTTATATACCTCCCCATTGATTGTAATTTCTGCTTGTCCAATTGTGATTTTCCCTTTTGTTTTTGGAGTCAGAAAGTAGGTGTAGGTTTTTGAAAAACTTTGAACGCCGTTGACCCAAGAACGACTCACAGACTGTTGAGGACCGCTGACAACCTGAAAGTTGGTAAATTGGGGAGGATTAAAATTATCCCCGTTTTCGTTCATTTCAAAATCAATACGGAGGCGTTCGTTAATGCCCAACCGCTTTTTACTTACTTTGGCGTTAAAGCTCACTTGTGACTGCACAGAGATGGCTCCTAGCATAAGGAAACAGAACAAAAACGTTACTGAATGCCGTAAAATCATAACTACCAATCTTTCTTTCCTCGTACGGGTACGCCTTTTACTTTTTTAGCATTGACTTTATCTTGAACTTTCTTTTCTTGATTGTTCATCGCCTCTAACAAACTTTGTACTTGCTGGGGAGAAAGTTGTCCTTGTTTTGGAGCTTGTTTTTTGTCTTGAGGTTTCTCTTCCTGTTGGTTTTGTTTTGGATCTTTTTTTTGATCTCCTTCGTTTTTGGGTTCTCCTTCGTCTTTGGATTCCTCTCCTTCATCCCCTTCTTTTTCGGGATCTTGTTCCTCTTCATTTTCTTGGTCTCCCTCCTGATCTTTGTCTTGCTCCTTGTCCTGCTGATCCTCTTGCTCCTTTTGTTCTTTTTGATCTTTATTGTCGTCTTGCTCTTGTTCTTCTGGTGGCTTTTCTTTTTCTAGAAGCTCTTTTGCCAGAGCGTAATTGTAACGGGTTTCTTCATCGGCGGGATTATTTCTCAGTGCGTTTTTATAAGCCTCTACAGCTTTTTGGTATTCTTTCTTCTGCATGTATACATTTCCCATATTGTGAAACGCCTGATGCTTGGTTTCTTTGTTTGAGGCAAATTTTTGAGTTTGAAAAAAGCGCTGCGAGGCTTCTTCGTATTGTTCGTCAAGAAAATGGGTGTTCCCTAGGTTGTACAAGGCTTCCGCTTTTTCTGGGGCTAAAGAAAGGGCTCTCCTGTAGGATTTTTCAGCCTCGGTGTAGGCTTCTGTTTCTGTTTTTTTGTTTCCTTCATAGATGTGATTGGTTATTTCTCCATTTTGAGAAAAACCCATATACCCCAGCAGTAGGAATAAATAATAAAAAACGTTAGTTCTCATTTTCATTAAATAGATTCAATTTTTGGATCCATTTTGTTTTGGTCTCAAACAAAAATAGGTCGATTAAAAGAAAAAGTAAAGCAGCCCCTAAAAAAGCTTGAAACCGGTCTTTGTAACTCACAAATTTTTTTGCTTCAAACTCTTTTTTATCCATGGCTTTGAGTTGTTCGGACACAAAGTCCAGAACAGCTTGGGTGTCATTCCCGTCTTGATAGGCTCCTTCGGTTGCCGCTGAGATGGCTTCCAAGACTTCTTGATTGCGCTTTGTAATCACAACTTCACCTTCAAAATCTTTTTTGTAGGATTCTACCACTCCGTTTCTTTTAAGCGGAATGGGGGCTCCCTGCTCTGTTCCTACTCCAAAGGTGAAAATCTTAATCCCCAATTCTGCAGCTCTAGAAGCGGCATTGGCAGCATCGTCGGAATGGTCTTCACCATCGGAAATTAAAAAAATCACACGATTGGTTTGATCCTCATCATCAAAAAACGTTCCAGATAAATCGATTGCACTGTCTAAAGCAGTTCCCTGGGAGGAAAGCATATCGGTATTGAGTGCTTGAAGAAACATTTTGGCTGCTCCGTAATCGGTGGTGATGGGGAGCTGGGGGACCGCTTGCGCGGCATAGGCGATGATCCCCACTCGGTCGCTTGCCAATTGGTTCAATATAGCAGAGACTAGGCGTTTTGATTTCTCGATCCGATTGGGTGCGATGTCCTCAGCCAGCATACTTTTGGAAACATCAATCGCAAAAACGATGTCCACACCTTCTCGTTTTACCGTTTCTAACTGGGTTCCAATTTTGGGATTCATCAATCCAAAAATAATAAATACGATCACAAAACTCAGAAGAATCACCTTTAAAGTCGGCTTAAACTTGGAGCGATTTGGACTCAAAAGCTCCAAAAGTTCAGGACGTGCAAATGCTGCTTGTGTCTTTCGTTTCCATCGCAAGTACAACGCATAGAACAGCCAGAGTACTGGTAGAGTACTCAGTAGGTAGATGTATTCGTAAGCGTCTATTTGGTACATTTAGATAAAACTTTTAAATAGTGTATTTCTTCCAATCCATTCCAAGACAATAAGCCCCAAGGCGAAAAGCACTAAAATTCTGTATTTTTCCTCGTAATTGTAATATTTAAATTCTTCGATCTCTGTTTTTTCCAACTTGTTGATTTCAGCGTAAATCTCTTCGAGCTTTTTATTGTCTGTCGCCCTGAAATAAATCCCTCCCGTTTCTTCCGCAATTTCTTTGAGTAAGGCTTCGTCAATTTCTACTTTGGTGAGTCCGTATTTAAACTTTCCGTTGGGCAATATCCCGATAGGAGCTAGGGCCGTTCCATTGCTCCCCAGTCCAATGGTATAGGTTTTAATTCCAAACTCTACCGCCAATTCGGTAGCAATCTTGGGATCGATAAAACCCGAATTGTTGACACCATCGGTCAGTAAAATGATGATTTTACTTTTCGCTTTGCTGTCTTTTAATCGGTTTACAGAAGTTGCCAAGCCCATTCCAATGGCCGTACCATCATCAATAAGTCCTTGAAAGGAAATCTCTCGCAGGGATCCCTTGACAATACTCTTGTCGCTCGTGATCGGCGTTTTAGTATAACTCTCCCCTGCATAGACCACCAGACCGATCCGATCCGACATTCGGTCTTCCACAAAGGTTCCAGCAACCCGTTTGAGCGCAGTAAGCCGATCCGGTTTTAAATCTTGAGCCAACATACTGGAAGAAACATCAATCGCCATCACGATATCAATTCCTTTGTTGGTCTTGGTTCGGGTGGAGACATCTACCGTTTGAGGTCTTGCAATCCCTAAAATCAGGAACCCCATCGCCAATAACCGCAATACATACAAAAAGGGATACAATTTAGCCCAGATCGAAGAGCCCCCTTGAAACCCAGAAAGGCTGGGCATTTTTAATACTGCTTGTTTCTTTTTCCAAGTGAAGAAATGCCATACCAAAGCCACAGGCAACAACAAAAGGAGCCAGAGGTAAGTGGGATTTGCAAAATAAATTCCTTCAAACATAGATTAAAGTTCTTTTATCAATTCTATACTGTTAATGATCCGTTGCTCGATTTGAGATGCATACCGATCGTCTTTTTCATACATCATCGTCAGGATGATGGTTCCTTCTTCAAAAGTAAACAGTAGCGCATTAAACGAACACCGCACCCGTTCTGAATCGCCCCTCTTAGGATAATCTAAGGTTCCATAAATTTTGGCTACAGGTACTCCAGAGGGAAGCTCAATAGCGTCGTTTTTCATTAAAATATTGGCCGCTCCTTTAGATTCGAAATTGGAGATGATAGAGTTTACTAAGGCTTGTCCTTTTTCCAGGTCGGCTTGTTTGGGATCTGTAGTTGGGCTTTCAGCTTGTTGGGGATCTCTTGGTGGAAAATCAAACAACAAGTCAATGTAAAACGGACTGTCAAAAGTTCCCAACCCAAATTGTTGGATTGTTTTTTCTTCACGTGAAAAACGTTCCAAAACATCTGGTGTTTCAATTTTCAAGGGAGGGGTGCCGTACTGACTCGTGACCCAATCTCCACTAATCAATCCTTTCGTAGGATAGGCTAAAAGTGTATCTCGTACAGGATAATACCCGTAAACAAGCATACTGACCACCAAAGCGAACAAGCTTATAAGTCCTACCCCTGAAAGCCCCCAAATCCATTGTTCCTTTCTTCGTTTTTTGGCAAGGTATTCCTGATAGGCTGCTTTTTCTCGCAATTCTTCTTCTGTGGGTTCGGGCAGTGCTTCCTTGGTTTCAATCACTACATGTTCCACCACTTTTCGGTCTTCACTGGCAATGCGATATTCCGGCATGGACTTGGCAAATTTCACCAAATCTGCATTCTGAAGGACTGCCCTAAGACTTCGTAAGGTTTTTGAATCCAAATCCAAAGTCCCCGCATTTTTTCGCAATTCCAATTTGATTAACAGCTCTTCCGAAGTGCTTTCCAGCGCATCGATCTTTGCTTCTTCTTCCAGATAACGACGAACCACATCTGTCAAACGAGAGTAGTACTTTTTGTATTCTTCCTGTGCACTGAGGCGTTCGTTTTCTAGGGCTTTCAGTTCCTCAATAGCACGATCAAAAGGAGGGAGTTCTTTCTCTCGAAGCTCTTTTCTTCTTTTTTGAAATAAATAGGTGTAAAAAATTCCAAACAACGCCAAGACAAGTACCAAGCTCCAAAGAATTTGAGCAATCAATGTTTCGTAGTTTTTTTCAACCTCCTGTAAAGGTTTGATGTCGTAGAGCTTTTGTTGGATCGTGTCAACAACGACGGTATTGACACGTAGAGGTACCAGGTCTGCAATTTTAGAAAACCCATTAATTAAAACCTGTTGTTGCGGGATAAAATAGTCTCCAGAATCAAACTGTATCAGAGCGTATTTTTTAGTGTAAAGATAATGCGACTGAGTTTTTAGAGTATCAACTGGACTGGCTTCTAACAATTCAAAAGGAGCAAATAAAGGCTGTTCGGGAAAAACTACTTGGGCGGTAATGTCTGCCTTAACTTGAAGGATATAATCAATTTGCTCCCCAATTTTGACTGCTGTAGAATCTACAGCCACGATCAGTGTTCCTTCGTCCTGTGACCAAGAAAGCAAAGAAATTAATACCCCAAAAAAAGTAAATCCCTTTTTGATCATCTACACACGTGCTTTAAAATATCCCAACAATTTTTTGACATAGCTCTCTTCTACACTACAGCTCAGCTTTCCTGCTCCATTTTTACTAAACAACTCCTCATAAGCACTAACGTGCTGTCTGTACTGGGTTTCGTAGTTTTTTCGGATCTTTTTTGAAAACGTACTGATCCACTGTACCGCGCCTGTTTCTGCGTCGCGGATGGGAACAATTCCTAAATTGGGGAGTTTTGTCTCTACGGGATCATACACCCGAATCCCTGTGAGGTCGTGCTTTTTTGCTGCAATGCGAAGGGTTTTCTCATAGCCCTGATCCATAAAATCGGAGAGCATAAAAACTATGGCCCTCTTTTTTAATACCCCAGAGAGAAACTCCAGTGCGTTGCTGATGTTTGTTTTTAAACTTTGAGGTTCAAATTCCAGCAATTCGCGAATGATCCTCAAAATATGTGATCGTCCCTTTTTGGGTGGAATAAACAATTCCACCTGATCGGAAAACAAGAGTAGGCCTACCTTGTCGTTGTTTTGGAGCGCTGAAAAAGCAAGTGTCGCTGCAATTTCAGTCAGAACCTCTCTTTTAAATTGGGTTTGGGTACCAAAAGCTTCAGATCCACTTACATCTACAACAAGCATCAGGGTCAATTCCCGTTCTTCTTCGAATACTTTTACAAAGGGTTCGTTGTAGCGTGCCGTCACATTCCAATCAATGGAACGCACGTCATCGCCAAACTGGTATTGGCGTACTTCACTGAAGGTCATACCGCGTCCTTTGAAGGTAGAATGATATTCTCCCCCAAAGACGTGGTCGCTTAAACGACGGGTCTTGATTTCAATCTTACGAACTTTTTTCAGTAGCGCTTTTGTATCCATTGCGTCCTGTCGGTCTAATAAATTGGAAAATACGGCTAGGGTACTTCGACTTCGTTGATGATCTGGGTGATCAGATCTTCCGAGGTTATGTTTTCAGCTTCGGCCTCATAAGTCAACCCGATACGGTGGCGTAATACATCGTAAATCACAGCACGAACATCTTCTGGGATGACATAGCCCCTGTGTTTTAAGAAGGCGTGACATTTGGCAGCAGTTGCCAGATTGATACTCCCCCTTGGAGAAGCTCCAAAACTGATCAATGGTTTTATCGAGTCCAGCTTGTAGTTTTCAGGATAGCGGGTTGCAAAAATCAAATTCAGAATATAGTTTTCAATTTTTTCGTCCATATACACCTCCCGAACGGTTTCTTGAGCGGTTAAAATCTGCTTGGTGCTCACCACCGCTTGAACTTTTTCAAAGGCGCCTTTTAAATTGTTCCGAACAATGCGTTGCTCCTCGTCCAGCTTGGGATAGTCAATCACTGCTTTGAGCATAAATCGATCTACCTGCGCTTCAGGAAGCGGATAGGTTCCTTCTTGTTCCACAGGGTTTTGAGTTGCCATGACCAAAAAAGGAGCTTGCAGCTTGAAGGTGCTGTCCCCAATGGTCACTTGTTTTTCTTGCATTGCTTCAAGCAGTGCCGACTGCACCTTAGCTGGAGCCCTGTTGATCTCATCTGCCAAAACAAAGTTGGCAAAAATAGGCCCCTTTTTGATGGAAAAGTCGTTCTCTTTAATGTTGTAAATCATCGTCCCTACGACATCTGCTGGGAGTAAGTCTGGAGTGAACTGGATCCGACTGAAGCTTCCTTTTACCGCTTGACTTAAAGTGTTGATGGCCAATGTTTTTGCAAGACCGGGTACCCCTTCGAGAAGGATGTGACCTCTCCCCAACAAGCCAATTAACAAGCGTTCTACCATGTGCTTTTGCCCTACAATGACCTTGTTCATCTCCATAGTGAGCAGGTCCACAAAGGCACTTTCCTTTTCGATTTTTTCATTTATGGCTTTGATGTCTGCCATTTCATTTGTACTGTTTTCCATAGGAATAATCTACAATTTTTTTGGATAGCAAATTTGAAAAATATATTGCCATTTGGTTGTTAACAATTGGTTAAAAATTGAACTCCCCTATCCTCTCGGAGACCTTCAAATCTTGCTAATTTAGAAGATAAAATTAATCATTTGGTATGGAGATCAACCCCTTTTCTAGAATAATTTCAGGAACCATGACTTGGGGTGCATGGGGTCGTCAATTTTCTACAAGTCAAATGCACGCTTTAATCGAAGAAACAGTTGCACTTGGGATTCACACCTTTGACCATGCCGATATCTATGGTGGTTATACAACAGAAGCGGAATTTGGAAGGGCTTTTCAACAAAGCTCCGTCTCTCGTGAAGCGGTTCAGTTCATCACTAAATGTGGTATTCAATTTCCCTGTGAGGCGAGGCCTCTACAGGTAAAACACTACGACTACAGTGCCGCTCATATCCGAATGAGTGTAGAAAATTCATTGCGTAGGCTGCGAACGTATTATATTGACCTGCTCTTGTTGCACCGTCCTAGCCCACTTATGGATGCGAAAAGTATAGCAGAAGAAATTTTAAAACTTCAAGAAGAGGGGAAAGTAAAACAATTTGGGGTTTCCAACTTTACTGCATCCCAAATGCAGCTCCTTCAAAAAGAAATTCCCTTGGCTTGGAACCAACTGGAATGTTCCCTTATCCATGAGTCGCCCTTCTTTGACGGAACCTTAGACCATATGAACGTCCACAGTATTGGAGCCATGGCTTGGAGCCCTTTAGGGAGTTACTTCAAAGAAAATACGCCCCAAAAAGAGCGAGTAAAACAGGTGTTGCTTCCCCTTTGTGAAACGCACACTTGTTCGGAAGATCAACTGCTCTTGGCCTGGCTACTCTTTCCTCCCGCTTCGATTTATCCTGTTGTAGGGACTACCTCAGCCGCTCGACTTCAAAAATCTCTTGAAGCCACAAAAATAACTTTAAAAATCACCGACTGGTTTCTGCTTTTAGAAGCCAGTATGGGTAACCCTTTACCCTAATTCTATGAAACAACCTCTTCTATTTCAAGTCATAAAGCCGAATACTAATTTGGAAGTTCCACTATTCTGCTAAGCGAAGTCGGAGTCTAACCTTTTTAAAAATACTACTAGATGAAAAATAAAATTGCATTAATCACGGGAGCTACAAGCGGAATTGGATGGGCAACAGCTGAATGCTTGGCAGAAGCAGGAGTACAATTGATCCTCTGCGGAAGACGAACTGAAAAACTAGAAGTCCTTGCCAAAGCGGTGGGAGGTAATCCCCAATTACTCACTTTTGACATACGAGATAAAGAGGCTGTTTTCCAAGCCGTGGACAGTCTTCCTAATGCATGGAAATCCATAGATCTATTAGTTAACAATGCGGGAAATGCTCACGGACTAGACCCAGTTCAAACGGCTAGTTTGGAAGATTGGGACGCGATGATCGATGGGAACGTAAAAGGCTTGATGTATGTTACCAAAGCAGTTCTCCCCCATATGATTGCAGCCAAAAAAGGACAGATTATCAACTTGGGATCCATCGCTGGGAAAGAGGTCTATCCCAACGGAAGTGTGTATTGCAGCAGTAAAGCGGCAGTAGACTTTTTTACACGTGGCTTGCGAATTGATCTCAATCCACTTGGAATTCGGGTGGGTGCTATCCACCCAGGGCTGGTAGAAACAGAATTTTCTGAGGTCCGCTTTAAAGGGGACCAAACACGTGCCAAAAATGTGTATGAAGGAATCGAAGCCCTTACCGCAGAAGAGGTTGCCGATGCCATTTTTTACATGGCCCAAGTCCCCGAAAAGGTAACCATCGCAGATTTGGTCATTCTCCCTACACGCCAAGCCAATGCCTATATAAACAATCGGATGAAGTAGTATTGCAAAGATTTTTGTAACTTTCGCTTATTATTTAGTAACCCCAAATACCTAATCCATGAGTAAAATGTACATCAAAAAGTCTTTGCTGATTCTTTTGGAATGAAATTCAGGTTACTCAACTCAAGGGCTATTCCGATCATTTTTCGGTCTATGTTGTTTTAGGAAAGGGGATCGAGTAACACGTGTTACTCCTCCTCCAAAATCTCGGGATATAAAAAGTGGTTGTAGGGGAAACGGGTCACGTGGATTTGACGGACTGCGTCATAGACTCGGTTTCGGAATTCCTTTAGGTTCTCTTTATTTAGCGCAGAAATAAACAAAGCTTGCCCGTTCATGGTACTCATCCAGGTTTCTTCCCATTCTCCAAGACTGTAATGCTTTTTCCCCCGTTCTTCTACCAGTTCAGTTTCGTCCCAGGATTTAGGTTCATAGGCATCAATTTTATTAAAGACCATATAGGTGGGTTTGTCCAAACTGTTGATCTCTTTGAGAATCTGATTGACAGAATCAATATGCTCTTCAAAATTGGGATGAGAAATATCCACTACATGAAGTAATAGATCGGCCTCTTGGACTTCATCCAACGTGCTTTTAAACGATTCTACCAATTGGGTCGGTAGTTTTCGAATAAACCCTACGGTATCACTCAACAAAAAAGGAAGGTTTACGATCACCACTTTTCGCACGGTGGTATCTAGTGTAGCAAAGAGCTTGTTTTCGGCAAAGACATCACTTTTTGCAATGACATTCATCAGGGTGGATTTCCCCACATTGGTATATCCTACCAGCGCGACACGAACCAATGCTCCTCGGTTTCCCCTTTGGGTTGCCATTTGCTTATCAATCGTGATCAGCTTCTTTTTGAGTAAAGAGATTTTATCACGTACGATCCTTCGGTCAGTTTCAATTTCTGTTTCTCCCGGTCCACGCATCCCAATACCTCCTTTTTGACGTTCCAAGTGGGTCCACAAACCTTTAAGACGGGGGAGTAAATATTGGTATTGTGCTAGTTCCACTTGGGTTCGCGCATAACTGGTTTGAGCGTGTTGAGCAAAAATATCGAGAATGAGTCCTGTCCGATCTAGAATTTTGACTTTCAGCATCTTTTCAATATTTCCCTGTTGGGCAGGCGTCAGTTCGTCGTCAAAAATTACAGAAGAAACATCCTGAGTTTTGACAAACTCCAACACCTCCTGCATCTTTCCAGAACCGATAAAAGTCTTCGGATTGGGGGGATCAATTTTTTGAGTAAACCGCTTCAAAACTTTTCCTCCTGCCGTGTAGGTCAGAAATTCCAATTCATCTAGATATTCTTTGGACTGTTCTTCATTTTGACGACTGTTGATCACACCTACAAGTAGTGCATTTTCAAGGCTCAACGATTTTTCTTCAATCATATTTTTGGGTATCCCATTTTTTGAGTTCCAGACGGTTTCCATCAAACACAGCATAGGTGTAATGGGAAACCCAATCGCCGAGATTGATGTATTTTGAGTCTGCGTTCAAATCGATTTCCAAAGGAATGTGACGGTGCCCGAAAACAAAATAATCACGGTGTTTTTGTTCCAGTTTACGTTTTGCATAACGCGCCAACCATTCGTTTTCATCTCCTAAAAAAACGGCATCCTCATCTCCTGATATCAATTTGTTTTTTACTGAAAGATAGTGCCCCAACCGCATTCCTAGGTCGGGATGCAACGCTCTAAAAAGGCGTTGAGCTAGGCGATTGGTAAACAACTTTTTCATTCGTTTGTACCCTTTGTCGTTAGGACCCAAACCGTCTCCGTGTGCTATAAAAAAAGTAGTCTTATTAAAAGTAAATTCTTGAGGTTTATGATAAACGGGAATATGAAGCTCCGTTTCAAAATAGTCTTTCATCCACAGGTCGTGATTCCCTACAAAGTAATGAATAGGAATTCCCCGATCGGAAAGGGTTGCTAATTTTCCCAAAATTCGGACAAAGCCTTTAGGAACTACCTTTTTGTATTCAAACCAGAAATCAAACAAGTCTCCCAATAAAAACAAGACGGCCACGTCTTCCTCGATCTCGTTCAACCAACGCAGAAAATGTCCCTCGCGGACTTTACTCAACTCAGGAGTAGGAGCTCCAAAATGCTGGTCGGAGGCAAAGTAAATTTTCTTGTTTTTGGGAAGTTCCATGAAAGAGAATTAACCAATCGCTTGTTCTAAATCCGCGATTAAATCTCGTACGTCTTCTATACCTACACTGAGTCGAATCAGTGCATCGACCACCCCACTTTTTTCTCTTAGCTCTTTGGGAATGGAGGCGTGGGTCATGCTTGCCGGATGTCCCGCCAAACTCTCAACTCCCCCCAGCGATTCCGCAAGGGTAAAAAGTTTTAACCGCTCTACAATTTTAATGGCTGCCGCATAGTCAGCTCCTTTGGTTACAAAGGAGAGCATTCCTCCAAAACCTTGCATCTGCTTTTTAGCTACTTCGTGATTGGGATGAAATTCAAAACCCGGCCAATAAACTTTGTCAATTTTGGAGTTTTCATTTAAAAAATGAGCAATAGTGGCTGCATTTTCACAATGTCGCTCCATTCGAACGTGCAGGGTTTTGATTCCTCTCAGAGTTAAAAAACTATCCATTGGACCACAGATGGCACCACTGGCATTTTGAATAAAACCTATGCGCTCAGCAAGCTTTGCATCGTTTACCACCAAGGCACCCAATACGACATCGGAATGCCCCGCAAGGTATTTTGTAGCCGAGTGCATTACAATATCAGCTCCCATCGTTAGGGGCTGCTGAATGTAGGAAGAAGCGAAGGTATTGTCCACCGCGACCCAGATGTCTTTGTCTTGAACCAACTCCACCACCGCCTTGATATCAATGACATTCATCATGGGATTAGTTGGGGTTTCTACCCAAATCAGTTTCGTTTTTTCCGTTATGGCGTCAGCAATTGCTGCTGTATTGGACATGGGTACAAAGTGAAACTTCAGTCCAAAATCTTCAAAGATTTTGGTAAACAAACGGTAGGATCCTCCGTAAAGATCGTCTGTAGAAATGATTTCATCTCCCGGTTTGAGCAGTTTTAAAACCGCATCCATCGCTGCTAGTCCCGACCCAAAAGCAAAACCGTAGTTTCCCGCTTCAATACTGGCCAAGGATTTTTCCAAAGCTTGGCGTGTCGGATTGTGCGTACGGCTGTATTCAAAACCTTGATGTCCGCCTGGAGTGGTTTGCGCATAAGTTGAGGTTTGATAAATGGGGGGCATTACCGCACCATACCCTTTGTCAGGGGCTTGCCCTCCGTGAATGGTGGCACTATTGAAATGAAGTTTATCTTTCATGTCATCAAGTTTTTTTCAGTTGTAAAGGTATTTGATTTTAGGCAAAACCCCTGTGGTTCCACAAAAATGATTTTTCTTTGTAAAGCTAAAGTGATTTCCATGCGTCTATTTTATTATTTAAGCAGTTGTGATACGTGTAAACGAATTCTAAACGAACTCAAACTAAAGGATACGATCACCCAAATCGACATTAAGAAAAATCCGCTTACAACAGCTCAAGTAGAAGACATACACAAAAGGGTAGGCCGTTACGAAGACTTAATTAATAAGCGTGCACAGCTTTACAAACTACGCAACCTAAAAGAAAAGAATCTTAGCGAGCAAGACTATAAAACTCTGTTGCTAGAGCATTACACTTTTTTAAAACGTCCTGTCTTGGTTTATGAGGAACATATTTTTGTGGGGAATGCTGCAAAGACCGTAGCTGAAGCTAAAGCTTTTTTAGATGAACAGTAGGGCTCTTGCATTGCTAGCTGCTTTTGGAGCAACTACCATTTACGGTTTAAACCACACCATTGCCAAAGTGGTGATGCCGCACTACATTGGCCCTTTTGGATTTATCATGCTCCGAGTAGTGGGGGCTAGTGTGCTGTTTTGGACAATAAGTCTTTTTGTCCCCAAAGAGACCATCGAACGAAAAGACTATCTGAGAATTGCAGGAGCTGCTTTTTTAGGTATGTGTATCAATATGTTGATGTTTTTCAAAGGGCTCCAACTCTCCACACCTATCAACAGTGGTGTTATTGTCACCCTTACCCCCATCATCATTCTCATTCTTTCCGCCTTCTTTCTAAAAGAAAAACTAACGCTATTTAAATTCTTAGGGATTGTATTAGGCTTTACAGGTGCTATTATTCTGATACTCTACGGCAATACAACCCAAGTCCTCAATGCACCCAATATTCCTTTGGGCAATACCATGCTCCTGATAAATGCTACTAGTTTTGGCGCCTATCTTGTCATGGTAAAACCTTTAACGAAGAAATACAGTACAATTACCTTAATGAAATGGATGTTTTTGATTGGAATTTTTTACACTTTCCCCGTCACCTATTCAGAGTTCAGTGAGGTGTCTTGGACTACCCTTCCTTTCGAAGCCATTTGGCGTATGGGGTTTGTTGTCGTAGGAACGACTTTTATGACCTATATGCTCAATGTCTATGCACTGAAAACCTTACCTCCCACGGCGATTGGCGCCTTTACCTACCTTCAACCTCTAATTACCATCCTCTATGCCGTAATTACAGGAAATGATATTTTGGATGGGGTAAAAATCCTGGCTTGTCTTTTGGTTTTTGTTGGTGTGTATTTGGTTTCGAAGAAACGGAAGACTGACAGGTGAAAGCTCAAGTCCTGTTTTTTTAAATTCTGGATCGTATTGATAAGCAATCCCATCGGGTATTTTGACTAGTATTCCAACACATATTCCCCATGTAAAAACCTCAACTCCCATTAACTTCTCGCTCTTTTCTTTTTTTCTTTTCTAGTTCCATCATTTCTAATGGGCTAACCAAAGGGTTTTCTGGAATCAATTCTTCCAAAATTAGCTACGAGTTTAAGCGTACGTAACAATTCGATAAGATTAATCAATGAGATGTTTTTTTTACTTCGTTCAAAACCTGTTCTAGTTCTCTGGCTGACTCCGCTTCGTTCTGCCAATCCCTTTGCGGTTAGATTTTGATTCAAACGCTATTGCTTAATCCTTTTTCCCAGATCAAAAAGTATATCTTTATTTAATAAAAGATCCTACTTCGTAAGTAATATGTTGCTTTGGTACTCCTATTTGTAAAAGTTCGTGAATTCAAAATAAAAGGCTCAATCCATCCCAGCTTCAGAAAGTAAGAGTACTAGAGCCAACTGAATCGCTTTATGTCCCTCTTCGTTGATCCACCACTCATCCAAGGAATGGGCTTTTCCACCATTTCCTCCCCGACCGATAGTCACCGCTGGAATTCCCTTTGAAATGGGAATATTGGAATTTGTCGATCCACGGGTCAAGTAAGGAGTAGTTCCGAAATAGGTAGTTGCTGCAAGGGTGCGTTGTACAAGTGGAAGTGTGTCGGGTAGTTCCCCCGAAGGTCGGTTTCCAATTTTTTCTACCTCCAAAGTCAAGTCAGGACCTCTTCTCTTAATTCCATTTTGGTGGTCTAGCGCTGTTTGGGTAGCTTCTTCTAAAAGGGCTTCCATTGCATCCAAGCGTGAAGGTTCTACCGAACGGATATCGATCTGCATGGAAGATTCAAAGGGGACTGAGTTGATCGAAGTTCCTCCAGAAATAACACCCACATTGTAGCTGGTCTTGGGACCTTGAGCCGTGTACTGGTCTGCGGCAGCTACGAAATTACTGATGGCCTCTCCCAGTGCGTGGTGCGGATTTGCCAGACCAAAAGCACCCCAGGAGTGTCCTCCAGGTCCTTTAAAAGTGACCCGATACCGATAGGATCCCAAGGCTTTGTTATTTACTCTACCAATGGATCCACCGTCAATAGCAATCCAACTGTCAATTCTAGGGCCACCTTCTCTAAAAAGATGTTTCACTCCACGTAAATCTCCAAGGCCTTCTTCGCCTACAGAACCGACAAAGAGCACATTGTGTTTGGGTTGTATTTGATTCGTTTTAAGAGTTTCCAATAAGGTTAAAAGCATGGTCAAACCTCGGGTATCATCTCCGATTCCCGGTGCGTACAAGGTGTCGTTTTTAATTTTCACCTTTACATCTGTCCCCTCGGGAAAAACAGTATCCAAATGTGCATCTAGCGCTACGGTCTGTATTCCTTCACTTCCTTTGAGGAGACCCAAAACGTTCCCCTCAGAATCGATCCAAACAGAATCCATTCCCAATTGGTTAAAATAGTCTGCAAAGGCAGCTGTTCGTTTTGCTTCTTTAAATGGAGGGGCTTCAATTTCTGTTAATGCAATATGACGTTCCATCGTCTTGGACTCAAGTGCTTCAATTGTAGTAAAAGCTGCTATTAGTTTTTTATTTTTAACCAAACGGTCAATGGCTTTGGTGTATTTTTTGTCGATTGGTATTGGCTCTTGTGCAAAGAGTACACGTACTCCCATAAAAAGGAAAAAAGTTAGTATGTTTTTATAGTTCATCATTGGATTAAGATAAATTTTTTGGTGATTGATTCCACCGCCGCGTGTCCTCAGAGGTGATTGTTTTGTAAGAATCTGTTTTGATCGCTTTTTGAAATTTGTCCAGCATTGGCTCAGGTAAACCGGTGAGTTTTCTAGTTTTCAAATCCATCCAAGCACCCATCATCTCACAACGGGCTACATTTTCTCCTGAACTATTAAAATAGTTGTGTTCGAATTCAAAAAAAGTCCCTTCTTCACTCATCGCTGCGAGTTCGAAAGATACACGAATTTTGTCATCGGGTAAGACTTCTTTAAAGTAAAAAAGCCGTTCGTTAAAGACTACCGGGCCGATAGACAGTTTAAGTAAGCTGGCATGCGAGATTCCTAATTCTTGCATGAAGGCCATCCGTGTTTCGCCTGCAAAACTCAAGTAGGAAATGTTTGCCAGGTGTCTGTTGGCGTCCAAGTCGTTCCATCGGATTTCGAATTCTTTTAAAAACATAGATTCAATTTTTTCTATAAAACTATTCTTTTTCTATTTTTGAGGAAATTAATCTCATGAAAAATCTACTTGTGTTATTCACTTTTGCTCTTTTAATAAGTTGCGGGAGTTCAGAAGAAAAGAAAAAAGGGTTCGAATACAACCGAACTCAAAAAGAAGAAAAGAAAGACACAGCTACTGATGTTTCTGAGGTTCCCATTGACCTAAACAACAAAGGGATTGGTCCTATTAAAAGTTTACCTTTTGATGAAGAGATCGATCAGGCTATGGCTGTAAAAGGAGAAACTGCCTTTAAACAAAAATGTACGGCTTGCCATATGGCCGAACGCAAATTAATTGGTCCTGCAATGAAAGGGATTTACGAGAGAAGAAGTCCTGAGTGGGTGATCAATATCCTGCTAAACCCTACAGAAATGTTAAAGCAAGACCCCATTGCTAAAGCCTTGCTTAAAAAATACAATAACGTGATGATGCTCAATCAGAATCTTTCTGAGGAGGAGGCACGTGCTATTACTGAATACCTTAGGACGTTATAAAGACCAGGCTTTTCCGCCAGTAGTTTCTTGGAGGTCCACACAGCCTTTGTAATCTCCAGGTATGGGAGCATACGCCAACACATTTTCACCAATGTATTCATTGGTTTTGAAGGCATTTACGGTGAGTCCTCTTAACTGATCTGCGAATGCAGCAGCAAGGTCGTCCTCTGAAGGAGTGCTTTCAGATTTTAAACAATTAGCGAGTTGCACATCCCAATCTTCCAGGGTTAGCTGACTTGCGCTCTCTTTACCCGAAGCTTTTACTGCACTACTTTTAAAAGCCGTCCATCCTTCTGCAAAACGCGCTTGGTCTTCTTGGCTCCAAACCCCGTCCACATAAGCGTCTAGAAATTCGGGTAGTTTGAGTTCAATTGCCCCTGGGGTATCTGTGGTTGGGATAATCAATTCCATTAAATTGGATACCATTCCAAAGTCTTCTTGAGGTATAAAAACAGGTGTATAGCCTGTTGCCGTTTGACAACTTTGAAAAAGACTTACTACGGTGGGAGTTACTGCAATGGCACCAATCCCTGTTCCTATATTTTTTAATACTTTTCTTCTATCCATTTCTATTTGCTATTAAAGGTTCATTTTTTTCAATTCTTCTACAGCGTGGTTGGCAGCACGAGCACTTAACGCCATATAAGTCAGCGAAGGGTTTACGTTACTGGCAGAGGTCATTCCTGATCCGTCCGTCACGAAAACATTGGGTACGTCGTGAATTTGGCTGTGCTTATTCAGTACAGAAGTTTTAGGGTCACGACCCATCCGTGCGGTTCCCATTTCGTGAATTCCAAGGCCTAGTGCATAATCGCCGTCATATCCTCTTACGTTTTTAAAGCCAGCATTTTCAAGCATTTCAACAGCTTGTTGTTGCATGTCTTTACGCATATTGAGTTCGTTTTCTTTTATGGATGCGTCAAAGGTCACTGTAGGTAAGCCCCACTTGTCCAGCTTGTCGTGGTTCAGGGTCATACGGTTATCTTCATAGGGAAGTACTTCTCCAAAACCACCTAATCCAATACTCCAACTTCCTGGTTTAAGCACTTCTTCTTTAAACTGAGCTCCATAGCCCATTTCAGCAACTTTGGAAGTCCAACTTCTTCGCGAACCTCCTCCTTGATATCCATACCCTCGCAAATAATCCTTACGGTCGGTGTCTCCTCCGATGTTTCTAAATCGTGGAATATAGATTCCATTATTTCTTCTTCCAAAAAAATACTTGTCTTGGAAATCGTCTGTACTTGCAGACGCTCCTACCCCTAGATGGTGGTCCATGATATTTCTCCCCAACTGGTCTGAAGCATTCCCCATTCCATTTGGAAAAGCTTCCGACTTCGACTGCATTAAAATTGAGGTAGAAGGCACCGAAGAAGCACATAGGAAAATTACTTTTGCGTTAAATTCATAAACCTCTTGAGTTTCGGTGTCTATTACCCGTACTCCGGTAGCTCTCTTTTTATCTGCATCGTAAATTACTTCACTTACAGTGGAATTCGGTCGCAGCGTCATGTTTCCTGTTTTTTCGGCTGCAGGAAGTGTTGAAGAATTACTACTAAAATAGGCTCCAAAGGGACAACCTCTCATACATCTTGATCTGTACTGACAGCTCATTCTTCCCAGTCCAGGTTTGGTACCTTCCGTAATAATGGCTGTTCTACCGATGGTCAACAGACGGTCTTTGTAGTTCTTACTAATGGAATCTTGCAAATGATCTTCCACACAGTTGAGGTCCATGGGTTTTAAGTAATTCCCGTCGGGGAACTGAGGAAGTCCCACGTTTTGACCACTTACCCCAATATATCCCTCTACATAGTCGTACCAGGGGGCTAAATCTTTATAACGAATCGGCCAATCCACCGCAATCCCGTCTTTGAGATTGGCTTCAAAATCAAAATCGGTAAGACGATAGGACTGTCTGCCCCAAGTGAGGGACCTTCCTCCTACATGATATCCACGCATCCAGTCAAAACGTTTCGTTTCGTTATAAGGATGTTCCAAGTCATTGACAAAAAAATGCTTTCTTGATTCTGTTGTGGTGTAGCCGGTTCTACTTTGTTTGCCTTGAACTTTTTTGGTTTCATTGGTGATGACATCCCCCGTTTTGTAATCCCAAGGATCGTCATTTATTGTGGGGTAATCTTCGATGTGTTTCACCATTCGCCCGCGTTCCAAGACCAGGGTTTTCAGTCCTTTTTCACAAAGTTCTTTTGCTGCCCATCCACCGCTAACTCCTGTTCCAACAACTATTGCATCATATTGTGTTTCCATGTAAAATTTTCGTTTGTTAAATATTGGGATAACCAAATATAGAAATTTATTCCTCGTCATTTGATTATTTGACTAAATTTAGAATCATTATCAAAAAAAAATTTTAATTGAAATCAAAATTTATGAAATCAAATTTTATGTCCAAAATCGTTGTATTGAGTTTATTGTTAATTGCTCCCGTAGGTGCAATCTCATGTAAAAGCAATACAAAAAAAACACCCCCTGCAGAACCTACCCAAGAGTTGTTTTTTGACCTCTCGCTGGCTCAATGGTCCCTTCATAAAACTATTCGCTCGGGAACTATGTCACCCTACGATTTTGCTAAAGTTGCAAGTGAATTCGGCTTTAAGGGATTGGAATATGTCAACGGATTGTATCTTGATGTAATGAATAGTGAAGATAAAACTACTGCAATACAAACTTTCGCTGAGAAAAACAATGCATTGGCGAAACAGTACAATGTAAAAAATGTCCTTATTATGATAGATGGAGAAGGGGATTTGTCCAGTTCTGAGGAACAAGAGCGAATGACTGCTATAGAAAATCACAAGCTTTGGATTGATGCAGCACACCAAATGGGTTGTACCGCAGTCCGCTTAAATCTTCACGGAGAGAAAGAAGAAGCGAAATGGATCAAAAATTCAATCGAAAGTCTAACTGCACTTTCAGAATACGCAGCGCCGTTCAACATCAATGTTATTGTGGAAAACCACGGTGGAAAATCGTCAAATGCCAATCTTTTGATGCAAGTAATTAACCAGGTTAGCTTCAGCAACTGTGGGACACTACCTGATTTTGGTAATTTTTGCATGAGTGAAAATTGGGGATCGCTGAAAGACAATAAATGCAACGACCCCTATGACCCTTATCTAGGAGTGTCGGAAATGCTCCCAAAGGCTTTTGGTATGAGTGCAAAATCCTATGAATTTGATGCGAATGGTGACGAAACCATTTTAGATTATTACAAATTACTTTCTATTGTAAAAAAAGGGGGCTACGACGGATTTATTGGAGTCGAGTACGAAGGAGAGGTACTCTCGGAGAAAGAAGGCATTTTAGCAACAAAACGTCTCCTTGAGAAAGCTGCTGCTTCGCTGTAACGATGAAGTTCCAAAAACGTTTTCAACTTTCCTTTTTATTTTTTCTTGAATTTTTTATTTGGGGAGGCTGGTTTGTGACCATGGGAACTTTTCTCTCCCAAGAATTTAACGCTAGCGGAAGCCAACTGGCACAAGCTTATGAAACGCAGTCCATTGGAGCCATAATTGCACCCTTCGTTATCGGGTTGATTGCGGACCGTTATTTTGCTGCTCAAAAAATTTTGGGAATCCTGCATCTCATTGGTGCTGCCTTACTCTTTACAGTGAGTAAGGCGGAGAGTTTCGCAAGTTTTTATCCCTACATTTTTATTTATATGTTATTGTATATGCCCACTTTGGCTTTGGCCAACACTGTTGCATTCAATCAGATGAAAGACCCCTCCAAGGAATTTGCTTCCATCAGAGTGTTGGGGAGTGTCGGCTGGATTGTAGCCGGTGTTACCATTGGAGCCCTGGCGTGGGAAGGAGCACAAACCTTGAAGTATACTTTTTATATGGCTTCAGGAGCTTCCGCTTTTTTGGGAATTTACAGTTTCTTTCTTCCGAATACACCCCCTAGATTGGGTTCCGATAAAAAACCTTCCCTTCGAGAAATTTTGGGTCTTGACGCCTTGGCAATGCTCAAAGATCGAGGGTTTTTATTTTTCTTTATCGCTTCCATATTAATTTGTATCCCTCTGGCATTTTACTACCAACATGCAAACCAGTTTTTAAATGAGGTGGGGATGCAAGCAGCGGCTTCAAAAATGATTTTAGGTCAAATCTCTGAAGTTCTTTTTTTATTGCTTCTTCCGCTTTTCATCAAGCGCTACGGCATTAAAAATGCGCTTATTGTAGGAATTCTCGCTTGGGGGGTTCGCTATCTTTTATTTGCCTTTGGCGATACGGGAGCCCAAACCTGGATGTTGCTTTTTGGAATCCTACTACACGGTATCTGCTACGACTTCTTTTTTGTTTCCGGACAAATTTACACTGACTTTAAGGCTGGAGAAACCTATAAAAGTACGGCTCAGGGGTTGATTACCTTGGCAACTTACGGAGTGGGAATGCTTATCGGATTTCGCTTTGCAGGATGGCTTACGGATCAGTATGTTACAGACACAGGACATTTATGGAAGGAAATCTGGGTACAACCCGCAATTTTTTCTTTTATTGTATTAACCTTATTTTTAATCTTTTTTAAGAACGAAACCATTAAATTTAAAGCATTATGAGCAAAATCAGACTAGGTGTATTGGGAGGCGGTGGCGATTCCTTAATTGGAGTTTTGCATCGTGTGGCCTCTCATATGTTCGACCGTTACGAAATCACCGGAGGCGTATTCAATCCCAACTACGAGGACAATGTCAAATTTGCCAATCATATAGGAGTCAATACCGACCGAGTATATGTAGATTTTGACACTTTTGTGGCAGAAGAAACAAAATTACCCAAAGAGGAACGCATCGAAGTTGTTTCGGTTCTCACACCCAATTTTTTACACTTTCCGATGGCAAAAAAGCTGTTAGAAAATGGATTTCATGTCATCTGTGAAAAACCGTTGACCACCAGTTATGCCGAGGCTTTGGAATTAGAAGCACTTCAAAAAAAGCACAACGCCATTTTTGCGGTCACCTACACCTATACGGGCTATCCCATGGTGCGCCACATGAAGCATCAAATAGCTGCTGGGGAGCTGGGTGAGATCCAAAAAATTGATGTTCAATACTACCAAGGATGGATCAACCCTGTGATTCACGATCCTGAAGTTCGAAAAACAGTTTGGCGTTTGGATCCTAAAAAAGCAGGGATTAGCTCTTGTATCGGTGATATTGGAACCCATGCCTTTCAAATGACAGAATACCTCACTGGAATGGAGGTCAAGTCCGTCCTTTCCGATCTCAATATGCTCTATGATGACAATCCACTGGATTTAGACGGAACCGTTCTGATTCGATTTTCAGATACCGTGAAAGGAGTCATCCGGGCAAGCCAAATCGCTACCGGAGAAGAAAATGGACTTACGGTGGCGGTATACGGTCAAAAAGGGGCCTTTAAATGGGAACAAGAAAATTCAAACGTATTGTACCACATCAAAGACGATGAACCGAAAAGAATCATCAAACCTGGACATGCCTATGTCTCTGACGTAGCTGCAGACGGCACAAAACTTCCCGGCGGTCATCCCGAAGGAATCTTTGATGCCATGGGGAATATTTACAAAGGAGTCGCCAAAGCCTTGCGAGGGGAAACCGCATTTGATGGAGAATACCCCACCATGAACGATGGTGTACGAGGTATGCTCTTTATTGAAAAAGTTGTAGAATCAAATAAAAAAGGAAACGTATGGCTCAGCCTGGAAAAGCAATGAAAACTGTAAAAGGACCGGGAATTTTTCTCGCTCAATTTGTTGATAGTAAAGCTCCGTTTAACAGCTTGGATGGCATGTGCAAATGGGCAGCGGACCTTGGATATAAAGGAATCCAAATCCCGACCTGGAAATCTTTCCTAATCGATCTGGACAAAGCCGCAGAAAGCCAAACCTACTGTGACGAACTCAAAGGGAAAATCAATTCCTACGGTTTGGAAATCACTGAACTTTCAACCCACCTACAGGGGCAACTCGTAGCAGTACATCCCGCTTATGATTTGATGTTTGACAACTTTGCTCCTGACGCGTTAAAGAACAATCCCAAGGCGCGAACGGAGTGGGCAATAGAAACGATGAAAAAAGCAGCAAAAGCCAGTAAGCATTTGGGACTAAAAACACATGCTACTTTTTCTGGTGCCCTACTCTGGCACACCTGGCACCCCTGGCCTCAACGTCCCGATGGCCTAGTAGAGCTCGGCTTTTCTGAACTCGCCAAACGTTGGAAACCCATCCTAGATGTATATGATGAAAACGGAGTAGATGTGTGCTACGAAATCCATCCCGGAGAGGACTTGCATGATGGTGTAACTTTTGAACGCTTCTTAGAAGCAACAAACAATCATAAACGCGTCAACATACTTTATGACCCCAGCCATTTTGTACTACAACAACTGGACTACATCGAATATATCGATCACTACCACGAATTTATCAAATCGTTTCATGTCAAAGATTCTGAATTTAAACCCAATGGGAAAAAAGGAGCTTTTGGAGGTTATGGGGATTGGATAGACCGGGCCGGACGTTATCGTTCTCCTGGAGACGGACAAATCGACTTTAAAACCATCTTTACCAAACTGACCGAATACGGCTGTGACGTATGGGCGGTAATGGAATGGGAATGCTGCATTAAAAGTCCTGAGCAAGGGGCAAGAGAAGGCGCTCCCTTTATCCAAAACCACATCATAGAAGCCACCCAAAAAACCTTTGATGACTTTGCAGGGGGAGACATCGATGAACAATTTTTAAAAAATATCTTAAACCTTTAAACAAATGAATAAATTACTGATTGCAACATTCCTAATGACTCTTTTCACCAGCAGCTCGGTTCTAGTAGAAGAAAAAAATACAAACCCAGAAGCCGAATGGCAATCTCTATTTGACGGAGAAACCTTAAACGGATGGCATCGCTTTAACCGAAAAGGAGTAGAGCCCATTTGGAAGGCTGAAAAAGGCATCCTAAGCTTTGAGCCAAGCCTTCGCCCAGAGGGAGACTACGTGCATGACATCGTTACCGACGAAGAGTTTACAAGCTTTCAACTCTCCATAGAATGGAATATCGCGGAAGGTGGAAACAGTGGGATTTTTTGGGGAGTTCAAGAGGGCGGAAGTCATGAGAGACCCTATTCTACAGGTCCTGAAATTCAAGTTTTAGACAACGAACGCCACCCCGATGCAAAGGCAAATCCAAAATACCACCAGGCGGGAGCACTTTACGATCTCGTTCAACCTTCAAAAGATGTGTGTAAGCCTGCGGGAGAATGGAATCACATCCTTTTGACGATAGACCACAACAAAAACGAAGGAAGTGTAGAGTTCAATGGTACCAAAATTGTCGAATTTCCATTGAAAGGGGAAGCGTGGGATACGATGGTTGCCAATTCAAAGTTTAAAGACCGATGTGCTTTTAGAAATTTTGGAAAGTATGAAACGGGAAAAATTGGCTTGCAAGATCACGGAGACCTGGTTTCGTTTCGAAACATCAAAATTCGCAAACTCTAACTAAGTAATTATGATTCTGTCCATGACGGGTTTTGGGAAAAAAGAGGCCCAATATGAGGACAAACACATCCGTATTGAGGTGCGTTCTTTGAACAGCAAAAGTGCCGATATCAATCTTCGGACTCCGGCCTACCTTCGGGAACTGGATCCCGAATTGCGTAAACGGCTGTCCCAAAAAATGTACCGCGGTAAAATAGATGTCAATATCTACGTAGAATTTAATGGGGAGGCCGCCCCTTCTTCAATCAATACAGGCGTAGTCAAAGCCTATATGGCACAGTTGGAGCAAATCGGAACGGCCACAGAAAGTGAACGAATGGCTTTGGCCATGCGGCTACCCGACACCCTTAGCTCCGAAAAAGAAACCCTTGGCGAAGCGGAAAAAAAGACGCTGTTCTCCCTTTTGGATGCTGTGATTACTGACATCGAAGGGTTTCGAAAAGACGAAGGAACCGAACTGGGGAAAGACCTGCAGTTGCGCTTGGATTTAATTGAATCCCATCTGCAATCCGTCATTCAAATCGATCCTGAACGGCACCAGAAAATCAAAGAAAAACTGCATACCGCGTTGGAAGAACTGAAAGTAGAAATAGACACCAACCGCTTTGAACAGGAACTGATTTTCTACCTTGAAAAATTTGATATAACCGAAGAAAAAGTGCGTTTACAAAACCACCTCAGCTATTTTAAAGAGGTCATGGAAAACGAATTTCCCAACGGAAAAAAACTGGGATTTATCGCTCAGGAAATCGGAAGGGAAGTGAACACCATTGGTTCCAAAGCCAACCATGCGGAACTACAAAAAATTGTCGTTCAGATGAAAGACGAATTGGAAAAAATCAAAGAGCAATTACTAAACGTTCTCTAAAGTGAATACAGGCAAACTTATTGTCTTTTCGGCCCCCTCTGGAAGCGGGAAAACCACTTTAGTAAACCACCTGTTACAGCAGGATCTTCCCCTGGGTTTTTCAGTTTCTGCCACCTCTAGACCTCCCCGAGGTAAAGAAGAAAACGGGAAGGCCTATCACTTTTTGAGTACAACCGAATTCCGTCAAAAAATTGAAGAAAAAGCCTTTGTGGAATACGAGGAAGTTTATGAAGGGGCGTATTATGGAACCCTAAAATCCGAACTCCACCGATTGTGGGAAGCGGGAAAACACGTTTTGTTTGATATTGATGTCAAAGGGGGACTGAACATCAAAGCCCAGTACCCTGAAAATACCCTAGCCATTTTTGTGCAGCCGCCCTCTTTGGAAGAATTGGAAAATCGCCTGCGTACACGCGGTACAGAAAGCGAGGCTAAAATCCAACAACGCTTGAACAAATCTGCGACGGAGTTGACCTTTTCCCAGGATTTTGATGTGATTTTAGTTAACGACGACCTATCACAAGCGAAACGAGAAGTCGTACGTTTGGTCAAACAGTTCTTGCATTCTTAACCAATTCCCTACCTTTGCGGCATGCAAAAAATAGGGTTGTTTTTTGGTACGTTTGATCCCATTCACAAAGGACATTTGCAACTGGCTACGTATTTTGTAGAACACACCGATTTGGATGTAGTCTGGTTTGTCATCACCCCTCAAAATCCCTTTAAGCAGGATAGGAAAATCCTTCCCAACACAGAACGACTGGAGCTGGTCTCCCTGGCCCTTCAAAAGCATTCCAAACTGGAAATTAGTACCGTAGAATTTGACCTGCCTCAACCCAATTATACCTACCATACCCTAACCGTATTAAAAAAACAATATCCCCAACAGCACTTTGTTCTCCTCCTGGGAGCAGATACCATGACCGCCTTTGACCGCTGGAAGGACTACGACAAGATCATAAGCGCGTTTGAGCTTTATATCTACCCTAGAAAAATTGCGGAACCCATTCCTAAACTATTCCTAAATCATTCCAAAATCCATTGGACCGATGCCCCCATCATCGAGATTTCCTCTTCCGAAATACGACAAGGCATAGAAAATGGAGAAGATATGAGTGCCTGGGTACCCCCAGACTCTTGGAATTACCTAACCGAAAAAAAACTTTATCAATAAATTTCCTATCTTTCGCTAAAGAAGACCCCAAATCTGTTCTACTACCAAACTCCTACAACAGGGTTTCTTAAACTTTTTTTGGGAGTGAATAAACAATTCAGGTTGGATGTATAATTACTTGTTTTAAAAAATTTTCTTGCAAATAGTAAAAGTACATTTAGTCTTTATTTTGATTTTAAAAACTTGTTATTCAGTGTATTAAAAAAATAAATGGTGAATGTTATATAAAAGAAATAAACTACATATGTGGTTTATACAATAGTTAGCCACAAGCATGACCGAATGAATAAAGTAATTATAATTGGACCAACGATTATTTAAAAAAACTGCTCACAATAAAACCTAAAAGCAAGAGCGCCCTTCCCCTCACTCCAAAACCACCTCCACCAAACGATTTGTCAGAGCCATTCTACTCCATTCTGCCAATTGAGGTGTTGTGTTTTTGGGTTGTTGTTTTTGTTCTAGGAGAGCTTTGAGGCACTTTTTCATTGCGGGGGTATCGCCTTCTTCAACCATCCACGCCTGAGTCCCTTGGGTGAGGAACTGAGCTGCTGGGGAATTGGAATCGCCGAGAGAAAGGATGGGGACTTCCGTAGCCATATATTCCAATAATTTCCCTGAGATCATTTGAGTTTCGGCTCCTTTAAATATAAAATTCAGCAAGAGGTCTGCACTTTTCATCAAAGCTATGGCTTCTGCATGGGGAAGGTACCCGAGATACTGGACCTCCACTTTGGGGAGGCTATTTTTGATTTCATTGATAAGGTCGGGATTGATGTTTCCAGCAAGGGTAAAAGAGAGGGGGTGGCTTTGAGATAATTCGCAGAGTACTTCCATCAACTTTGAATATCCCTGATTTTGGGTCAACAAACCTGTATATACGATATGAAACCCGTCTTTCTTAGGAGCGGCTGGGGTCTGTTGCATCAAGTCTGCATCGTAGCCGTTGGGAAGTGCAACAAACGTTTGATCAGGCGCTTTTTGCAGCAAACTTTGGTGCAAGTCCCCTCCCGTGGTGGTGATCACACCACTGGCGTAGTGAAGAACTGTTCTTTCCAACGCGGCATCTTTGGCTTGACTACTCTGGCTGCGGTGCAACTGTTTGTTGTAAAAAACATCCAACCAGGGATCACGAAAGTCCACCCACCAATTGAGTTGAAACTGTTTTGCCAATTGCAAGCCTGCTAAATGCGTAGAATGCGGCGGCCCTGTAGTGATGAGGCAGTGAATCTTTTCTTGCTTTAAAACCGCTTGTGCGGCTTTTACGGCAAACGGAACCCACCCTTTACGCGCATCGGGAATAAAGAAGTTTCCCCGAATGTAAGCTGCAATTTTTCCAAAGATACTGGTGGTTGGGACTTCCCCTTGGGGAATGCCTTTTTTTGAATCGCCTGAAGTCAAGCGGGAATACCAACGCAAAGGTTCTCGGGTTGCGGTTTTGATAACTCGGATTCCTTCCACTTCTTGGATCAGACTGGAATCCAAAACGGGATAGGACGCTTGGGATTCAGCAACAGTAACCACGATGGGTTCATAGCCCAACTGCTTTAAATATTTGGCAAAATACATCCACCGTTGTACTCCCGATCCTCCCGAGGGAGGCCAGTAATAGGAGAGAATTAGAATTTTGGGTGTAGTGTTCACCTTATTTTTTTTGCCTTCCATAAAGGTACGGAAGAACAAGCTTCCCCGTAAAACATACTTTTGGCTACAGTTTGCAGGCGTTGTACCAGTTGAATGTAAGCCCCTTCGGGAACGGAAGGATCGGAACAGCCTTTGATCATAATCGGTTTGTCTTGAAACGGACCGAGGTCTAGGTCATTAATTGCAGTTGAAAAAAGCTCCTTTTCCAAATCCTTTACACTTCCCAAAACGATGGTTGTAGCAAAAGGACTTAAATAGGCCGTAATCAAAAGAGTGGCCCAAGCGGGTAAAATAGCATCCGAAGAACAATGCAAAGCGATGTGTTGATCCGAGTATTGGGACCAATCGTGTTCTTTGAGTAAAGCTCTAAACGATTTTTCTCTAAGGATAAAACCTTCCTCCAACCAGTTCGCCATATCAATAGCAGTTCGAGTCCCCGTTGTTTTGTAGTCTTCCAAATCAACAGTGACTAAGGGGCTGCTCGCTACTTTATTGACAATGGAATCTGCCATCTTTAAAGCATTCCCAGTTCAAGCTTTGCCTCTTCACTCATCAACTCCTGAGTCCATGGAGGGTCAAAGGTGATTTCTACCTCCGCGGTTTTAACTTCATTCAAAGATCTGACTTTTTCTTCCACCTCCATAGGGAGTGATTCTGCCACAGGGCAGTTGGGTGTGGTCAAGGTCATTAAAATTTTAACATCCGAATCTTCATTAACAAAAACGTCATAGATCAATCCCAATTCGTAAATATCTACAGGAATTTCTGGGTCAAAAATCGTTTTTAAAACTCCGACAATTTTGTCCCCTAGGTTGCTCGTATCCATTGCTTCTGACATAATTAATTCAATTGTGTTTGATAGGCCACCGCATACATTTTGATTTGTTTGATCATGGAGACCAATCCATTAGCGCGGGTGGGTGATAAATGTTCTTTAAGCCCAATCTTATCGATAAAATCGGTATTGGCTTCTAAAATGGCTTTGGGAGGTTGATTTGAAAAAACGCGAATCAAAATCGCAATAATTCCTTTGGTTATAATCGCATCGCTATCCGCAGTAAAATGGATGAGCTCGTCTTTTAAATCTGCGTGAACCCACACTTTACTTTGACAGCCTTTGATGATATGATCCTCGTTTTTATACGCCGTATCGATCAAAGGAAGGGATTTCCCTAAATCGATCATATACTCATAGCGCTGCATCCAATCTTCAAAGAGGGCAAACTCTTCAATAAGTTCTTCTTGTATGGCTTCAATTGTTTTCACACTTAAAAGTATTAAATTATTGTAACATCTGTACCGCTTTGCGGACCCCTGCGATCAAACGGTCAATTTCTTCAAAGGTATTGTAAAATGAAAAGGAAGCGCGAACCGTTCCTGGTATTTCAAAAAAGTCCATAATGGGTTGTGCACAGTGATGTCCGGTTCGTACAGCAATGCCCATTTGGTCCAAAATACTTCCCAAATCATAGGGGTGTTGTACTCCCACATTGAAGGAGATGACCGCAGTTTTTTCTTCGGCTTCTCCAAAAATTTTAATTCCTTCAATCTTTTTTAGTTCCGCAGTAGCATAGGCTAAAAGTTCCGCTTCATAACTCTCGATGGCGTCCATACCGATCCCATTCATATAGTCTAAAGCCGCACCAAAGGCAATTCCTCCCGCAATGTTTGGAGTTCCTGCTTCAAATTTATGAGGCAGATCCGCATAGGTTGTTTTTTCAAAAGTGACGGTAGCTATCATTTCTCCTCCCCCTTGGTAGGGAGGTAAGGCCTTGAGCAATTCTGTCTTGCCGTAAAGCATTCCCACCCCAGTTGGACCACAGAGTTTATGTGCAGAAGTCACATAAAAATCAACATCCAAAGCTTGAACGTCAGGTTTGATATGAGGACAGGCTTGTGCCCCGTCTATTAGAACCTTGGCGCCGTAGGCATGGGCTTTGGTAATAATCTCCTCGATGGGGTTTACCGTCCCCAAAGCATTGGAAACATGGTTGACAAAGACCAGTTTGGTTTTTGGACTCAACAGGCTTTCGTAAGCCTGCATGTCTAAGGTTCCTTCTAGCGTCATAGGAATGACTTTCAATTCGGCACCCGTTTTTTCACAAAGCATTTGCCACGGAACAATATTGGAATGGTGTTCTAGAGCGGAAATTATCAGTTGGTCTCCTGCTTGCAAAATTGTACTGTAGCCCGAAGCGATCAGATTGATACTTTCTGTAGTTCCGGAAGTGAGAATGATTTCGTAAGGCTGCGCAGCATTAAAATGTTTTTGAATTTTAATCCGTGCCTCTTCGTAGGCGTCGGTTGCCTCATGGCTGAGTTTGTGGACCCCGCGGTGAATATTAGCATTCAATCGGCTGTAGTAATCTACAATCACATCAATCACCTGTTGAGGGGTTTGTGACGTAGCCGCATTGTCAAAATACACCAAGTCCTGACCGTTTACTTTTCGAGAAAGAATAGGAAAATCAGCACGTATTTTTTTGACATCGAGCATTAGAGTTCAAATCCGAGATTAACTCCAAGTTTTCTGGCAATTTGCCCATTGATTCTTTTTTTCAATGAAGGCAGTTGCACGCTTTCCAACACATTGTTGGCAAAAGCATAGGTCATCAAGGCTTTGGCTTCCTTTTTTGGAATGCCTCGTGTACGAAGGTAAAATAATGCCTCTTCATCCATTTGACCAATGGTACATCCATGAGAACATTTGACATCATCCGCAAAAATTTCGAGTTGAGGCTTGCTGTTTACCGTAGCCTTGTCGTCCAAAAGTACGTTGTTATTTTGTTGAAAGGCATTGGTTTTTTGAGCGATTTTATCTACTAAAATCTGACCGTTAAACACCCCTTCCGAACGCTCTGAAAAAATCCCTTTATAATCTTGATGACTTTCACAATTGGGCTGTGAATGGTGGACTAAAGTGGAATGATCCACATGTTGTTTCCCTTCCAAAATAGTAACTCCTTTCAGTGTGGAAAGGATGTGTTCCCCTTTGTGATAAAATCTTAAATTATTGCGGATTAACTTTCCTCCTAATGCAAACGTATGCACACTGGCATGACTGTTTTTTTCTTGAGTGATATAGGTGTTGTCAATCAAGGACGCAGAAGGCAGGTCGTTTTGTAATTTGTAATAATCTACAAACGCCTCTTTATGAACATAAATCTCTGTGACACTGTTGGTCACTACAGGATGTTCAGTTAAACTTTGATGACGCTCGATAATTTGTACTTGAGAATTTTTATCTACTACAACTAGATTTCTAGGTTGTAGCCAAAGTGCTTCTTCATTTCCAGAAGAAAAGTGAATGATTTCAATGGGTTTTTCCGCGACACTATTTTTGGGAATGTACACATAGGCCCCCTCTTTCGCATAGGAAGTATTCAGCGCGGTAAGACTGTCGTCTCCAGGAGCTATTTTATTGAAATAAGTATTGATTAAATCTCGATACTTGGGCTTGGTCAATGCGGCAGACATCAAACAAACATCTAGACCGTCGTGTGTGGTATTGGACAAGAAAGGGCTGTACACCCCATCGATAAAAATGACTTTGTAGGTATCTGTATCGTACAAAAAGTACTTCTTCACATCTTTGAGTTCAATACTGGCCTCTGACTTGGGAAACAAGGCGTAATCCTCTCGGATTAAACTATCTAGAGAAGTGTATTTCCACGCTTCGTCTCGTTTGGTTGGGAAGCCTTTTTCTTCAAATACTTTTAGTGCTTCAGCGCGCGTATCGTGCACACTGTCGGAGAGGTCCAAGTCCTCTTCAAATGCTAAATACGAAGAAATTAATTTTTCTTTAAACTCCATTTATGCCAATTCTTTGATCCAGTCGTATCCTTTTTTCTCCAATTCGTGTGCCAGCTCTTTGGTGCCTGATTTTACTATTTTACCATCAAAAAGAACGTGTACAAAATCGGGAACAATGTAGTCTAACAAACGTTGGTAGTGTGTAATCACAACCACAGCATTGTCTTTACCTTTAAGTTTGTTTACACCATTGGCAACAATTTTTAAAGCATCGATATCCAGTCCGGAGTCGGTTTCATCTAAAATGGCTAAAGCTGGTTCCAACATGGCCATTTGAAAAATTTCATTGCGCTTTTTTTCTCCTCCTGAAAATCCTTGGTTCAGAGAACGGGATAAAAATTTGGAATCAATCTCTAGAAGTTTTGCCTTTTCGCGGATCTTTTTTAAGAGATCACTTGCGGGCATTTCTTCCAAGCCTTGTGCTTTTCTATTGGCATTTATAGCCGTCTTGATGAAGTTGGTCACCGTTACCCCTGGTATTTCTACTGGATACTGAAACGAAAGGAAGATTCCCAAATGCGCTCGTTCTTCAGCATCCAATTCGGCAAGATCATTGCCTTTCAGCAAGAGTTTACCTTGAGTTACTTCATAATCTTCATTTCCTGCGATGACGGAAGACAAGGTGCTCTTACCGGAACCGTTAGGTCCCATAATGGCATGAACTTCACCTGCTTTTACATCTAGGTCTATACCGTTTAATATGGCTTTACCGTCTACTTGGGCGTGTAAATTTTCTATCGTTAACATAGTTTCTTTTTTTATCCTACGGATCCTTCGAGGGAAATTTCTAACAATTTTTGTGCTTCTACTGCAAATTCCATAGGGAGCTTGTTTAGTACTTCTTTACTAAACCCGTTGACAATTAAGGCAATTGCTTTTTCGGTGTCAATACCTCTTTGGTTGCAGTAAAAGATTTGATCTTCTCCAATCTTACTGGTGGTGGCTTCGTGTTCTATCTGAGCCGAGTTGCTTTTGGCCTCGATGTAGGGAAAGGTATGTGCCCCACAATCATTCCCCATTAGCAGTGAATCGCATTGAGAAAAGTTTCGGGCGTTTTTTGCTCGTGCCCCCACTTGTACCAAACCGCGGTAACTGTTCTGTGACTTCCCTGCGGAAATTCCTTTGGAGATGATCGTGCTTCGGGTGTTTTTCCCTAAATGTACCATCTTGGTTCCTGTATCCGCTTGCTGATAGTTATTTGTAACTGCAATGGAATAAAATTCTCCAATGGAATGGTCTCCTTTTAAAATACAAGAAGGATACTTCCACGTCACCGCAGAACCTGTTTCTACCTGAGTCCATGAAATTTTAGATCGGGTGTGGCAAAGTCCTCTTTTGGTGACAAAATTAAAGACCCCTCCCTTTCCTTCTTTGTCTCCAGGGTACCAGTTCTGTACCGTGGAATATTTGATTTCTGCATCGTCCATAGCGATAAGCTCTACCACGGCAGCGTGCAGTTGATTTTCATCTCTTGACGGAGCTGTACAGCCTTCCAAATAACTTACATAACTGGATTCGTCCGCAATGACTAAGGTACGTTCAAACTGCCCTGTCCCCGCTTGATTGATTCTAAAGTAAGTAGACAATTCCATAGGGCAGCGTACGCCTTTGGGAATGTAGCAAAAAGAGCCGTCCGTAAATACCGCACTGTTTAGCGCTGCGTAGTAATTGTCCTTGGGTGGGATAACTGTCCCGATGTATTTCTTAACCAATTCGGGGTGCTTCTGAATCGCCTCGGAGATGGAACAAAAAACAATTCCTTTCTCGGCTAAAGTTTCTTTAAACGTAGTGGCTACAGAAACGGAATCCATCACGATATCCACAGCGACCCCAGCAAGTTTTTTTTGTTCTTCTAATGAAATCCCTAGTTTGTTAAAGGTGTTTAACAATTCGGGATCTACTTCATCTAGACTTTCGTATTTGGGTTTTGTTTTGGGTGCTGAGTAATAGGAAATCGCCTGTAAGTCAGGTTTTTTGTAGTTGACGTTTGCCCATTCGGGTTCAGTCATTTCCTTAAAATTCTCATAGGCCTCTAGGCGCCATTGTGTCATCCACTCAGGCTCCTCCTTTTTCTCTGAAATTTTGCGAATGACGTCTTCATTCAATCCCACAGGAAAGGTGTCCGATTCAATATCGGTATAGAAACCGTACTCGTATTCTTTGGTTTCTAATTCCTTTTTTAATTCTTCTTCAGTATAAGCCATTTTCTTTTTTTAAAGTGAAAAACTCTCCCCACAACCGCAGGTTCTCTGGGCGTTTGGATTGTTGAACACAAAACCTTTTCCGTTGAGACCACCAGAATACTCCAAGGTGGTTCCCACTAAATAAAGCAAGCTTTTCTTATCGACTAATATCCTCACTTGATTGTCTTCAAAAAGCTTGTCGTCGTCTTGTAGGTGATTGTCAAATTTTAATTCATAAGACAAACCAGAACAACCTCCACTTTTTACCCCTACTCGAACAAAATCATTCGAAGGGTCAAAACCTTCCTCTCTCATGAGAAAGGATACTTTTTCTTTGGCGGTTTCGTCAACTTTAATCATTCTAATAAAGAATTAATCTAAATAATAAGCAAATATACAGTATTTCAATGGATTTCATAAAAATCTCTATTGATTTAGACTATAGGAAAATCAGCTGATTTAATGCCAAAAAGCAATAAAAATATCCTTTCCACCGAAGGTGTTTGAAAAGTCTCCCGAATTGCTTTCTGTACTTCCTACCACAAGTACTTTCCCGTCTTCCGTTAGAACAAGATCATTGCCCTCATCCAAGCCCGATCCAGAGAGTGTGGCGGTTTGGATCGGCTTGCCGTTGGGAAGGGTATAATACAAAGCAACATCATTGCTCAATGGGACTTCGCCAGAGGTACTCGCCTGAGGGCTCTTAGTTCCGAGGATAATTAGCGTCCCATCAGTCCGTTGCTGCAATGCTGAAGCGGTTTCAAAACCTGCACCTCCTAACGTTTGCACCGCTAGTACAGTTCCAGTAGCAGAAAGTCGTGCCAACAGGATGTCTGAGGACCCTGCAGCCGTCTGAATATCACCATCACTACTGTAGGTTTGACCCAAAACAAGATAATCTCCTGAGGAAGTTTCAATGACTGCATTGGCTTTGTCATAGGCAGATCCCCCTATGGATTTTTCCCAAAGTAAATTTCCCAGTGCATCGATCTTCACAATCCAAAAATCATAGCTTCCCCTCGGATTTTGGACATCAACATCTTGACTTTCCGATGCGCCTACCAGCACAAAGTCCCCGTCTTGGGTTTCTAAGGCGTCATAAGACCGGTCGTTACTAGTTCCTCCAAAGTATCTACGCCATTCTAAATTTCCATTGAGGTCAATTTTATGTGCCCAAAATTCTCCTACTCCATGACGTGCGGAAAAATGAGCCTCTTTCTTGTCCTGACCCAAACCCCTTGAAGCCGTAACATCCAAAAATCCGTTAAAAAAAAGCCCCCCGTCTGAAGTAGCGAGGATGTTGTAGGCGTGGTCGTGGCCTAAAAACCCAAAACTCTTTTCCCACAAAAGCGTCCCGCTGGCATCAGTTCGAAATACCCAATTGTCATGTTGGCCTTTGTTTACCGAAGCATCTCCATCATTACTTTTACTGTAACCCACTACGGCAAAGCCCCCATCGGGAAGTTGAACCAAGTCATGGCCACGATCATCTTCGGAACCTCCATAAGTTTGCGTCCATTCCAAAGTCCTCATTGAAGAAAATTTCATTAAAAAGAGATCACTCCCCGCTCGGGTTTTTTGTGAAAAATCGCCATCAGTACTTTGCGTATTGCCTACGGTTGCAAACCCTCCGTCTTGGGTACGGATGACGGCATGAGCAATGTCCTCTGCACTTCCCCCAAAGGCTTGAACAGCATCCCACCTATTTTCTACAGGGGGCAAGAACGACCAATTGGTTTCAGTGATAGGGCTACAAGCACTAAAAAACAAGACCCAACTGACGCCAAAAAAGTTTCTCATATTACTCTACTGCTTTTACCAAAAACAAACCCGAATCTGTATCTTGGATCGCGATGACTCCACTTTCAAAAAAGGGATATACATTCCAAACGCCATTAAATTTTGGATTGTTATCAATGGGATAGGTGTCAAAAAATCCTTTTTCACTTATCTTTTTTTCTGCTACTTGGCTGATATCTAAAACACGGAGACCCGCGGTATAACTTGCCAAATAAAATTCATCGCCTTTGACATAACCGTTGTGATCAATCGCATTGACACTTGCAAAATGAGTAAAATGTTGTAACGGATTGGAAAGACGGGTTAAATCAAAAATACGGGTTTGCGTGGGACTGCCAAAGCGAAGTTCGTCTAATTCATCACCGAGAAAAAAATACTGCTGGTCCTCCGATAAAAACCCTTGATGTGTGTAGCCTCCATTGGAATAGGTTATGGAACTGATCTTTTCTGGGTTCGCTTTGTCCGTTACATCTAGAATGACAATTTGATTGTTTTCACCTCCATCACTGTTGCTCCCAAAAAGGAGTTCACGCCCTTGATACTCTGGATCGGGTCCGTTGTAAATGACAATTTGTGCGTCATGGGTGTAAGAGTCCTCAGCGTATCCCCCCTCTAGTACTGGATTTTTTGGATCGGCTATGTTTATAAAAGCAGGACCTCCTTGAAATAATTCAGAACCGATAACATAAGCATAACCACTTGCCTCATTAATCCAAATATTGTGTGCGTTTCCAAACTCCGTAAGGCGCGTATCGGAAGTAAACGTTTGTGGTGAAGTGACCTCCCGCAAGCGGGTTAAATCAAAAACTTGCAAGCCATGGTTTTGTGCTTCACTGACAATAAACGCATGGTCTTTAAACACTTTTATATCTCGCCACCAGCTGGCATCGGTAGCTGTGGGCAGTTTTCCCAATATCACTGGGTTTTCGGGATCACTAATATCTACAAATGCGGTTCCGTCGTCCAGACCTGAGAGCACGTATTCTTTTCCCGTTTCAGGGTCGGTCCAACCCCAATTGTCATTTCCCGCTTCACTGCCGAAATTCGAAATCGAAATCCTGGACAACAAATCATAACCCGAACAAGGATAACTCCCTGCCATTCCGTCTTCACAAGGAGTCTTTTGTTGACTGCTTGCTTGAGGTGGGTCAGGGGTTGGTGTCGTGGTGATTGGCCCTTGAGGTTGTTCTAAAACAGGTTCTTTACTGCAAGAAGCCCATAAAAGCAGGACAAGTAAGGGGTAAAATTTCATGTGCTATTTTTAATTTCTTCTTCAATTTTGCCCTAGCTAGAACTGGTTAACACTACACTAAACTAAAACACTCGATTTACCATCCTGCTGAAAATCAAACTATTAGCTAGGAATGTAAATGTTCTTCAAATGTAACCAAAAAACAACAAGAAGTCCATGAATTAACATTTCTGTGGGATGCGTACTTTTGTGAAATGTTAGAAGATAAAAATCCATCCAAAACTTCCTTAGGTGATCTCGGCGAATTTGCATTGATAGATCATTTGACCCAAAGCTTTTCACTTCAAAATCCTTCCAGTGTTTTAGGTCCGGGGGATGATGCTGCAGTGCTTTATCACGGAAAAGATCCGACACTGATTAGTACCGATTTGTTGGTTGAGGGCGTTCACTTTGATTTGACCTATATGCCCTTAAAACATTTAGGCTACAAAGCGGTTATGGTCAACCTTTCTGATCTCTACGCCATGAACGCGCATCCACAACAAATAACAGTTTCTCTTGCGGTTTCTAATCGATTTACCCTGGAAGCGATAGAAGAATTGTACCAAGGCATTGCGCTGGCATGTAAAAACTACAAAATTGATTTAATCGGAGGAGATACGACCAGCAGTACCACGGGTTTGATCCTCTCCATTTCTGTTCTAGGAAGTGCTCCGAAAAAGAAACTTGTCCATCGCAAAGGCGCACAAGAAAATGATCTTTTGGTAGTAAGTGGCGACTTAGGAGCTGCTTATGCCGGTCTCCAAGTGTTGGAACGCGAAAAAGCGGTGTTTAAGGTAAATCCAAATTCCCAACCCGATTTGACGAACTATGCGTATAGCATCGAACGGCAACTTAAACCCGAAGCGCGAAAAGACGTCATTGATTTGCTCGATGAACTCCAAATTATACCCACGTCCATGATTGACATTAGCGACGGGTTGTCTTCGGAAATCCTCCACCTATCAAAAGCCTCCGAAGTAGGCTTTCACCTTTTTGAAGAAAAAATTCCTATCGATCCTGAAGTAAATTTAATTTGTGAGGAATTTAAATTAAACAGCACTACGGCAGCCCTCAACGGAGGGGAAGACTACGAATTGCTTTTTACCGTAAAACAAAAGGACTATGAAAAAATCAAATCTCATCCTTTTCTCACGGTAGTGGGTCATGCGTGTGAAGCGAATGCAGGCTGCCAGCTAATTACAGGTTTGGGGCATCAAATTGAACTTACCGCACAGGGGTGGCAGTCGTTTTCCAAAGAAGACCTATCCTAAAGCGACGTCCAAAGTCATCATGACTATAAAACCTCCAATGAAACCTAAAGTGGCGATATCGGTATACCGGTCTTGCTGGGTTTCGGGAATAACTTCTTCTACCACCACAAAAATCATGGCTCCCGCTGCAAAAGCGAGTGCATAAGGAAGTATTGGAGTAAAAAAGGTTACCGCCAAAGCGCCAATTACCGCTGCAAAAGGTTCTACCACAGCAGACAATTGGCCGTACCAAAAACTTTTAAAACGGGAAACCCCCTGCCTTCTCAACGGCATTGATACGGCTAATCCCTCTGGGAAGTTTTGGATTCCAATACCCAAGGCTAGTGCTACCGCACCCGCAATGGAGGCTTCTGGGATTCCAGCAGCGACTCCGCCAAATAATACCCCTACGGCTAGCCCTTCTGGAATGTTGTGTAGGGTAATCGCTAAAACCAAAAGTGTAGTGCGATGCCAGGGTGTTTTGATCCCTTCTGATTCTTTAAAATTAATGTGAATATGGGGGAGTATTTTATCCAAACCAAAAATGAATAAAGCGCCTAATCCAAATCCCACAGCAGCGGGTATAACCTTGATAAATCCTTCTCCAGGACTCATTTCAATGCCTGGCGCTAATAAGCTCCAAAAACTCGCAGCAACCATGACTCCTCCTGTAAAACCGAGCATGCCATCCAATACCGCACGATTCATTCCCTTTACAAAAAAAACCAAGGAAGCCCCCAATGCCGTGAGCCCCCAAGTAAATAAAGTTGCGTAGAGCGCTCCCAAAACTGGATCTGTATTTTTAAAAAATTCTAGAATCGATTCCATTGTCTCTGTTTTTGTCAAAATTACACTGTTTCAAGGAGTTTTTGTGCATTTAGGGTTACTTTTACAACTCAGCTATGAAACAAAACTATTTTGATTTTATTATTTGTGGGGGGGGTGCCTCTGGCTTATTACTCTTAAAAGCACTTCGGGAAGATCCTTACTTTAATACGCAATCCATTCTTGTTGTCGAAAAGGAACTCAAAAATACCAATGACCGAACTTGGTGTTATTGGGAACTCTCTAAAGGAAACTTTGACCCCTTGCTTACAAAACTATGGAATCAAGCACAATTTTGTTCTAAAACAATTCATCAAGAGTTTCCTTTAGCTCCTTTGCAATATAAAATGCTACGCTCTGCTGGGGTTTATCAAACCTTTTACAAGCAATTTAAACAAGCAGAAAATACTACTTTTTTACAGGCCGAAATACAAGATATTCGAACTGAGGGTGGCTTTACAGAAATTGTCACAACGGAAGGAAAATTTCAATCCAAACGCGTTTTTAACAGCCTTTTCAATCCCAAGCCCCTGTGGAATCAAAAAAAATACCCCGTGTTACAGCAGCACTTTGTCGGATGGTTTATCAAAACCTCAACCCCTGCATTTGATCCCGACAAAATCCTCTTTATGGATTTTGATATCCCCCAAGAAAAGGAAACTCGTTTCCTCTACGTGCTTCCATTAGATTCGCACACCGCCTTGGTAGAATACACCCTTTTTTCAGAACATCTTTTGAAGCTTGAAGAATATGAAAAAGGAATAGAATCCTATTTAAAAACAAAAGATATAACAGATTACATCATTGAAGAAAAAGAGCAAGGCAACATTCCGATGACATGTTTCCCCTTTGAACAGTTCAATACCTCAAGCTTACTCCATATCGGTACTGCAGGAGGATGGACCAAAGCCAGCACGGGATTTACCTTTATGAATACACGAAGAAGTATCGAACGCTTGCTTCCATTTTTAAAAACCGACAAAGCATTAGATACTTTTACGGTCAGAAATCGCTTTCGATTTTACGATTTGTTATTTCTGGATGTGTTGACTCGATACAATGCGCAAGGGAGTCAGCTTTTTTCCCGTATGTTTGAAAAAAACAATCCTATTCAAATTTTTCGGTTTTTGGACGAAAAAACAAGTTTTTGGGAAGAGCTGCAAATCCTCGCTTCTTTTTCATTAAAGCAAAAGACCTGGTTTTTAAAAGCCTTATTCCAAAGGCTTTTTTAAAATTTACGATCCATTAACTGAGTTCCAAAAGCTTTAAACAAGGTTTTTCTCTGCTCACTGATTGTTAAGCTTTCTAATTTTTCAAAAGCTATTTGGGTATAGTGACCAACCAAATTACGACTTGCTTCCCGTGCTCCAGTAGTTTCGAAAAGTGTTTTTACCGCTTCAATTTTTTGAGCTGCTTCCGCGGGATCGGTTTGAGAAGTAAACCACTTCTTGAGGTTTCGTTGCTCTTCTTGAGAACCTTTGGACATCGCTTGATGATACAGTATGTTTTTTTTGTTTTCAATGATGTCTCCTCCCACTTGTTTTCCAAAAGAAACGGGGTCTCCAAAAGCGTCTAAATAATCGTCTTGGATTTGGAAAGCAGTCCCCAAAAGTTCTCCAAAATCAAATATCAATTGGGCTTGGTGGTCCTGAGCGCCACCAATCCACGCACCCATTTTTAAAGCACAACCCACCAGAACTGCTGTTTTTAGTCGGATCATTTCCAAATACTGTTCTTGGCTGACCTCCTGCTCTGATTCAAAATCTAAATCGTATTGCTGTCCCTCACAAACTTCAATTGCAGTTTTACTCAACAATCGGGTCAATTTACCAAATAAGGGGTCTTTATAAGATTCTAAGGCCTGATACGCCTGGATCATCATAGCATCACCGGAAAGTATGGCTGTGTTGAGATTCCATTTTTGATGTACCGTAGCAGCACCTCTTCTTAACGGGGCCTCGTCCATAATGTCATCATGCATCAGGGTGAAATTGTGAAAAATCTCTACTGCCAGGGCTGCAGGTAGGGCCTCCTTTTTTTGGTTCCCAAAGGCCTCTGCTGCCATTAAAACCAAAACAGGACGCAAACGCTTTCCACCGAGCTCCAACAAGTACTGAATAGGAAGATACAAACCTGCAGGTGACCCAACCGAAACGGTCTGTTTTAAATAGGTTTCAAAAGAACCTTGGTATTTAGTAAGCCCAGCCATTTTCGTTTTTTTCAAAAATAGGGTTTTATCCATTAAGAAATAGAAAAGAAACTTTGGAAACTTTTTTTGTTTATAAAGTTTCCTTTATTTACATTTGCAAAAAAAATTAATGAAAGAGGCTATTATTAATGAGGCGATTCCCTTATTTTTACAATACGGTTTCAAAAGTGTGACCGTAGACGATATAGCCCTAAAGATGAGTGTCTCCAAAAAAACAATCTACACCCATTTCCCGAAAAAAGAACAACTCGTAGAAACGAGTGCCATGCGACATTTTAATTTTGTAATGGATAAGATCCTGAGTATAGCGAAGCATTCCAAAGATCCCATTATCGAATTGTACCTGATAAAAAAGGAGGCTTTAAATCACCTTTCGAATGAAAAAAATTCTCCGGTGTATCAGCTGCAAAAATATTACAAGGCTATTTATAAAAAGTTGAAGGCAAAGGAATTTGAGGTATTGGGAAGTTTTTTTTCAGAAAGCATAAAAAAAGGGATCGAGACAGGTCTTTTTCGGCCCGAAGTCGATATTAATTTTGTCACTCGGATATTTTTTAATGGTATCCTAGGCATTCAAGACATTGAACTGTTCCCTACAGATGAGTTCAAAATTGATCAACTCCTAATCAACTTTTCAGAATACCACCTTCGTGCCATCTGCACCCCAGACGGAATTCAGAAATTAAACAACTACAAAAAAGAATTGACCCTATGACTCCAAAAATCCTTTTCGCACTAAGTTTTTTGTTAGGATTACAGTCTGTTTTTGCGCAAACACTCCCCGATTCGGTTTCCTTGGAAGAAGCCCTAGTCTTTGGAGAACAAAACAACAGAACGATACAAAATGCAAATTTAGAAGTTCAGAAAGCCTACAAACAAAAATGGAGTACCATCGCCATTGGACTTCCACAAATCAGCGCCAATGCGAATTATCAAAATTTTATTGAATTGCCCACTTCGTTAATTCCAGCTCAATTTTTTGGCGGAAATGAAGGGGATTTTGCCGAAGTCCAATTTGGAACACCGCAAACTATGGATGCGGGAGTGACTGTACAACAGTTAATCTTTGATGGTTCTTATCTTGTTGGACTTGAGGCCTCTCGAGTATTCCTAGCCATTTCAGAAAACATTTTAGAAAAAACACAACTGGAAATACGCAAAAACATTGTGAATACCTACTCTTCAGTGTTGTTGGCACGGGAAAACATCCAATTTCTTGAGAATAACCATAAAAACCTTACGAACACCCTAGAAGAATTGAACCAATTGTTTCGCAACGGTTTTGAAGAAGAAGAAAGTGTTGAACAACTCCGGCTCACGCTATCGGGCGTGGAAACGCAATTGCGCTATGCAAAAAACTTAGAACGTATTACCTTAAATATGCTCAAACTTTTGATAGGCTTTCCCACCCAGTCTCCGTTGCTTTTATCAGATACCTTGGAAAAATTAACCGATGCTAGCTTATTCAGCCTTCAAATCTCTGAGGATATTAGCTTGAGCAATAATGTGGACATCAAAATGGCAGAAAACAATCTTCTTTCAGAAACACTCCTCTATAAATACGAGCGTTCGAAAAGTCTGCCCCGTTTGTCTGCATTTTTAAATGGTAATTATACGGGCAACAGTGAAACCTTTTCATTCACACAGTCCAATCAAAAATGGTTTGGCGCGGCCTTGTTTGGTATAAATCTACAAGTTCCTATTTTCAGTTCTCTACAACGAAGTGCCAATTCTCAAAAAGCAAAAATTGCCGTATCTCAAGCTGAAAAAAGTCTAACCGAAACTCAGGAACGCATTACAATCGAAGTACAAGCTGCTGAAAATGAATACCAACTGGCAGTAGAAAATTATTTTACAAGCAAAGAAAACCTGGCATTAGCCAAACGAATCGAAGAAAAAAATCAAACCAAGTATTTTGAAGGAATAGCAAGTTCTTTTGAGCTGCGTGAAGCCCAATTACAGCTTTACAGCGCACAAAATAATTACATCAAAGCCATTCAAAATGTTATTCAAAAAAAGCTAGCCTTAGAAACCCTTCTCAATACACCTCAACAATAAAAATCATGAAAAAATCACTTTATTTACTCGGACTTATCCTTGCTTTTGTGAGTTGCGGTCAAGAAACTCCTGAAGCCTCCAATTCAACTGCAATTGAAAACAGTAGTCTTGAAGAGCTCAATGCGCAAAAAACAAGCTATACCCAACAAATCGAAGAACTCACCTCAAAGTTGGAAACCGTCAATACGGCTATTGCCGCATTAGGAGGATCCGAAAAACGAGCATTGATTACCGCATTTGCTACAGAAACTTCTCTCTTTGAACACAATATCGAAGTACAGGCCAATATTAAAACTCGTCAAAATGTATTGATGTATCCAGAATTTACAGGACGTCTAATTAAACTCTATGTAGCTGAAGGTCAATCTGTAAAAAAAGGGGCTCTCCTCGCTGTAATAGACGATGCGGGTATTCAAGATCAACTGGAACAAATGCAACTCCAATTGGAATTGGCGAAGACTACTTTTGAAAGAACCCAGCGCCTGTGGGAACAACAAATTGGTTCAGAAATGATGTTTTTGGAAGCCCAAACCCGTTACAAAGCCGCCCAAAAACAAGTCGATCAGATGAGACAACAATTGGCAAAAACAAAAATCTATGCCCCCTTTAACGGAATTATTGACGAAATCCCTGCAAGACTAGGGAGCAATCTTGCGCCAGGAGTAACCCCTATCTTGAGAATTGTAAACCTCAAAAGTATGTATGCTGAAGCGGACGTCCCTGAAACCTATTTGACCAATATCACTAAAGGAAGCAAGGCTACAGTAACAATCCCTGTAGTGAATCAAACCCAAACCACAACAATTCAACAAACAGGGAACTTTATCACCCCGAGTAATCGAACATTTCGTGTAGAAGCAGCCTTGGAAAATCCAGAAAATTTAATCAAACCCAACCTCAACGCACGGTTGAGCGTGGTGGACTACACCAACCCAGAAGCCCTTATGGTCCCGTTGCGTGTAATACGAGAAAATGCCAGTGGATCGACCTATGTTTTTGTCTTGTCACAACCAGAGCCGGACAATGGGTATACCACTGAAAAACGAATCGTGGAACTCGGTAAAAGTAAGCAGGAGTTGATTGAAGTCCTCACAGGATTAAGTCCAGGAGATCTCATAGTAGATGAAGGTGTAAGTACTTTAGTAGAAGACCAAAAAGTAAAAAGAATACTAGAATAATGGCAAAGCAAAAGAACACTCCAAAAATCAAAGAATTTTTATTTTCTTCGTGGGCCATAGAACACCGTACGGTGATTTACGTGATCATGGCCCTCTTTTTTATACTCGGTATCTCTTCTTATTTTTCCATGCCTCGAGAAGCCTTTCCTGAGATTAACGACACCAAAGTTTTTGTCAGTACAGTTTACCCTGGAAATACAGCAGAGGACATTGAGCGTATCGTAACCGATCCCCTAGAAGAAGCCCTAAAAGGGGTGCCTAACATGGTTGAAATTCGGTCCACTTCTTCGGAAGACTTTTCCGTCATCGAGGTAGAATTTGACGAAAACATTACTATCGACGATGCCAAACAGAAAGTGAAAGATTTAGTGGATGGAGTAAAGGGAGGTCCCGATTGGCCGGTATTCAACAATGCCAAAATTGAACCCAATATTTTTGAACTCGACTTTTCTGAACTGCAACCCATACTCAACATCAGTTTGATTGGAGATTATCCTATCGAGCAACTCAAAATTTATGCAGAACGACTTGAAAACCAGATTGAACAATTACCTCAAATCAAAGAAGTCAATATCCGAGGGATTCAAATTTTCGAAGTTGAAGTTGCTGTCGATGTGTATAAAATGACTGCAGCACGGGTTTCCTTTAATGATATTTTAGGTGCTATTTCTAAAGAAAACTCAACCATCTCGGGCGGAAATATTGTTATGGGCGGTCAACGCCGCAACATCCGTTTGACAGGAGAAATCAGTGACCCCAAGGAGCTAAAAAACTTTGTGGTTAAAACCGACGGAGGCCCCGTTTACTTGGGAGATCTAGCAGAAATTTCTTTTAAGGAAAAAGAAACTACCTCCTTTGCGCGTTCTTTTGGAGAAAAAGCCGTCATATTGGACGTGATAAAAAGAGGAGGAAAAAACCTCATCTTAGCTTCTCAAGACATACGTAAAATAACCGAACAACCCGATGCAATTGGTTTACCCGCTGACTTAGAAATCACCGTTTCCAATGATCAATCTGACATGACGCTAAATCAGGTAAGTGAACTAGTCAACAGCATCATATTCGGAATTTTACTAGTGGTAACAGTCCTGATGTTCTTTTTAGGATTCCGCAACGCGTTATTTGTAGGTTTTGCCATTCCCATGTCCATGTTTATGTCCTTTATGATTCTCTCTGCACTAGGTTATACCATGAATACCATGGTCTTATTCGGTCTAGTCATGGGATTAGGAATGTTAGTAGACAATGGAATCGTAGTCGTAGAAAACGTCTATCGTTTGATGGAAAAAGAAGGCATGTCCCGAATTGCTGCGGCAAAAGCGGGAATCGGAGAAATCGCATTTCCAATCATTGTATCTACAGCCACTACGATTGCGGCTTTTGTCCCTCTAGGCGCTTGGCCCGGTTTGATGGGAGAGTTTATGATTTATTTTCCAATTACCCTCTCGGTCGTATTGGGCTCTTCGCTTGTAGTTGCCATCTTTTTTAACTCCATGCTGGTTTCACGGTTTATGGAAATTAAAGAGCGTGAAATTGCTGCCAAATCTCTTTGGCGTTTGACCTTTATGATGGGAAGTCTTGGGATTCTATTGTTATTTGGAAGTCCCAGTGTTCGGATTTTTGGGAATTTGATGATTTTAACACCCCTTTTATTTTGGATGTATAAATTGTTTATCAAGAACTGGGCACAGACTTTTCAAAACACCTTTTTGGTGCGTTTGGAAAATGGGTATCGCAAATTTTTGAGTTTTGCGCTAAGTGGCTACAAACCGGGATTGTTCCTCGGGGGAACTTTCTTTTTACTTTTTACCTCTTTTGCTTTAATGGGTATTTTCCCACCCAGTGTTGAGTTTTTTCCCGAAAATCAACCCAAGCAAATTTTAGTCTTCATAGAATACCCTGAAGGCACGGCCATTAAAAAAACAAATACAACCACCCGACGCATAGAATCCGAGATCTTCGATGTTATTGCGCGCCCCGAGTACAACAATGGAACTTTCAATTTATTGGTAGAGTCCGGAGTGGCACAAGTGGGTGAAGGAGCCGGAAATCCATTTATCGATAGCGGCAATACCAACGAGCTTCCTCACAAAGGAAAAATCACACTCACCATGCGCGAATTCAAACTGCGCGGAGGGATTTCCAGTGAAGCCTTACGGATGGACATTCAAAAGCAATTGGACGGTAAATTCCCAGGGGTGGCCATTTCTGTTGAAAAAGATGCAAATGGACCACCAGCGGGCTATCCCATTACCATTGAAATTACAGGAACCAACTATTTAGGTTTGATCCAAACCGCCGAAAAAATGAAAGACCACCTGAATCGTGTCAATGTGGAAGGGGTGGAAGAACTAAAAATTGATGTCAATAAAAATAAGCCCGGGGTACAACTCACTATCGATCGTCAGAAAGCTGGAGAACTGGGGGTTTCTACTTCTCAAGTAGGACAACTGCTGAGAACTTCCCTCTTTGGAGCCAAAGCAGGGATCTTTAAAAAAGGAGGGGATGACTATGACATTAATGTACGATTTAACAAAGCCAACCGCTACGACGACAACGCGCTGTTCAATCAAAATATCATTTTTAGAGATCCCGCCAATGGGCAAATCAAAGAGATCCCTGTCACCGCCCTCATCGAGCGGGAAAACAGTACCAGCTTCAATGCCATCAAACACCGGCAACTCAATAGGGTGGTCACCTTGTACTCCCCCGTCCTCGCTGGATACAATGCCAATGCGGTGGTGGATCAAGTAAAAAGTGTATTGGCTAGTTATGAATTACCACAAGGGGTTCAGTTTAAGTTTTCTGGAGAAATTGAAGAGCAAGAGAAAAATATGTCCTTTCTATCAAATGCCTTATTAGCTGCTTTGGGATTAATTCTGCTGCTTTTGGTATTCCAGTTCAACTCCATCTCCAAACCACTCATCATTTTATTATCAATTTTTTTAAGTTTTACAGGTGTCTTCCTCGGCTTGATGGCGTTTCAGATGCCCTTTGTTATACTGATGACCATGATGGGGATTATTGCTTTAGCGGGAATTGTAGTAAACAACGGTGTAGTACTACTAGATTACACCCAGCTTTTAATCGATCGGAAAAGTGCGGAACTCAATATTGCTCCAGGAACGCTACTAGGAAAAAACGAGACTACCTTAGCCATTATCGAAGGGGGAACGGCACGTTTACGACCCGTAATACTTACGGCAATTACAACTGTTTTAGGATTGATTCCCCTTGCCATAGGGCTCAATATTGACTTTTTCTCTCTCTTCTCTGAATGGGATCCGAAAATTTATGTGGGAGGAGACAATGTGATTTTTTGGGGACCACTAGCGTGGACCGTCATTTTTGGACTGACTTTTGCCACCTTCTTGACTTTGGTAATTGTCCCCGCCACCTTCTCCATTATTTATTCGATTAAACTTTGGATCAAGAAGATTTTATAAAGTAGATCAAATCCTGAGGTTCGCGCTTCAAGATTTTTTATTTTTGTCACAACAGTAGAACTTATGTATAGAACACACCACTGCGGTGCACTCCGTATCGAAGACTTAAAGCAATCCGTTACCTTATCGGGATGGGTTCAAAAAAGCAGAAACAAAGGCTTTATCGTATGGTTGGACTTGCGCGACCGCTTCGGCATTACCCAGTTGGTTTTTGACGAAGAACGCACCCCAAAGGCCGTATTTGAAAAAGCGCAAAATCTGGGACGTGAGTTTGTAATTCAAATTCGTGGGAGCGTCATCGAACGGGAATCCAAAAACCCCAATATGAATACTGGGGCTGTTGAGGTACTGGTAGAAGAGTTAACCGTCTTAAACGAAGCCCAAACCCCACCTTTTACAATTGAAGACCAAACCGATGGAGGGGAAGAACTTCGTATGCAATACCGCTATTTAGACATTCGCAGAAATCCCGTTAAAGAAAAACTAGTTTTCCGTTCTCAAGTATCGATGGCCGTTCGCAACTATTTGACCGATGCTGGCTTTATCGATGTGGAAACTCCTTATTTAATCAAATCCACGCCTGAAGGAGCACGTGATTTTGTAGTCCCTTCCCGCATGAATCCAGGACAGTTTTACGCCTTGCCCCAATCCCCTCAAACGTTTAAACAACTGCTGATGGTGGGTGGTCTGGACAAGTATTTTCAAATTGTCAAATGTTTTCGAGACGAAGACCTGCGTGCCGACCGACAGCCTGAATTTACCCAGATCGATTGTGAGATGACCTTTGTTGATCAAGAGTCTATTTTAAATCAATTTGAAGGACTGACCCGTCATTTGCTAAAAGAAATCAAAGGCGTAGAGGTCTCTGAATTTCCAAGAATGACCTATGAGGAAGCGATGAAAACCTACGGGAACGACAAGCCTGATATTCGTTTTGGGATGACCTTTGCAGAACTGAATGATTTAGCTCAAGGCAAAGGCTTTGGCGTTTTTGACAGTCAGGAGTTGGTAGTTGGAATTGCGGTACCCGGTGCGGAATGCTATACCCGCAAGGAACTAGACGCCTTGATCGATTGGGTCAAACGCCCACAAATCGGGGCCAAAGGCTTGATATGGGTCAAATGCAACGAAGACGGTAGCTATAAATCTTCTGTCGATAAATTCTTTACCCCGGTCGATCTGTCCGGATGGGCAGAACGCTCGGGAGCAAAAGCAGGGGATTTAATCCTCGTACTTTCTGGAGAAGCAAAGACTACGCGAACCCAACTCAGTGCTTTGCGAATGGAACTAGCAGAACGTTTGGGATTGCGAAAGCCCGAGGAGTTTGCTCCCCTGTGGATCACCGACTTCCCCCTTTTGGAATGGGACGAAGAAACCAAACGTTATCACGCCATGCACCACCCCTTTACATCACCCAAACCTGAAGATTTAGAAAAATTAACAACCGACCCTGCATCCGTCAAGGCCAATGCCTATGACTTGGTGTTAAATGGAAATGAAATTGGCGGTGGATCCATTCGGATTCACGATCAAAAACTCCAAGCCCAAATGTTCAATCTACTTGGTTTTACCAAAGAAGAAGCCCAAGTCCAATTTGGCTTTTTGATGGATGCTTTCCAATACGGAGCCCCACCCCACGGGGGGATTGCCTTTGGATTGGATCGACTGGTTGCTATTTTGGGAGGGGAAGAAACCATCCGTGATTTTATTGCCTTTCCAAAAAACAACAGTGGACGCGATGTGATGATTGACGCGCCAGCAAGTATAGATGCTTTGCAACTTGAGGAACTCGCCCTAAAAACATTGCCGAAAAAGGAGGAATGAAAAATCCATTACTATTTGTAGTCACAAAGCAAAATGATAATTTGGATGTTCCATCTTACCTTTTAAAAAACAATAAATAGTACCCAATGAAACAACTGCTCTGGGTTTTATTCTGTTTGATTCTAATCAGTCTGGGCTATGGACTGTATCACAAAACCTATGTTGAATTTGCTCAGGGGGATCGCATCATTGGGTTTAGCGTACTCGCAGGAACCTTTCTTTACCTCCCACTTTTTCTTTACCACCGCTGGAAAGGGAAACAACTAAAGGATTATACCCTTTCTGAGGAAAATCTAAAAAAGATGCGAGGGGAAGATTAAAGCCCCTTGAATCCATGCCCCGATTCACAAAAATCTTTGTAGCTAAAACAAGTATCCCGTTTTACTCAGACCCAACAGATTCTTTTCTTTTGGGACCTGGCAAACTATTTATTTTTGCCTTTTCTTCCTCTGGCGGAATAGACTCCAAATAAGCTTTGTTTCGAAGCCATACCAGTTTACTGCGGACATAAAAATAGTAGGATTCCCCTTGATCTAAATCTAAATTCATTTTTAAAGGTTTTCCAAAATTCTTTGCTTCCAACAGGGCAGAGGAATTGGGTGTTTTCAATTTTAAATAACCATTGGGTCCTATATTTCCCACCCATTTCCCGTCCATATAAATCTTAGCCGTTTGCAAGAGCACCGTTGTACAATCCCTTTCGGAAAAGATAGACCGTAGCTTCTTCTTGTAAAGGTGCTTTAGTAAAAGTTGCCTCTGTTTGGACAGTAGCACAAGAGGTCAATATGAAAACGATTTAGGCAATAAGAGTAAAGCCTTTATTCTAAATTCATTAGGAATAATTCCAAAATCCCATTTTCAGTAAATACCCCCAGTTTTCAGCGGTTTTGATCAGTTGATAGTCTGATGCTTCAGGGAGTAATTCAAATTGTTTTTTTAACCGTTCCAGGCGGTAGTAGTAATTGCTTTTTGAAAAGCCAATTGTTTTTTCGATATCCGAACGTAATTTTCCTACTTGAATGGCTTTTAAGAGTCTGAGGTCTTTTGGTTCTATTTCAAGTTCTGGATTTTTTAAAACGGCTTCAACGGTTGGGCTGTGAAACTCTTTTGGAGTGTTGGAAGAGAGAATAAAACTCCACAGATCAAAACTCAAAAAATCAGACAGATACCAAATTCCTTTAACCGAATAAAGAGCCCTCCATTTTCGAAAACAAATAACATCCAGTTGTTCTGAAAGCACCACCCACTCCAAATCGGGACTGTGTTTCCTTATTTTATGTACTATTCTAGAAGGTACACATTCTTCTCCAAACCAATAGATTCTAAAATACGTCTGTTTACTCAACAGATGTAGCGCCCGCTTTGGAGAACTGATAAAAGTAACTTTTAACTTCGGATACTTTTCATTCATCCAACGTACGGACCACTTAAAAATATTCCGACGATGATCGGGGATTAAAAACAAAGAATGGTAGTTTTTTGAGGTCATGAGAAGAATAAACAAAGGGGGTTAGGTGAAAATAATTGAAAATCAATCACTTTACTAACAAAAAAGTGTTAAAAAAAGAAAATGCCCAAATAATAAAGTTACCTTTGTGCATAATTTTTTAAATACAAACATGACTGGTACAGTTAAATTTTTCAATGAAGCCAAAGGATTTGGTTTTATTACCAACGATGAGTCTGGAGAAGACGTATTCGTACACATTTCAGCCCTAAACGGCGTGACCCTTAGAGAAGGGGCTAAAGTAGAGTATGTAGAAGAAGAAGGTAAAAAGGGGAAGCAAGCTTCCAACATTACCCTATTGTAAGTATATATATTATTACTAGGTATCGAGCATCTTGGAGACAAGGTGCTTTTTTTATTTCCTTTTTCTAGCAAAAAAATAATCCAGCAACGCTTTTGATTCTTCTTGGAGAATTCCGGGGGTGACGGTAGTTTTCGGATGCATTGCGATTCCTGCTTGTTGAAATCCTCTTTTGGGATCTGAAGCTCCATACACCACCCGATTCAATTGACTCCAGGCCAAGGCTCCTGCACACATCACGCAGGGTTCCAAAGTGACATATAGGGTACAGCCCACCAAGTATTTTCCGTTTAAAAAATGAGCTGCAGAAGTCAGGGCTTGTATTTCTGCATGGGCCGTCACATCGTGTAGTCGCTCGGTCAAGTTGTGCGCGCGTGCAATCACTCTTTGATCTACCACCACCACAGCACCTACGGGTACTTCATCCAATGCTGCAGCCTGTTCAGCTTCCTGCAAAGCGAGTTTCATAAAATAGACGTCGTCTAATTCCATCGGTTAAAAATACACATTCTCGGGCGTTGTCTCTTGAAAATGTTTTGCCTTACCTTTACCCAATGGCTACAAACCGGTTTAAGGAGATTCAAAGTCCAGCGGATTTACGCAAGCTTCCCTCAGAAGCCCTTCCGGGTTTTGCCGAGGAATTGCGGCAAGAGATCATCCATGCACTGGCCAAAGGCGAAGGCCATTTGGGCTCCAGTTTGGGTACTGTGGAACTCACTGTCGCTTTGCATTATTGTTTTAACACTCCTGAAGATTTATTACTCTGGGATGTGGGCCATCAAGCCTACGGCCACAAGATGCTTACGGGACGGCGGAAAGCCTTTCACCAATTAAGACAACGCAAAGGAATCAGCGGTTTCCCCAACCGAGAGGAAAGTCCCTACGATACCTTTGGAACTGGTCATGCCGGGACAGCCATTTCCGCCGCGCTAGGGATGGCATTGAGTACTTCCGATCGAAGTCGTCTTCACATTGCCGTAGTAGGAGACGCCTCCATCGCCAATGGAATGGCTTTCGAAGCCCTGAATCATTTGGGAACCACCCAAGCCAATGTGCTGATCGTACTGAACGACAACAGTATGGGTATTGACCCCAGTGTGGGGGCGTTAAAAACTTATTTTGATGGGGTTAAAAAGCAAGTCCCTTCCTCCCCTAACTTTTTTCAGGCCTTAAATCTTTCGTATCACGGTCCCATCGACGGACACGATATCGGGGCGCTTTGCACTGCTTTTGAAAAACAAAAAAAAATGGATGGCCCGCGAATTCTTCACTTGGTTACCACCAAAGGAAAAGGCCTTTCTACTGCAGAAGAAGCGCAAGTCACCTATCATGCTCCTGGGAAGTTTGATCCGCTAACAGGTAAACTGAACCCTTCTCAAAAAAATAAGACGCTCAAATACCAAGAGGTTTTTGGAACCACACTCCTTGAACTTGCCCGAAAAAATAAAAAGATTGTTGCCATTACTCCGGCTATGCCTACGGGGAGTGGCTTGGTAAAAATGATGGAGTCCTTACCCGAACAATGCGTTGATGTGGGCATTGCGGAACAGCATGCTGTTACACTTGCTGCAGGAATGGCAACGCAAGGAATCCTGCCCTTTTGTGTCATTTACTCTACCTTTTTGCAGCGGGCTTACGATCAGATTATTCACGATGTCGCCCTTCAAAAACTTCCTGTAGTTTTTTGCATTGACCGCGCCGGGATCGTAGGACACGATGGCCCCACCCACCACGGTCTTTTTGACATTGCTTTTTTACGGTGCATTCCCAACCTGCAAATTGCTGCTCCCAGAGATGCAGAAACACTTCAAAACTTACTGTACACTGCACAGCAAGGTATAGATACTCCTCTTGCCATCCGGTATCCCAGAGGCTACAGTGAAATTGAAACTTGCGCTTTTGAGTTTAAAAAAACCCCTTGGGGAAAAGGAGAACAATTAAAAGAAGGAAGTGAAATTGCTGTTTTGTCATTAGGGACATTCGCCAAAACAATAGAACTAGCGCTGGAAAATTTAGACCCTGCTGAGGCTTTTGCCCACTTTGATTTAGGGTTTGTAAAACCACTTGATGAGGAGATGTTACATCAAGTATTTAAAAAATACAAAGCGGTTATTCTTTTTGAGGAAGGAGTAAAAAAAGGAGGGGTGGGAACGGCTGTGCTTGAGTTTGCAGCTGAACATGGATATCGAACACCTCTGTTTTTAGAAGGTGTGGAAGATGTATTTGTCCCTCACGGAAAAAGCGCTGACCTACTTAAGGAACTAGAACTAGATGTGGAAGCAATCCAAAAAAAACTCAGGTTGTTATTAAATAAAATGAAGGGATAAGCTACAAAGCCGTTTAGTTTTTTAAATTTAACCCAAAGGAATCCATGAGTGCTCAAAAACGTCTTTTTTTACTTGATGCTTACGCTTTAATATTTAGAGGTTATTATGCCTTTATCAAAAACCCACGGATCAACTCCAAAGGGATGGACACCTCCGCGATCATGGGGTTTACCAATTCGCTTTTGGATGTGATCAAAAGAGAACGCCCCGATCATCTTGCGGTATGTTTTGACAAAGGAGGATCTCAACTACGTACCGAACTTTTTACCGATTACAAAGCCAATCGAGATGAAACTCCGGAGCCCATCTCACTAGCGGTACCTTATATTCAAAAAATCTTAGAAGCCATGCACATCCCCGTGGTAGTCAAAGAAGGCTATGAAGCCGACGACATCATCGGTACCCTTGCCAAGCAGGCAGAAAAAGAAGGCTATCAAGTATTTATGGTTACCCCGGACAAAGACTTTGCCCAACTCGTTTCTGAAAATATTTTTATGTACCGCCCTGCACGGATGGGGAACGGTATTGAAATTTGGGGAATTCCCGAGGTGCAGAAAAAGTTTGAAATAGAACGGCCCGAGCAAGTCATCGATTATCTAGGTATGATGGGCGATGCCGTGGACAACATTCCCGGACTTCCTGGGGTAGGTGATAAAACCGCTAAAAAATTCCTTAAGACCTATGGGAGCATGGAGGCCTTATTGGAAAACGCTCATGAAATCAAAGGAAAGTTGGGTGAAAAAATACAAGCCCACAAAGAGCAGGGGGTATTGTCGAAAGAATTAGCTACCATCCTTTTGGACGTTCCTGTAAACTTTGAAGCTGAAGATTATGCTCTAAGCGAACCCGACCAATCCAAAGTCAGTGTACTTTTTGAAGAACTGGAGTTTCGAAGAATGGCGGAAAATTTCAAAAAGATTTTTTCTATACAAGAAGAAACTCCTTCTGTGGAAGGAGAGAAGACCAAAGAGAGTGTCCGTCCTCAGGAGGGACAACAATTTGATTTATTTGCTGCTCCTGGAAGTGGAAATTCCAGTGAAAGTGATGCGTCACAAAGAAAAAATTTGACCGCCCAAGAGCACTTCTACCAACTAGTAGCTACTGAAAAAGCTCGGGAGCTGCTGTTGCGAAAACTCCTTCAGCAAACCCAGGTGTGTTTTGATACAGAAACCACCTCTCTCAATGCCTTAGAAGCCGAACTGGTGGGGATTGCTTTTTCTTGGACTGCTGGACAAGGGTATTACCTGGCCCTCCCCGAAGATCGCAATAAAGTAGAAGAACTATTGACGCCTTTTAATGTCTTTTTTGAACATCCAGAAATTGAAAAAATTGGCCATAACTTAAAATACGACCTTAAAATCTTACGCAATTATGGAATCGTTGTTCAAGCGCCTCTTTTTGATACCATGGTAGCCCATTACCTCGTCAACCCCGACATGCGCCACAACATGGATATTTTGGCAGAAACCTACCTAAACTACAGCCCTCAACCCATCACCAATCTCATAGGAAAAAAAGGCAAAAATCAAGGTAGTATGCGGGACGTTCCTTTAGAACAACAAACCGAGTATGCTGTGGAAGATGCAGACATCACCCTCCAACTCAAACAACATTTTGAAAAAGAAATGGCAGCAGCAGACACCTTGTCTTTATACAAGAAGGTAGAACTGCCATTGGTAGAAGTCCTTACGGATATGGAATGTGAAGGGATCAATCTGGATACGGACTTCCTAGGCGAACTTTCCAAAGGGCTTTCTAGTGACATTCAAAAATTAGAAAAAGCCATCTTTGAAGCGGCTGGGGAAACTTTTAATCTTGCCTCCCCAAAACAGTTGGGCCCCATTTTATTTGAAAAACTCAAATTGGTGGACAAGCCCAAAAAAACCAAAACGGGACAATACTCTACCGCTGAAGACGTGCTTTCTTATTTGGCAAAAAACAACCCCATTGTTTCTGATGTTTTGGACTGGAGATCACTTCAAAAACTTCAAAACACCTACGTGGATGCCCTCCCCAGAGAAATCAATCCCAAAACAGGGCGGGTGCATACCATTTACAATCAGGCGGTTGCCGCTACGGGACGTCTAAGTAGTAATAATCCCAACTTGCAAAACATTCCCATCCGAACTGAGCGCGGGCAACAGGTGCGCAAAGCCTTTATCCCGCGAGACGAAAATCACGTCCTGATGGCAGCTGATTATTCTCAAATTGAGTTGCGAATTATCGCAGCGCTGAGTAAAGATGAAGGAATGGTTAGTGCCTTCCAAAATAACGAAGACATTCACGCCGCAACCGCTGCTAAGGTTTTTGGAGTGTCTCTAGAAGAGGTTACACGAGAACAAAGAAGTAATGCAAAAACTGTAAACTTTGGGATCATATATGGTGTTTCGGCTTTTGGTTTGAGTCAGCAGACCAACTTGAATCGGGCAGAATCCAAGGAACTGATCGAAACCTATTACGCTACCTACCCCAAACTACGGGCGTATATTCAAGATCAAATTGACTTTGCCCGGGATCATGGTTATGTGGCTACCGTTCTCGGGAGAAGACGTTACCTAAAAGACATCAATTCTCAAAATGCCATTGTCCGAGGTGCTGCTGAGCGCAATGCCGTAAACGCTCCGATTCAAGGGAGTGCTGCCGATATTATCAAATTGGCCATGATTGCCATTCAAAAGCAACTACGACAAGAAAAATGGAATTCCAAAATGTTGCTTCAAGTACACGATGAATTGGTCTTTGACGTACCCAAATCAGAAGTTGACACACTAAAAACAATGGTCAAAACCGAAATGGAAAACGCTTTTCAACTCGAAGTACCTTTAGTCGTCGATATTGGGATGGGAAGTCACTGGCTAGAAGCACATTAATTCCTGAAACGTGCCAGAACGTATTGGCGAGAAATTTCGACAAAAAATTTTCCCTAAATAATTTATAATTGTACATTTGCAGCCCGTTGGAGCAATTTTCGAACGGTTAAAATAAAATATTGTGAATACACTGAGTTATAAAACGATTTCCGCAAACGCTAAGACCGCTCATAAAGAATGGGTTGTTGTGGATGTAAAAGACCTTCCTTTAGGACGAGTCGCTACCGTTATTGCAAACTTTTTACGCGGAAAGTACAAAACCAATTATACCCCCCATGTGGACTGTGGTGACAACGTTATTGTAGTCAACGCTTCTACTGTGACCTTAAGTGGAAAAAAATGGGAGCAAAAAGAATACATTCGTCACACAGGCTATCCTGGAGGACAACGCATTTTGAATGCTACACAGCTTCACAATAAAAAAGACACCCGTTTGGTAGAAAATGCCGTGCGTGGGATGTTGCCAAAAAATAAATTAGGGGCTGATTTATTCAGAAACCTACGTGTTTATGGAGGTGCCGAGCATAGCCAAGAAGCACAAATTCCAAAAACCATTAACATTAACGATTACTTATAATGGATACTGTTCACACTATTGGCCGTCGTAAAACCTCTGTCGCTCGAATTTTTGTAAGCAAAGGAAAAGGAGCAATCACGGTCAACAAGAAAAAATACACAGACTACTTCCCAACACCAACTTTACAATACAAAATCCAACAACCCTTTATATTGACCAATACGGAGGGGAACTACGATTTAAATGTAACGGTCAAAGGAGGCGGAACCAACGGACAAGCGGAAGCGGTTCGTTTGGCAATTTCCAGAGCGCTTTGTAAGATCAACGAAGAGTTTCGTACAGAATTAAAACCTGAAGGTTTATTGACACGAGACCCTCGAATGGTAGAGCGTAAAAAATTCGGTCAGAAAAAAGCAAGAAAAAAATTCCAATTCTCAAAACGTTAATTGGTACCGTTTTGTTTCGGCAAAACAAAGTTCATTCATTTATCAATATTAACCTGTTGCTTAAACCGCCAAGGCGGATATTAGTTTAGCATCTAAACACGTTTAAGGCGTGTTGCTAATCAAAAGGAACGTAAACTAAAACACAATGGCAAAACCAGAAGTAAATGACCTGCTCAAAGCAGGCGTCCACTTTGGACACTTAACACGTAAATGGAACCCCAACATGGCGCCTTATATCTATATGGAGCGCAATGGGATCCACATTATCAACCTCTACAAGACGGCTGCAAAAATCGAAGAGAGCAATGCAGCTCTAAAGAAAATTGCTGCCACTGGCCGTAAAATTCTATTTGTCGCTACCAAAAAACAAGCGAAAGATATCGTTGCTGAAAAAGCCAAGGCAGTACACATGCCTTACATTACAGAACGTTGGCCCGGAGGAATGTTGACCAACTTTGTCACCATTCGTAAAGCGGTAAAGAAAATGACTGCGATTGACCGTATGAAAAAAGACGGGACATTTGAAACCCTTTCTAAAAAAGAACGCCTTCAAGTAGATCGTCTTCGTGCAAAACTCGAAAAAAACTTGGGATCTATCTCGGACATGACTCGCTTGCCCGGTGCCATTTTTATTGTGGACACCACGCGTGAACACATTGCCGTAAAAGAAGCACAAAAACTAAAGATTCCGATTTTTGCTATGGTCGATACCAATTCTGACCCTAGAGATGTGGAGTATGTAATCCCTTCTAATGACGATGCTTCAAAATCCATCGATAAGATTTTAGACTTGGTTACTGGTGCTGTAGCTGAAGGACTTCAAGAACGTAAAAACGAAAAAGAAGGAACTGCTGATGACGATGCCAGTAAGATGGAAGCCGCAGCAAAAGAAGAAGAAAAAGTAACTGCTGAAGAAACCCCTACAGAAAAAACTGAAAAAGAAGCACCTGCTCCAGTAGAAGCAGCTGCTCCTGAACAAAAGGAAAAGGAAGCACCAACAGCAGAAGACACAAAAGAAAAAGACGCATAACCAATTAAAATAAAAGAACTGTGAAAATTACTGCATCTGAAGTAAATAAACTCCGCCAAGCCACTGGAGCGGGAATGATGGATTGTAAAAAAGCACTTGTCGAAGCCGAAGGTGATTTTGATAAAGCCGTAGAAAATCTGCGTAAAAAAGGTCAAAAAGTAGCTGCCAACCGAGCAGATCGTGAATCTTCTGAAGGGGCCGTACTTGCCAAAGTAAATGAAGACAACACTGCAGGGGTGATTGTTTCCTTGAATTGTGAGACTGATTTTGTTGCTAAAAACGAAAGTTATCTCGCGCTTGCTACAGATCTAATCGATTTGGCTCTAGGGCATGAAACTCTAGAAAGTTTCTTGGCAGCAGACTACAACGGGATGACGGTAGCAGAAAAACTTACCGAACAAACGGGGGTCATTGGGGAGAAAATTGAAATCGGTGGGTTTAAAACCCTACAGGCAGCGTATGTAGGTTCCTACATCCACCCTGGAAATAAGATTGCAACCCTGGTAGGTCTAGCTGATGTGGTAGATAATGCTGCTGAGGTTTCCAAAAATGTTGCCATGCAGGCGGCTGCGATGAACCCCATTGCATTGAACGAAGAAGGCGTGGACGCTTCCGTAATTGAAAAGGAAATCGAAATTGCCAAAGACCAATTGCGCCAAGAAGGCAAGCCTGAGGCTATGTTGGACAATATTGCCAAAGGAAAATTAAAGCGCTTTTTTAAAGACAACACTTTAGTCAATCAAGCCTTTATCAAGGATGGAAAGGTTTCAGTTGCTGACTATGTGAAAACTGAAGCTAGCACTGAAGTAACTGCTTTTGAGCGTGTCGCTTTGGTATAAGGAAATTCATACAAACTGTTAAAAAGCACCTTGATAAGGTGCTTTTTTTATACCTTGACTTTATGGAAAAGAAACGATGTGGGTGGTGTATTGGTGACCCGCTTTATGAAAACTATCACGACCAGGAGTGGGGGGTTCCTATTTTTGACGATCGGCTTTTATTTGAATTTTTAATCTTAGAAACTTTTCAAGCTGGCTTAAGTTGGATTACCGTTTTGAGAAAACGAGAACATTTCGGAAAGTCTTTTGATGCCTTTGACTATCATAAAATTGCTGCATACGACAGTTTGAAAGAGGAAGAACTCCTATCGAATCCAAACATCATTCGAAATCGACTGAAAATAGCGGCTACTATCCAGAATGCAAGAGCGTTTCTTGCAATTCAAAAAGAGGAAGGGAGTTTTTCAAATTATATCTGGAGCTATGTTTCGGGAAAGCCCGTAATTAATCAGTTCAAAAAACTGGACGAAATCCCTGCATTCACTCCATTAGCTGAAAAAATAAGTAACGACTTAAAAAAACGGGGATTCAAGTTTGTCGGACCTACTATAATCTATGCACATATGCAAGCCACAGGCATGGTCAATGACCATCTCGTAGACTGTTTTCGTCATTCCGAAGTGGGATTAGAACGGTAAATCGTCATCTACCTCCTTTGTGTCCCCTTCTGCGGGTTCAAAGGCTGATGGGGGTGGCATGGGGGGCATTTCCGAGGGAGCAGCTCCTTCTAAGACTTCGATTCTCCAGCCTTGTACAGAATTAAAATATTTAGTTTCACCCTGTGGATTGACCCACTCTCTACCCCGAAGATTGATTCCTATTTTTACATTTTGACCTACTTGGTAGGAATTTAGTAAGTCGCATTTATCTTGAATAAATTCCACAAGAATGTGCTGTGGATATTGTTCTTCTGTAGTAACTACGACCTCTCTCTTTCGAAAGCCATTGCTTCCATAGGTCTTTGTCTCATCAATCCATTTTATTTTCCCTGATAGTTCCATAATGCTGTGTGCTTAGAACAAAAATAACAAAAGTTTTTAGGGCTCCCCTTAGCTTTTTATCTAATTTATTAAATTGGAGTATCTTCGCTTGGAACTTCTTGTTATGAAGCTACTTAGCACCTTAAAAAATGCTCTTAAAAACAGCTGGCTCCTCTTTGCCTTTGCGATTGTGGTGTTGATTTTGTGGAATACCAGCATTCTCTTTAAAAGTCTCAGTTTCCAAGAACGAACCAAGATGGAGCTTTGGGCCATGGCTCAGGAAGAGTACATCAAAAATCCCAGCTTAAGCAATCTCACTTTTGAGGTATTACAACGATCGGGAAACAACCCTATGATTCAAGTAGATGCATTGGATAAGATCATCGAGATCCGAAATGTGGATTGGGAAAGCGAGAAACAAGATTCCATCGTGCTTTATGCCAAGTTGGCTCAAATAAAAAAGGAAAATGACCCCATACTCATTCAGTATCGAGATGAAAAGGGAACTCTCCTAGTAAACCAAAAACTGTATTACGGTGATTCTGCCATGTTAAAAAAGCTACAATACTATCCCCTAGCACTTTTATTGATCATTCTCCTTTTTGGAGCGGTGCTCTACTTTGTTTTTAAAACGGCTCGTATTGCGGAACAAAACCGGCTTTGGGCTGCTATGGCAAAAGAGACGGCACATCAAATAGGAACGCCTCTGACCTCAATGATCGGTTGGGTTACACTTCTAAAAGAAAAAGAAAGTAAATCGACCCCTCTCTTAGAAATTGAAAAAGACATTGAACGTTTGAATTTGATTACGGATCGTTTTTCGAAAGTAGGTTCTGTCCCAGAACTTAGCCTTTTGGATCTTACTACTTCTATCCGACAAACCGTGAGTTACCTTCAAAAGAGAAGCTCCGAGCATATTCATTTTGAAGTGGACCTGCCCAAAAAAGAAATTGTAGTTCCCTTCAATCCCCAGCTGATCAGTTGGACACTAGAAAATTTGATCAAAAATGGTATCGATGCTATGAAGGGCAAGGGTACCCTTTCTGTTCAACTGACTGAACGTTCGAAACAAATAGAGATTCTGGTTTCGGATACTGGATCTGGGATGAAAAAAGAAATTGCTTCAAAAATTTTTAAACCCGGGTTTACCACAAAAAGTAGAGGCTGGGGTCTTGGCTTGTCACTTGCAAAAAGAATTGTAGAGGACTTTCACCAGGGTAAAATAAGCATTCTCAAGACGGTTCTTGGAAAAGGCACTAGTTTCCAGATTATATTAAACAAAGCCCCTTTAAATGCCTCTTAAACTTCGAATGAAGCCGCTATAGCCTTTGCGGTCTCTTGCATGGCTTCGGGACTCAATTCAACTTTGTTTTGAAAACGGATGTCTTCCATAGACTCTAGTGGAATCAAATGTATGTGAGCATGAGGCACTTCCAAACCTACAACAGACATTCCCACGCGTTTACATGGAATTGCTTGTCGTAAAGCTAGGGCTACTTTTCGGGAAAAAGTCATCAATCGGTTGTAGTCTTTTTCTGACAAGTCGAATAATTTATCCACTTGTTTTTTAGGAACACACAACACATGACCTCGTGTATTGGGATGGATATCTAGGAAGGCATAACAAAACGGATCTTCCGCCACTTTGTAACTTGGAATTTTACCTGCAATAATTTTGCTAAACAGGGTTTCCATCAGTTTCGAACTATAGAAATAATTTCTAATTCAATACTCCCGTTGGGAACTGAAATTACTGCTGATTCTCCTACTTGTTTCCCTAAAAGTCCCTTGCCAATTGGCGAATCTACAGAGATTTTACCTGTTTTTAAATCGGCTTCACTTTGAGCCACAAGGGTGTATTTCATCTGGGCTCCATTGGCTTTGTTTTTAACTTCAACCGTGGAGAGGACCAGTACTTTGGAGGTGTCCAATTCCGACTCGTTAATAATCCGTGCATTGGCTAACGTGTTTTCGAGCTTTGCAATTTGCATTTCCAGCATTCCTTGGGCTTCTTTAGCCGCATCGTATTCTGCATTTTCGCTTAAATCTCCCTTATCTCGAGCTTCAGCAATCGCTTGAGAGGCTTTGGGGCGCTCTACATCTTTGAGTTGGTTTAACTCAGCACGTAACTTTTTTAAGCCTTCTTCAGTATAATAAGATACTTTACTCATGATTTATACGTTTTATATAAACAAAAAATCCTCCCAAAGGTGGACTTGTAAACAAAGATACAAATTTGAGACTAGGAGCTAAAAAATTTCGAACGTTCTGGGTAGTAAATCTAGGTGTTTTCCTAACCTTACTAAGCTGTGGAAAGGAACCCCTACAAAGGAATCCCTATTTAGTAGACCTTCGGTTTCAACGTGAAATCAACCTATCACTCCCCCTATTTAATGGATTAAATTTTGCGCAAAACAGTCTTTTACTTCCCGATCTAGGAATCAATGGTGTCATCGTATTTAACCTGAACGGCTCCAGCTTTCTGGCATGGGAAGCTACCTGTCCCAATCACATCCCCAAAACCTGTTCCTCACTGTCCATTACAGGGGTTTTGGCGGAATGTAGCTGTGAAAATTTTCAATACAGTCTTGCCACAGGCCAGCTTTTGAATCCCAGTGAAGACTTGGATCCGCCCCAAGGCTTGCTGTTCTATCAAGTTCAAAATTTAAATGGTACCTTGAGAATTACAAATTAACTTTGATTTTTATATCATGGTTTCAAAACTGGTTTTTTCGTTTAAAAAGAAGCGCTACCTCATCGGGTTCTTGCTTTTTAGTACTTTGACCTATGGGCAACTACTTGAAATAGATTACACCCAAGGCAAACGGGAGGAAAGTAGTTTTCGGGTACAGTTGGTTAGAACGGGAATTGTAGGGGTGAGTAGTTTACAACATTTGGACCTTACCCTAGAAGCATTAAAATTGCGGTACGATGCTAAAAATGGAAATCACTACGCCTTTACCTTATACGGAACGCAAACCCTTTGGCGGGGAAATCGTGTAGATGCCTTGAATACATTTGATTTTTTAATGAACCCCACAGGGGGCGCAATAAATGGAACTCTTTTCTTTAGTTTTCCACTTTCCCAAAAAGAACTTCAACATACTAAAATTGGACTAAGTGTAGGAAAAAAATGGATCCAGGGACAACCTTTACCCAATTTTCAAAACACTTCTTTTTTTGACAACCACGGACGTTTGGGGTGGATTTACCAAAGTACTTTAGCGGACGATGCGCTGACCAACAGCAGCTTGTATTTTTGGACCTTCCCTAGCCTGATTGTCCATCAAGGCACAGAAGCCAGTAGAAAACAGTTTTTTGACAATCAATTGGATCCATTTTCCTATGGCTATGCCTTGGAACTGGGTTTGGAATACAACACCCAACTGAAAGTCACGCTTATAGGACAACAATTGCTCAACAACGATCCTGAAGGGGACTTTGGTCGCTTTGTCGCGCGATTGATCGTCGGTTATCGGTTTTAAAACCTCAGCATTACACCTGTCAGGAAGTTAATCCCTGCCTGAGGGTAGTAGCCTGCACCTTCAACGGTGGTTACCTGCCCTAGTGCGGACCACGTATCATCAAAGGTGTAGAAATAGCCGTTGGATTCGTATTGCGCATTGAAAATATTGTTCACCAGAAGTGACCACTGAATTTCTTGAATCCATTTATTGGGTTGCCACGTATATACTGCACTCAGATCATTGACAAAATAAGCCGAAAGTGTAGAATTTTCTGAATCGATATTCCCCATATATTGTTTTCCAACATACTTGGATAGGAGTCCTATTTGAAATCTAGTAGAAGGGACATACATAATAGCATTTCCACCTACAAGATTTGGAGAATAGGCCAGTTGTGTTTTCCCCAAATTCTCTAAAACTCCATCGCGTTTAAAATAAAAATCTAAGTTTTGATTGCTGCTTAAAGCAATATTGGGCTGCCACAACCAGTTGGAATTTAAATTTATTTTGAATTCTAATTCAATTCCTATGCGTCTGCTTTTCCCTACATTTTGACGGATGGGTGACCCCACGGCATCAATTGCTCCTGTCAAAACCAATTGGTCCTTATACTCCATCCAATACACATTGGTTTGGGCCTGGAGTTTTGGAGTATTTATTCGCCATCCCAATTCAAAGTCATCTAGTTTTTCTGGTTTAGGGTTACCGTTTTCATAATCCGTACGGTTGGGTTCCCGCTGGGCTTTAGCATAGGAAAAATATAATTTTTGTCCCGAAGCAACATCGTATGTAAGCCCTGCTTTTGGGTTAAAGAATACAAAATTATCATCTACTGAAAAAGAAGCAGGTCCTGCAATCTGACCCGATACTTGATATCCTATGGAACGAAGTTGTAAATCGATAAAGCCAGTAAATCCTTCAGAAAGAGTTTGTGTCGCCTTTGCAAAAAAACTACCTTCTTTTTTAATTCCTTGATTTTCATAAAATCGATGGTTGGGAAGCACCTCTCCTAAGTTTTGCCCCCAGATTAAATCTCCAAAATGATCTCCGACATAGTAGCTGTACAATCCCCCGAAGTTAAGACTGGTGCCTTCTGTATTGTAATTCAATCCTAAAGTGATCACATAATAATCATTGTCCAGCCATTTTTGGCTTATGTTTTCACTGTCTGAAATAGTTGTATTGCCAATGCTAAAGGGTTTTAATTGTAAATAATCAAAAGAGGTTGCGCCGGAAAAACTTATATTTTGATCATACCATAGGTCGTTGTACTCCTCATAAAAACCACTGCCGTGGGTATAATTTAATCCTAATGCAATATTCCATTTTGAATTCAAGCGTTCGTTCCAATGAAATTGATAGTGCTCTTGCGCATAATTATCTACTTGGTTCTCATAAAAAGCAATGCGATTGCCCTCGGTGTCATAGACTTCTCCTGCGGGATTGTACCTTCGATTATTTTTTAATGTATCGGGATTCAATCCATACCACGACTGATAGGTGATTTCTTGTCCTCCAAAAACAAGTGCCTTGATTAGCGTAGTTTCATCTTTAAAAGTCCCTTGAAAATAGTAAGCATCTAAATTTGATGCAGCGCGATCTACATATCCCTCCGAGTTGATTTGGGACAAACGTCCAGAAAGTGTAAACCCTTCGTTTAGTATTCCTGAAGAAAATCTCAAGGTGTTTTTAATCGAATTAAAACTCCCCAAGCTGGATGCCAACGTTGCATAGGCTTGCTCCTGTACGGCATCGGTTTCTAAATTTAAACTGGCTCCAAAAGCAGCAGAACCATTGGTCGAGGTTCCAACCCCCCGTTGCAACTGAATGGCTTCCACAGAGGAGGCAAAATCTGGTAAATTCACCCAAAACGTTCCTTGAGATTCGGAGTCGTTATAGGGGATTCCATTAATTGTAACATTTACCCGTGTGGCATCAGTTCCTCGTACTCGAATTCCCGTATATCCAATTCCTGCTCCCGCATCACTTGTTGTGACTACTCCAGGTAAATAGTTTAGTAATATGGGGATGTCCTGTCCTAAGTTTCGAGGCGCTAAGTCTTGTCGGCTTAGGTTTGTAAACGTAACTGGAATGTCCTCCTTTGCACGGATTCCTGTTAATAAAACCTCTTCCAAACTGATCGTTGTAAGAGAATCTTTAACGGTTTGAGCGTTTGGTTCTTGTGCTAAAAGCACGGATACATTTAAAAATAAAAAAAAGCTTAATCGTATAGATTTCATTCGAATACATTTATTCGAATAAAAGGGGTGATTATTCGCTATTAAAACTGTTTGTAAACTATTCCCTTGGCAGCATTACCTGCCCAGGTTCAATGGGTATGATCTCAGCCGTAAAAACGGCACCCCTTTGAGATTGGATGTAAAGTTAACTAAAAAACCTTATCGAAGTAAATCCATGACTGATTTTACAGGATTAAAAGTTTCCGGTGGAAGTTCAATAAATATCGAATTCCATTCTGCCATTCCTCCATTCCACAATCCAGGCCATTCTAAAATAGTAATGGGTTGGTCTTTCGTTATTTTTTTACTCACCATAAAGCGCTTTTCGTCTCTAAAATCATACAGAGAGAATTTTTCTCCGCGGTGGTCCGTGATCCCGCATACCATCATGACAGGATTGAAGTGGGTACTTCCCGCAATAGCTTCTGAATGCTCTTTCAGGGTGGAGTCCAATTCCACGCCTTCGATAATTTGTAGACTCTGTCCACGGAGCTCTTTTTTCCAGAAAGGACCTCCACCCACAGCTCCTTTGTTGGGAATCATTCCACACACACGTAAGGGGCGATGCAGGTAGTCAAAAAGAACCTCATGAGACATTTTACTTTTCGACTTTAGATTGAAATCGGGGTCAAAATGAGTTTGTATAAAGTCTGTAATTGGTCGAAAATCAGTGTTAGATTTTTGTTGTTCTAGGGTATCAAGGTGTTCAAAAAGGGCCTCTTGAATGGTGAGTAGTTTTCCGGCCAAGATTTTCATCCATTTTTCTCCGGCAGCATTTGATTGTCCGAGTAGGATGTTGTCAATATTTTTAATCCAAATACAGTCTGCATCCAAATGATTTAAATTTTCAAGCAATGCGCCGTGTCCCCCTTTTCGAAAAGCAATCGCTCCCTTGTCATCTCGAACCCACTGCTTCTTCTCATCGATAAAAGGTGTATCTGTCAAGCGATGCTGATGGGAGTACTCTACCAGAAGAGGATTCTGTCCTTGAAGGCCAAATTTTTCTTGAAACGACTGGAGTGTTTTGTCGAACAGTTCTCGATGATTTTTATCAATAGTTAAATGTAAAGGCACTGTACTTTTTTGTTTTCCAAGCTCAATCGCTTCAATCAATTGCGCTTCAAAAGGAGTCCATTCCTGACCCTTTTCATCATTAAAAAAGGGGATCAATCCTTTTTGGTAGTTCTCAAACTGAGAAACAATTTTTTGGATAAAATTTATAAAATAAGCTTCTTGGGTTTCAAGCTGTGCTTTTTCGTCCTCGTTTAGTTTTGCATAAATTGACCCAAAAAAAGGAAGCTTTTTCAACTCTTTCTTCAACTGATTCAACAGTACAGCTTCTGAGGTTTCCTCAACTTCTGAAGTGTTCAGATCGATTTGTTTAGCAGCTTCCAAAAACGCGTACAAAGGGGCAAACATTCTACTGGCGGCACCAGAAGCAGGGACAAACTTCAACCATCGTTTTCGGTCTGCTCGATTATCGAAATCATCTAGATTCTGTTGGATTTGTTTTTCATCAAGGCAGAGAATCCCGTCTCCGGGCTGTGCTGGGCGAATTTCAGAGATTAGACTTTGCCCTCCTGTCAAAAACTCATATTGTCTCTGAATGAGTTCTGTGGATCGCCCGCTGGCTTGTAACTGTTTGTAGTCTTCTTCTGCTATCATTTTATCCTATCAATATACTTAAAACTTTTTTGGCCTGCTGGATTCGCTGCTCAAGATTTCCCTTTAAAATAGTGTAGGACGCTTTTTTGGCTTTTAATAAATTTTCAAAATGGAAAAACATTTCCTCTCTATGATTCGGGCGATCTCTTAAATCATCCGCTTTCCATGGGACATCTATGTAAGTCAAAAAATAGTGGTCGTACTGTAGTGTCGCTGTAAGTGCTTGAATTTCTGGCGCACAATAGCCCTCAAAATGGGTTTCCGACCAGGCCTTGGTTACTAAAATATTGGTATCACAAAAAATAACGTCTTTCGCGTTCCTTAGGGCTTCATTTTCCAGCTTTACTTGCCCATTTGCAATGACAACTAAATCCTCTAAATTACACACTTCTTTTTTTTGATCCCATTTCTCTTGTAAATACGTTCTTGCAAATTCTGGTACCCAAGTAGTTTGATACTGCTCTGCTAAGGCTTGTGCGAGGGTTGTCTTTCCCGTAGATTCCGGTCCGTATAAAACAATTCTCAAGCAATTTGAAGCTCTTTGTTGTATGCTTTTTTCCATTGAATGTATCCCAAGATTGCAATAAAGGTAAAGATAAGGTATTGAATACTCGTTAGACCTAGGCCTTTGTAGAAGTATAAAGGAACAGAAATTACATCCCCAATTATCCAAAAAATCCAGTGTTCTATTTTCCTTCTCGCCATCAGCCACATCCCTACAAAAAACAAGGCCGTGGTATAGCTGTCAACGGGTGCTGTCCAACTGTCCCACTTTCCTGAAAGTCCGTACAAACCTCCAACAAAAAGTAAAGAACACATGAATAGGTAAAAACTCCATTTTTTTTCTGAAGCATTCATCTTATTAATTTGATGCAACTCAATTCCTTCTTTTTGCCGAGTCCAAAAATACCAACCGTAAATACTCATAACAAAAAAATAGGCATTGATGAGCATGTCTCCTAAAAGGTTAGCTTGGAATAAAATATAAACAAAGATTCCTGTAGATAGCATTCCTGAGGGATAAACTGCAATGTGGTCGCGTTTTGCAAACCAAACACTAAGTAGTCCCAACAACACAGCAACTGCCTCTAGGACAATATCCAAGGTGTTACAGTTTTGGTAAGGTTCTACTAAAAAATCAAAAATCGGGTTCATAGTGACTACGGTCTCCTTTAACCAATTTTAAATGCAACATAAGAGCCTCTTCCTCCTGAAAGGTTTTTCGAATCAGTGGGATTAGTTCTTCCATTACAGGATCAAAATCCCCGTAAATTTGGGTGCTCATCGGATTTTCTTTGATGACAAAACCCAACCCTCTTAGGCCTTGTATAAAGGATTTGATGGTAGGAATAAAATTTTCTTTTAAGGGGGTCAATGTCAATTCTACGGAGAGTTTCATCTGTTAAAATTTTATTGGGTTGCCAAGCTTAAGCAAAATTCTTCAAAATAGCGATAATAAAGGGTGTAGTGATGTGTTTTTTCCTGTTCAAAAACGATTCCTGCCCCTTGGAAATCTGCTGCCTTAAACGGCTGGACACACAACTGGGTATTGAAGTGGATTCCCGGTTTGCGAAACACTTTATACAAGGCCTCCTTGGCGGTCCAAGTCTGGGTTAAAAACCGAATGTCGTTTACTTTTTCTGGATCCTGAGTTTCTTCTTTATGTAAAAAGCGAGGTCCAATTTTTAGAATCTTTTTTTGATAATGTTCCAGATCAATTCCTACGGGTTTTTCAGAAAGTGCAATGGCAGCGACATCTTTGGTATGGGTGATGGAAAGGTGCCTGCCGTCGGTGAGGTAAGGGGCGCCGTTTTCATCGTATTGGTGGGTTAAAGGGTCGATCTCAAAACGTTTTAGAAGCTGTCGGATTGCCAAATAACCTTTTCGGTGTACTTCGCTTCTTCTGAGGGCCAGTCGATTTAGCGCGGCCTGAGAAAGCGCCAATCCCGAAACGAGCTCACTTTCTGTTTCAGTAATCTTCCAAACCGCTATCTGAGTGATTTCTTCAATGGTTTCACAATGGCATTCAGGCATTTGAAATTGCTTAGAAAGGTTGTACTTTTGACATCTAAAATCCAAAGGTACAATTATGGAAACAAAAACATCACAACGCCTCCCCTATAAAGTCAAGGACATCGCGCTTGCGGAATGGGGCCGGAAAGAAATTTTATTAGCAGAAAAGGAAATGCCCGGATTAATGGCGTTGCGAAAAGAGTTTGGCGAAGAACAACCGCTAAAAGGTGCTCGAATCGCAGGTTGTCTGCACATGACCATCCAAACCGCTGTGCTTATCGAAACTTTGGTTGCCCTTGGGGCGGAAGTTACCTGGAGTTCTTGTAACATTTTCTCTACCCAAGATCACGCTGCGGCTGCCATCGCTGCTGCGGGTATTCCAGTGTACGCTTGGAAAGGAATGAATGAAGAAGAATTTGACTGGTGTATCGAGCAAACCTTGCGTTTTGGAGCAGATCAAAAACCGCTGAACATGATCTTAGACGACGGAGGGGATCTAACCAATATGGTTTTGGACCAATATCTCGAACTCGTAAACGAAATTCGTGGGCTTTCTGAAGAGACCACTACAGGGGTTCATCGCTTGTATGAGCGGGTAAAAAACGGAACCTTACCCATGCCTGCCATCAATGTAAACGACTCTGTGACTAAGTCTAAATTTGACAACAAATACGGTTGTAAAGAAAGTGCGGTTGATGCCGTTCGTCGCGCTACCGACGTGATGCTTGCCGGAAAACGGGTCGTGGTTTGTGGTTATGGCGATGTAGGAAAAGGAACAGCAGCTTCTTTTCGAGGTGCTGGAGCCATTGTTACCGTAACAGAAATTGACCCCATTTGCGCCCTTCAGGCAGCAATGGACGGGTATGAGGTGAAAAAATTAGAAACTGTAATTGCCAATGCAGATATTGTCTGTACTGCAACAGGGAACAAAGATATTTTAGGAAAAGAGGACTTTTTGGCTATGAAAGACAAAGCCATTGTTTGTAATATTGGTCACTTCGATAATGAAATTGACATGGCTTGGCTGAACAAAAACTACGGCCATAGCAAATCAGAAATCAAACCTCAAGTGGATTTATACACCTTGAAAGACGACAAACAAATCATTGTTTTGGCGGAAGGGAGATTAGTTAACCTTGGTTGTGCTACGGGACACCCTAGTTTTGTAATGAGTAACTCCTTTACCAACCAAACCTTAGCGCAAATTGAGCTGTGGAATCGTTCAGATCAATACGAAAACAAGGTCTATATGTTGCCTAAACATTTGGATGAAAAAGTGGCTACGCTTCACTTGGAACATCTAGGTGTTGAGCTAGAAGAATTATCTAAAGATCAGGCCGATTATATTGGGGTAACCGTAAAAGGACCTTACAAACCTGAATATTACAGATACTAACTCTTTTTGATTAGAATCAAAAAAAATTATACCCTACTTCCCTTGTTGGTCTTATTCTTAACGAATGTACTTGCACAAGAGGGCAAGCAAGGTTTCTCCCAAGAGAAATTAGCAGAATTTGACACTTATATTGAACAACAAATCACCGAAAATAATATTGCAGGAGCAGAAGTCCTTATCCTCAAAGACAAGGTCCCTGTTTGGCATACCGCTTTGGGATATAAAAACCTTGGGACTAAGGCTGCATTAGACAAAAACAGCATCTACTACATCCAGTCGATGACCAAACCCATTATTAGTACTGCCATCATGCAACTGGTGGAGCAAGAAAAAATTAGTTTAAACGACCCCGTAGAAAAATATATCCCAGAAGTGGCAACCCTCCGCGTGACCACAGATCCAGAAAAAGGAATCTCGGGCCCCACCACAGAGCGCAAAGCTGGAATCACCATCAAACATTTACTTACCCATACAGCAGGTTTTTCACATGGTCTAAGCGAGACGCTACTGGATAAAGAACTCTTTGCGGGGATGTATAACGAAACCCTAAACTATAAAGGACATAAAAACTTAGAAAGTAGAATTGCCTTTTTATTAAGTGCCCCCCTCATTGGACAGCCGGGAGAACAATGGTTTTACAGTGCCTCTCCAGATCTTCTTGCATTGATTCTTCAACGGGTGTCCAAACAGTCAATCCCAGATTATTTAGAGGAAAATATTTTTAATCCCATAGGAATGACCGATACGGGTTATAATTTGACCGCAACTCAGGCAAAACGCGTGATGCAATTGCACACCATTAGTGATGCTGGAGTTTTTGGGGTAAGCGAACTTCAAGTCCCTACTAGTGGCAACACGGTTTATGGAGGTACCCACGGATTGTTTTCAACTGCGGTGGACTATGCTAAGTTTTGTCAAATGTTTTTAGATAAAGGAATGGCAAATGGAACCAAAATCCTGGATTCTGAAACCGTGGCGCTGATGCAAGAAAATCATGTGGGAACCTTTATAGGAGATGCACGTGGCTTTGGTTTAGGGTTTGGGGTACTTTACAATACAGAAAAGGATCCAAGTCCAGCTCAAAGCGGACAATTTTACTGGGGAGGTTACTTTAGAACACATTTCTTTATTGACCCCACAGAAAATATTATCGCCCTGTTTATGACTCAAAAACTATCTTATGGTGAAGAGTACAATATTGCTTTAAACCGAGCCGTATATGGGTCGCTAAAAAAATAAGCCATTAAAAAACCCCGCAAAAGCGGGGTTTTTTTTTAATTCTAAACGGAAGTTTTATTAAGCCTCAAAAGGAACAACAGATACAAAAGATTTGTTGTCTTTCTTTTTAGTAAACTTAACAACACCGTCCACCTGTGCGTGAAGGGTGTGGTCTTTTCCTAGATACACATTTTCACCGGGGTAATGTGCGGTTCCACGTTGACGGATAATGATGTTCCCTGCGCGTGCGGCTTGTCCTCCAAAAATTTTAACTCCAAGTCGTTTCGATTCGGATTCTCTACCGTTTTTCGAACTTCCTACTCCTTTTTTATGTGCCATGACAAATTAGTTTTAATGTTATTTGGATAGTACTGCAATGAGTTCAGCTTTTTTCATTGAAGAAATTCCTTCAATCCCCTTTGCTTTTGCTTCTTCTTTAAGTTGCGCCACAGTCATGCCTGCATAGTCCTTTGTGGCAGCTTTTGGTGCCGCTTTCTTAGGCGCGGCCTTCTTTGCTGCAGGAGCTGGTTTAGCAGCTGTCTTAGTTGCTTTCTTAGGCGCTGCAGGTTCTGCTGCTTTTTGCGCTTTTGAACCGCTCGCCTGAATTTTTTCAATTACCAATTCGGTAAGGGCTTGACGGTGTCCATTTTTGACCCGATACCCTTTACGTCGTTTTTTCTTAAAAACGATTACTTTGTCCCCTTTCAGGTGACTCACCACTTTTGCTTCTACTGAAGCTCCAGTGATAGCCGGGGCGCCAATGGAAACTTTTTTACCGTCATCTAGTAGATAAACCTTGTCAAAAGAAACTTTTGAGCCTTCTTCTGCGGCTAGACGATGTACAAAAAGCTTCTGGTCTTGCACAACTTTAAATTGCTGCCCTGCTATTTCTACGATTGCGTACATTTTTTGTTTATTTAATGGTCGGCAAATATAGCGAATTTTATGTAAAAACTAAATTGATTAGTTATTTCTTGTCTACGGAATATTTGCCTGCTCCTAGAAGAAAAATTAGAATAAATCCTATACAAAATAAAAGTGCTTTTTCTTTTTCTCTAAATGGATCATCAGCATGAACAATAAATGTTATTACTGCAGTTGCAATTATTGAAAAAATTGAGAAAAATCGAGTTTTAAATCCTATAATTAGAAAAATAGGAGCTATAAATTCTCCAATAACTGCAAATATTAGTGATGATACAGGACCAAAACCAAGTGGATCAGCAAACTGAAAATCTCCATTAAGTAGTTTTAAAAGTTTCCCATAGCCATGGGTCATTAGGGAAGCTGAAAAAGCTAAACGAAAAAAAAGTAGGCCAGAATTGAAATAAGTTTTTCTTAACATAAGTCAAATTTAAATTAGTTTTTTTTAATGTAGTGTTCAATAGTATTATTTATTCCATTTTCAAATGATGTTGAAGGCTTCCATTTCAATTCAAGTTTTATTTTGGAAGCATCAATGGCATAGCGATAATCATGTCCCAAACGATCTGAAACAAATTGTATCAATTCAATAGAAGTCCCCATAGGGCGGTTTAGTTTTTTATCAACTTGCTTTATTAGATAATATACTAAATCTAAATTTTTTTGTTCATTATCCCCTCCAATGGCGTAGGTTTCCCCTATTTTCCCCTGGTGTAAAATAAGATCTATCGCTTCGGCATGATCTTCAACATACAACCAATCGCGAATGTTTTCCCCTTTTCCATAAACAGGTAAAGGCTTTTGATCGATAATGTTTTGAATAATCAAGGGGATTAATTTTTCGGTATGCTGGGAAGGGCCATAATTGTTTGAACAGTTAGACAAGACTACGGGCAGTCCATAGGTGTGAAAAAAGGCACGTACCAAATGATCAGAGGCCGCTTTGGAAGCCGAATAGGGAGAACGAGGATCGTAGGGAGTGGCTTCGGTAAATTGACCTTCTCGTCCCAAACTCCCAAAAACCTCATCGGTAGATATGTGGTAGAAACGTTGGTCTTTACTATGATTTCCCCAATGTTGTCGGGCTGCCTCCAAAAGAGTTAAGGTTCCTTGAATGTTGGTTTGGGCAAAGGCAAAAGGATTCTTGATCGAATTGTCAACATGAGATTCAGCAGCAAGGTGGACTACCGCATCGAAGTTTTGAGTTATAAAAAGTTCTTGCAACAACTTAAAATCATTAATGTCCCCTTTGAAAAAGTGATAGTTTGGAGCTGCTTCACAATCCTTTAGGTTGTCTAAATTTCCTGCATAGGTCAGCGCGTCTAAGTTTAAAATTTGAGTGTTAGGGTATTTCTGAAGTAGTCTTCTCACCAAATGAGATCCTATGAAGCCGGAGCCTCCTGTTACTAAAATGGATTGAAATGTACTCATCCTGCTTCTATTCTTTTTATACAGTCTTCCAATGCTACTTCCCACCCAAGGGGCTGTAAAGATAAGTGGTTTTCTATTCGTGTGGTATCTAACACGGCATATAAAGGTCGTTTGGCTGCGGTGGGGTAGGCTGCTGTGATAGAGGGTGTAATTTTACAAGGGCTTTTTGTAAGACCTACCATTTTCTGTGCAAAATCAAACCAGGTAGTGGCTCCTCGTTGAGCAAAGTGATAACAACTAAAATCAAAAAAAGTGGGTTGATCGACTTGGGTCAATACAGCTCTTGCCAAATCCATTCCGTAGGTGGGTCGGCCCCACTGATCCTGCACTACTTCAAGCTGTTGTTTGGTTTTGCTCAATCGTAAAATGGTTTTGACAAAATTAGTTCCAAACGGACTAAACAACCACGAAATCCGAAAAGTGGAATGGTTACACTTTGCCTTAGCCAATCGTAGTTCCCCCTCGTATTTGGATTGGCCGTAAGCATTAATGGGATCACATTGATCTGTTTCTTGATAAGGAACAGAAGCTGTTCCATCAAAAACATAATCCGTTGAAAAATGAACCAAGAACAGTTTTTTTTCTTCCGCAAAGTTTACAAGGTTTTGTACTCCTTCAGCATTGATTTGAAATGCTTTCTCAGATTCCTCCTCTGCCAAATCTACCTGTGTATAGGCAGCACAGTTGATGATGCCGCTAAAGGGGTTTGTGTCAAAAAAACCGTGTAGTGTTTCTGGACGTGCAAGATCGACTTCCTGCCTGTTTGCAAAAATCAAGTGGTGTTTGGGGAATTCTGCTGCTACAGCACGAAAACACTTTCCCAATTGACCGTCCGCCCCGGTAACTAGAAAACTAGGCATACAGATCGTCCTTAAAATCAAAGAGGGGTGCTTCCAACAAAGGGGGATGGTTTTGGTCCTTTTCAGATTGAATCCATTCGTCCTCAGGAAGTTGCCAGTCGATGGCTAAAGTTGGATCGTCAGGACGAATACTCCCTTCACTTTGGGGGTTATAATAATTATCCACTTTATACTGGAAAATGGAAGTTTCACTTAAGGTGATATAGCCGTGAGCAAAGCCTCTTGGAATAAACAATTGCAGTTGGTTTTCTGAACTTAGTTCTTGACTAAAATGCTGCCCAAAAGTGGGCGACCCTTTTCGGATGTCCACGACCACGTCCAAAACGGTTCCCTGTATCACACTCACCAGTTTGGACTGTGAAAAAGGAGGAAGTTGGTAATGTAGTCCTCGTAGTACTCCCCTTTTGGAGTGGGTTAGGTTGTCTTGACAGAAGTGAATTTTTCTCCCTACCGCGTTTGTAAAATTTTGAACCACAAAGTGCTCCGAAAAAGAACCCCGCTCGTCAAAATGGACAACAGGCTTTACTAAAAAAACTTCTGAAAACAAGGTGGGTATGGCCGTCATGAAAAAAATTCAACTAACATTAGGATGTAAAACTTGAAGTAAAAATAATCATTTTAAAATTGGAATAACACCCCGACCAGAGTTTGGCAGGCTCCTAAATCCCCTCTTTCAAGAGAGGGACAGCTTTAAAGAATAAAGTACAGGGGTGTCTTAATGGGAATAGCGCTCTAGAAGGTAGTCGCCATAAAAAGTGCCTTGTAGTTTTTGGGCTTGCTCCAAAAGTTGCTCTTTGGTAGTGTATCCCTTTTGATATGCCACTTCTTCCAAACAGCCGATCTTAATGCCTTGTCGCTTTTCTATGGTTTCGATAAATTGACTCGCTTCCAAAAGGGATTCGTGCGTTCCCGTGTCTAGCCACGCAAAACCTCTCTCCAAAGTTTCAACTTGAAGTTTACCTGCTTTTAAAAAGTATTCGTTTACCGCTGTGATTTCCAATTCCCCTCGAGCTGAAGGTGAAATTTTTTTGGCTACAGAGACTACTTCATTGGGATAAAAATACAAGCCTACCACCGCTTGATTGCTTTTGGGTTGCTGGGGTTTTTCTTCAATAGAAAGAGCCTTGCCCTGGGCATCGAACTCAATCACTCCATAACGCTGGGGGTCTTTAACGGTATAGCCAAAAATGGTGGCTTTTTGACCTAATTTTGTCCGTTCCACAACGGTTTCCAACTGCTCCGAAAAATCCAAGCCATAAAAAATGTTGTCCCCTAAAATTAGACATACTGGATCTTCCCCAATAAAGTCTTCTCCCAAAACAAAGGCTTCCGCAAGACCTTTTGGTTCAGTCTGGATTTTGTATTGAAATGTTATTCCCCACTGGCTTCCATCGCCCAACAAACGTTCGTATTGACCGATGTCTTCAGGAGTACTGATGACTAACACCTCACGAATTCCTGCCAACATCACTACTGACAAAGGATAATAAACCATAGGTTTGTCATAAACAGGTAATAACTGTTTAGAAACACCTAAAGTCACCGGGAAAAGTCGGGATCCAGTACCGCCAGCAAGGAGAAGGGCTTTCATTATTCTATTCCAGTTTTAAATTCAAATCCTTCCCGAGCCCCTATAAATACTGGGTTTTTCTTGTTTTTTAACATAGAATAACGTATCTTATATAGTCTAAGGCATATAAAAATACGCCTTAGTGATTTATTAGAATAAACGATAACATGATTTAACATATGTTAGATTTTATAAAAATAGAATTTGGGCTTTTATCAAGCCAAAAAAGAAAGGTACGAATCTATATCTTTTTGTACCTTTCAAAGGGAAAAAAATTAAGCTGTCCACTACCTCTTTTTATCAATCCCAGTTTTTGGCAAGGTAAAAATCAGCGGGTTAGTCCCCGATATAAAGAGGCGGAAAAGATCAATGAAAAACTTAAAATAGTTCGTTTACAGCTAGATAGAACACAAGATTTAGACCAAATTCGGGACAATAAATCGTTTAAATTACTTATTAAGAATATCTCTATTAATTATCTGTTAAACAATAATTTAAGAATAATAAGTGCTATAGCGAATCAGATCAATACCGCCCCCTTTAGAAAGAATAGAAAGACAGGTTCTATTGGGCTTCGCCTTAACACGATTAAACGCTATAGTTATCTATTAAAACTTTTAAAAGAGTATGAGATAGAAAAAGACACTTTACTTTTTATGGATCATTTTAAGATTCAGGACATTGATGCTTTTTCTTCCTACTTACTCCATGAGAAATCTTATGGAGTTGGTACTGTGGGCAAACAATTGGGGCTTTTAAAAACGGTTTTAATTCGGGCGAAGCGTGAGGGCTATCCGGTGAGTTCAAATTATCAGTTTATCGATTCTTTTGGACTGGACAAACAAAAACGAATTCTTCAAACGCTCGATTTAGAAGAAATCGAGCTAATTAAAAAGGCCGGTTTACCCTTACATCTTAAAAACTCTTGGAAATGGATGCTTATCGGGCTTTACACCGGTCAAAGGGTGGCGGATCTGCTGTCCTTAAAACCAGATCAGCTTCGCAAGGGACCTAATGATATTCTGTATATTGATTTTGTACAACAAAAAACGGGCAGGGCCGTCACTGTAGGAATTTTAGATCCTTTAATAAAGTCTATACTTCTTGAGCAGTTTCCGAGTTATAGTTATTCGCAGCTATTTAATATCCATATTAAACAGATCTGTAAGAAAGCTGGTATTACCAAAAGGGTAACGGGCTATAAGATGCACGCAACTCCTAGAAGAAAACTAAAAGGGGCTTTTAAAAAATATGAACTTATCACAGCTCATGATCTTAGAAGGAGTTTTGCTACTAATTATTACTCAAAAGTAGAGACACCAATTCTTATGAGAATTACAGGACATAAAAAAGAATCCACTTTTTTAGAGTATATCGGAGAAAACTTTAACCAGGATCATTATGCTGATTTATTTATTCAGCAAATCAGCTCTTAATCCTCATTTTTTTGCTTTTCTCTATCAATTATCTCTATTATAAATGGCTCGTCTCTATCCTCTTGTAAAGTTGAGTGCGCTGGTCGTGTTCCGCTTTTTGGGGTTGTATAGTTTAATATTATTTGAGTTAGTTTTATTCGCTCAGCATTTGTAAGCTCATCTAGATGGCCAAGAAGATAATCTAAATTTTCAGCTGCTAAAAGGTCCAGTCTGTCTTGAATATTTGGGGTGA
>Ga0233438_10000038_pt1 | contig 173938 bp, 138 predicted proteins | sample SI_123_September_FD_182720 | JGI IMG/M metagenome (GOLD analysis project Ga0233438, IMG submission 182720) | Seawater microbial communities from Saanich Inlet, British Columbia, Canada - SI_123_September2016_10_MG | ecosystem: Environmental > Aquatic > Marine > Inlet | place: Canada: British... | reverse complement strand
TGCCGGAGTCCTTAAGGTTAAATAAATGACAAACTAAGCATGTAGTACCGACGGCTGACGCTTTCTGGACGAGGGTTCAACTCCCTCCAGCTCCACCAATTTGAAGGATGTTATGTCTTGTAACATCCTTCCCCCCCTAAATACAAATTCTAAAATGGCGCCTTGTTTGCCTATAATAATGCCACCACTGGACCTACAATAAACCTAGGCCATATCTCCTAGATTGACTAAAGTATTGCCATTTAGCAGCTATTAATTAATATGCTATATTTTGTATTCAATTACTGAATAAAATAAAGGTTAACTGATGTTTAGGGTGATTAGTGTAGTTCTATTATTCTCTTTTAGTGCTGGAAGTTTTTTTGTGGGACAAAAATATCAAGCAATATCGATTGTGTCCGAGGGTTTGATTTCGATTGCTGAACATAGAGCTATTTTATCAAAAGAAGTTGCGACTGCGACGCTTAAAACTAAGACACGCACCAAAGCAATTGCACGAATGAAGCGTGTACTAGTTGCAATTCCGATTGTCGGTATCGGTATCGCAGGCTATTTTGAAAAAAAGGACTTTGATGAATGGAAAGACGATCACCCTAACGGGGAGTTTTCTGAATATACATGCGAAATTGGTAATATTTCTGCTGAGTATGTTGATGAGGTATTACAAGAATTGCCCGAATATTTAGCCACCAAAATCCCTGACAGAGTTATAGTCGAGTTAGTACCAAAGTGTCAGGCAGACAATATATAATAATTATCATCCGGAGATAGATTTTTTATTGCTTTAGATTCAAATTTAAGGCGACACACTTGGTACATACTCTCGCACAAACAACGGCAATTTACTAACCAAGCTTTGCCTCAATTGCTTCCAAAAAGCAGACAATAACAATAACGCTATCCCCATAAACACACCCGTTATGGCAAAGCTGTACCCTACCCCGCCATAATTTTCAATCAGTGATGAAATGGCATAAATCACATATATCAAGGACGACACCATAAACGCGCGTCGGTTGATCACTATCGATATGCCACTCATTATTACGTATAAGCACATCACCAATGCTAGCCCCAGCAGACTTTCAGTGCCATCGAGAATACCTAAGCTCGAAAAAACAGGATGAATAATTAATGGCGCAGATAGTAAATGTAACCAGAAGGCGACATCTGAATGATGAGATGTTCTGGTTGTATCAGTCGAATCCCAATACATTGCGAAGGTAAAAGCAACTAACCCACACATGAATAAAACCAACATTAACCAGATGTTTGCCAGCGGAAAGACACTAAGCAAGACAGAGACAATTAATCCAATTAATGCCCCAGTAGCGACAGCAATTGTGATCGGCACTTTAAAACGCCACCAATGCGCACCTGCTGCAAAGAACGATGCACCAGCAGCAATAGCGGTAATAATGGCATCTTCGGAAGGAAACAGTTCATGCACAAAACAAGAGAAACCGCCAATAAAGGTTAATAGCAATACGATGGCGGGTAATGCCATTTTACGTTGCTTAACAAATATCTCCGACAAGCCCCAGGCAATCATAGTAAACACAAGAAAGCCAACACTTGTACTTTGAGACATAAATTCAACGACCCACAGCGATGAAAATAATAAGAGCAAGCAAGCAATGACGACAAAAATATCGTTAAACCCACCGACTAACTTAAAATTTTCTTCATCAACAGCAGGAGAATTGCGTTCTGAGGATAACAAATGACGAAACTGAGCAACGGATGAATCAGTAAATATGCCTTTTTCAACGGCTAAGTTGAGATCTTCATCGGTGTACATATATAACTTTATTGGGTTAACAAGAACACAAATATACCAGATTTCAGGCAGTTACACTAAAACTTTAGTGAGCCTTAGGCATTATTTGTACAAACGTCTCAAATCAGCTATGTTCATTATTAACAACTATGAATAAATGAGGATTAAATGGCAACTACTAGTTTAAGTCTTGGTAAACATTGGGAAGTTTTTATTAAAAATGAAATTTCAAGCGGTCGTTACGGCTCAGCTAGTGAGGTTGTACGTGATGCATTACGTGCAATGGAAGAGCGAAAAAGTAAATTAACGGCATTGAGATCACATTTATTTGAAGGCGCATCTCAAGCTAATAATAATGAATTTGTCGATAATTTCACGATGGACACTCTTATAGATGAACTTGATAAAGCGCTCTAATGAGACCAAAACGAATTTTAACCTTCCGATTTACTCCCAGAGCGCGCGAAGATTTGAAAATATTAAAAATCTAAGCCGCACACTTCATATAACAGACTTCACAAATTATCTATCACCTCCATAAGCAAAATACAGTATAATCAGCCCTTAGAAATTTTTACAGGATAGGTATAGTGGCAGTTCATTGGTTCCCAGGACACATGCACAAGACTCTTAAAGAAATAAAAGAGAACTTTCATAGTGTTGATATTTTGATTGAAGTACTCGATGCACGTATCCCCTTCTCCAGTGAAAATCCTGAAATCGCCAAGATCCGTGGTGATAAGCCATGTATTAAGATCCTCAACAAAGCGGATTTAGCGGATCCCGAAATCACAGCACGCTGGCAAGCACAATTAGAGTCAGAACGTGGCATCAAAACTATCACGACAACCACCGATAACATTGCTAAAAGCAAACAAATTATCGATCTCATCCGTAAAACATGTCCGCAAAAAGATGCCTCCATTAAAAATATCACTGCAATGATAATTGGTATTCCTAATGTCGGTAAATCCACACTTATCAATATTTTAGCTGAGCGTGTCATCGCAAAAACAGGCAACGAGCCTGCCGTCACCAAGAACTTACAACGGATTAATCTCGGCTCAGGGATTGTGTTATACGACACACCTGGAGTATTGTGGCCAAAACTAGAAAACCCCAATACAGGTTATCGACTCGCTGCATCGGGCGCTGTAAAGGACACTGCGATGGAATATGACGATGTTGGTTTTTATGCCGCTGATTATTTAATTAAAGCCTATCCAGAACTGCTCAAAGCGCGCTATAAATTAGATGAGATCCCCGACACCGAAATTGAATTTTTAGAAATGGCAGCAAAAAAACGCGGGGCAATCATGTCAGGTGGACGCGTCAACATGCACAAAATTTGTGAATTAATGGTCATTGAATTACTTTCCGGTCAAATTGGCCGTATCACCCTAGAAACGCCTGAAATGTTGGTCATTGAAAAAGAAGAAATGGTAGCCGCTGCTGCTAAAAAAATAGCTGATAAAGCTAAACGTAAGCAAAGCTTCAAAGACGGCTCATTAACCCCTGGTAAAAAAGACCGCAAAGAAAAGCGTGAAATTAAACGCCAAGAACAAAGTGAAAGAATGCGCGGACAACGCTCTGGGAAGTAGTTCAGCTATGAACGGTGAATGATTATCGAACGGATGGCGATGCGATTCTGCATACAGACGTGACGCCTCCCCTCGAACCCCAATTTTTTTTTCGACTTACAATCTTGTTTTATCACATAAATACAATATGTAACTAATTGTAATATAATGTATTTATTCTCATTCTTACATATTTTCAAATAACAAGCTAATTATGGTTATCCAATTTAAGTTAAATTGGTTGACGATATTTTCCATAATTGGTTAGTATATGGTTATTAAGGAATCGTTGTAGATCAAGTTCGTTCATTTTTTGTTTTTGATTAATTTGCATTATTAAATTGGTCTACAAAGATTAGGTGCAGCTGGTTGCTTATGTTGAACGACACGCTGAGGCCAACGTGAACCACTCTCACACTCAGATAGACATACAATAAAATTTTAGGAGTTAGATATGACCAAACCTACTATAGGCTTCATCGGCCTTGGCCTTATGGGCGGCAACATGGTTGAAAACTTGCAAACTCGCGGTTTTCAACTGAATGTAATGGATCTTAATAAAGATGCTGTTGCTAAAGTTATTGCTCGCGGCAATGCTACTGAAGTAACTTCGGGTAAAGAATTAGCTGAAAAAAGTGACATTGTAATGTTGGCACTTACTACGTCAAAAGTAGTTGAGCTAGTAATGTATGCTGAAGACGGTATTTTAGCCGGTATTAGTGAAGGCAAAACAGTTATTGATTTTGGTACATCTATTCCAGAATCAACACGTAAAATTGGTGCTGATCTTGCTGCTAAAGGTGCTGGCATGATCGATGCTCCTCTAGGTCGAACTCCTGCACACGCTAAGGATGGTCTATTAAACATCATGGCTGCTGGTGATATTGATACTTTTAACAAAGTTAAACCTGTACTTGACGAACAAGGCGAGAACATATTCCACCTTGGCGCACTTGGTGCAGGTCACACAACTAAGTTAATTAATAACTTTATTGGTATGACTACGGTCACTGCTATGTCTCAAGCATTTGCTGTTGCTAAAGCTGCTGGCGTTGATGGCCAACAATTGTTTGACATTATGTCTGCAGGTCCATCTAACTCACCATTCATGCAATTCACTAAATTCTATGCTGTAGACGGTGAAGAAAAATTAGGTTTCTCTGTTGCTAATGCTAATAAAGATCTCGGTTACTTTAACCAAATGGTTTCAGACCTAGGTGGCGAGTCTTTGATTGCACAAGGTACGTCTGCTAACTTACAAGCTGCTGTTGATGCCGGTCTTGGTCAAAACGATGTGCCAGTAATTTTCGATTACTTCAATACTAAATTAGCGAAGTAATACAATAGATTAACTTTTTTAAGTCGTATTTCTACTTATATAAAGAAAATTATAAAGCCTCTTTATTAGAGGCTTTTTTATACATATAAGTCTGCTTTATGCTGTTTTTACAGTAGATAAAATATGCTAGATAGTAACATTTATATTGGTCAAAAACACCGCTAGGTCATTGCTCTTGTTGGTCAATTGAATTGGTTGACAAACCCAATTAGCAAAGTTAAGTTTTAACCATACCATTTATAAAATTATACGTTTTTATGTTTGTTTTCGTTCCCTAAAATTGGGTAACGAATACGTCACAATTAAGAGGGATTACTAATGAGTCAAAGTGAACATTTTTCATTTGGAAACGAAACTGAAATTGAAGATATTGGCGGTGGTTTGAAGCGTCAAATGTTAGGTTACAACCATGAACTAATGGCTGTTAAAATCTGGTTTGACAAAGGGGCTGAGGGCTATGTTCATGCACACCGTCATTCACAAGTATCACATGTTGTTGAAGGTGAATTTCATGTCAATGTTGATGGTGTGATTAAGGTACTTAAAGCCGGAGATAGCTTCTTTGTTCCTCCTTTTGCTGATCACGGTGCGGTCTGCCCTACCGGTGGTATTTTAATTGATGTGTTTAGTCCGCCACGTGAAGATTTCGTTGAAGGTTTAGACGCACCAGTATAATCTGGTAGTTTAACAATACTCTCTAAAACCGGCATCAAAGCATATTTTGATACCGGTTTTTTTATCATTTATTTTTACTTTCTCTCTATTGTGTTCCTAGAATTTGCATCCATAATAATGATGCATTTTTACATTAAGGAATATTTATGCACACGCATCATTCAATTGCGTTATGCCAGCTAGGTCGCGAATTAGCCCTAGCGTCATTAAAACCATTATTACTCAACGATTTTTCCGCTCAGCAATATCGAGATGCATATCAGATCCAGATTGATGACGGCGAAATTTGGCTATTTGACTATGGGATCATTGTTAGTTGGAATGTATCTCAAGCTGACCGTGAGTCATTTATTGATTCCATTGCCGCATATATTGTTGAACCTGCACAAAAAATCGCACTGGAACATTACAAATATACACTTAATGTCGATGCGCCTTTGAGCATTAAACATGATGTGATTAGTTTGCCTAATAATGAGCCGCTAACACGACTTGCATTAAGTCATTCTTTTGCCCAGTCTTATAAATTGTCATTTTTTGAAGATCAAGCGCAACGGGTCATCCAAGAAAATACCGATTTGTCCAAAACATTGGCTCACACAGGTGAGATCCCGTTAAATCGCAAAGAGTTAGCGAAACTCCGTGGTCGGTTATTTGCTACCAGTAGCGATATCATATTACACTTTAATCTATTGGATACGCCTGAGTTTTTTTGGGACTATCCTGAATACGAACCGATATACCAAATAGGGTCGAAATATTTAGAATTAGCCCCTCGATTAGGTATATTGAATCATAAGCTAGAAACGATACAAACGTTGTTAGATATGCTTTCTCAGGAACAAAATCATAAACATTCTGCATTTTTAGAATGGATCATTATCGTGCTTATTGCCGTCGATATCTTGATTTATTTTTTCCCAAAAGAACTGATCTTCTAACCAAATAATCCGTAAATTATGGGTGTATCCAAATACCTTGGCACACCCATACTACCAAAGTCGTACAAAGCGTTTGTTATTAATTCGTTATCTTTGCCAAATAAACTGTATAACCACTAGGAAAAGAAACACATGAAAATTGAATCTCAAGTCTTACATCATGGCTTTAAATCTGATCTAACGACCAAATCCGCCGCTGTTCCCATTTACCAAACCACGTCTTTTACCTTTGACGATACCCAACACGGCGCCGATCTATTTGATTTAAAGGTACCAGGAAATATCTACTCTCGGATTATGAATCCGACAAACAATGTCTTAGAAGAACGTTTAGCCGCCATTGAAGGTGGCATTGCTGCATTATGTGTATCGTCAGGTATGGCGGCAATTACCTATGCGATCCAAGCCTTAACCCAAGTCGGTGATAATATTATTTCTACCAGCCAGCTGTATGGCGGCACCTATAATTTATTTGCACACACGCTACCGCGCCAAGGTGTAGAAGTTCGTATGACTTCGTTTGATGATCTATCGTCGATCGAAGAATTAATTGATGATAATACTAAAGCTATTTTTTGTGAATCCATTGGTAACCCTGCTGGCAATGTCGTCGATTTAGAAGCGTTATCTGACATTGCGCATAGTTTTGGTATTCCGGTCATTGTCGATAACACCGTTGCTACTCCAGTATTATGTCGCCCCTTTGAGCATGGTGCGGATATCGTCATCCACTCTTTAACTAAATATATCGGTGGTCACGGTACGACAATTGGGGGCGCGATTATTGATTCAGGACGATTTGATTGGGTCGCTAATAAAGCACGGTTCCCATTATTAAATGAGCCAGATCCGTCCTATCATGGTGTGGTATACACCGAAGCATTAGGTCCTGCTGCGTATATTGGTCGTTGCCGCGTAGTACCATTGCGTAACACAGGCGCAGCCTTAGCACCACATAGCGCGTTTTTATTATTACAAGGTCTTGAGACCCTGCCATTAAGAATGGAGCGTCACTGTGATAATGCTCAAGCCCTAGCGGAATACTTAAGCGAGCATGAACAGGTTAGTTGGGTTAATTACGCCGGATTAGAGAGCAGTCGTTATCATGCAACTTGTCAAAAAATGTCTCATGGTAAAGCATCTGGGATTATCAGCTTTGGGATCAAATCCAATGATCCGATTGCCGCAGGCGGTAAATTTATCGATGCCTTAGATATGATTTTACGTTTGGTCAATATTGGTGATGCTAAATCACTTGCATGTCATCCAGCGAGTACGACTCACCGTCAATTAGATGAAAAAGAACTGGCTAGTGCCGGTGTATCACAGGACTTAGTACGTATATCTGTCGGTATCGAACACATCGACGATATTATTGCTGATGTTGAACAAGCGATACAAAAAGCGGTCAGTTAAGATAAATCATGGATATCTGTTTGTTTCGTAGTGATTTTTAACGCAAAACACATTATGATTGCGTTAATCATTCTTCTAAATATTACAGATATCCATGAGCCAACATTCTTTTGATGATGTACCTAACATTCGTGTCGATGCCTCTGATCGTTCCGTCCAAGCCCATAATCCAAATGGGACCCCACCACCTGTAACGACCGTTGTCAAAGCTAGTAACCAAAGCTTAGTCATTAGTGCATTGTTATTGGCACTGTTATCAACGGGTGCTGCCGGTTATTTACTATATAACCAACAACAAAGCCAACTGGCTTTTGACAATGCTACTGCACGTATCCTTGAATTAGAGAATCGTTTATCTGCTACCGGTGAGGAAATGGGTAACTCCACGGTCGCATTACAAGTAAAAGTCACAGAATTAGCCAATCGCTTAGAAGAATTATGGCAACAAATGGATAAATTATGGGCATCAGCATGGCGTCGTAATCAATCTGAAATAAAAGACTTAACCAAAGTCGTTGAAGATAACCGCACCCAAGCACAATCAAATGTTAATTCAGTTACTGAGTCCCTTAGCAAAGGGCTAGCCTCATCTGAAACCAAATTTGACGCGCTACAAAATGACTTTAATTCTGCGAAAAATGAAATTTTATCCGTGAGTATGGAACTTGAGACGATTAAACAAGGTTTGCTAAATGGACAAGATGCTAATGTTGTCATCAATGAAAAAATTGCCATATTAGAGCAACGTAATACCGCTTTACGTAGTCAAGTATCGTTGATTGAAAAGGCGATGGCGAGTAAATCTAGTCCGACCGGCGTTTAGGTAAATTGCATTGCATTATTATCAGATATATCAAGTTATCAACGTTTGCCTCTCGCTATTTGCCGTCAATATGTCTAAAATTGACGAAAAATAATAACAACGAGTTGTCATGCAATCCCCTTTATCAGTGTTAATTATCGGTGTCGGTGCCTTTACCCATGGCCTAGCACGCACATTACAAGACGCAGGCGCCAACGTCATCGTCTGGTTAAGTCGCGATTATGGTCATTATGGCCCACAACAAAGCTGTGCGACCTATGATGAAGATGATTTTGCCTCCCCTATCGAATTATTAGACACACACGCCTGTGACATCATGATCCCGATGTCGATTGATTGGGCTCAACAGACTTGGGCGCGAGAATTGTGTGCACGTATAGCCGTATTTTGTCCCTCTGGCGATGCGTTGTTAATTGAACGTGATCGTGCCTTTGCGCAACGTATTGGTGAAGAGGCAGGCATTGTATTTCCACGCTCATTTGTCGCGCAAAATCGTCTCGATGCACAAGATTTTTTGGATACCCACCCCGATCCTTATGTGATCAAAAACACCCTTTGTTCACCGACTAGCCCGATCCATACTATTGTGTGCGAAACCTTAGCCGACACACAAAGTTGGTTGGATCGGATTGATTATGCTGAAGGCGTCTTTTTTCAAGAATACATGGGTCATAAAGAAGCGGGTCATATTGTGTTTGTACAAAATGGAAACATCACCTCTTTGGTCAGTAACCAAGAATACAAACGCGCGTTTAACGGCAACATGGGAAAAATTGCAGGTGCACCTTTAGGCGGATTGATTGAAGCCGACCCTGATGATAAATACGATTTAGCTAAAAAATTAATTGCGCCACTGCAACCGTGGCTTAAACAAGTCAATTATACCGGCCCATTGCAAGTGACGGCTATCCTCAAAAATAATATTTGGTCAGTCATTGAGTACAACTCTCGTTTAGGAGTGACTTGTGGCCCTATGATCATGCGGATGCTCAACAACCCACTGGATATGCTTAAAGCTGTAATAGATGGAAGCCCCTTTATCCCTGATTTTAAGACCGATAAACCGATGGGCTGCTCGATTACCCTTGCCGGCTATGGCTATCCGTTTTTAGAAGTGACAGGGCCAGCCTTCCCACTGACATTACCAACAGCCTTATCTAGCGATAAGGGTGATGTATGGCTTAACGAAGTCAAAGCAGGAAAAGCGATCTCGCCATCTACAGTGTTAGCCGATGGACACCGTTTATTAGATGTGAACGCCTTTGGTCAAGATAAAGGCACAGCAGTAGCACGCGCGTATGCGCTTATGCAGGATGTGGGTTGTTCAAATAGTTATTATCGCACTGATATTGGTGACACCATGTGGCCACCAGGAGCGGAATAATGAAAGCATCGAATCATTATGCAGGCATCCGTAGTGCATGGGTTGAAATTGACCATACTCAGTTAATCAAAAACTTTACATTAATTAACGCTGATACCCCGGCGCATTTAAAAAAACTCTGTGTGGTTAAAGACCAGGCCTATGGCCATGGCGCAGTCGTAGTAGCTCAAGCGGCTGCTGATGCCGGCTATGATTATTTAGCGGTCGAAACTATCGATGAAGCAATTGAATTACGCGAAGCTGACATAAGCCTACCGATACTGATTTTTGGCGAAGTCAGTGATGCCGAATTTGCAGCTTGTTTGGCTTACCAAATCACCTGTTGTGTTAATGATATTGATAAAGCCGTTAGATTTAATCAGTTTGCGAAAGCGTATGTTGCACAAGCATCGTCGGTTGCAGCCTCATCTTTACAAAAAACTATGGCAGGACAATCGACTATCAACGTCCATATCGAAATCGATACAGGGATGAGTCGTTGGGGTGTGCGCTGGGATGAAGCCCTCCCTATAATTGAATATATCGCCAACGAATGTGAATATTTACACATTGAAGGGATCATGAGTCATTTTGCGATGTCCGATGAAGCGGATAAAACCTACGCTAATACTCAACACAACCGTTTCGTCACTGTCATAGACGCGATTGCACAAACCGATATCCAAATAGAACTAGTCCACATGTCCAACACGGGCGGATTACTGGACTTACCCCATGCTCATTTTACTATGATCAGAAGTGGGATTTTGCATTTGGGCGTGTATCCATCATTAGTGTGCAAACGCATCGAAGGATTAGCACCTGTGATGTCAGTAAAGGCGAGCATTCCCGCTTTGCGGCAATTACGTGAAGGCGATCGTGTTGGCTATGGTATGCATTTTACCGCTACTAAACCAATGCTCATTGCTATCTTGCCCATTGGCTATGGCGATGGTTACCCGCGAGTACGTAATGAAGGATATGTGTTGATCCACGGTCAACGCTGCCCCGTTGTCGGTGGTAATGCGATGGATGCAACTATGGTTGATGTGTCACATTTACCCGATGTGTCGATTGGTGATGAAGTGGTATTGATGGGTGGTCAAGGTGAGGAATGGATCGACCCTCGCGATTTAGTTAAATGGAAAAAAACCGTGTGCTATGAAATTCTTACGGGATGGCGGGCGCGGTTGCCGCGAAAGTATGTATAGATACAACTTTTGAATAAAGCTATTATTCGTGACTTTGATTACATCATCAATTTTGTTATGATTTGATTCTTATTTTGATGAGGTGATATTATGCGTACTACAGTTACAATAGATGATGAACTATACAACAAAGCTGCTCGACTATCAGATCCTCAAATCGAAAAATCAGAGCTGTTTAAAGAGGCTTTTAAAACATACGTCCGAATACAATCGGCTAAACGCTTAGCTAGATTATCAGGAAGTAATACTCAGATGGATCATATTCCTCGTCGAACTGAAACGAATAACAAATCAGAATGAATATATTAGTCGATACTTCTGTTTGGGTTGAGTTTTTTAAAGGTAACATTCCAGAATTAGAATCATTTTTGCTAGCTGATTGTGTGATTACACACCCTTTTATAATAGGGGAGTTAGCATGTGGAACTCCCCCCTCTAGGAAACAAACTTTACAAGATTTAAGCAATCTTGATTATTCAGTGCACGCTAACCATGAGGAAGTATTGCAGTTTATAGAGCAAAATTTATTATTCGGTTTAGGCTGTGGATTAGTTGACTTAGCATTACTTGCTTCGACTGTTTTGACTCAAGAATGCAAGCTGTGGACTTTAGATAAGAGGCTTAACAACCTTGCAATAAAACTGGGTGTAGAGCATATTAGTTAGGTACTGTAACCCGCTACAGTATTCATTAAGTTTCCTATTAGACACACCATCCCTTTACTAATAACAACCTTATAGCAAAAACAACCATTAAAAAAGGCGCTTAACCTTAACAGTTAAGCGCCTTTTTAACGTTCTAGCTAGTCTTAGCGACGTAGGCCTAAACGTTTGATTAGGTCTTGATACGCTTCAACATTTTTACCTTTAAGGTAGTCTAACAATTTACGACGGGTAGAAACCATACGTAATAAACCACGACGTGAGTGGTGATCTTTTTTGTGAGACTTAAAATGACCTTGAAGCTTGTTGATGTTGTGCGTTAACAAAGCAACTTGTACTTGAGGTGAACCCGTGTCGCCGTCTTTAGTTGCATAGTCTGCTACGATTGCAGCGATTTCTTGTGTACTTAGTGACATAATTATCTCCAGATAGAGTGAATGTAAACACAGCCAATCACTAATTCAGCTGTGTCGAAGAGTCGCGTATTATACGGATGTTGTATAAAAACGCAAGTATTATCAATTAGTTTACACTTGTTCGTAAACCACTACCCGTTTAGGCTGTAAATGCCCATCGGGTTTGAGTTCGGCGACAGCATAAATCGCGCCGTGTTCATCATATATTTTAACCTGTTCGTGCCCATCCGCTGACAATGCCATTGCTTTGACATCCACAATACCCTCATCAACCACGGCTGGCGTAATATGCTCAGGGATAAACGGCATACCCACTTTGACCCCTTCAATTTGTTTGGCTGTCGCGACCGTCGATCCTAACGCATAAAGCGGCGTATCCATCGGCAATAATAACGGGTCGATATAAGCGTGGTGCTCACTACCCTTATCAACACGATGTTCGTTAACCATCGCTTGCAATGCATCTAAGCTGAGCATTTTGTCACTAGGATACCCAGCAACTTGAGAACGATGTAAACGACTGACATAGGCACCACAACCTAAAACCTGACCAATATCATCTACCAATGAACGGATATAGGTGCCTTTTGAACAATGCACACGTAAATCGACTTCAACCCCTTCAATACGTAATAAATCAATAGCGAACAAGGTAATATCACGCGCCGGACGCTCAATTTCAATACCTTGACGGGCATACCAATACAATGGTTTACCCTCGTGTTTGAGTGCAGAAAACATCGATGGGATTTGTTTGGATGCTCCCAAAAAGCTTAAACACGCTTGGGTGATTTCTTCCGGGGTGGATGTCACAGGTAATGTCGATACCACTTCCCCATCAGCATCCGAGGTGGTCGTACGAATACCCAACGTAGCAGTGACTTCATAGGTTTTATCAGCATTGAGTAAAAACTGCGAAAATTTCGTCGCTTCACCCAAACAAATTGGTAACATACCGCTAGCTAATGGATCCAGCGCGCCCGTATGACCGGCTTTCGCCGCGCCATACATAGCACGTACTTTCTGTAATACCATGTTGGACGATTCGCCAAGTGGCTTATCCAACAAAAATACACCGTTAATCGCACGGCCTTTACGACGACGTCCCATGACTTACTCTATGGGTTTGTTATCGTCAGAAGCGTGGTCAGCATCTGTATGATTATCAGAATTGCTATCTAAATTTGCATCGCGCTTGGCTGCTTCATCACGTGTTACTTGAGACACGATATTAGAAATACGCATGCCTTCAGTAATAGAACGGTCTTGAATAAATTTTAACGCTGGCGTGTTACGCATGCGCACACGACGAGATAACAAACCACGAACAAAGCTTTTGCCTTCTTCTAATAACGCCATCGACGCTTTGACTTTTTCTTCGTCCATTTCTAAAAATGTAACATAGACTTTTGCATGAGCAAGATCACGAGAGATCTCAACACCCGATACCGTAACCATACATAAGTCAGGCGCTTGATGTTTAAATTCTTGATTTAAAATGCTCGCAATTTCTTTATGTACTTGCTGCGAGACTCTATCGGTACGCGAAAATTCACGAGCCATAATATATATCCTATCTTTGATCGACTCAATTTGAAGCGATCTATATAAACGAAAACGGAGGCAAAGGCCTCCGTCTTAACTAATTGTTATAACGGTGAATTAAAGTTCACGCGCCACTTCAACGATTTCAAATACTTCGATTTGATCGCCTACTTTAACATCATTGTAGTTCTTAACGCCGATACCACATTCGATACCTTTCTTCACGTCTTGAACATCATCTTTAAAGCGACGTAGTGATTCAAGCTCACCTTCGTAAATGACGATATTATCACGTAATACACGGATTGGATTGTTACGTTTAATGACACCTTCGGTGACCATACAACCGGCAATTGCACCAATCTTCGGCGATTTAAACACATCACGTACTTCAGCAAGACCAATGATTTCTTGTCTAAACTCTGGCGCAAGCATACCGCTCATCGCTGCTTTGACTTCATCAATCAGGCTATAGATAACAGAGTAATAGCGTAAATCAATTTCTTCTGTTTCGATAATACGACGCGCAGTTGCATCAGCACGAACGTTAAAACCAACTACGATAGCACTTGATGCTGCCGCTAGTGACGCATCAGTTTCGGTAATACCACCAACACCTGAACCAACAATATTCACTTTTACTTCGTCTGTCGATAAGTTTGTTAGTGAATCAGCAATCGCTTCAATCGAACCTTGAACGTCAGCTTTAAGTACCACGTTAAGCTCAGAAACATCACCCGCTTCCATGTTCGCAAACATGTTTTCGAGTTTCGCTTTTTGCTGTTTAGCTAGTTTGACTTCTCGTTGCTTGATTGAACGCTTAGAGGCAACTTCACGCGCTTTACGCTCGTCATTCACCACTAATGCATCTTCACCAGCAACAGGAACACCTGATAAACCTAATACTTCAACTGGGGTAGAAGGACCTGCAACTTTTACATCGTTGCCGTTTTCATCGCGCATCGCACGAACACGTCCGTATTCAAGACCACATAATAAAATATCACCTAGCTTCAATTCACCTTCTTGGACCAATACAGAAGCTACCGGACCACGACCTTTATCAAGACGCGATTCGATGACTAGACCACGACCAGGACCAGTCGGTACTGCACGGAAATCTAACATTTCGGCTTGTAAGTTGATTGCTTCAAGTAACGAGTCTATGCCCATACCGGTTTTAGCAGATACGTTGACGAACTGGTGCTCCCCGCCCCATTCTTCTGAAATAACTTCAAGTTGAGACAATTCAGTCTTAACACGATCCGGATCAGCCGCTTCTTTATCCATCTTATTTACAGCAACAATCAAAGGTACGCCAGCCGCTTTAGCATGCTGAACCGCTTCTTTGGTTTGTGGCATGACACCATCATCTGCTGCTACTACCAGGATAACGATATCGGTAGCCGTTGCTCCACGGGCACGCATTGCAGTAAACGCCGCGTGTCCAGGGGTATCTAAAAAGGTAATTTTACCGTTATCAGTTTCAACTGAATACGCACCAATGTGCTGAGTTATACCACCCGCTTCGCCATCTGCAACTTTTGCACGACGAATGTAATCAAGTAATGACGTTTTACCATGGTCAACGTGACCCATGATAGTAACTACTGGAGCACGAGATGTCTTAACACCACCAGTTGCATCTGCAATCAATTCATCTTCTAACGCATTGTCATTGACTAATTCATATTTGTGACCCATCTCATCAACCACTAATACCGCAGTATCTTGGTCAAGGATTTGGTTAATCGTCGCCATCTCACCCATTTTCATCATGGTTTTGATAACTTCGTTGGCTTTGATAGCTAGCTTGCTGGCTAATTCACCCACAGTGATCGTTTCGCCAAGTTTAACAATACGTTCAACAGGAGCTGCTGGTTTATTAAAACCTTGCTTAAGGTTTTCACCCGCTTTTTTCTTCTTACGACGACGTGAACCACGTTCGACTCTTAAATCAGCATCATCTTCAGCTTCTTGCGCATAACGGTTTGAATGCACATGCACTTCTTCCGCTTCTTGTGCTTTACGACGTTCTTCTTCTTCTTTCCAACGACGTTCATTTTCTTCAGCTAGTTTTCGAGCTTCATCCGCCGCTTTTTTCGCATCTTCTTCAAGCTTACGTTGCGTCTCGTCTTCTTGTTGTTTACGTAACTTTTCCGCGTCTTTACGAGTCTGTTCTTGAGCGGCTTTTTCTTCTGCCGTCATTTGCGGTTCGTTTTTCTTACGCTCTTCAGCGTCTTTTTTCGCTTTTTCAGCACGGGCAATTTGCTCGGCTTCTGCTTGTTTACGTGCTTCTGCAGCTAAACGTATTTTTTCTTCAGCGGCTAACTTTGCCGCCTCTGCGGCTTGTTGCTCTGCTTCAAGTTTAGCTTGTTCCGCAGCTTGACGCGCTAATTCTTCAGCCGCTATTTTTGCTTCATCTTCTGGTGAACGCTTAACAAAAGTACGTTTTTTACGTACTTCAACTTTAACATTTTTCGATTTACCTACCGATAATGTACTTGTCGTTTTACGTGTCAACGTCATTTTAGTTGGCGTGACATTACCATCACTGCCATGTGACTTTGCTAAATGATCAAGCAATTGCTTTTTTTCATCTTCAGTGACGTTATCACCGATCTTTTTAGTTAAGCCAGCGTCTTTAAACTGTTGAACTAAGCGATCAACGTTGGTGCCTATGTCACCCGCGAGCTTTTCTATGGAAACTTCAGACATTACCCTCTCCTCTATGTCGACCGTGATTACTCTTCGTTGAACCACTTAATATTACGTGCAGCCATAATAAATTCACCTGCGCTTTTCTCATCAAGCCCTTCAATATCACAAATCTCATCGGTACCTTGTTCGGCTAACTCTTCTAAATCAGTTACGCCTTGTTTAGCTAACGCGACCGCAATTTCAGGGGTCATGCCAGCAAGATTTAACAACTCTTCTTTTGGCTCTAATGATTCCTCATTGGCCAACGCTTTGGTGGTTAGATACGCACGAGCACGGTTACGCAGTTCTTCGATAATATCTTCATCTAACCCTTCTATTTCTAGCAGTTCACTTACCGGAACATAGGCAATTTCCTCTAATGAGGTAAAACCTTCATCCGCTAATACGCCAGCAAATTCTTCATCAATTTCTAATCCTGCAACAAACACATCAATGACTTGAGCACTTTCATCTTTCTGTTTTTTCTCTAAATCTGCAACAGTCATGACATTGAGTTCCCAACCAGTCAACTGGCTAGCTAAACGTACGTTTTGACCAGATTTGCCGATTGCTTGTGCTAGATTCTCTGGTTCAACAGCAACGTCCATCGTCATGGTGTCTTCATCAGCAACAATGCGAGCAACTTCTGCTGGTGCCATTGCATTGATAACAAATTGCGGTGCTTCTTCATCCCATAATACGATATCAACTCGCTCACCGCCTAATTCACTTGAAACTGCTTGAACACGAGAACCACGCATACCAACACAAGCGCCAATTGGATCTAAACGTTTGTCATTGGTTTTTACCGCGATTTTAGCACGTGAACCTGGATCACGAGCCGCTGCTTTAATTTCTAATGTTTCTTCCGCAATTTCCGGTACTTCTAAACGGAACAATTCAACAATCATGTCAGGGTGGCTACGCGAAATAAATAATTGCGCACCTTTTGCTTCTGGACGTATGACATATAATAGACCACGAACACGATCACCTGGACGGAAATTTTCACGTGGTAACATATCATCACGGTAAATAACGCCTTCAGCATTGTTACCTAAGTCGATAAGGATGTTATCGCGATTTACTTTTTTAACCGTACCCGTCACTAACTCACCAACACGATCTTCATATTCGGCAATCATTTGTTCACGTTCAGCTTCACGAACTTTTTGGAAAATAACTTGTTTCGCTGTTTGTGTCGTAATACGGTCAAATTTAATTGATTCGATTTGTTCTTCAACAAAATCACCTATCTGAATGTCAGGCTCATCAATTTGTGCAGCTGAAATAGTCATCTCTGCGTATGGGTTTTCTTGCTCTTGGTCATCAGCAATAACTAACCATTGACGAAATGTATCAAAATCGCCTGTTGTGCGGTCAATAGCTACACGGACTTCAATATCGCCTTGATTTTTCTTTTTGGTGGCAGTAGATATTGCTATTTCAAGGGCTTCAAAGATTTTTTCTTTGGGTACTTGTTTTTCATTTGAAACCGCTTCGGCAACTAATAAGATCTCTTTACTCATGATACTCTATTCCTATTTTGATGAACCTAGTCAAAGACCGGGACAAGATTACCTTTTTCAATATTCATTACAGCCAACGTATAAGATTGACCATCAACTTCAACCACAATGTTATCATTATCACATGATACCAAGGTGCCCTTAAAATTTCTTCTATCATTTAATGGCATACGTAAACGCACTGCCACGACTTCACCAACGATAGCGGCATAATGTGCCGCTTTAAATAATGGACGATCCATACCGGGAGAAGAGACTTCTAAATTGTATTCGGTATTAATTGGATCTTCTACATCCAATATTGCGCTGGCTTGTTGTGATACATCTGCGCAATTTTCAACACTGATACCTTCAGGGTGATCAATAAATACACGCAAGGTAGAATGCTTACCGGCTCTAACAAATTCTACACCTACCATTTCAAATCCTAACGATTCGGCTGCTGGTGTAAGCATTTGAGTTAACTTTTGTTCAATTTGTGACAAAACACGACTCCATAAATAAAAAAAGAGCATTAAAGCCCTTTTAAGTATCGCGAAAACAAAAAAAGCCCCTTACAAGCAGGGGCTTTTTATATTGTTGGACCCTAGTCCACTATACTTTCAATTGCATCGATGCTCAACGAACATCTTACAAAAAAGTGGTTGCGGGAGCAGGATTTGAACCTACGACCTTCGGGTTATGAGCCCGACGAGCTACCAGACTGCTCCATCCCGCGCTTGAAACTGGTTTGTTCGGGGAAGTTTGTTTCCCTTCTCAATTGGTGCGTATTATACATAGCCTTGAGATGCGTGCAACCCATATTTGCAATTAAATTTATAATAAATACCACCTGACTATTTAACCAACGATTACTTAAACATTTCCATCTTATTTGCTAGTTTTATGTCCAACTCACTGATCCCACCTACGTCATGAGTTATTAATTTCACGTCAACTTTGTTGTATATGTTCGCCCATTCAGGATGATGATTCATTTTTTCTGCCCAAATCGCCATTTGAGACATCCAACCAAATGCTCGAATGAAGGATTTAAATAAAAAAGTCTTCGTTATTTTGCCATCTTGCCATTTCCAATGTTCATTTTCTGGTAACGAAGCGTTTAATTCCAGTAGTGCTGATTCAATTTGGGCTTGGGTTAATTTCTCAGTCATTAGTTTTGTTCTTACATTATTTTGTCTTTAGTCTTTATTATCTACTTCTATCTCGAACAGATCACGTTTTGTTATCATTTTATTAAATAATAGACATTTTCGTTAATGGCCATTAGTATTTGTTATAGTTTATCCTATTACACATAATCAAAACTAATAAAAATCAACTAAGAGCTTTATATGAACTTACACCGTATTGATTTAAACCTGTTTGCTGTCTTTGATGCTATTTATACTGCTGGGAGTTTAACCAGGGCAGCGGATGTGCTGTGTATTACCCAACCAGCAGTCAGTAATTCATTGGCGCGCCTTCGTGACATGCTTAATGATCCTCTATTTGTCCGAACAGGACACAGCATGACACCTACACCCGTGGCTCAAAACATCATTGTTCCTGCTCGCGCTGCATTAGAGTTATTGCGAAAAAGCGTACAAGAAAGTCATACCTTTGATCCATTAATAGCTGAAAAACAATTTAATTTTGCTAGTCGTGACCTATTAGAGGTCAGTATATTACCGCGTTTACTGGCACATTTAGAAGATGGTTCGCCTAACATTACGTTGGCTAATTTTGAGATCTCACGCTCCAAAGTCGTTTCAGAAATGGCTAATGGTAACTTAGATTTTTTTGCGGATGCCTCTACTTTCACAGATCCTCATTTGCATAAAGCCTGCATTGCAACGGACAGATATGTTGTATTGGCACGTAAAAATCACCCTAAATTAAAAAATGGCTTAGATTTAGAAACTTTTTTGGCAATGAATCATATTAATGTCTCCTATCGACATGATGGTTCGAGTGCCGTTGATGTTGCATTAGATAACTTAGGGCACAAACGTTGTATCAAATTTCATTCACAACATTTTCTAACTGTACCGAGTGCGTTAGTCAAGACCGATATGGTCGCTTGTATGCCGTATCATTTGGCTAAACATTATGATTTGGCAATGTATGAAATGCCAATTGACATGCCTGCCATGGAGTATTTTTTATACTGGCACGTATCGATGAATGAAGATCATGCTCACCGCTGGATGCGTGAACAAATTATGGAAGTCGCTAAAGCGTATCATCACGTTTAACTTGTTATGTATTGATTTAACTCGAATAAAAAACCCAGCCTAGCGCTGGGTTTTGACATTTATGATGATGTTTTAGTATACAACCAACCTGTTATTAACTTACGTTAAACAGCGCTTCAGGCATACTCATTAAATTATCAGCTCCAGAGCGAATGGAAGACACATGGGCTCTGGTGCGCGTTAAAATACGGTCAAAGTAAAATTGTGCGGTATGCAATTTTGCCTGATAAAACGCGGGATTTCCTTCCCCTGCATCAAGTTTTTGTTGAGCAACCACCGCCATCTGTAACCACATATAGCCAACCAAGACATAACCGGAGTACATAAGATAATCAACCGATGCAGCGCCAAGCTCATTGGGATTTTGTTGTGCTGATTTACCAATCTCAGCCGTTAGCTGCTGCCATTCATCACAATGAGATTGAATCGCATTTGCCATCGCATTAAATTGCTGTTGGTCACGAATACGATGACAATAATTTAAAATTTCAGTCTGAACAATATTAAGTAACTCGCCTTTTGACCCCATAATCTTACGAGCAAGTAGATCCATCGCTTGAATACCCGTGGTACCTTCATACATGGTACAAATACGCGTATCCCTTGCTAATTGTTCCATGCCCCACTCCGCAATATAACCATGCCCACCGTAGACTTGCATGCCATGTGACGTAGATTCTAACGCTGTTTCAGTTAAAAATGCTTTAACAATGGGTGTGAGGAGTGACAATTTATTATCTGCTAATTGTTTCGTTTCAGCATCGGTACCATATAATGTTTCATCAACCAATTGCATGCAATAAATAGCAAGTGCGCGATTGCCTTCTGCAAAGGCTTTTTGAGTAAGTAACATACGACGAACATCCGGATGCACTATAATAGGATCAGCTGGCCCTTCGCTGTTTTGTTTACCTGTCAACGCTCGAAATTGTAAACGATCTTTAGCGTACGCTAATGCCCCTTGAAAAGATGCTTCCGACGCAGATAAGCCTTCTAACCCTGTACCAATGCGCGCAATATTCATAAAGGTAAACATGCAATTCAAGCCACGATTTGGCTCGCCAATTAATACACCAGTGGCTTCGTCAAAATTAATAACACAAGTCGCACTGCCTTTAATGCCCATTTTATGCTCAATTGAACCACATTTAACGGTATTTCTTTCACCTTTATTGCCTTGTGCATCAACATGATATTTGGGTACAACAAATAATGAAATACCTCGAGTGCCTTCTGGCGATCCAGGTAAGCGCGCTAAGACAATATGTACAATATTTTCTGACAAATCATGTTCACCCGCAGAAATGAATATTTTGGTTCCGGATAGTTTATAGGTGCCATCATTATTGGGTTCGGCTTTGCACTTGAGCATGCCTAAATCAGAACCACAATGGGGTTCCGTTAAACACATTGTGCCAGTCCAAGTACCCGCGACAAGATTATGTAAAAACATTTCTTTTTGAACATCCGAACCGTGCGCCTTTATGGTATCAATACAGCCTTGTGATAAACCAGGGTACATTGCCCATGAATGGTTAGCACCAGAAAACCATTCAGCCATCGCCGATGCTAATGAATAAGGTAATGCCTGACCACCATATTGTTCTGGGTGCGCCATTGATGGCCAGCCTCCCTCGACATATTTTGCGTAAGCTTCTTTAAAGCCCGTTGGCGTTGTGACTTCTCCGTCATGCCACTGACAACCTTCTTGATCACCAATGGCATTAATAGGCGCAAGCACTTCTTCTGCAAATTTGGCGGCTTCAGCGTAGATTGCATCCACCAAATCAGGCGTTGCATCGGTAAAGCCTAATCGCTGGTAATGCGCTTCGAAATTAAATACTTCATTCATAACAAACAAGGTATCAGTTTTAGGTGCTTTATAATTTTGCATAATGCCGCTCTCTTTATGATTAATATTGATACATCTGCTGAAAACAGGGATGGACATATACTAGGGGAGCGACCAAATTTTGCATACTTTATTGCCGTTATGATTGCCTATTAGTCTAGATAATGAGAAAGCGTAATCAAGGTGTGATGACTAATTTCCCCTTTACAGCACGTTGGTTCAGATTCAGTAATGCTTGCACGGCTTGATCCAAAGGATAAGTTTTATCAACATGAACACTGACATCACCTGACACTAACCAGCCAAATAATTCTTTCATATTTTGCGCAAAAACTTGTGGTTCATGTTGCGTGAAGGATCCCCAGAAAACACCAACAACAGAATACCCTTTCACTAATGCTAAATTAACTTGGAACTGAGGGATCTGGCCGCTAGCGAAGCCGACAACCAGTAAACGTCCGTTCCATGCCATAGCTTTGCTACATTGAGTAAATATATCTCCACCAACACATTCATACACCACATCGACTCCTCGTTTATTGGTGATCGCTTTGGCCGCTGCAGTTAGATCTTCTCGGGTGTAGTTGATTCCAAAGTCAGCACCATGTGCTTTGGCAAATGCAATTTTTTCATCACTCGAACAGGCAGCAATAACAATCGCCCCCATTTTCTTTGCTATTTGCACAGCTGCAATACCGGTACCGCCGGCAGCCCCAGTTATAAGTACCGTTTGCCCTGGCTGTAATTGCGCGCGCTGCTTTAAACCGTGATGTGCTGTTGCATGCGCCGTAATCAAGCCGGCGGCGGAAGTAAAATCGACGGCATCCGGTAACGGCATAACATGTGTCGCTTTACAACAAACATATTGCGCGTAGCCCCCAAGTACACTCAAGCCAACGACACTGCATCCTGCTTGCAAATAAGAGACGTTTTCGCCTACCTGAATGATCGTACCCGCCACTTCATTCCCAGGAATAAACGGATGTGGAGGCTTCATTTGATATAACCCTTGGACTAATAGCCCATCAGGAAAATTAACACCCGCGGCCTCTACTTTGATGAGTACTTCGTCAGATTTAGGTATCGGGATAGGCATCGATTCTATAACTAATTGTTCAATCGGTCCGAATTCATGACAGACAACGGCTTGCATAGCTCCACTCATTTTGATTAGTCCTTAGTAAGGTAAAATTTTGTTATTTTATGAATAAGTCAGTAACGCTTTGTTCGCTTGCAACTCCAAATGACCAATTTGATTAAAACTGGTTTCAAACATATGACTAGGGCTGACTAAATATTGATGGAAACTGGCATTTCTAATTTGTAAATTCATATCCACCAGTTTGTCGACTGATAATCCAAGCACATGCCCTTTAAGCATTGCAATTGCACCACCCGAGGTCGCAACAAGTATATGTTGCGCATTGGGCTGCTGGGTAATAGCATGCTTAACGCCAGCGACGACTCTATGTTGAAATGCTTGCCAAGTTTCTGGCAAATGGAGTAACTGGTTGTTTGACCACGCTAACATGGCTTGTTTGAGTAAACGATAAAAATCCGAGCGAGGCGCATCTTTGCAAGGTAATGTCTCTCCAGAAAAGGCCAAGTAAGCGGCAACCACAGCTTCAAAGTCAAATTCATCAAAATTAGGAATTTGATTAAAGTGTGTTGACACGTCCATGCCATTCAATATTTGTTCCGCCGTCTCATGGTGGCGTATCATATTACCGGTATAAATTGCATCAAATTGATAATCAATTTTTTTAAAATACTCACCTAACAAACGGGTTTGTTTATGACCTAATTCACTGAGCTTATCATAGTTATCGCTACCATATGATGCCTGACCATGTCTGACAAACGTAATTTTTTGCATGCTCACATCCTGTTTTTTGTTGTTATCATTTTGTTAGTGTAAAAAACTTTATCGCAAAATAAGAATTTTGTTCATGAATGATGATTCATCACTCACACGTTTATTGTTTTGTATCAATATGTAAAAGTGACTATTTGAGTATTGTATCTCTTTACTATTAAAATTTGGTTCGTACATGTCTTCCCCAGCTCAGAAAATCATACCATGCCCAACATCACATTCGGCTCCTCCCGCATATGTTGATATTCCATTTTGCTAATCGTTATGTCACTACTGTGGTTGTAATAAACGTATTACCCAAGATAAAAGTAAAGCCGATATCTACCTTGATTATTTAGCTAACGAAATGCGCCAAATAAGCACTGTTTCGCCATCATTAAAAGTCAGCATATTCATTATGGTGGCGGTAGTCCGAGTTTTTGACGCAAGCACAACATCGTCGTTTGTATGCGTTAATTAATGCGAACTTTATGTTATTAGAAGGAGCACAGCAAAGTATAGAGTGCGATCCTCGTAATCTAACTCCCGACTACATCCAACATCTAGCGGATCTGGGTTTTCGTCGATTAAATCTGGGCGTACAAGATGTCAATGCAACAGTACAACAAACCATTAACCGCATTCAATCAACTGAGCATATAGAAGACTGTATTGCTAATGCTTATGCCAGTGGCTTTACTTCTATTAATTTAGATCTAATCGTTGGATTACCTGAACAAACTACGAGTACGATAGAAGAAACATTGTTAGCTATTCAGCGCTTTAATTGTGAGCGTATTTCAGTGTTTAATTATGCCCATTTACCTGCACGATTTCCGTCTCAGCGTAAATTTGAAAAAGCTAATATGCCTACTATTGCCGAAAAAAAAGCACTTGAAGCCGGTACCTTATCTCGTAATTTTCAAGGTTATACCAGTGATAACAATGATCAGATCCTCGGCTTAGGGGGCAGCGCTATTTCTAATATTGGCAATACTCGGTCACAAAATAATATCGACTTAGCGAAATACTATGAACAAGTCACACAATCTCAATTACATCACCGAGGTATGTCACTAAGTCAAGACGACCTGTTTCGCGGCCAAATAATAAGTCAGCTGATGTGTAATTTCAGGGTCGACCTTACGCACATCGCTAAGCCGTTTCACCTAAACATCGATACCTATTTGCACAACGAACTGGCACAATTGCAGGTATTATCCCAGTTAGACGTTTTGACACTTGAGGCTAATAAAGTGTCAGTGAATCAAGATCACCGACCATTCATTTTCCAGCGTCATCTAAAATCCGAATAAATGTATTACGTTGATGGTGTTTTACGATAGCTCGAGTAAGCGCCTCTGTTGTACCCGATACAGCAACATACGAACGTGCTCTTGTAATACCGGTGTAGATTAACTCTTTAGTTATCCCTGCACTTTCATCTGGCGGGAGTATGATGAATACCTTATCAAATTCGCTACCTTGAGTTTTATGGATTGTCATGGCATAAAGTGATTGTACCTCCGGTAATCGATAGGGTGAAATAGCTAGAGGAGGCTGTTTACCACGGTCAATATAAGCCGTTAATACATTTTCGTCATTCAGTAATACTACCCCAGAATCGCCATTAAACACCCCTAATTGCGCGTCATTTTGGGTAATCAAAATTGCCCTACCGTGATACATACCGTTGATGGATATTTTTAATGGATCATTTATTTTCTTTAACAAAGACTGATCAATGAGATTATTGATACCACTCACGCCATACAGCCCTTTTCGCATTGGCGTAAGAATACGAAATTGTTTGAGTAGTTCGATTGCAACAACCGGATCTGAGCACGTCAGTAACGGCTCATAATACGCTGTCGTTAATGCAAGCAAACAGCGTGTAGTCTCAATTTTAAGCTGCTCATGTAGGTTATCGCCTGAGTTTTTGTTGTTGAGTAATAATCCCTGCGATAACGGTGTAATGTCAGGTGCAGCTTGTGACCATAGCGTTTGAACATCCGCTAATTTAGTCATCATAGTGGAAGTATCACTGCTATAAATTGCATTAGCCACCTCATTGACTCTGGCATTAGAACGCATATTTTGCAGTAACGTCGTCGCATAATTGGTATAGGTATCAGGTCTCAACGTTCCGTCTTGAGGGATGGATTTTGATATGTGTTGTGAGAGATTAGGACTAAACGTATCAAGCCAAGTACATATTGAGTCCGAAAAAACATTCACACACTTAGGCATTAAGTCATGTAACACTGCGCCACTTTCAACCGACGGTAATTGTGCAGTGTCACCAATTAAAATAATGCGTGTATCAGGGCGACATGCATTGAGTAAGCGATAAAATAATGCTGTATCAAGCATTGAAGCTTCATCAATGACTAACAAATCATATGGCAGAGGGTGTTGCGAATTATAGCGTGCTTCTCCAGAGCCTTTGCGAATGGCTAATAAACGATGAATCGTCGTCGCTTGTTCGGGTATGTGTTCGAGCAGTTCCAGTGCTACTGACTGCTTTTTCAACGCAGCAACTTCATTAATAATTGATTCAGAAACACGCTGTGCAGCCTTACCTGTAGGAGCACAAAGTCCGATAGATAATGTTCCCTGATGTTGCGCCAAGATCAACAATAGTGTTCTTAACACCGTATAGGTTTTGCCCGTCCCAGGGCCTCCATTAATAATGTAAAACGGTTGAGTTAACGCTGTCAGACTAGCAATGGGTTGCCATGGGTTAGTTTCCGGATTGGGATACAATTGCGTAAATAACTGTAAAGCTTGTGGGGTAATGCAACCAGTCAATGTTTGGATACGCTGTGAAACATGATATGAAATATACTGTTCATATTCGAATATTTTTTGACTGAATAAGCAGTTCTCATGCAGCACGAGTAACGCCCCATGAATCGGGTGTTGCTGCATCAGTTGAATCACTTGATTAATTTGTCCAAGTTCAGGGAAAGTATACCCAACTCGATTGAGTTCCGCTGGCTCAACCTCGTTCATATCAGCAAAATAGCATTGCTTAGCTAAGTCAGTGAGTTTTAGATGACTATGCCCTTGGCATTGCGCCTGTTGTAATGCTAATAACAAAGCACATGCTGTTTGAATTTCCGAAGCTAACATCTCTGCCGCTAACGCACTATTTTCAAAATAGGCCGTAAGTTGCGTTTTAACCAACGCAATATCTAAACTATTCGCATTCAATGTTTGTGTAAATTGCTGAATACTCATGATTGTTTACCTTCTGTATTCTTGCTACTGGCAAACGTGTTATGTAACGCTGATATATCTTGTTGGGTAATTTCTCGGTAATACACACCACTGTGCGTTGGTGCTTGAGGCGACATGCCACGTAAATATAAATAATACACTCCACCAAGGTGTATTTGCGGATCGTAATCTGCAATTCGTTGTGATAACAAATTATGTAATACCCATATGTAGATTAAATACTGTAAATCATAATGATGTGACTGAATATCATGTAACAGTGCATCGTGAGAATAACTTGCAAATGAATTGCCTAGATGCGTAGATTTATAGTCGGAAACATAATACTTACCATCAACCTCAAAAATTAAATCAATAAAACCCTGCATCATCCCTTGTAACTTTCGCTGAAGTGAAGCTATCGATACATGCATCCCGCGATGAAATTTGAGCAATTGGGTCAAAGATTCAATTGAAGTATCCGTTAAAGGAAAATAAAACTGTGGCTCTCGCAATGTTTGGCGCATAGTTATTTGTTGTAACGTAAAGGTCGAACCAGAAAATGGATTAATTAATGGTGTACGAACAACCTCATTTAACCAGTCAATAACCGCGGGTGCGTGCTCTATATCAGCGGCTAAATACTCCTTGAACTCTTGATTAACGAGTTCATTTTCAAATGGCTGGGTAAAATCACTTTTTTCTAATACATTATGTAATAAGTTCCCTGCCCCCGCCCCTTTCGTCAACGTAAAGCGAATTGAAGCACTCTCATTATCCGTAACCTGAGCATTGGGTGAAAAAATTGCAGTATCATCCGCATGTGATTTTTCATTTAAATCAATTTGAACATTATGTTTTAATAATTTCGAATATGAAAAAACTTGCCATTGCGATTGCGTTTTCCCTGCATATTCCAATGCCGCTAATACAGGCTTGGTGCTAGTCGATTTCATTTTCTCTAGACTGATACTGTCAGGTACAGCATGATAAGCAAATACATCAGGCTCGTGCTTAGCGAGAGTATCCATGTATGCATGAGCGGATAATTGCTGCTCAGATCCCACTTCCGAAAGAATGTAATGAATGGCGGAGTTGCGATAATGATGGATATCTTGATAGCCTAAATAACACCGATGAGCAGCACGAGTAATTGCAACATATAGTAGCCTGATGGCTTCTCGGCTGAGTTGTTCTGTTTGTTGGGCTTCAATATGGGGAACTCGTCCTAGGAAATGTCGTTTCTCTTGCACTTCAATATCATAATAAGTACAAAATTTATTACTATCTGAGATGATTTTTTCTTTACCAAAACTATCAAATGGCACAAATACAATAGGGTATTCGAGACCTTTAGACCCGTGAATCGTAACAATTTTGATTAATGCATCATCCGATTCAAGTCGCTGACAATAACTATCTGCTTCATTTTTTTGTGCTAATTTTTCGTATAAAAATGTCACCGTCATTGTCACTAATGACTGAGTGCGTTCTACTTCATTCAGTATCTCAGCCAATTGCATATAATTGGAAATAACACGTTCAACTTCATCACTTTGACCGTATATCGTGAAATTATTTTTTAATACAAAAGTCAGCATTGCCATCACACCATCACGCTGCCAACGTTGAAGTAAATCATGTGCTATCAATTTATATTGATCAATTGTATTCAGATCACTTTCAATCTCATATAACGTTTTACGCTCCAGCCCCATTAAATCAGTACCGAGCATCGCTTTAAATGCTCGGTCTTGATTAAAGTTTACGATCCCATTAAGGAACCGGTATAAATTAGTTGCTTGGTCTGAGGCAAAAATGGACGTGCGATCACTTAAAATAACGCTGTTCAAGCCACAATTAGCAAATATTTTTTTGATGATTTGCCCTTGTGAGCGATTATTTACCAAAATGGCAATATCAGCAGGAGCGACTAACTTATCCCCTAGAGATGCACTCGTTAAAAGCCGTTGCACTTCTTGTGCGACCCATTGAGACATTAATTTGATTGCTGTAAATTTATCTTGTGTTACAGGATGCTGTATATCGATGTTGTCTGCACTTAGAGCAAAAAAATGCGTACCCGATTGGGATAATGGATCATGTAAAGGGGTATTATTTGCTTTCGCCTTAGTTGTAGCCAGAATCCAATTATATTGGATCCCGTAATCAAACAAACCCTGCTCAGGTGTGGGTAAAATGCCAATGGCATCATCATGACTGATTGTCGTTTGCTGCTGTGCCCATAATTGCAGATCTTGGATCCGATACTGTGGCACAGATAAACCATAGAACAAGGTATTATAACCATTAACTACCGACTCAGTAGAACGATAGTTCGTGTCCATACTCCAATGATAATTAGCATCATTCACAGCCTTTAGGTAAGTGAATACATCCCCGCCGCGAAACCCATAAATTGCTTGTTTCGGATCGCCAATCATTAATAGCATTAAGCTTGGATCATCATTCGGATAAACATGTTGGAAAATAGCATATTGATCCGCATCGGTATCTTGAAATTCATCAATTAATGCAATCGGAAATTGAGCTTGAATTGAACTAATCAGTTGTGCATTCCCATCTACTATTTGTTGAGAAAACAAAGACACCGTATCAGAATGATCAAGCACACCGCAGCGTCTTTTTTCGGTACTAGCCAATGCCTTAATCGTCACTAGAGAATCAGCGATGAGTTCGATAGCAGCTATATTTTCAGACAGCTCAGTAAAGCGTTTGTTATACGTATAAAAACTCTTTTTCACTACATTATGAAACTCTTTGAAAATATCAATGAGAGCATCAGGATCATTAACGCCCAAGGTCTTGATATAACCTTTTATCGCGGTACCATGGAGCATCACACCTAATAGAGCAGTAATATCACTAAACTCAATGCCATTGCACCAGTCAAGTACCTGATGCACTATAATGTCTTTCTTTTTTGCGTCGAAATAAGCTTGAATAAGCGCAACATGAGGCTTAAGCTCCTCGGCAAACGCAGCTCTTTGAGGCGCTAAAGCATCAAAAATCAATTGCCCAGAGCGTTGTGACAACGCGGCTATTGAAGACTCAGTCGGATATTCGACTGGTAACGTACTCAGTAAAATCGTCTTGTAGGTTTCAAAGTATTTAGTTGGGGTTTCTACTCCCATATCTCTCAGAGCACTGCGCATTGGTGGATGTGACTGTTGCTGTAAAAACCAATCTTGAATCACCTCAATATAAATGGATTCACTATCATCAATAATCGCCTGATCGAATGGATGATGGGTTAAAAAAGAGGATTTGGTCAACATGCGCCCGCAAAAACTATTAATCGTAAAAATAGCCGCCTCGTCCATTTCAAACACGGCTACCTTCAACATTTTCAGCGCATTCTCAACCGAAATAGTGATGTCAGTACTAATAATATGCGTTAACAACGGGTCCCAGTCACTAGGTTCTCCCTCTAACATCCCAATAAACTCTTGCAGTGTCTGGGCGATACGCGCACGCAATTCTTGTGTCGCGGCTTTGGTAAAGGTCACTATCAATAGCTGAGTAATTGATATTTTTTTAACTAATAAAACCTTAATTGCGATTCGAGTGATATTAAAAGTTTTCCCTGTGCCGGCACTCGCTTCAATTAAATGTCGATGTGCTAATGGCAATGCTTGAACATCTAAAGGTAAAAAAACAGGAGCAGTTGCATGGGTTACTGAACTTAATGCCGTATGATTCATTTGCTCGCTCCTTTTTTAGGTTTTTTATCTGGTACAACAAATGCGCCGGACACCGCTTGTTGAATAAGGGGATGTAAATACAGACGCGATAACAACATTAAATCAATATCTTGATGCTTGAAACCATGGGGAAATAACCATGTACAATAGGTATTTAAAAACCATTTCATCCCGCTGAATTTATCTTGTCGTTGCTCCCCAAAATTATCTAATAAATACGCCACATTGGGGATTTCACTATAGCAGGTTGCCTCATCCGGTAGTTTTGCTTGTAAGTCATTGTGCAACGCCAAATGTACAAATGTCGGTGTTTGTAATGCATGATAATAGACGCTGAGTAACAGCTCTATCAGCTCTTCGGCATCAGCTAAGCTGATATGCTCAGAGGGAATAGTCACTGACTCGATACCAAAAGTGGCTTGTTTTGCTACGGTTTTGGCTTTTAAATAGCGTAATGTCGTGTCTCCAGTCTGCTTAAAATAACATAATTTAAGACAGTGTCTAAACAACACAGCTAAACTGAACTCAGGTCTTTTCGCCGTCGGCCCTTCTTTGTGGATCAGTGTATCCGTTCGATACTCAGGATCCATCGCAACACTAGCTTGAATATAAAATGGCACATTTTGTACTGTTTTGTGTAAATGTATATGCCGAATTTCAGTCGTTAAATTTACTCCACTGAGTGCTTGCGCTATATTCTCTGCTGCCTGTTCATAAGGCTTCATATCTGTATTCTCAAGCATCCAACTTGAGATATCCCCGCGATTAATTAAAGGCTGTCGATAATCATCAAGGGCATCAAGGGCATCAACAACCGCTCCTGCTGCGATTAACTGTCCTTGTGATACAGCAACACTTAACAGCTTATCTTTGGTAAGCGCATCCAAATTAAATGGTTCAATATCCGTATTGAGATTAATAAACTCATCTAAAAATATTTGATATTGCTGATTAACTAATAACTTGAACGGATTTTTTAACAGATTGATCAAATCAGGTTCATCAATATAAATATTTTTGTGTACATCTAAATGAGAGACTGCCTGCCGATGCGATTGATGCAGAGCTAAGGATAACCAGCCTTGATCATATGAGCCTTTTGCATGGTAGAGTTCAGATGAAGTATCAAATAATGAAGTGCTAAATGGCTGGAGAGGCTGAACCTGAATCACGGTTTCAGCAAAACGCTCTGGCGTAGTGAATTTTCGGTTAAGATAATCAATAAATTCTTGCAGGACTAAGCTCGGCTCTAGAGTTTGGTTATCTTTGACACTCTGTCCTTGATAACTGAGATATAAATATTCCCTGGCTGATAAAATAGCTTCTAAAAATAAGTACCGATCTTCATTCCTACGTGAGCGGTCTCCTGGTTGGGGCGGACTAAAAGCCATCAAGTCAATGCTATTAGGTGCTGATACACGCGGAAATACACCGTCATTCAACCCCAAAATACAAATCATTTTAAACGGAACACTTCGCATTGGCACCATGGAGCTAAACGTAACTTGACCGGTTAAAAATTGGTTAAGTGCATCAGGAATAGAAAATCTATCGGTCAAACTTTCTCGAATAATCGCCAGCTCTAGCATCCCCTCATAGCCAGCAAATTCGACTTGCTTGCCTAAATCCACAACCGCCTGGTGAATGGTCTTGAGTACTTCTTCTTCTTGATTAGGGCTAGCAAACAAGTCAGCTAACATTTCTTGTAACAACACTACCCATTGAGCAATGCTTTTTGCCCCCGTCAACGCATTTCGAAAGTGTTTGAGCTGTTCAATTAACACTAATAATTTTGCCAACACTCGCGTGTTTAATCCCTCAATTGCAATGACATAATCATAATTAGCAGGCTGCCCTGCAGCACCACTGTGCAAACAACCTAATGCTAAACGTTGTAAACCCCATTCCCAAGAATAGATTTCATCACTGTCTTGACTGTGCAATATGCCATTTTTATGTGCAGCATTGACTCCCCATTTAATGTTTGCTTGTTCTAACCACAGTTGACACATTGACAGCTCATCAGGTGTCAATGTCAGCTTTGTTTGGACCATTGGGATATGCAGATAATCTATAATTTTTAATACTGAAAAACGGCTGTCTGGTAATTCCAGCATATCCAAAAACATCATGACCGCAGATTCACAGTCTAAAGGTGCACGATCAGCAATCGAACACACTAATTGTGGCGAGCCTGGTGCTTGAGGTTTATGTACTGGTCGAAATACACTATTCACAAATGGTGCGTATTCTTCAACTGACGGACACATGACTAATATTTCGTGGGGTTGAATACTCGGATCATGTTGTAAAATTCGTAATAACTCATCATGTAATACTTGAACTTCACGCACGGGGCTGTAACAGCTATGAATTTGTAATGAGCGGTCCGGTTCTGCTGAATTGATTGCCGTTGGGTTGAGCATACCCGATGCGATATCAGCTTGGATCGTATGTAAGATAGACGTCGTTTTGTAGTCATCGAGCTCAGGGGCAATGAATAATTGGTTGTCCGTAATATCCGGATAATGTATGTCTTGTAATTGATTAAACAGTGCCCGCCCCTGGCTACCAAGGTTTGCAAGTAACGGATGGCGCTGCTCTTCAGCTTGTAATATCTCAATACTACTGGCTAATTGTCGTTTTAATGCGGCCTTATCACTCACCAAATCCCCCCAGTATTCACTACAGGGATTAAGGAAAAATAAATACACATCAGTGTGTTTGGCAAGTTCAGAAAAAAATGTAATTTGTGTTGGTGACAAAGTATTCACAGCAAAAATATACAATGGATTAGGCAGTGAACCCGTTGCATTCGCTAAACCTGCAATGGCAGCTGTTCTTAATTGCGCCGGATGTTGTGCGTTGTGCTCGGTCAACATTTGCCAAATGAGTTGCTGCCAAGGCTCTAAAGCATCAGACAAGCCTAATGTATTACCTTGCTCCCACTGCGCTAACCAATCACTTCGATAAATTGAGTATTGCTCAAAGATATCAGCAACTTGTTTTGCTAAACGAAAACATTGTAAATTAGGGTCATTTTGCGATTGCCAGTAAGCATTAGCGAGTGTTGCCTGAGGCTGTTCTAAAAATGCATCAGATTGCAAAATACCGTAAATATTCCACACTAAATACTCGCGTTTATAAGGAGAATCATGAGGTACATCATCGCCTAACACCAACCTACAAATACGATATATTTCACGCGATACTAACGGATAATCAATATTCATTGCTAAACCCGTCTGTTTAGCAATTTCCATATTAAGGTAATGCTTCATCCCTTGACTCTCAACAACAATAGACGACGCATCAAACACGTGCCGTTTATTTGCAGCGTAGTCATCTTGAATAAAAGCGATTAACACTTGGGTCAATAACTCTTGTTTATTCGAGGGTACAACATGAAACATAGGCAAAATTTCCTGTTTAATCTAAGTAAAAGCAAAGAATTCGCTGTGCATAATTTAACCAAATCGCACAAATGCTATACATGTATATTTATACAGTTAACATCTTAAGTAAACATGATCCTCGGCGCTTATGCAAGATCAGTTTTAGCAAAATAATTTATTTGCCATTTGTGTCTTAACCGAATACCCGAAAAGGTTTACACTAAGTCTAATTTATCACTGACTGAGAATAATATGCTCAACGCTCAACAACTTGCGACTATGCTTGAACTGCAACACAAAATGAACACCAAAGTAAACCCACAATGGATTGATGCCGGATATGGCTTTATGCGCGCAGCCATGGTCGAGTCCGTTGAAGCAATTGAGCATCATGGTTGGAAATGGTGGAAAGCACAAGACAAAGACTTGCCACAATTACAAATGGAATGCGTCGACATTTGGCATTTTGCACTATCCCATATCATTATCAAGTTCAATGGTGATATTTCAGCAAGCGCAACTGCAATCGCTCAAGAATTAGCAAGTCCAAACGAGACAGTCACGTTTGATGGCTACAACTATGCATTTGGTGCACAATCGTTACTCGATAATCTAGAGCTAATGACCGGTTTAGCAGCCGCTAAGCGTTTTGATGTGGGTTTATTTACGGTGATTATTGAACAGTGTGAGATGACAAGCGATACGTTATTCGAACAATATGTCGGTAAAAACATCTTGAATTTTTTCCGTCAAGATCATGGCTATAAAGAAGGGACGTATCATAAAGAGTGGCACGGTCGCGAAGACAATGAACATTTATTCGATGTGCTCGCAGCGCTTGATGCTAACATAGCTAATTATGCCGATGCCGTATATGCGGAATTGAAACAGCGCTATCCGCAATAATAGGAGTAAAACCAGCCCCTCCTCATACCAACATAAATAAAGCCCTTGTGAATGTGTGTCAGCACAACCAGCAAGGGCTTTTTGTTATTTATTGCAACAACGAATCAAATATCGCCTAATCAATAAAGGTAATTTTGCTAGAATGCTCAGCTAAAATAACACTCTGAAAACGTTCTTCCAATACATGTCGTTTTACTTTTAAAGTTGGTGTTAGCAGTTCATTATCAATCGTCCACTCTTCTGACATCACAATAAAATGATCCAGTTTCATATGACTTTCCACTTGCTTATTCACCTGTTCCATCGTGTGCAACAATGATGCTTTAAGTTCATGTTTGGATAAATGCTGCGCATCTTGAGACAAGACCATCAACGCCAACGGCTGAGGAAGATCGCCTCCTGTCACACACACCTGCTCAATATTTGTATTTTCAACGATGATAGATTCAATAGGTGCAGGGACAACGTATTTACCTTTAGAAGTTTTGAATATTTCTTTTAGCCTGCCTGTGATTTTTACAAAGCCTTCAGTATCCATTTCGCCTTTATCACCGGTGCGCAAATAACCATCATCAGTCATGGTTTCAGCTGTTTGCTCAGGATCCAAATAATATCCTAGCATCACACAAGGTGCTTTGACTTGAATTTCACCTTCATCGGAAATCCGAATATCCACGCCATCATAAGCCTGTCCAATCGTACCAACTTTGTCTGAACGAAATGGTACCGCGGAAGTCCCAAACGCAGCATTTTCGGTCATCCCCCAGCCTTCACAAATATTGACACCTAATTTTTCAAACCATCTAATCACCGATGGCGCTAACGGCGCAGAACCTGAAGCACACAAGCGCGCTTGATTAATGCCCATTTTATTACGGATTTTTTTAGCGATAATGCCTTTAACAATAGGAATGCTAAGTAAAATATTTAACTTATTTTGATGCATTTTAGACAATACACCCATTTGAAACTTCGTCCACAAACGTGGCACTGAGACAAATAACGTGGGTTGTGCGCCGCAGACATCATGATTGAACGTATCGAGTGATTCGACGAACGTGACTTGCATGCCTGAATACAAACTCGCTAATTCAATAATGACTCGTTCAGTAATGTGTGCGAGAGGCAAATAACTCATGACTCTGTCCGATTGGTTGCTATCAAGCTGAGTAAGACATGAACTCGCAGCCCAATTAATAGTACCAAAACTGTGCATCACGCCCTTCGGTTGCCCTGTTGACCCTGATGTATAAATAATCGTCATCAAGTCATCTTGCTGAATATCCGGAGTCCCAACAATCGGCTCAACATTAGTAAAATCAGCCCATGAAGTCTTGGCTGGGATCCCTTCATATGGAAAACTCACCGTTGCCATGCTATCAGGAATGGGCGCAACCGCCTTTTCCATTTTATCTAATTTACCGACGAACATTAACTGCACATCAGCATGTTCTAATACATAATTAACGGTTTCACCACCAGCAGTAGCAAAAATAGGCACCGATATGTGCCCTGCCATCATGATCCCTAAATCGGTAATAAACCACTCAGCGCAGTTTTTAGAAAAGATACAAATCCGACTACCTTTAGGTAAGTTTAATGCCTGCAAGCCTGCTGCAACTTTACGCACTTCTTGGCCAAATTCAGCCCAGGGAAAATTTTTAATCACCCCATTAATTGGTTGACGTAAATACACGTCATTGGCGTGCTGACTTTCCCAGTAATATAACATTGCTAGCGGGGATTTAAATTCTGTCATCGTGGTTTCACTTTTATTATTATTAATTGGCATACTCTCTCAATGATTAACATTGCATTAACAATGATAATACATAGGATCTGTCAAATTGCCACGATATTGTAACCATTTTTTTAGTAAATTACTGTTCAATTGTTGAGTTTTGTTTACTATTTTGCAGATTTTCACGTAAAAAGTCGAAAGTTTCTAAACTCGGTGAAGGTTTAGAAAAATAGTACCCTTGCAAAAATCGGCAGTCATGCTTCTTGAAAAAGTCAACTTGCTCTGCTGTTTCAATTCCTTCGGCAATGCAATTCATATTCAGACTTTTGGCCATCGCGATGGTCGTCAACACGATCACTTCGTCGTTTTTATCCTTACCTATTCCATCAACAAATGATTTATCAATTTTAATTACATCAAATGGGAAGTCTTTGAGATAGCGTAAAGAAGAAAACCCTGTACCAAAATCATCCAATGCAATAATAAATCCAGCATCAGAGATAGCTTGCATATAACTTAACACTTTTTGATTATCTCTAACTAACACGTTCTCAGTGATCTCAAAGCGAATCGCCGAGTTGGGTAAGTGATAATATTGCAGCCAAGCTAGGATTTCACTGACATCAAAATACGTATCAAAATGACGCGCCGATAGATTTACTGATAGATAACCATCAAATCCAGATGCATGCCATTGCACCGTATCTTTAATCCCGCGTATTATCGCATCGCAAGTCATATCCATGATCATGCCTATTTCTTCAGCAATTGGAATAAATTGCTCTGGAGAGATATATTGGGAACCACTTTTCCAGCGCATTAATAACTCAAAGCCAACGATTTCATCTAGGTCGATATCAAAAATTGCTTGATAATGATTCAAGAATTCTTTTCGTTCATGCCCTACTTTGATTTTATTTTGCATAATCAAATGTTCACGCGCAGTCTCATTCATTTCTTCGGTATAAAATTGATACCCCGAATGCGCCTGACCTTTTGCATAGTACATCGCAATATCAGCATTGCGGATTAACTCTTGTGCCGTTTCGCCATCTTGTGGATAGACGCTGATACCCAAACTACAAGAAACACTCACCGTTTGTTTTTCCACTTCCACTGGCATTTCAATCAACTTGATCAAATTATCTAAAATCGGATATAAGTGTTCGAAATGTTCCATTGCGTCCACGAGTACCACAAATTCATCACCACCCAAACGTGCCACTGAATCATTCGCTCTAAAATTATCTTTTAAGCGCTGTCCGATAGCCCGTAACACAGTATCGCCAGCTTCATGTCCAAGTGAATCATTGATCGGTTTAAACCGATCCAAATCAATAAAAATAACGCCTAGTTGTCGGTTATGACGGTAACATTGTTCAATACCGTGAAGTAACCGATCCATCAATAGATTTCGGTTAATTAACCCAGTCAAATCATCATAATTTGCAATTCGTATTAATTCACGTTCAGCATTTTTTTGTTCAGTGATATCCGTCATGATAATCATATAATTATCAATTAAATGTGTTTCATACGTGTTTTCTATTGCTTTGACCGTCAACATAATATCAACCACCGGCCCATTAGGAATAGTGAGTTGCATGAACTCTTTATGAAATCCACCTGGTTTTAATTGCTCTATCAAGCTAAACATTTTTACCTGCAGTTCCTGCTCACTGTGAAATTTTTGCACCAACTGAACCGTTAAATCATCCTCCTCTGAGAGCTCAAAACGCTGATATAATGCAGGATTAGCACCGACAAACTTGCCATTGCGAGCCAAAATCAACACCCAATCGTGGGTATTTTTAAACGCATCACTGAACATTCTAATTTGTTCTTGCACTCGCATCGAATCAGTAATGTTGTTGTAAGTGCCCGTTACGACAAACAAGTTATCATTATCATCTTTAATCAAATTACCTAAATCTCGATACCAATAGCTCTGACCCTCAACACTCACCAGACGATACGCCACATCAAGTTTAGTCGACTCAATATTCAAAAAGGCGTTCCAAGCATGTAGAAACTTTTCTTTATCACGGCGATGAATGATGCCTAAAAACCTATCAAAGGAAATGGTTTTCCCTCGGGTATAGCCCAAATCATCGGTAAAGCGATCAGCCGTAATCGTTTTGTCATCACGATGATACTCCCAGACATGCGAATTACTCCCTGCCATTGCGTTACTCAAACGATCTTTAATTTTTTGTAGTTTTTTGTACGCCAACATTAATTGCTGGGCGTGTTTATGTCGATATGCAGCCCAAATGACTAACGCCCCGAATACAATCAAGACATATATCGCATAGGCTAACGGCGATGCCCAGATAGGATAATGGGTATTTAATGGCATCGTTACTACTGCTATAGGAGATGAATCTGCGGCCAATGCAGGTATGCTAAACATACACGCACAACAAATAGCCACTAAAAAGGCTATGTTTCGGTACCAATCGACAAAACGTCCTTGCTTCACATCAAACCTACTTTTATCCAATCCATGGATACTGATTATTACTTAACAATATATAAAAAAGGTTATCGACCGATATATAAAAGTATTAAATACGATTAATGGCGGACTATCCTCGATACCATTATCGCGCAAGAATCAATTGAGTTTGTCTCGCAAACCATACACCAAGATAAGCATGTCATGTATCAAGAGTGGTTTACTCGTTTTAATGAAAACAGTGCGCATAGCACTTCAGATATCTTTGCGAATGCACATAAGCATGGATACATGCTCGAATTTGATAATATACGTTCGCGATCCACTTAGAAGATGAACAACAACGATTAGTCAAAACTCTGGTGGACGTTGCCCATGGTTTAGGCATTAAAGTCATTGCGGAGCAAGTTGAATCAGAAGCGCAAGCATTATGCTTAGAATCATTAAACGTCGATTGCTTACAAGGGTTTGAAATCAGTAAGTTAGAGCAAGTTTTTTAATTGATTTTTTGCTTTTTTAAGATCCAAGGTCTAGTTTTGAGACAAGGAATAATCATAAGTTTAAGGATAAAATGTGAAAGTAATATTAGGCGTGGTATTGGTGTGCGCGCTCGGTGCTATTGCGGTATCACTATTTATTAATTCTGAACGACAATTACAAATGTTACCGGAACCCGTGCCCTCCTCGGCTGCCACCGAACTGAATAATGATAATCCTACACAGGACTCGGACTCTGCACTAGGATTGACGGAAAATCAGGTGCCCGAAGTAGATAACGCTCAGCGTACTGTGATCCCCAAAATGACAGAGGCAGAATTAAGTCGTATCAATGGCGCTAAATCACAACACGTTGACACCACCAAGCCTTTACCTGTGTTTGGCGCAAAGGCAACACCGAAAGCGCCTGAAATAATTGACGATGTAGGCTTAACCTACAAACGTAATACTGTGATCGTCTCCGAATACCCCGATGTACAGATGGATGCCACTGCAGCTGGCGCACCTGCAAGAATCAAAACCTCAGAGTTATTAGATGCATTGGCAAAATCAGGGATCCTGATTGATGGTTCGAATGCCGCTGATCTTGGATCGGATCAATTACGTGAAAATATTATATTTGGCGATCCAGCCCAACCTGGATTTCAGTTACAACAACAAATCATTGAACAGATGGACCAAGGATCTAATTTTGTTGAAGCCCTCAGCCAAGTCATGAATGATGCCATCAACCCAACTAAAACAATTTTAAATGATACCGCATTTACAGCGGTCGATAATGATTTTGATTTGGCCGTTGATTTTATGCAGTTAATGGCGCTGACCAATGAGCTTACACTGGTTGTTATTGAATTAATGACGTTATTTCCTGAGTTTGCCGAACAAAACATCGGACTAGGTGTGTCACTCTACCCTGATTATGCTCAAGATGTCCTCAATGCAGCAGCACAAACCGCGACCATCGATCCTGATTCAGCATTACTTGCAGTATTAGCTGCTGGCGCTGATCCTACTGCGGTTTCAAGTGCCGCAGCTGCGGGCTTTGCCCAAGCGGCGAATGTCGGCATTATCCCACCTACTGCAGCCCCCTTAGGAGCGGGTATTGGCGCAGGAGGAACTGGCGGCGGTGATACAACAACATCGGCTAATTAAATTTATTATAGCGTCGATAACGTTAGTAACACGTTAATAATTAAGGGATGACATTGCCAATTTCCTCTAAAACTTTTTTTCTGAGCCGATGCAAAAATTAAGCAAAACATGGGTGATGTATTTGTTTTGTGGGATTATTGCATGGTCAGCGTTGCCATTAGGCTCTAATCGTCCTTGGGCTGTGAATATATTGCAGATATTTATTGGTCTGACATTCTTGCTTACTTTATTTGCTTACTATCAACAACACACAGCACGTTTGTTACAGTTTAAAGCCCCAATCCTACTCTTTGCAGTATTTATCAGCGTCGCCCTAATACAATTAATCCCTATGCCTATTGGGCTGGTGAGTCAATTATCTCCAAATAGTGCTGCCCCCTATCTATTACAACAAGAACATTGGATCACACTCAGTACCGAAAGTAGTATGTCACGCTCCGCATTCAATAAAACCTGGATGTTTTTTTGTGTATTTGTGATTGCGTTACATGTGTTTACACGCGCCAAAAATATCGAATTAATGTTATGGGTAATAGTCGGCATAGGCGCATTTCAAGGCTTGTATGGTGCTTACGAGGTATTACTCCAATATGATGCCAGCTTGATGTTTAATATACCGTATAAAGACCGTGCCAGTGGTACCTTTGTCTATCATAATCATTTCGCCAATTATTTGGTGTTGTGCTTATCTGCAGGTATGGGATTGATTGTTATGCGCACGCAAAACAATAGGTTAACGTCTTTACGATCCTTTTTATTACACGCATTTGCAGGACTCGTTTCCAAAAAAATATTAATCCGATTGGCGTTGGTGATCATGGTGATTGCATTGGTGATGTCACGTTCACGTATGGGGAATATCAGTTTTTTCTTATCCATGACTTTGATGGGTGCGTTAGCGTTTATCACTATGCGTAATCGCAGTGTGGGTTTGAGTATCTTATTACTCAGTATTTTCTTTATTGATTTATTTTTGCTTAGCGCATGGTTTGGACTTGATAAAATCAAAGCTCGTTTAGAAAATACTTCACTGCTCAATGAAACTCGGGATGAAGTGCTCAAAGATGCCCTACCTATTGTCTATGACTTTCCGCTATTTGGCAGCGGGGGGAATACGTTTTATAGTATTTTCCCGCAATATTAAGCAACCAAAGTGCATGGTTTTTATGACCATTTACATAACGATTTTGTGCAGTTCACGATTGAATATGGATTTCTCGGGGTAATGTGTTTAGGGTTGCTCGTAATACTGGCAATCATTAATGCATTCAAGGTCATGCGCGAACGCCACAATGCATTGTGTAAGGGGGCAAGTTTCGCTTGCCTACTCGCAATTGGCGCAACACTGATGCATATGACAGTTGATTTTCCATTACAATCTCCAGCGAATGCGATGCTGTTTGTTATGTATTTAGCGATGGCATTTAGCTTAGCCGCATTACCGCGCAACAGAGCAAAAAAGCGTCTACATTTAGAGCCAGAAGCGCAGACGATTAGTGAAATAATTACCGAATAAGATTATCCGTTTTTCAGGCATTTTAGCAGTTTTTGAGAATGTTCATCTTGTTTAATCCAACCACACACATCACTTTTTATATTCATTGCCGCAATATAGCCAAGGACCACCTTACGTGATTGCTGATTGCGGATCCCATTACTAAAATGATGCGCAAACATTGCTTGTTGTTCCATAAAATAAGGATGTTGGGATAAATATAGCGCCCCTCCAATTTGCACAATAAACTCATGCACTTCCGCTTTCATTCGCCCTAAACGATGCGCATTGGTAATGTGAGTAAATAATTGCTCATCGATGGTATTTTGTCGCCATCTGATCATCCCTAAATTAGCGTGCGTGACCGGCCAATAAGGGCGCAAATCCACGGCGCTTAGATAATGACTATACGCTAAATCGAGCCATTGCCGCTGAACCATGATGGTATCTTTGTCTTTGTGTTTTTCGGCGATAACATTTAACGCTAAATACTCATACAAACTGCCCAATGTTTCGTGATAGTTGGCGCGAGCAGGGTCGATCTCAATCGCCGCTTTTGCCGCTGTAATAATCGCCTGTTGTTGCAAAAAATCACCAGCAGAAAAAGCCGCCAAGCCATTTTTAGCTTTTTGAAAATAATAATGTGCTCGACTGGATTGCACACTGCCAAACAAGGTCCACAAAGTCAATATAAGGGCTAATCCCCATACTCCATGTTTGACATATTGCGTTTCAAATATACTTTTGCTGACCGTTTTAGTGACGGGTGCAGCTCGGTGTTTTCGGCGTCGCTTACGCTCGTGGCTTACTTGCATCTTGACGGCTCCTGCATAGTTAAAAGACCAATTACAGCCAGTTGACAGACTGAGTAATGGATTGCGGCACGGTGAGTGTTAACGCTTGTGCTTGCTCGTCGCCAACGTGTTGTGCGATCAGGTCGCGACATTCCGCCATTTGATTATAGCGACGGGTTAAATCATGCATATCAGAGGCGACATAAGCAAAATACCCCTCTTCCAATAATTGCCATGTCACTTTTTGTACATCCGATTTAAAGGTGTCAGTAAATGAACCGGCTGTGCCTTGAAAAATAGCCCCGGCATCGTGCAAGCGTTTTATCTTTTCAGGATATTTAAGAATATCTCGATTACGTTCAGGGTGGACGATAATGGCTTGGATGCGATGCTGTTTGAGCCCATTGCACTATTTCTGTACACATCCTAATTTCAGTCTGCTCCACTAAAATCAGGACGCAATGACGAATCAAAGTTCTTTTGTTGCATTCCTATTTTGGCAAAACCCGTCGTGTTTCGAGTCGAGTTCCAGCGCACGCCGATTAAGGCGCTATTAGCTCTGCTATCCAGAGGATTCGTGATATCTTGAGTAAAATCATCGGGCGTAGCAAGTTGATTACCCGAACCAATCGAAAATACCGTACCACGTGCAACATGCCCAAGCTCATAGGCAGAGGATATCTCAAAACGATGACGTTCATTGGCGTATAAGTCAAATCCGCCTAGTTCGAGCGCGCCGCCTTTAATCGGTTCGTATTCACGAGCATGAACATGGGTACCTATAATTAACGTACAACAAAACCATATTATAGGGGCTAACTTGGCCCAATGCCTCATTGACATCTATCATCCTTCCTTGGAAATACAAATTTACTAATTTATTATAGACCATACGTTTTAAAACGCATTGATATACCTGATTACATATTATGTTTTAGCATCACGCTGGATCGCAATGCGTTTTGCATTGACCGCTCCGCGCTTTATCATTACCGGCATCGATAATTGAAATAAATCGCCATTGGCACCGACTAATGTTGATTTAACGCCACAGTCTTTTGCAATGTCACTATGGCGTTGCAAGTGCGCAGCCTCGCCATGGACGGGCACACTAATCTTAGGCTGCACCCAACGATACATACTTCTAAGCTCTTGTTCGTTAGGATGCCCAGATGCATGGATCGGCAACACACTATCGTGTGCTTGTACTACTTGTATCTGACGCTGAGTAAATAACTTTACTAATTGCTCTATCGGCTGTTCATTTCCGGGAATAACTATCGTGCTAAAAATGATCGTATCTTGGGAAGTAAGAGAAATATCACGGTGAGTATCTTTAGCGAGCTGATTCAATGCTGCTTTAGGCTCTCCTTGTGAGCCCGTTGCGACAATTAATACCTCTTCCTCGGGTAAATACCCGACATGACGACGATCAATTAATTGACAGTCCTCTGGCCAATATCCGGTGCGACGAGCGATCCCGATCATATTAACCAGAGAACGCCCAAACACAGCCATCCTTCGTTGAGTCTGTTGCGCCACGCGAGCAATCGTAATTAACCGAGCTATATTTGAAGCAAAACATGCGACTACAACGCGTTTAGGTGCACTATTGATATAATGATAGAGTCCAGCTTCACAAGCGCTCTCTGATACCGAGTTACCATGCTTTAACGCATTGGTTGAATCGCACACCATCGCATCAATATCTTGCGTCGCGAGATGTTTAAAATAATCATAATTCACTCCCTCTCCTACAACAGGATTTGAATCGAGCTTCCAATCTCCCGTATGAAATACCTTGCCGACAGGTGTCGTGATGACAAGTCCACAAGGTTCAGGTAAAGAGTGAGTAATCGGAAGCCATTTGACACTAAAAGGACCGATAATACATTCATCTAGGGGCGTCATTTCGATGATTTCAACCAAATGGCCAAAATCAAATTCGCTGAGTTTGCGCCGCAGCACTTCGGCAGTAAATTTAGTGGTATAGATAGGTTGGCGAAAGCGCTGCCACAAGAAAGGTATAGCCCCTAAATGATCTTCATGCGCATGGGTAATAATGATGCCACAAAGTAAATCTTTTCGTTCTTCAATAAAGCGAGGATCAGCAGCAACCAATTCATGCCGTTTTACCAGCTCGGCATAGTCGTCCTCTGGGTTAAGTGGAGCGTTAAATGTTAAACCACAATCAATCATTAACCAGCGACTGTCGTGTCCATATAAGTTTAGGTTCATGCCAATTTCACCACAACCGCCAAGTGGTAAAAACCATAACTGTTGTGCATTGGGTGTGAGCGAGTGAGAGATATTTCACCTCATAGTGAGTTAATTAATTAATTTTATTATTATAATGATACCCCGTTTATCGTCTCATCGGTTAACTTATTCATATTACTTGGATTACGGTTCCGTTAGGCTTGCCCCCCCTAGTTTAAGTGCAATGGTCTAATAATTGATGTTATTAAACAATTCGTCATGAAGAGAATAAAGCGCTGCAATCCCTTTTGCTATTTCCTTTTTGCATCCTTGCGCTGTAACACTAATAACTCGTCAACTCGATTGTGAATCCGCGCATGGATCGCATGGACGTTGGCGGAGGCTTCAATGGATGAAAAATATGCTTCCCCATTAGTGTCTAGCCACTTTCCAAAAGAACATTCGTTAATATTTAGAGATTCAAAGTTGTTGATTTTACCTTTTAGATAGGCATCAAGGCTTGCTATCCATGCGCGATGTTCTACTAAAATAAAAAGAATTTTAGCTTCATCATTAGTGATAACGCGTTGTGTTCTCCATGCGTTCTCTGGGCGCCATTTTTTCAACCAATCAGAAAACGCCTCACTTGGCATAGGACGAGCAATGACATACCCTTGAGCAATTTCACAGCCCAATTGTAGCAATGCTCTACCGTGTTCTATTGATTCCACGCCTTCGGCAATAACCTGTTTTTGAAAAGCTTCAGAGAGTTTAATAACCCCTTTTAATATGGCAAGGTCATTTGGATCTTCCATCATATCTATGACAAAACTTTTATCTATCTTGATGTAGGTGATAGCTAATTGTTTAAGATAAGTGAGGGATGAATAACCGGTACCAAAATCATCTAAAGAAAAATATATCCCTCGTTTATTAAAGTGGTTTATTATTTTTGAGACTTTAGTTAAATCTTCAAGCTTACTGGTTTCAAGGACTTCTAATTCAATCAACGAAGGATTTACCTTCGGAAATTCTAATAAAATATGTTCAAATTGGCTAATAAAGTTTATTGATAATAGATGATACGCACTAATATTAAGACTGATAGGGACTTTAATTTCACTACTCTGCCATTGTTGGAGTTGCTCTAGCGCGGATCTCATGACCCACTCACCGAGCTCAATAGATAATGGATGTCCTTCAATTAATGGTAAAAAATCATTCGGTTGAACAAGGCCTTTTTGCGGATGCTCCCAACGAATTAAAGCCTCTACACCTAAAATAACGCCGGTTCGCATATTGACCTTTGGTTGATAATAAAGAACGAACTCATTAGCAAGAAGTGCTTCATATAAACGTTGAATTTGCTCAAAACGTTCACGAATAAAATTATCTTGTTCCGTATTAAAAATATGATAGCGGTTTTTCCCAGTTACCCTATGCAGATATATCAATTTTTATTGTTGTACATCTTAGCCCAAATAAAAAGAGTCATTTAGCTTCAATTATACAAAATATTACGCAATATAAGGTTGCTGAAGCGTTGCACAATACACCAGTGAACAAAAACTGTATCTATATCGCCCCCCCCAATTATCATTTTACCGTGATTGATAATTATATGTACTTAGATAAAAGTGTTAAAGTTAATTATGCTAGACCCTCTTTAAATGTCACATTTAAGTCTTTGGCGAATGAGTATCAAGACGCCTTGATCGTCATACTTTTATGTGGGTATGGAAGTGATGGGACAAGTAGTATGGAAGACTTAAAACAAAACAATTGTGAAATAATTATTCAAGATCCTCAGGAATGTGAAGCAAAAGAAATGCTTTTAAATGCAATCTCAACGCATCACTATACAAAAATATTAACCACAGTAGAAATGACAAATTACCTACAATCATACTTAAGTACTGCAGTTACTGTGGATGCTGAGGTTGATATATTTTTAGACAATATAAAATGTATTTATGGATATGATTTTATCAATTATGAAAAAGGTTATCTCAAGAGAAGAATCGAATTAACGATGAAACAAAATAGCATCAGTAGTTTTGAGGTATTTAAAACAGTAAGAGAGCAAATACTACCATACCTAGAAAGTTATCCATCGATAAGAGTTTGGTGTGCGGGTTGTTCAAGTGGTGATGAAGCCTATAGCGTAGCTATTATGTTAGATGAATTAGGTCTTTTACATAAAAGTTTAGTGTATGCGACTGATTTTTCTTCTCTTTTGATAAACGAAGCACAAAATGGATTATTTCCTCGAAACGATTTTACCCAGTTTGAATCCAATTACATTACAAGTGGGGGGCAAAAAGAACTGCAAGCGTGGTTTGAATTTAAAGATGAGTTTATTGAAATAAAAGAACACATTAAAAAGAAAGTGCTATTTTTTCAACATAATTTAGTGACGGATACTTCTATTAACGAGTTTGATTTGATCTTTTGCCGCAACGTGTTGATATATTTTAATAAAAGTTTACAAACGATCGTGTTTAATACTATCGAAGATTCACTTTCCAGAGGCGGATTTTTGGTGCTTGGTGAAAGCGAAAGACTACCTGAAGTATATAATTATAAGATACTCGAGCATAAAATATATCAAAAGGGTTACTGAAATAAATACGTAAATAAAGTAAAATACTATTCTATTGCAAGTATGTATAACCACTATGCTCAACCCTTAATATCGACATTAACTTTACACTAATGAATATACTTTTATTGCTTTTTATCGCTCACTGCATCGCTGATTTTTATCTACAAAAACACAGCTGGATCATGGACAAGGTTGCGCATCATGAACGCTCTATGGGTTTATTTTTCCACGTTCTAACACATGTTTTTTTGACTGGATTAATACTCTTATGGATTTTTTCTTTTAACGTCTCTTGGATATGGTTAGGGTTATTGTCATTGATCGTAATCACCCACTATGGCATTGATATATGGAAGAGCTATCAAACGTTTAAGTTGTCGTATTATCTCATAGATCAGTGTTCACACATCATTATTTTATGTGCTGTTAGCTATTGGATAACTATATCGTATCCCGATATAAATGGACAATTGTTCGCCTATAAATCAATATTAATATGGATGGCTGCTGGTATCTTTTTAGCTAACCCAATGGCAATCACTGTCATGGTGAGCATTATGCCGCTGAGACAAGCCTTACATAATCAAGACAACACGATTTCATCCACACCATCAAAAGATGGTCATTATATGGGAATAATCGAACGCTTATTAGTAATGGTCTGTGTCGGAAGTGGTTATTTTGTCATTCCAGGATTATTATATTTTGGTAAACTTTACTACCGCTTACAAGATGACATCGTCAAACAGAATGTTTTACAGCGCCGTTATATGGTGCTGGGCACCAGCGTTAGCTTCATTAGCGCGACATGCGTTGGGTTATTGATTAACCTATCCCACTAGCTGGAGCCGGCATAGCGTTATGGCTTTGTCAGGTGTTTTTCCCATAGTTTGGCTTCTTTCATAAACGCATAAAAGGCATCTATCGTTGCTAGAATTAAGCCTCGTTTGCCATTCAAAATACACCCTTGGAGTAAGTACTTTTGGATAAACGTCAGCGGTAATACCAGTGCTAATTTAATCACGCTAGGGCGCTTATTACGGGCAAATTTATCTTCGGCACGTAACGTTGAATACAGGTTGTTTTTTGCAACTAAATCATCAATACGATTATAGCCATAATGGGTAAATGCGATGTCAGTTCGCACTTCTCTACCTGGGACAATAGCGGTTTCATGCACTTGTTCTGAGGTATCAAAATGTGCCTGTTCGCGGCGGTATAGTCGAAGGTTATTTGGTTTTTTCATCCAGCGGTGTGGTAATTTATCCATGAACATATCGTTGCGTGACAATCGTAATGCTGCTATGTCCGCTTGCACAAGCGTGTCTTGGATAACCGCTACACATTCTGTTGTTAATTCTTCATCGGCATCTAGGTTCAACACCCAGTCACACGTACATTGGGATAACGCAAATTGCTTTTGTCCCGCGTAACCTAACCATGCTTGATGGATAACGGTAGCGCCTGACGCTTCAGCTAATGCAGGCGTATTATCGGTACTGCCAGAGTCCACAACAATGACTTGAGCAAAATCTTTCACGCTGTGTAACACACGCTCAATATTATGTGCTTCATCCTGTGCGACGATAAAAACGCTAACGGGGATCATAACTAACCTGAGAAAAATAATTTTCGCGAGTATAACAAAACGTCTTCAAATCACAACTCGCTAAGGGGGATTGCAGCTAGGTGAGATTGACGTAATGACGCAACATACAGTTTGCCTCGAAACGGCAACGCGGCGGTGATCGAGGTATAGGCAGTTGCAGTTTGTAAGTTATGAATAACATTCGCCTGAGCATCTAAAGCGATAACCATGCCATATTCTGAAGAGGGAGTAAACCAACGGGCCGGTATGCCGCCTAACAATTTTCGAATGAACGGATATGGCGCTAATTGCTCTACCAAAGGATCACGTAGATTAATTAACCCAACCCAAAATATGCCATCCGGATCTCGATAAATATTATCAGGCATCGCAGGTAAGCCGTCGATAAAGATTTCTTGCGAGCCGGCTTTGTCTCCACTTAGCCAATATTGCAAAATTCTGGCTTTACCCGTTTCATTGATTAATAAAAAATCTTCTTGAGCAGATAATGCAACGCCATTAGCAAAAAACAACCCCGTCACTACCGATGTGACAGAATCAGATTTGGGATGATAAGCAAATATGCCACCTGTCATACTCGTTTCGAGAAAATCATAGACATAATTGTCCATAGTGAAACGCTGCGAGGCATTAGAAAAATACACGGTACCGTCCTTTGCAACCGCTAAGTGATCAATAAATTGGAGTTTTTGTCCCTTGTAATGCGTCGCTAAAATAGTAATACGCCCTTGCTGATCAATCTTAAGTAGCCCGCGAAGCGCATCAGCGACGTATAAATTACCGTCAACATCAAATCGTAACCCCAATGGTCTCCCCTGAGTATTATTGACTAAGGTTGCACTGTCACTGACGTCTATGGCTTGAGGATCAAAATACACAATATCACCATTTTCAAATGCGGTGTATATCATCCCACTGGTTGGATGTAGCGCCATATCTTCAGGGCCCAAACCGATATGCTCCAATACCGGTTGTAGACCAGATAAACGATTATTTATTGCAAACGCGCCGCTTAAACTTTGCGGAGGATCGGGCTGCCATACTTGAGGTTTTAAATCAGAAGTGACATACAAAGCACCGATAATAATGGTGCAAAATCCAATACAGTAATACACCGTTTTTACTACTAACGCCGTTATTTTTTTCATAGCACTTATTTTTTATTCATCTTATATATATTTACAGACATAATCCTACTAAAGTCAACCTGTGTAAACTCCCTTTAGCTTACTCTAATTTGTACCAGGAATGACACCATGAATAACCTAATGGACACACTGCTTATGATTATGCCGTTATTAATAACGTTGAGCACTGTCGTGATAGCATTGATTTTGGCGCACAGAATCTTACTGAATGAACACACCCTAACAAAAGATAATCAATTATCGCGAAAACTCATTTTGTTATTGTTATATGTGCTGAGTTTTTTAGCCGTGAGCTTAGCCCTGCCTGTTGCAGATAGTACTCGCAATCAAGTCATTGGATTGTTTGGTATTGTGCTATCTGGTGTCATTGCATTTTCATCCACATCTATCGTGGGTAATATCATGGCTGGCATTGTGCTGCGCTTTACTAAGCCATTTAAAACGGGCGATTTTATTCGTGTTGACCAATATTTTGGACGAGTAACCGAAAAAGGCTTATTTGATACGGAGATCCAAACTGAGCAGCGCGAATTTATCTATTGGGTATGACCATCATCATGACAAAATCACACAGTTATTAATTACCGCAGCGAATAATTGTCAATTAGAAGAGCCTTTTGTGCAAATCATCGAGCTAGGTAATTATAGTATTTCTTATCGAGTATCCGGTTTATTGACCGAAGTGAAAAGTATGATTTCATCCCGTTCGCGTTTATACGCGAACATTTTAGATACGCTGCACCAAGCCCAAGTAGAGATAATGTCACCCAACTTTATGAATACGCGCAATATCGCTGACGCGCCACCGGCCATTCCTAAGGCCACAGAAACACCTTCGGAACGCATGCCCAAACATGCCGCCTCAAATTCAGAATCGACGCCTGAAGATATGATTTTTGATAAAGCAGAAGAAGCCGAGCAAAAAGAACGCTAGAGTATGGAACTCAGTGAGGATATTAAGGCGTTGAATGAGTAGTTAAAAGACGCCAAGGATGAACAAAAAGATCGGCTTGAATTACAAATAGCCCGTAAAAAAGAACAATTAAGGGCTATAAAAGAGAAGCCCGTAAAAGAGGATTAATGGTCGGTGTGATAGGATTCGAACCTACGACCCCTTCACCCCCAGCGAAGTGCGCTACCAAGCTGCGCCACACACCGACCGAAGTTGAGCATTATATTGATTACAGCTTATAAATCCAGTGTTTTTATATATTTATCAATACTTCAAGATTTTTTATTCATTATAGTCTTGTATTTTTAGCTTTTGTGCTTAAATAAGCATTGAATGTTTGATTAAGGATTACAGAGATATGTTACGCATTGGTTTATTTATCATCACCAATATCGCGATTATGGTTTTGATTTCGATTGTATTTAGTTTGTTCGGCATACAAGGCGTGTTGGCAGAAAATGGGGTGGATCTTAACCTCACTGCATTGTTGATATATTCAGCCGTTATTGGTTTTAGCGGTGCGCTCATTTCATTGTTTATGTCTAAGTTTATGGCAAAACGCAGTATGAATGTGCATGTCATTACGCAACCTCAAAATAGTGATGAACGTTGGTTGGTCGATGCTGTTAAACGTCAAGCAAAACAAGCAGGTATTGGTATGCCAGAAGTCGGTATATTTGATCATACCAGCCCCAATGCATTTGCCACTGGATGGAATCGAAATAACTCACTCGTCGCGGTGAGCACTGGTCTATTAAGCCATATGTCCAAAGCAGAGGTTGAAGCGGTACTGGCACATGAGATTAGTCATGTCGCAAATGGCGATATGGTCACGATGACACTACTACAAGGTGTCATCAATACATTTGTTGTCTTTTTATCTCGTATCATCGGGCATATCGTAGACCGTGTCGTATTTAAAGTAGAACGAGGTCATGGTCCGGCTTATTGGATAGTGTCAATTGTCGCACAAGTTATCTTAGGTATTTTAGCGCAAATTATCGTGATGTGGTTTTCACGTTATCGAGAGTATCGCGCTGACGCAGGTGCCGGAAAACTAGTGGGTAATCGCAATATGATCGCGGCGTTACAACGCTTAAAAACGAATCCCGATGATGAAGGTTTACCCACAGAAATGTCAGCATTAGAGATTAATGGTGGGAGTATTAAAGCATTATTCTCTAGTCATCCACCGTTAGATGATCGAATTAAAGCCTTACAACAGCCTCGTTAAGAGGCTGCTAATTAAAGTATGCGTTTATTGCCAGTCGTTTTCTAAAACAATACGGTAGCGCGCGTTCCCTTTTTCCATATGCGAAAAAGCGTCGTTGATTCGAGACATTGGAAACATCTCTACTTGCGGTTTAATGTTATGTTGAACCGCAAAATCTAACATCTCTTTGATTACATTGGGTGCACCAACGGGTGAAGATGAAATGCTTTTTTGTCCTCCCATCAGATTAAATACGCCAATTTTAAGCGGTTCCATCGTCGCACCAACAAAGTGTAAACGCCCTTTCGCTTTCAATGTCCTGAGGTAGGCGTTCCAATCGAGCGTGACATTCACAGTCGATATAATAAAATCAAAGGAACCTGCAGCGGCTAGTAGTTCAGATTCAATTGTGGAATTAATCACATGATGCGCACCAAGACAATACGCCTCTTGCGCTTTGACGTCAGAAGAACTAAATGCAGTCACTTCACAGCCCCATGCGCGGAAAAACTGCAATGCCATGTGCCCTAGCCCGCCAATACCAATCACTGCTACCTTATCCGTGGGCTTGATCCCAAATTGAACAAGTGGATTAAATACCGTCACACCACCACAGAACAATGGACCCGCAATTTTCATATCCATACCTGCAGGTAACGGGATCACTGCCGTTGCATTTGCCCTTACGACTTCAGCAAATCCTCCGTGACGGCCAATAATCGTCCCCTGCGCTGAGTGACATAGATTTTGATCGCCAGTATCACAAGAATGACACTGGTGACAATAATCACTGTGCCAACCTAAACCTACCGCTTGGCCAACATGTAAATGTGTCACATGTTCACCAACCGCTTTAACCGTTCCGGCTACTTCATGTCCACCAACGAATGGATATTGAGTCATACCCCATTCGTTATTTTTCATCGACATATCAGAGTGACAGACACCGCAATATGCCACATCGATATCCACTTGATGCGCACCTATTGCAGGCATTGTATAGGTGATCGGGGTAAATTCTGCTTGCGCATTTTCAACTGCAAAGGCTTTTATCATGTTTGATCCTGTCTCATGTAAATGAAAACTAAATAGGTCATACCGGGTCCAAATATAGTTATATCGACACGCTACAATAACCTTACCTTAACATTATCTATTTGCATTGGAATAGAGGTTGTAGCCTGCCATTTACAATCTATTACAATTTGTCGCTTAGTCAAACACAACCAATCCCGCACTATAGACGTTTCAGTCACAAATAGTTAGAAACACGAGCAATGATTACACTCCAAAATATAATCAAACAATTTCAAAATGGTGATGAAATCGTCACCGCGATTAATGATGTCTCATTGCACATTAAACAAAACGAATTTGTCGCTATTATGGGTACATCCGGTTCAGGAAAATCTACCTTAATGAACGTGTTAGGATGTTTGGATACTCCGACTTCAGGCCAATACCACTTGGATAACAATAACGTCGCGCAATTAAATGATGACCAGTTATCTCAGATCCGAAACAAATATATTGGCTTTATCTTTCAAACCTTTCATTTGCTGCCTAAATTGGATGTCATTGGCAATATTAAATTACCTCTGCGTTACAGTGATGTATCTGAAGATGAAGCTCAGGCTCGCACTCTGGCATTAATTGAACGTGTTGGTTTATCTCATCGCAAGCACCATCGACCTTATGAAATGTCCGGAGGACAACGTCAACGGGTCGCCATTGCTCGTGCCTTAGTCAATCAGCCCAGTGTCATTTTAGCGGATGAACCTACCGGTAACTTAGACTCAAAAACCTCCGAAGAAATCATGGCCCTGTTAACAGAACTTCATCAACAAGGACAAACTATCGTGATGGTAACCCATGAACAAGACATCGCTAATTTTGCACAACGCGTAATCCGTATGAAAGACGGTAAAATCATCGAGGATAGTGGGATATGAAATCGATATTAATGATCAGTTCAGTCATTTGTTTATTCTTGATGAGCGCGTTAAGTCATGCGGATCCATTAATATTGTCCGGTAAAGTCTCATCATCCGCTAAACAAACGGTTGTTACTCCGCGAGGTTCATCGTGGAATATTCAATTACAATGGATGGAAGAAGAAGGCAAAGTGGTGCAACAAGGTGATTTGGTTGTTGTCTTTGACGGTGCGACAGAACAAAGTCGCTTAGAACAAAGCAAAGAAACACTAGAGCGCTTATTACTTGAATATAAGCAATTAGATATGCGACTCCAACAAGAACTCATCGAAGCTCAAGGTCGATTTAGTGTAGCCAAAATGCAAGTCGCAAAAGCACAAATACAAGTGTCAGTGAACAGCGATACGCTGAGTGACTATCAAAAAGGGCAAAACCAAATGGTATTAGAACGCGCCCTGCTCGAACAAATTAAAGCCGAAGAAGCACTGAAAAAATCTGAAAAACAGCGCGCTTCAGGTTTGGAAAAGAAAAATATCGATATTTTAAAAGAACAAGATGATATTCAGTACTATGAAAATTTACTGACCAAACTTAATGTTATCGCCAGACATACCGGTCCCGTCACTTATGCCGACCATCCTTGGTACGGAACCAAAATGGCTTCAGGGATGAATGTGCAACCGAGCTGGACGATTTTAGATGTACAAGCAACCAGTGATTATCAAGTTGAGAGTTTTGTCCATGAAATTGACGCATTGCGTTTAGTACAAGGTAATCAAGTCACATTGCACTTTGATGCATTTCCTGAACAGAGCTTTTCAGGTACGGTGTCCTCAATTGGCACTCAAGCCGAGAATAAACCACAAATGAGTAATGCCACCTATTTCCCAGTCATTATTAAGTTTGACACGTCACCCAAACGCACCTTATTTCCTGGTATGAGTGTGCGTATCGCCCAAAATGAACAACACGAACAACAAACACTGATTCTCCCCCCCAAGAAAAAGCAACATATGACGACACAAAACAATGCCTTATCGGTACCAGCTGAGCTCATGTCATTGCAAACCGTGACGATTGGACCACCCAGTATTCGACGTATGTGGCAATACAAAATTCAACGTTTAGTCGCCGAAAATAAAATCGTTAAAACCGGCGATATGCTCGTCAAATTTGATGGACAAGAATTACGTACTAGCATGTTAACCCGTCAATCAGAACTCGACGCGGCAAGTAAACAGCTCGAAAAACTCATTTTAGAAGACACAGTAACACAAGAAAATCTGGAATTAGACCTAGCAGAAGCGTCAATGAATGAAGATAAAGCGCGGCGTAAAGTTGAAATTACCGTCTCATCACGCTCTGAAGTAGAGCGGCGTAAACAAGAAGCCGATTTTGTCATCATGCAAGCGCTTAAAGCACAAGCACAACAACGATTTTATGAACATAAAACACGCCGCATTGTTAACCAACAAGTACAAGAAGCACGGATCATGAATTTACAAACGCGTGTGGATGAGATCAAAGACAGTATTAACAAATTAACTATTACGAGCCCCAGTGACGGTATTGTTGTTTTTCGTGACAATGGCGATGGCGATAGACCCGCCGTAGGTGATACCGTTTTTATGGGTAATTCATTAATGGACGTCCTTTCATTAGACAATCTGGCAATAAAAATAGAAGTTGACGAATCAGATACTAATAAAGTGAGAATTGGACAGGCTGTTGATGTTGTACTCAACGCGTATCCTGAACGTATATTTACCGGTAAAATCACCAGTAAAGGACAAGCATATCGCAATAAATCACAACGTAATCAAAAAGTCGTGTTCGATGCATGGGTGACACTGGATGATCTCGATCTATCGATCATGCGCCCTGGGATGCAAGCCAACGTCAATTTATCCGCATTATAAGGAGCGCTTTAATGATTAATTTAAGACCCCGTTCCGCCAAGTTACTTAGTGTTAGTGTATTCGTCTTGTTATTAATGGGTTGTGGAGATGACAATCCAAGTACTGTTCCAACCTATGAAGTCAACACTCAACGTTTTTCTATTGAAATCAATGCGAATGGCGAAATTGAAGCTGCCGAATCGCAGAAGATTATCGCTCCAGGAAGACGTCCTATGATGCTAGCTTGGTTGGCAGAAGAAAACAATCACGTCAACGAAGGTGATGTCATCGCTAGGTTTGATGCGGAGCGAATCACTCGTGACAAAAATGAAGAAGAATTTGCGGTACGTAAGCTGCAACAAGACATCATTAATTCTCAGGCGTCACAAACTCAAGAAAAACAAGATATCAAATCTGAACAAAACTTTATTGAAGAAGAGTTTGCATTTGTGGATCGGTTTGCAATTGACGATTTACGGATTTATAGCCAATTAGATATTATCGACACCTTACAAAATCGTGATTTTTTAGAAGCCAAAGATTCATTTTTAGCTTGGAAAGAAACCAGTGTGTTAGAACAACATGATTCGGCCATGTCGGTGTTAGATATTAAAAAACAAGGACACCAAAGTAAGTTACAACAATACCTCAGTGCGTTAAAACAATTAGAAGTCACGGCACCCTACTCTGGATTACTGGTGTACGTCAAAGACCGCAGAGGCGAAAAACCATCCGTCGGTAATACCATCTTTCCTGGTAGTCCGATTGCGGAAATTCCCAACTTAGAAAATTTGCAAGCGCGTTTATATGTTTTAGCCGATGATGCGATTGATTTAGCCAACGGACAAGGTGTCGATATTCAACTAGATGCGTTTCCCAACAAAACCTTTTCGGGTGAATTATCCTCAGTCGCGGCCTTCCCTAGAGAAATTAAACGCGGTAACCCCATTAAATATTATGAGCTCACTGCCTCCATAAATGATCAAGACACGACCATTTTAAAACCCGGTAGAAAGCTATCCGCCACTATTCGTGTTACACAGCCAATGGATACGATTGCAGTGCCCTTACAGAGCATTATTTATGAACAAGAACAGAGCTTTGTATATTTACAAACCGGTAACGAGTTTAGAAAACAGCCTGTGACAACCGGCCGAAAAAACTTATATTTTATCGAGATCACCTCTGGATTAACGGTAAATGATGCCATTGCTCTTAGTGCTGTGACAATCGGAGCCATACAATGAAAACGACCTTACCTAGACAACAATTCTCCGTATTAATTAACGATGCACTGTATGAGTTGTCAGCACAAAAATTACGGACATTTTTAACCTTATTAGGCATGATATTTGGTGTCGGTGCGGTCATAGCGATGCTTAATATTGGTGAAGGTGCGGAGCGTGAAGCCCTCAAACTCATCGATTCTATGGGCGTCAATAATATCATTATTAATCAACGTGACTATAATGATGGTGAATTAAGTGAGATCCGAGAAGACTCTCTCGGTCTGACCATGGGAGATGTCGCGGCAGCAACGAATACGCTGCCATTTGTTGACGATTACAGTGCAACCAAAATCGTCAAAACCTTCGATATCTATTCTGATTTAGCTAAGTCTGATGCACAGGTATTAGGGGTGTCACAACGCTATTTCACCCATTCTAACTTGACCTTGTCACAAGGGCGTTTTTTAGTTCCTGAAGATGATGGTGCGTTAGCACAAGTCGCTGTGCTTGGCGCTGATACGGCGAGAGAATTATTTCCTGATAAAACTGATGTCGTTGGTCAATTGGTTAAGGTCAATCACGTTTGGTTAAGCGTCGTTGGTGTACTAACCGCTCCGGCGGGCAATAAAGATGAATTTCAAGGCGTAAAGATTGGCGGGGACAGGTATCGTATTTTTGTCCCATTATCCACATCATTGAAGAAGTTTTCGCACAACGTATTGGCGAGCGAACTCGATAGTATTAAATTAAAAATATCGGAATCGCAAAATCCGGTTGTAGCAGCCAAAGCTGTTACGCATTTAATGCAAATGCGCCATAATAATATTCAAGACTATGACATTGTCATCCCTGCTGAATTACTAGCCCAACAAAAGCAAACACAACAAATATTTAATATTGTCATGGCTTGTGTCGCCGGTATTTCACTCTTAGTTGGGGGGATAGGGATCATGAATATCATGTTGGCGAATGTCATGGAACGTACCACTGAAATTGGACTCCTTCGCGCTGTAGGCGCAACGCAACAAGATATTCGCTTACAGTTTTTGGCTGAGAGTTTTACAATATCCGTGCTAGGGGGGTTACTGGGTGTTGTGTTTGGTTTGGTGTTATCTGAAATTATCGGTTTTTACAGCGGCTGGGCAGTCAGTTGGTCATTATTGGCAATTGTGTTATCACTCGGAATTTGTCTAGTGGTTGGGGTAGGTTTTGGGGTATTTCCCGCTATTAAAGCCTCCAAACTGAATCCTATTGAGGCATTACATAGCGATTAATGGAACAGTTAAAAACGATTAAACAGCTCATATACTAATGCTCTGCATAGATGGTCGATGTAATAGGCACTAAAGCCGGTGCCTGTTCAAACCAATGTAAAAATATATCTGCTGTGATTTTTTGTTGTATGTGATGTTTTTGTTCTGCAGGACAAAACAAACTGACACAAATTTCGTATTTGCCATAAATATTGGTTTCTACTGAAATATCCGGTTCAATATCAATAAATTCAGTGTCTAACTGACGTTCAATAACCCCTTTATAGCGCTCAGCCACGTCACGGAAATCCTCACAATAATGGCGCGCCCGGTCAAGTAACTGGGGAACTATTTGATACGGGTTGGAGTGAGGCTCTAACGTCACTTTAAATTGATGTATTGCATAACGCTTAAGAAAATTTAGATTCGTCACCGTACGAGTAACAATTAAGCTATTGGGAATATATAAATGCTTGCCAGTATAATCCATGGACTGGTCATCGATTTCTAAGACGGTGACTTTAGCCCAATCTAACTCGACGACTTCGCCACTGACATTATTTAGCTGTACCCAATCACCAACTCGAAAAGGGCGAGCAGAAATCGCATACAAATACCCTAAGAAGCACTGAATAAACTCACGTGTCGCCAACACAATCGCAACCATAAAAGCAGCAATCGAAAATGCAAGATTTTGCAATTCACCAGACCACAACGATATAAACAACAACAACACTGCGAGATTGATTATGTTTTTAAATGAATTTACCGCAATACGTTTATTGGCCCCACGTTGATACCGACGACGCAATAATCGCACCACAGTTTGTTTCATTAATACAAAACATCCCAACAATAATATGCTTGAGAGAAATTTATACTCATTAACAAACAACATCATTTGTGCAATCGGGATTGATGCCCAGAATTCCTGCATACGACTAAATACACTCTACAATAACAATTATTGCCAATTCTAACTTAAAAGTGCCACATGAGCATTAATTACGTTACGGCTGATCGTCTGAACCATTATTATCGTGATTAATACGACTCGCAATCGCACCATCTTGTCCTTTGTATTTGGCATCAACACGTGAATTATAAGGTTTGTCAGCATGATCAGATAAGACTTCAAAACTCAGTGCCCCAATCTTCATTTTGGGACGTAACGCCAGGGGTAATTTACCCGAATTATAGAACTCCAAAACAATGTTACCTGACCAACCTGGGTCGATACGATGCGCAGTCACATGCACCATTAAACCTAAGCGAGCCAAGGATGAACGCCCATCAAGCCAACCAACAATATTTGCCGGCAACGTCACCGATTCATAGGTAATCGCAAGAGCCAGTTCGCCTGGGTGCAAAAAAAACGCTTTATCATCCGCGATACTAATTTCATCACTCATCACCAAATCAAGTTGCGCTTGCACGTCGGACTTTTCACCTGATAAATCGATATAAGGTGCGGCATGAGCCTGAAAAATACGAAACTTATTGCCAAGCCGCATATCCACAGTCAGCCCACTGATCTGATCATAATCAGGTTGTGGGGTAATCGCGATCTCACCTCGTTGTAACGAGGCATAAATATCTTTATCGCATAAGCGCATGGGGAATCTCAAATTAGTTGTATTGTCTGGTAGCATTATCTATCTACTGAACAGACAACGCAAATATTTATGCAATAAATCATGAGTTTATGAGTGCAAAAAATGCTGTTTTACGCTACCATTTGACAACTTTTTTTCTACAGTAATTTGCATTTTTGATTATGGCTCAAGCACCTCGTAAGATCTTAGTAACCAGCGCCCTTCCCTATGCTAATGGTTCAATCCATTTAGGTCATCTTTTGGAACATATCCAAACTAACATTTGGACGCGTTTTCAAAAAATGCGTGGCCACACTTGTTACAGTGTCTGTGCTGATGATGCACACGGAACGCCGGTGATGCTAAAAGCTCAAGAACTGGGGATCACGCCGGAAGAAATGGTTGATCGCACGCGTGCTGAACATCATCAAGATTTACTTGATTTTGATATTGATTATGATAATTACTATGTAACACATTCTCCGGAAAACAAACTATTATCCGAGACCATTTACAATCGCTTACATGCAGCGGGTTATATCTCCACTAAGATCATTAACCAATTATATGATCCTGAAAAAGGCATGTTTTTGCCAGACCGCTTTATTAAAGGCGACTGTCCTAAATGTGGCGCAGAAGACCAAAATGGCGATAGCTGCGATGTATGCTCCGCGACTTACGCCACCACAGAGGTACTTAATCCTCGCTCGGTCGTATCAGGTGCAACACCTATATTAAAAGACTCTGAGCATTACTTCTTTGACCTACCTAAATTCTCCGATATGTTACAAACTTGGATTAAATCGGGTACTGTGCAAGCTGAGATGGCCAACAAACTACAAGAATGGTTTGAGCAAGGTTTACAGCAGTGGGATATCTCCCGTGATGCGCCCTATTTTGGCTTTGAGATCCCGAATGCCCCAGGTAAATATTTTTATGTGTGGGTCGATGCGCCGGTTGGCTACATGGCGAGTTTTTTGAATTTTTGCGAAAAAAATAACGTTAGCTTTGATGAATATTGGAATGCAGATTCTGACGCTGAGTTATATCATTTCATCGGTAAAGACATTACGTATTTCCATTGCCTGTTTTGGCCTGCTATGCTTGAAGGCGCCGGATATCGTAAACCAACGGGTGTTAACATCCATGGTTTTGTTACCGTTAATGGTGCCAAAATGTCTAAATCAAAAGGCACATTCATCAAAGCACGCACCTATTTAGACCATTTAAACCCTGAGTATTTGCGTTATTACTTTGCGTCTAAACTCAATGATAGTGTGACAGACATTGACTTAAACTTTGAAGATTTTACGCAAAAAGTCAACTCAGATTTAGTCGGTAAAGTAGTGAATATCGCGAGCCGTTGTGCCAGCTTTATTACCAAGAAATTTGACGGCAAATTGTCTGACAACATTCTCGACCCAGCCTTGCTCAATGAGTTTAGTGCCGCTAGTGACAGTATTGCGCAGCATTTTGAATCGCGTCAGTATCATCATGCGATCCGTGAGATCATGGCATTAGCAGACAAAGCAAACCAATTTATCGATACCCAAGCGCCGTGGGTAACGATCAAAGATCCCCAATTGCAGCAACAAACTCACGATGTGTGTTCGATGGGTATTCATATGTTCCGTGTATTAAGCATTTACCTCAGTCCTGTTTTACCTGACCTATCGTTAAAAGCGCAAGAGTTTTTGAATGATCGCTTTGTGTGGGGGTCAGCCCAAACTACCCTCACCGGTCATAGCATTAATAAATTCAAGGCCATGTTACAACGTGTTGATAGCGATAAAGTGGCAGCAATGGTGGATGCATCAAAAGACCACTTAGCGGTAACGGAAGATACCAGCAAAAAAGTCAAAGCGACAAAGAAAACTGAAAAATCAGCCAAACCGTCTAATCAATCTGATAACGATGATGAGATTGCGCCGATGATCCAATTTGATGATTTTGCGAAGGTCGATTTGCGCATTGCTAAAATTGTCAGTGCTGATCATGTTGAAGGTGCTGATAAGTTATTGTGTTTACAATTAGATATCGGTGCCGAGACCACTCGTCAAGTATTTGCAGGGATCAAGTCGGCTTATGCACCCGAAGATCTGGCCGGTAAGTTAACCGTGATGGTCGCGAATCTAGCGCCGCGTAAAATGCGATTTGGCATGTCTGAAGGCATGGTTTTAGCCGCTGGACCAGGTGGTGATGAACTCTACATATTAGAGCCTCATGCGGGTGCACAACCCGGCATGCGCGTTAAATAAACTCGTTTGGTTTTAATCTTGCGCGGGTTGTTTTGTATCAACCCGCATGCTTGCTTGAGCCGATTGCAAACGCGGTTTATATCGAGCAAATTTGGGTTTAATTAGCGTCAGTGGCATTTCAGATTTTTGTGCCACCATAAAATACATACTATTGAACGGTGAAAAACGGCCCATATGCTGATCTTGGCGTATTCTTGAACGTGGCGACGAATACTGTTGTGAAACTGTTTCACTTGACTGTTTTGACCATTTAGCCCCACCTTGACTCTGGCTAAACATATTCCCTTGACCAAAAAAGCGCTGCACTTTCACGGTAAACCCCAACACATGTAACCACTCTTTTACTCGATAGTGGCTAAAAAAACGCGCTTCGTGTAACGAATGGCCGCGGTAAAAAGGTAAATGCTTAATCAGTCCGCTCGGACTAAATGGATTAAACCCCGTTAATATCAAATGTCCATCACTGCGCACCACTCGTTCGATTTCACGTAAAAGTTGATGAGGATCATGCGTAAAATCTAATCCGTTACACAAACACACTGCATCAATACTCCCTTTTGCAAAGGGCAATTCAGTCAGCTGTGCATAAATATTTTGATGCGTCGGATCGGGTAACGGGCATAATGTTTCCGTCAACTCATCTAATTGATGCTGATTGACATGCATATTGATCGTTTTGCGCAAGCGATTTTCTTGAGCCTGCCAACACATACTCAATTCTCCGATATTTAGCTGCACATCACCATAAATCGTGTCGCAATGCTCACTCATCAACTGATTAATCTTATTCAACAAATCCTTATGACTTGCGATGATATGCCAATCTTCAGGATAGCGAATCAGGTTAGGTGTGAAAGCATGCCCAACAAACATGATATAAGTCCTATTGTTAAAACGACTGAGTTAAAGCGATTGAGTTAAACGACTATGCAATTGATAATCTATCACGTAATATTCTAACTCGTGAAACTTTTTATTCTAATAGTGAAGGCAGCATAGTGAACATAACCCCAATCAACGCATTCACTGATAATTACATCTGGGCGCTGCACAATGACCAGCATTGTGTCGTTGTTGATCCTGGCGATCCTGCTGTTGTACTGGCTTTTTTAAAAGCGCACAATCTTCAGTTAAGTGCGATGTTAATTACCCATCATCATTTTGATCATACTGGTGGAATTGACGAATTAACTCATAACTATCCGCAAGTAAGGGTATTCGGGCCAAATAATCCTAAGATAAAAGGGATTACCCACCCGCTAACAAATGCTGACACCTTTTATTTAGATGATCTAAAAATAGAATTGTCAGTGATGACAGTGCCAGGGCATACACTCGATCACATCATGTATTATGCACCAGGCATGCTATTTTGTGGTGATACGTTGTTTTCATGTGGCTGTGGTCGATTATTCGAAGGCACACCTGCGCAAATGTTCGATTCATTGCGTAAAATTACACAACTACCGCGTGAAACTCTTATTTATTGTACGCATGAATACACACAAGAAAATATTGCGTTTGCTGAAACAGTCGAACCACATAATAAAGCCTTAGCACAATACAAATTATGGGTGGAGCTACAACGGTCAAATAATAAACCCACGATCCCGACGTTGTTATCTGAGCAGTTGCAATTCAATCCTTTTTTACGTGTACACGATGACAGCGTTCAGGCATTTGCACAAAGCATTGCTGGTGATTTGGGACAAAAGACCGTCACCGATCCAGTACAGGTATTTGCGGCGTTACGCCAAGCAAAAGACGACTTTTAGCACTTTGTTAACAAATCCAGTATAATGTGCGCTCACTTTTACGGTAAGCAGTTTTGAGGTAAGAAGTTTTCATGAGATTGTTGTTCATTTTTATTAGTGCATTTTTATTGTTAGGTTGTCAGGCGACGTCTATGTTGTCGTCGGCAGAACCGAGTGAAATTGGTGCTCCCGGTGAATTAGTGCATCCTGTAGAACATGTTACTGAAGCATTATCGAGCATCGAACTGCCGGTTGAACTCTCACCAACAGAGACACCTGAAGACATCACTAACTTATGGACCTACATAGCGAAAAACGCAAATACCTTAGAAGGTCAACACCCAAGAATCACAGCACAACAAAAATGGTACACTAAACACCCACATTATATGCAACGTGTTTCTGAACGTGCTCGTCCGTTTATGTATTACATCGTTAACACGTTAGAGCAACATGACTTACCACTGGAATTAGCCCTTCTGCCAATTGTTGAAAGCGCCTTTGATCCTTTTGCGTATTCACATGGGAGTGCTTCGGGTTTGTGGCAGTTTATTCCTGGCACAGGCAAACGCTTTGGTATGGCACAAAACTGGTGGTATGACGGTCGCCGCGATGTCGTAAAAGCGACCGAAGGCGCTGTTGGCTATTTGTCTTACTTGCATCGTTTTTTTGACGGTAATTGGTATCATGCTCTAGCTGCGTACAATTCAGGCGAAGGTCGGGTTAGACGCGCCATAAACAAAAACAAACGTGCGGGTAAACCAACTGATTTTTGGTCTTTAGACTTACCTAAAGAGACCCGTCAATACGTCCCTAAACTGATTGCTTTGGTTAATCTTCTGAAACAACAAGCGGTTGATGACAACCTTAATTGGCCAGAGATCGCCAATGCCCCAGTTTTAGAAATCGTCACGATGGATGCGCAAATTGATTTAGCTATTGCCGCTGATTTTGCAGAGTTAACATTACAAGAATTACATGCGTTAAACCCTGGCTTTAATCGTTGGGCTACCGCGCCAGATGGTCCTCATCATTTGTTATTGCCTATCCAAAAAATAGAGACATTTGAACAACGACTAGCCCAGACTAAAGCGCAAGAACGAATTAACTGGGTGCGTTACCAAGTGCAATATGGAGATAATCTTGGGGCGATTGCACAAGCACATCACACCAGTATTGATATCATCAAAGAAGTCAATGAACTCAATGGCAACAGCATATTTCAAGATGATTATTTACTTGTACCCGTGGCGTTAAAATCACTCGACCAATACACCCTATCTAAAACTCAGCGTTTAGCGACGATTAAAGATAAACGTCAGCGTAGCGAGCATGCTAAGTTGACGCATATTATTAAGCAAGGTGATTCATTGTGGGAGCTAGCCAGAAAATACAAAGTATCGACTCGAGCATTAGCAAAATGGAATGGGATCGCACCGAAAGACCCTATTTATCCAGGTAAAAAGCTCGTGGTATGGTTACCCAATGATAAGCCTTCGGGTATTGTCAGAAACATTACCTATATCGTTAAAAATGGCGATTCATTAGCGCGCATTGGCAAAAAGTTCAATGTTAAAATTAATGATATAGTCAACTGGAATCAATTAGATAAAGGCAAATACTTACAACCCGGCCAACGCTTACGCTTAAGTGTCGATGTCACGCGAATGGAAACTGCGTCATAAGAAACGTGTAGCGCCAGACGATAAGCCTAGCGCAAGCGGATAATCTTGACGCTAGCATTTATGCTTTGCGCCATGTCGTGCCCTGAGCACTATCTTCTATAATGACACCTAACGCAGTTAAAGCATCACGCGCGGCATCTGCTGCACCCCAATCTTTATCTGCCCGAGCTTGATTGCGCTGGGCTATCAAGCCTTCAACTTCAGCCGCATCGATCCCCGAGTCACTTTGTAAAAATGCCTGTGGCTCATCTTGTAAACAACCCAAGATATTGCCTAAGCCTTTTAATACTGCCGCTAACTTACAGGCTTCATTAGGGTTATCAGTCTTTGCTTTGTTTAAGTCTTTAGCACAATCAAATAACACCGAAAACGCAATCGGTGTATTAAAGTCATCATTCATCGCCGCTTCAAAACGGGCTAAATAACCACCATAAGCTAATTCTGTTGTTGTGTCTGGTGTCACATCACGCAGTGCGGTGTACAAACGCTCTAAGGCCGATTGTGCTTGGTTAATGTTATCTTGAGAATAACTTAGCTGTGAACGGTAATGGGCCGACATTAAAAAGAAACGTAACGTCTCTTTATGATGCTGTTCAAGCACGTCTCTTAGTGTAAAGAAATTGCCCAAGGACTTAGACATTTTTTCATTATCCACTTGGACCATACCCGTGTGAACCCATGTATTCACATACGGTGTATCAAACGCGCAGCAAGATTGTGCAACTTCATTTTCATGGTGCGGGAACGTCAAATCAGAGCCCCCACCATGAATATCAAAATGCTTACCCAAGTGCTTGTGGTTCATGGCTGAACATTCGATATGCCAACCAGGGCGACCCTCACCCCAAGGTGATGCCCAGCTAGGTTCATTTGGTTTAGCCATTTTCCATAAAACAAAATCTAAGGGATCGTCTTTTCCAGCTGTAACTTCAACACGCGCACCAGATTGTAGTTGCTCTAGATCTTGTTTACTCAATGCCCCATATTGTTCAAAGGTAGACACATCAAACAATACATCGCCAGAACCTGCCACATAGGCGTGACCTTTGGCAACTAAGCGTTCTATGACATCTATGATTTCTGGCATGTGCGTCGTCACTCGAGGCTCAATATCCGGCTCAAGTAAATTTAGCGCCGCAAAATCTTCATGCATCAAGGCAACAGTGCGATTCGTTAGCGTTTCAGTCGATTCATTATTAACGATCGCACGTTGAATGATCTTATCATCGACATCCGTAATATTGCGTACGTATTTTACGTCATAGCCTAAGTAACGCATATATCTGACCATCACATCAAAACTAAGATAGGTGCGAGCATGCCCCATATGTGACAAGTCATATACCGTGATTCCACAGACATACAAACCCACTTTGCCAGGTTCTATTGGAGTAAACGCAGATTTTTGTCGTGTCAGGGTATTATAAATTTGCAACATGCTTAGCAGATTTCCATCGTTTGATTGTGTCAATCACGTGAAACGTGAACAACGTTTGAAATTATTTGTTAAGTTTACCATTCAAGGCATTGAGAATCATCGTAATTATGCACAAAGTAAGCTAAAATGCGCGCACAACTACCCAATGAGGAAACATTATGCCATCGATTACTCTTAACACTAACCATGGTGCGATTACTATTGGTCTTAACAGTGAAAAAGCACCAGAAACCGTCGCTAATTTTTTAAGCTATGCGAAAGAAGGTTTTTTTGAAGGGACTATCTTTCACCGTGTGATCAAAGGATTTATGATCCAAGGTGGTGGTTTTACTGCCGATATGGAACAAAAAGACACCAAAACACAAATTAAAAATGAAGCGAACAACGGCTTGTTGAATACCAAGGGCACGATTGCTATGGCGCGTACCCAAGACCCACATTCAGCAACGGCTCAGTTTTTTATTAATGCCAAAAATAACGATTTCTTAAATCACTCAAGTGAATCAGTCAATGGCTGGGGATATTGTGTATTTGGTGAAGTCACTGACGGTATCGAAATCGTAGAAGCGATTGAAGCCGTGGCAACCGGTAATTCAGGTTTTCATCAAGACGTACCTGTTGAAGCGGTAGTGATTGAATCTGTCGAAATTAGCGAATAATATTCGTTTTGGTCGCTTATAATCACAAGGAACGTTAAATGGGTAAATTTACCTATTTCATTTCTGATTTGCATCTCAGTGCTGAACGTCAAGACATTACAGACTGTTTGATGACATTCTTGCGCGAGGATGCACCTAACGCTGATGCGTTATATATATTAGGCGACTTGTTTGAAGTATGGATAGGTGACGATGATCTTAATCCGTTTACTCAATTCATTGCCCAAGCACTGCATAATTTGTCATTGACGACGCCGGTGTATTTTATTCACGGAAATCGTGATTTTGCTTTAAAATCCAAATATGCCAAACTAGCAGGCTTGACCTTGTTAGATGAGCAAACGGTCTTAGATTTATACGGCACACCCACCCTTGTTATGCATGGCGATGAATTGTGTACGCGTGATGTTGAGTATATGCGTTTCCGCAAAAAATCTCGTTCGCGATTATGGCAAATGTTTATGCTGTCACTCCCGTTATCTTGGCGCAGGCGGATTGCCAATAACGGTCGCAATGTATCAGCGCAAAATAAACAAGCCTTGTCGATGGAAATCATGGACGTCACCCCATCTGAGGTAATTAACACCTATGAAAGACACGGCGTAATGCGGATGATCCACGGTCATACGCATAGACCAGACATTCACATTCACGTAATAAACCTTGATGGTGTGAAAAAAGATGCTACCCGGATCGTATTAGGTGACTGGTACAGTCAAGGAAGTATTTTAAAAGTCGACAGACACGGATTTGAATTACAACAACGTAGTTTCAAAAAAAGCGCTAACTAGCGCTTTTTTATTATCTGTTTACTATTAGGACTATCAAGCTGTTTTAGCTAATGCCACAGCAGATGGCAGACCTGAGTGAAACCTAAAATCATCATCTTCGGTAATGATCAACTCACCTTCTACTTGTCGAAAGTGCGCGATACGTTCTTCAATATCATCGCCGCCAACCGTGCGTGCCAGACTCAAATAATCACTGTAATGACGGGCTTCGGAACGTAATAATGAGATATAAAACTTAGTCAACTCAGGATCTAAATGCGGCGCAATAGCTGCAAATCGCTCACAACTTCGAGCTTCAATAAACGCGCCACAAATTAACGTATCACTTAACTTTGCCGGCTCATGAGTGCGCACATGTTGCATTAACCCACGCGCATAGCGAGAAGCACCAATATTGTCATAGGGCATGTTTCGCGCTTGCATGATCTCTAACACTTGGCCAAAGTGATGGAGCTCCTCTTTAATCAACAAGACCATTTTGGATATGAGCTCATCCCCATGGGCAAAGTTAGAGCGACTCATTAATTTTTTGGATAAACTGATATAAGAACTAAAGTCACCATCACCAACTTGACGATATGCAAAATCTTCAAACGGTTTAAGCCATGCCAATAATGCGTCGGCACTTTCAGTATCAACAGCATAACGGCGCAACAATAACATTGCAGTTTGCGCTGCTTTTAATTCACACATCAAGTGATCAGCTAATAGCACTGTCAAATTTTGCGGTTTGATTGCTTCATCAATCCAAGATTGAGGCGTCGGATGAGATAAAAAAGCATGAATAGGTTCAAGTAATACAGAAGTAGACACAAGTCACTCAACAAATAAATAATACGGTAATTTTAAGGATATGCATCAGACATTGCAAACACTCAGCGTGAATAGCGACAAAAACTTCAACCAAAGGATAAATTTTCAGCAAATTGATTGACTTTCATCATGGTACGTCGCATTATTTGTTAAGACATTGTAAACAAATACTCATAATATTAACAAATTGACGGTTTTGAAGTTGATGGTATAGTTTACTGCAAACAGCACAAGCAGTTAACCCTCTCAGTTTTTCCGTTAACAATGTTACTCCCTGCGAACATGCGCGTAGGGCCTTTATAGACTTAATGGAGAGATGTGATGATCCTAAATCACTTATGGGGCTTGTATGCGAGCCCTCGTTCAGAATGGCAAGAAATCGATCGAAATCAAGAAAACTGCCTATATGCGCTCAGCCATATTGCTATTATTGCGTTGATACCTTCTGTATGTAGTTACTACGCAAGTGCACACTTAGGATGGAGTATTGGCGCTGGCGATACGATTCGCTTGAGTCAAGACAGCGCATTATTTATGGCTTTATGTATGTACCTTGGTCTAGTGGTGGGGGTTGCATGCCTAGCTATGATGATTCATGAATTGGCAGAAGTATTTGATGCCAAGCCTTCTATAACACAAGCCCTAGAATTAGCAGCATATACCTCAACGCCCTTATTTATGGTTGGGTTTGCGTGCTTGTATCCAGAGTTATGGTTTATTGGTGCCGTTGGTTTAGGCGGTATTGCTTATTCTGTGTATTTATTATATTCAGGCGTACCAATATTAATGCATATTCCAGAAGAAAAAGGATTTATTTACGCTTCTACCGTAGTCACATGCGGTATGGTATTGTTATCAATTTTGATGGCAATGTCGGTGATTTTACTAAATTCAGGTTCTGGGATCACGTATATTTAATCTAGTGTTACTAAATTTGTAAAGTTCAAAAAAAAAACGCTGTTGATGCGATATTCATCATTCAGCGTTTTTTTTATGACTACGTATTTTTACTTTGGGCAGTTAGTCCTGGGACATATTATGAACGTCTATATTACTCAATTCTGTTTTAGAACGTGATGACGATTTCGCTTTTTCATTACGGTCATTATTTACACGATCTAGATAAACTTGATTCACATCACCTGTGATGTACTTGCCATCAAATACTGACGTTTCAAATTGTTCCACAGCAGGATTTTCTAATTTTACCGCATCCACTAAATCATCAATATCTTGGAAAATTAAACCATCAGCTTGAATCAGTTCGCTAATTTGTTCAATTTCACGACCATAAGCAATGAGCTCGTGCGGTGATGGCATATCAATTCCATACACATTAGGGAAACGAATCTCTGGTGCGGCAGAAGCAAAATAGACTTTCTTCGCACCTGACTCTCGCGCCATTTCAATAATTTGTCCTGATGTTGTACCACGTACAATCGAATCATCAACTAACAATACATTTTTGCCTTTAAACTCAGATTTAATCGCATTGAGCTTACGTCGGACAGATTGACGTCGTTGCTTTTGCCCTGGCATAATAAAGGTACGGCCAATATAACGGTTTTTAACAAATCCCTGGCGGTATGGTAAATCAAGCGTGTTGGCAATTTGCAATGCCACATCCATCGATGTTTCAGGAATAGGGATAACGACATCAATATCTTTGTCAGCCCATTCACGTTTAATCTTATCACCTAATTTAGTTCCCATATTAACGCGTGAGGCGTATACAGAAATACCATCAATAAATGAATCTGGGCGTGCAAAATAGACAAACTCAAATATACAAGGTGCATGAACCGGTACTGCTGCACATTGCTGAGTAAACAACTCACCTGCTTCAGTGATATAAACGGCTTCACCAGGTAGCACATCACGAATGAACGTAAAACCAACTGCATCAAGTGCCACACTCTCAGAAGCAACCATGTACTCCATGCCAAGTTCAGATTGACGTTTGCCTAATGCTAATGGACGAATACCATTAGGATCACGAAACGCAACCATACCGTTACCAATAATCGATGCGACGACGGCGTATGCACCACGGATTTTTTGATGAACCGTTGTGACTGCTTTGAAAATTTCTTCCGGCGTAACGACCATACCATGACAAGCTTGGAGTTCATGCGCAAAAATATTCAATAATATTTCAGAATCAGAGGTCGTATTAATATGACGACGCGCTAGTGTCACGACTTCTTCTCGTAACTCATGGGCGTTGGTTAAATTACCATTATGTGCAAAAGCAATCCCATAAGGTGAGTTAACATAGAAAGGCTGAGCCTCCGCAGAACTTGAGCTGCCAGCTGTAGGGTAACGACAGTGCGCAATACCCGTTGTCCCCAAAAGACGCTTCATATGTCTAGTATGAAATACGTCTTTGACTAACCCATTATCTTTGCGTAAATGAAAATTACCATTATCAATGGTCATAATTCCTGCGGCGTCCTGTCCGCGGTGTTGAAGCACGGTCAAACCGTCATATAAATCTTGAGCAACGGGAGCATGACCAACAATACCGACTATACCACACATGTTAAATTACCTATTTAAGCGGGTTTTAAAAAACTTGAACTACCTTGCAAGTATTCAAAGAACCATTCAATCACTATGGCAAACTCTGGGATCAATAATGAATCACTCCACCATTTAGCTTCAGAAAAAGCAGTAAAAGAATCGATGAAAAAGAGTACTGCTGAAACGATTAATACGCCACGAAGCGCACCAAAAACAATACCTAACATTCGGTCTGTACCGGATAAGCCAGTAAATTCAACTAACTGACCCACTACATAATTAAAGATGGCGCCGGCAATCATGGTTGCGACAAACAAAATACCTATGGCTGCGCCTTGGCGCCACATTTCATTTTCAATTTGGGTTAATAACAAAGCGACATTGGGATAAAAGCGGCTGGCAACATAAAACGCGGAAAACCAGATTACTAGAGATAAGGCTTCTTTCATGAATCCCCGCGCTAAACTAATCAGCGCAGAAACAACAATGATACCTATGATGGAATAGTCAACCCAATTCATATTGTTTGCATTCTGATAAACATGCCTTGTACACACGAGCTATTAATGGCGCGTATTCTATCAGATGAGTGTGTCTTTGCCATCATGATTTTCATTTAATTGTGAAAGGGGTCAAGCGCCCCTTTAACTTAGTGATTTCATTTAAATGTGGTAATGCAGTTTTGAGTTTTTCTTGCTCAATTTCTGGACCAACAAACACTTTTGTCAGTTCACCGGAAGGGGTTTGAACGGGTCGAGAAAAAGTTCGATAGCCTGCTTTTTCTAGTACATTCATCAGTTCGCGGACATTTTTTTGGTGGCGAAAACTGCCTAGTTGAACGACCCAGCCAGCTGACTCTTGCGGGTCAGCAATGAGTATTTGTGTTTGGTTTGCTAATGATGCACTTTGGTTTTGCGCTTGCATGTTTAGTTCAGATAAACGATTGCTTGTTATCGGAATGCTCATAGTTGGTCGTGATGACTCAAGCTCAGTAGAGGGCTCATCATCCACAGCCGTTTCGAATTCAATTGATGCTGTGATTTGGGCTTGTTGGCTTAATGCCTCTACATCAACCTCACTTGGCTGCTGCATACTGAGTACTTCTGGTACTTTGGGAATACTAACTTGAATATCTTGCTTAGTTTGCTTCTTACCATCCAAGAGATCTGGTAAAAATATAACGGCTAAAGCGACAATGATCACCGTGCCTACTAATCGATTTTGTAATGCAGAATTCACTGATTAACCTTCCCTAACCTAAGCGTCAAAAATATCGTTACGCTTATAATTTGCTTGTACAGGCAAAAAAATCACTTAACGTAAAAAACGAACCAAATATTACCACTAAATCTTGTTCGTTGGCAGTGTTTATTGCATGGATCACGCCTGTGATAGGATGATCAACAGCAGTGATATGTTGCGCATCAACGTCTAAATCGGCGCTTAAACAAAGTGCGATATCGCTAGCTTTTGCTGCACGATCAATACTCACATCACAAGGATACCAATGTGTCACAATAGGAACAAAAGGCGCTAACAATCCACGAATGTCTTTGTCTTTCATTACACCACAAATCGCGAATATCCTTTGTGGTTGCATTATCTCGATGTGTTTAACTAAATATTCTGCTGCGTGTGGATTATGGGCAGCATCCAGTAAAATGGTGGGTGCCGTCGGACCGAGTGCATGTTCAGTAAATACCGTTAACCGGCCAGATAATCGTGTTAACTCAACACATTCCTGCCATTGTGTCGGCGATAACGTCCAGCCTAACTGCTCTATGACTGCAATAGCGGTAGCGACATTGGGTAGTGGAATATGGGGGAGTGTCGTACTTAAAGATAACTGCTCGGATTGATATCGAAAGTGTTGCTGCTGAACTTGATAACTAAAATCTTTACCTGCCCACGTAGCAATAGCTTGATGTGTCTGGACCGCTTGGATAAGTGTTTCAGGAGGATCAATTTCACCAATAATAACAGGTTTATGTGCCCGCATAATGCCTGCTTTTTCTATTGCGATGAGCTCTCTGGTATCACCTAAATAAGCTTGATGATCTAAGCCTATACTCGTAATGACCGCGACATCAGAGTCGACGATATTTATCGCATCTAGGCGTCCACCCAACCCAACCTCAAGAATAACTACATCGAGCTGTTGTTGGTTTAACAACCACAAGCCTGCTAAGGTACCAAATTCAAAATACGTCAGTGACACATCACCGCGAGCTTGCTGAATCGCAAAAAATGCAGCGGTATGCGCAGCATCATCAAGCAAAGCATGATTGATCCGAACACGTTCGTTATAGATGTTAATATGCGGGGAACTATACACTCCCACGGAACGCTTAGATAACATAGCTGCTTGTTCAATAAAGGCACACGTTGTGCCCTTACCATTTGTTCCTGCAACAGTAATAACCGTCGCAGACGACCAATCTAATGCCATACGCGTATAAACTTGTTGCACTCGCCCTAGGCCCATATCGATCCCGACAGGATGTATGGACTCAAGATAAGCCAGCCAATCGTCTAACGATGAATCAGCAGTCAAAGGCATCAATATTATTTATCACCAGCTTGGTCTACTGGAAAATCAGTAGGTTGAACGACGACTTCATGATCAACGGTTTCTAATATTTCAGGCACAATATGCATATGGTGTAATTTTGATAATATGCTGAACAAAGTATCGCGCATATCACGACGATCGACAATCATATCAATCGCCCCTTTTTCAAGTAAGAACTCACTGCGTTGGAACCCTTCAGGTAAGGTTTCACGAACCGTTTGTTCAATGACGCGAGGACCAGCAAAACCAATTAATGCTTTTGGCTCTGCAACATTCACATCACCGAGCATCGCTAAACTGGCCGATACCCCACCCATTGTAGGGTCGGTTAAGACTGATATATACGGTAAGCCTGCTTGGCTCATTTTTGCTAAGGCTGCAGATGTTTTAGCCATTTGCATCAATGATAGCAACGCCTCTTGCATCCGAGCACCGCCACTAGCTGAAAAACAAATAAGAGGTCGTTTTTCTTCTAGACAGGCGTTTACTGCTGCGACAAAGCGCGCACCAACAACCGAGGCCATTGACCCACCGAGAAAGGCAAATTCAAAGTTGGCAACTACGATAGGCATCCCCTTAAGGCTACCTTTAACCACGATGATGGCATCTTTTTCATTGGTCGCTTTATGTGCAGCAGACAGACGGTCTTTGTAGCGTTTGGAGTCTTTAAACTTCAAAATATCTTGTGGTTCAAATTCACTACCTAATTCTTCACGTCCATCAGGATCTAAGAAACTATTAATCCGGGCACGCGCACCAATACGCATGTGATGGTCACATTTTGGGCACACTTCGAGTAATTTTTCTAATTCACTACGATACAATACCGAGTCACACGAACCACATTTTGTCCATATGCCTTCTGGAACATTACTTTTTTCTGATGATTGGGTACGTGGGAGAATTTTTTCAATCCAGCTCATTGCTATTATATCCTGTTGGTATTGACTACTTATAAGTGGAATTAAACCACATAATCCTGATTTTACGAAAGATTAACTGGTCTAAGAAGTTCGAATTACTCAATATTGGGTAAATTTAAAAATGTCGGGCCGAGTGGACTTTTCGGTAAGTCATAGCCAGGATAGTCAACATCAATAAAATATAGACCATTGGGTTTTGCCGTCATCCCCCCTTTGGTGCGATCTTTAGCGGCTAATAGTTCAGCAAACCAATATTCTGACTGCTCTCCTGAACCAACTAACATCAACGATCCAGCGATATTACGAACCATATGATGTAAAAACGCATTGGCTTTAATATCGATAATGACATATTCAGCAACACGGCTAACATGGATATGATGAATATTACGCGATGCGGTTTTAGCTTGGCACAGCGCCGCTCGAAAAGAAGTAAAGTCATGTTCACCTACTAAGACCTGAGCAGCATCGTGCATTTTTTGAGCATCTAAAGGCATGTAACAATGCGTTAATCCTTTTGCTAATATCGCTGGAGGGACTCGGTGGTTGTATATGACATAACGGTAACGTCTCGCGGTAGCACTAAAACGTGCATGAAAATCATCTGGTACCGTGACGGCCCATTTAACCGCGACTGAATCGGGTGTTTTCGTGGTTAACCCAAGGGTCCAGGCCTTTTCATCGCGCTTTGCCGTCGTTTTAAAATTGACGATTTGATACGTGGCATGGACACCAGCGTCAGTGCGACCGGAACAAATCACTTTGATGGGTTCATCGGCAATATAGCTCGCAGCTTTTTCTACTGCTTGTTGTACTGTTGACACATTATCTTGGCGTTGCCAGCCATAAAAATCAGCACCGTAGTATTCTACAGCCATCGCAATATTAGTTGTTGTCATTATAAATTTTCGAGTTGCTCTAGTATGTGTTTGGCTTCATCTTGTTGCTCGCTAGAGCCTTTAGCCAATACTTTTTTAAGTAATTTTTGTGCTTCACGTATTTCATCTATTTCAATATACGCTCGTGCCAAGTCTAAATCAGAAGAAAAAGCATCATCAATGGTTATATCTTCATCGCTCACCGGTTGCGGCATGCCTTCTAAATTTTTCAGTAAATCAATGTCTGGCTCTTCTGTTAATTCGCTACTAATATCATCCAGCAGCGCATCAACATCAATAAAATCAGGCGTATTATCAATGATTTTTTGAGTAACATCATTGGCCGCTAAAACTTGCTGTAAATCGTCATCTATTCCTTTAGTATTGATTTCAGGCTCGTCTTCAGAGTTATTTTCGAGCGATTGTAATAGCTCGTCAAAATCTGTATTTTCTAAGTCGTCGAGGTCTGATTCATCATTCTCATGGAGCATCCAGCCACCTATATCAGGAAGATCATCCAATAACGACACCGCCATTTTAGACATAGGCTCTGGCTCTGGCTCTGGCTCTGGCTCTGGCTCTGGCTCTGCGGATAGTGTGTCATTAGCAGGACTAATGACATCATTTATTGCAGATAAATCCGCATCATTTAATAATTCTTCAAGGACATCTTCGGTAAGCGCATCTTGCATGTCCATTTCAGCGTTTAATTCGTCAATATCATTGGAAACATCAATGGCTTCGACTAGCGCATCGCCATCATCAACGCGTTCTGAGGCTGTCTCTAAATCACCCGAACCAAACAATTCATCCAATGCACTTTGAGCGAGTTCATCCGATGATTCTTCACTCAACAGATCATTCGTTATTAATTCATCAACGGCCGTCGTATCAGTATTTGTAAACAAGCTATCCGCTGGCACTTCGAGATCGGCTTCAGACAACTCAATGATATCTGGTGCAGCGTCCACGACACCATTAACCGGTTCCTCAGGTACAACATCGCTCAGCTTAGGTGTCCGTGCAAACAACCACATTCCTAATGCAATCAGCGCAGCGAGGACAATACCAGAGAGCAAAGCAATCATTACCATTGGCTCTTTTAAGAGTGCCTTAATATCACTGAAAAATGTACTTTGTGATTCAGGTTTATTGCGCAAATTCGCTTTTTGTAATAGTGCATATAACTGAGCTTGTAATTCTGCTTGCGCATCGAGTTGTTCTTGTACATCACCATCAACTCTATTAGATAGTGATGTGAGTTGTTGCGATACCTGTTGTAATTGCTCTGACAATAATTCATTTTCATCAAGTAGCACTTGAATTGTTTCAAGTGATACGGCGTATTGGTTTTTTAATTCATTAAGTATCTGTAACTCATTTGATGTTAACGTCACTGGATTTAACGCTACAGAGGTTGATTTAGCTTTAGGTGTGGATACCACAGTTGAGTTTTTATTCGAGTTGTCGGTCGGGCTTTCGGTCGGGCTTTCTGTCGGATCAATGTAGCCAACCGCATCCTCATCACCTTCAATTTTGGTCCGCGCCATATCCAAATTGATGGCCGCCACAAAATTTGGTGATGGCAATTCAAGCATCGCATTATCAAGCAGTTGGTTGACGTTGTTATCTTTAAATGCCTTTGGATTAAGGACATATATGCCGTACATCACTGGATACAATGATGCTGGGCGGTCAGCTGCAAATTTGGACGAGTTACGATAATCTCGTGCAATACGCCACAACGTATCATTAGTGCTGACAGGACCGAAAATCACATCACTAATTTCAGCCGTGCTTTGACTGCCGGTTTCGCCTCGTAATTGCACGCGTTGAAATTCGCCAGCCACAACCAAAGCACTCCCAAATATGGAAGAAACAATTAACAGGATGAACGCAATTTTCTTCATGCATATTCCAAATGTCGTTAGCCTAATCATAAGGTTATCGGCTAAACTTTTGAATAAAAAAGTATTATTAAACAATAACATAAAAGCCCGTTTGAAACGAGCTTTTATGTTACGTCGAAATTGCAGGGTGGCTTACAAAAAATCTTTAATCAATGTTTCTGCAATTTGTACGCTATTGGTCGCCGCACCTTTACGAATATTATCAGATACAACCCACATGTTAATCCCATTTGGATGAGAAATGTCGTTACGAACACGACCAACATGTGTCAAATCATTACCACTAGCACTGCAAACTTGAGTCGGGAATTCTTCACGATCGTCATACAACTTAACACCTGGGGCTGCAGCTAATAATGCTTTCACTTCTTGTGCATCAATCGGCGAACGCGTTTCAATATGGATTGCTTCACCATGACCATAAAATACAGGGACACGTACCGCAGTTGGGTTGACCAAAATAGTATCATCACCCAGTATTTTTCGTGTTTCCCACACCATTTTCATTTCTTCTTTGGTGTAGTCGTTATCCATAAATGCATCAATCTGCGGGATCACGTTAAACGCGATTTGACGTGAAAAACTGCCTTTTTGTACTTCACGCGCATTTAATAAATCAGCAGTCTGAGTCGCTAGACCTTCCATCGCTTCTTTACCCGCACCGGACACTGATTGATACGTGCATACGTTAATCCGCTCAATACCCACTGCATCATGAATCGGCTTCAGCGCCACCATCATTTGAATAGTAGAGCAATTAGGGTTAGCGATGATGTTACGGTTTCTAAAATCTGCTAACGCATGTGCATTTACTTCTGGCACCACTAATGGAATATCATGTTCATATCGAAAGTGAGAGGTATTATCAATCACGATACAGCCGGCTTCAGCTGCAATTGGTGCAAACTTTTCTGATACACTACCACCAGCAGAGAAAAAACCAAATTCAGCTTGAGACCAGTCAAAAGTATCCGCATCTAATACTTCAATTTCTTTACCCTTAAAATTAATCGTGCCACCGGCTGAACGGCTTGAAGCTAGAGGAAATAATTGATTGATGGGGAATTTACGCTCTGCAAGTATATCCATCATTGTTTGACCTACAAGGCCAGTCGCGCCTAAAACGGCAACATTAAATGCTTGTGACATGGTAAAAAGTAATCCTTAAAACAGGTTATAGCGCAATGGCATTAAAGCCTAGCGCGGACAAAATTAGCTGTGTTGGTTGATGCGTACATGTGATCTGTAAGGTATCAAATTCTCGACGAATTGACGCATCAAGTTGATACTTAGGATCACGGTATTGCTTACGCAGCAGCGCGAAACAATCGGATTGTGACATGTTCGTCACAAATTGGCTATGATCATATGCTATATCATATACCGTACCGACTAATATACTAAGCGATTCAATGGTTAAACACTCATCGGAGCACACTATTTGCAGGGTTGCTTCAGGTAAAAACTCGTGCATTTTATGTACCACAGGCTGATTAACTTGCTGCGCTAACCACTCATACAGCATAAATGTGCCCCGTGTTTTTCCTTCAAGGCTATGTCCTGCAATATGTGGCGTCGCAAACAAACAATGTGCAATTAGAGGCTTGAGAATAGTCGGTTCATGCTCCCACACATCTAAGATTAATGTAGGGGCTAATTGTTGTTCTGCCAATCGCAATAATGCTTGATTATCGATGACCTCTCCTCGACCAGCATTGAGTAAAATTTGTCTTGGCGAAAGCTGTGTTAATACTGCTTCATTAAATAAATGCAATGTGGGATGTGCACCCGTTTTCACTAAAGGCGCATGTAAACAAATGATATCACATTGCAATATTGCTGTTAAATCACCCCACTGTGGTTGTGCTTCTGCTTCAGCTCGAGGAGGGTCGTATGCATGTACCGTCATACCCAGCGCATTAAATTTAGCGAGTACACGACGTCCAACCTGCCCTAACCCCACAATCCCTACCGTAAAGCCTGATAATACCTCAAACGAATCCGATAATAGAATATCACCGCGCGCCAATAACGCATGTAAGATGCCTGCCAGTGCATATTCGGCAACCGATTCCGCATTACAACCTGCAGCGACATAGGTGGCAATATCTGCGCTAGCTAGCGCATCGAGATCTAAATGATTATAGCCAGCCGTCGCGGTTGCTAAATATTGGCATTGGGTTAATTGCTCTACCCGTTGAGCATTAATTTTAGTCGTAGAGCGCAACATTAACGCATTGACGTTGCGTAAATCATTTTCACAAATAGTTTGATGATTAAAGGCTTGCGCTTGTCCTAACGATGGGAACACGTCAGCGGCAAACGGCATATTATCATCATATAAAATATTCACGTCCAACACTCCAATAACGCCTTAGTCACGGCTTCAGGCGCTTCAATTTGAGGGTAATGCCCAACATCAAACGCAAATGTCTTAGCATTAGGTAACAGGCGGATAAATTCATCAAGCATGTGCTGACCGGAAATAGGATCATGTATACCATTAATGAATGCTAATGGGATCTTACTGTTTACTAAGGCATCTTGCCAGCGTTGTGCAAATACTGCACGCTCATCAATATATCGCAACACGCTGGGGATCACGCGACGACCATCATGCAATAATAGCAATTGCCAAAGATCATCGATTAATGTGGGACTTGGCGGAGTATTAGGGCCAAATATACTCATAAAACTCTGATGTAACGTGCGCTTACTCATCAACTTAGCGACAATAGGACCAAGTGAGGATTTAAGTAGTTTTTGAGTGAATAACGGTTTATGTAATGCGGCAAATAAACCACCATTTAAAAATGTGACTGACTGAAGCTCAACAGGGAGCGCAACATCTAGGTCGGGCAGTTGCTCATTGACTGAAGTACGCGATTGACTGCGCGCGACTAATTCTTGTGCCACCGACACGCCATAATCATGAGCAACCACATGACAAGCTTCAATACCGATGGCTTTCATATGTTCAAGTAATACGCATACTGCATCGGTTTGTTGTTGCAGAGTGTATTGATGTGGGTAAGGTTTATCCGAGATGCCAAAGCCCAAAAAATCCAGACCCATACAGAGATGAGAATGCCGCAAAGCTTGCCATTGATGATGCCAATCATAACTGGCACTGGGAAATCCATGTAAAAAAAGGACGACGGGTTTATCAATAACGACAGGTTTGTCATGAGAGGAATCAACCAGCAGCGGTACAGGGCTAAAACAGCCAATATGCCACTGCTCAAATTTAATATATTGCGCTTGAGCTTGATAATCCCGAAGAGCAATATGGCTCATTAGGCTCTAAATCCAGGGTAATCACGATCTAATTTACGCAAAATGCCAGGCCATGCAAGTTGCCCACCTGATGATTTTAACACCATTTTGGCTTGAGCTTGGATCCCTGCCAGTATAGCATCTGGTACGTTAATCAGATTTTGTCCGGTGCCTTGCGCCATGAGTTGTACTTCAGCAGCTCGCTGCATAATGTACATAAACAAAAACGCATCAGGAATCGTCGACGCGCACGTTAATAAACCATGATTGCGTAAGATAAAGAAATTTTTATCACCTAAATCTGATACTAGACGCTGCTTTTCATCCGAATTAAGCGAAACCCCTTCATAATCATGGTAAGCCAATGAACTTAATGGAAACAATGAGGCTTGCGAGAACGCTTCCATTCCCTTTTCTAAGATGGATACTGCAACGCCTTCATTGGTGTGTAGGTGCAAGACACAATGCGCATCATCGCGGGCACCATGCACGGCTGAATGAATATTAAAACCTGCGGGATTGATTTCGTAATCACTGTCGAGGACTTTGTTACCATCCAAATCAACTTTGACTAGACTCGATGCCGTCACTTCTTCAAACATCATCCCATAAGGATTAATTAAAAAATGAGCATCCGGTCCTGGGACTCGCGCAGAAATATGCGTAAAAATTAAATCGTCCCAACCATAATGTGCCACCATGCGATAGCAAGCTGCAAGATCAACGCGCGTTGCCCATTCTTCTTTAGAAACAAGGTCTTGTACTGGTTTACTCATTGGCCACCCTTTTTATACAGAATAATAATATTAATAATTTAACGTAATACTTGTACAAAGCCAATATTAACAACGCGCTTAATCTATCACTTATTCTAATAAGACTTTATAAATACCTTAGCCTTTATATCGCTGCATCACTAAGGTTGCGTTCGTGCCACCAAAACCAAAGCTATTAGACATAATGGTATTGATCGTTTGTTCACGTGTTTGGGTCACGATATCCAATCCTTTCGCCGCGTCATCTAATGTATCAACATTAATTGACGGCGCAATGAAGTCATTTTCCATCATTAAAATACTAAAGATAGCTTCGTTAACCCCAGCAGCACCTAGTGCATGGCCGGTCATGGCTTTAGTTGCACTAATTGCTGGTGATTTTTCACCGAATACTTCTTGGATCGCTTTCAGCTCTTGTACATCACCAACAGGGGTGGACGTCCCGTGAGTGTTTAAATAATCAATCTCGCCTTCGACATTTTGCATCGCCATTTGCATACAACGCACCGCGCCTTCACCTGAAGGAGCAACCATGTCATAACCGTCAGAGGTTGCACCGTAACCAACAATTTCAGCATAAATATGTGCACCACGCGCTAACGCATGTTCAAGTTCTTCGACTACGACCATGCCACCACCACCGGAACTGACAAATCCATCACGGTCTGCATCATAAGTGCGCGAGGCTTTTTCTGGCGTATCATTATATTGTGAGGACAAGGCGCCCATTGCATCAAATTGACCAGAAAGCGCCCAATGGAGTTCTTCACCACCACCGGCAAATACCACATCTTGTTTGTTTAATTGGATCATTTCCAAGGCATTACCGATACAATGTGCTGATGTGGCACAAGCTGATGAAATCGAGTAATTCACCCCTTTGATTTTAAATGGGGTCGCTAAACAAGCAGAAACTGTGCTACCCATACAGCGTGTAACCATGTAAGGACCGACACGACGCACGCCTTTGTTACGAATAATATCCGCAGAATCAACTTGATGCTGAGACGATGCCCCACCTGAACCTGCAATGATACCGGTACGAATATTAGAAATTTGCTCAGGTGCCAAACCGGAATCGTCTACGGCTTGTTGCATGGCAATATACGCATAAGAAGCTGCATCGCCCATAAAGCGTAATTGTTTACGGTCAATATGTTCACTTAAGTCAAGGTCTACTTTGCCCCAAACTTGGCTACGTAAACCCATTTCCTTAAACTGTTCAGAAAACGTAATACCTGATTTACCAGCACGTAATGACTCAGTAACTTCTGCTTTGTTGTTACCAATACTTGATACGATACCTAATCCAGTGATGACTGCTCTTCTCATGATATTCCTTAGCGAATTTAGTGCGACTTATTATACGTCTTTTTTGTGCGTAAGATTGTACGCCAGTTTATTAATTTAACTGGTCTGATATTATACTCTCCTTAGTATATTTACTTACAGGTTCAATGTGAAGCTTAGCCATGCACAAATCAGCTTTAAATCATCTGGCACGCCAGTTGCTGATGATTTTTCCGATGTTTATTTCTTAGACGCTCACGGCTGCGCAGAAACTGACTATGTATTTATCGAACAAAATGATTTGCTCAACAGGTGGTTACAATTCGAACTATCTGACGCTATTTCTGCTAATGTCTTTGTGATTGCCGAAACCGGTTTTGGCTCGGGTTTAAACTTTTTTCAAACATTGCACCATTATTCGCAGCTACTTGAACAAGGTCAAACACTGCCAAGATTATATTTTTTATCAACTGAAAAATTTCCAATGACCATGGCCGATTTACAACAATCGATTGCCGTGTACCCACATTTATCTAAATGGGTTGACGAACTACTGCCACAATATCCTATGGCTTTAACAGGCTGTCATCGCATGGATTTATGCAATGGACTGGTAACATTGGATCTATGGCTTGGAGATATTCACGACACCCTGCCCCAATGGCTAAATGAGCATGATGGTCTAGTGGATGCCTGGTTCTTAGATGGGTTTGCGCCAAGCCGTAACCCGGACATGTGGAATGAGGCTTTATTTACGCAACTTGCTCGTTTATCCAAACCCAATGGCACACTATCAACCTTTACCGCTGCGAGTATTGTTAAGAGAGGCTTAGTCAAAGCTGGCTATACATTAACTAAAACCAAAGGCTTTCGCTATAAACGAGAGATGATCCGTGCCACATTCACAGAATTAGCTATTCGACAACCAACGCAACAACAGCACAGCATTCCATATTATGCGCGTCCTGCTCAGCCCTTATTACAACATGTGACGATTTTGGGTGGTGGTATCGCCGCAGGGTGTTTAGCCTACTTACTGACAAAACAAGGCATCGAAGTCACCGTACACTGCCAAGATGCAGCGTTAGCACAAGGCGCATCGGGCAATGATTTAGGCGGTTTTTATCCACAACTCAATGCTCAAGCGAGTATCGCAAGCCAAGTTCATGCCGCTAGTTTTGTGTCTGCTCGGCGATTTTATGATGCGTTACTTAGCCAAGGTGCTGAGTTTGGTCATGCTTGGTGTGGGGTATTACAAGTCGGTTTTAATGACAAAGTTCAACAACGCCAACAAAATTTAATTGAGCAACAGGTGTGGCCAGCAGATCTAATCCAAGGTGTTAGTGCTAGCCAAGCGTCAGCCATTGCACAAGTCGAACTCCCCTATCCGGCATTATTTATTGAGCAAGGAGGCTGGATCAGCCCACCTCAATTAGTAAAGGCAATGTTTGCACTCGCACAACAAACCGGTTTATGTCAGATTAACACCCAATCAACATTGAGTACTGATGGCATTACTCATATTACCAGCGATCCTAGTCAGGCAGTCATATATGCCACGGGTGCAGAATCAGCGCGATTAACGATCCCGGCGTTACCGTATCGTTTGGTCAGGGGTCAAGTAGAACGTGCTCCAGCATCCACTCAAAGTTCAGGTCTACAAACCGTGTTATGCCACAAGGGTTATTTCACCCCAGCGGTAGATGGCATACATGCATTAGGCTCAACCTATGTGAAAGACGATGTCAATCGTGAGTATCGTCATTCCGAAGCTCAGCTTAATTTGGCGATGCATCAACAGAGTCTGGTTGAGTGTCCATGGATCCAGGCAATGCCTTTACCCACTTCGGGCAGAGCAGCTATTCGCTGTTCCACACCTGACCATTTACCACTCGTCGGCGCTGTGCCCGATGTACAGCAACAATTAATCGACTTTAATCAGTTGTATCAAGCAAAACCTGCACATACTTACCCTCAAGCGCAAAATCTTAAAGGGCAATATGTGCTAACAGGATTAGGCTCTCGCGGATTAACCACCGCGCCATTAATGGCGCAGTTATTAGTATCTCAACTATTAGGGCAGCCTATTCCAGTCACTCAGACTGTCGCAAACGCACTCAATCCCAATCGCTTTTTGATCCGCGACGGGATCCGTAGATTAAGCTATTTAGACCGATTTACAGCTTCATAATGGCTGCTATTTCATCAACTTGGGCTGATTCGCAGTAATAGGTATTGTTTGACGCAGGCGCTGCCATAGCGTCCAGATTTTTTTCTGATCCGGCTTGTCCAATTCTTGATTGGCAAACGCATCAGTCAAATTTTGGGTGAGGATGTCATCGAGGCTGTTTAATGAGTTTTCACTCGCATCAGGTACCATGCTGACAGCTAATGAAAAATGACCATGAAAATAACTACTAATAAACAATTCATCATCAGTGCCATTAACAACAATGTTATCTAAATCTTGTTCAACACCATCAATAAACTCTGCAAAGGTTGATGCTTTGTTACTCGCATCAGAATAACTCACCCCGACAGGATATAATACTTTGTCATTGTAGCCGGTGATCACCTCAATCAACCCATCTAAACTCGCATCTAATTGTGCATCACCCGTGTCACAAATAAGTGGCTGCCCTTGCAACTGCTGCAGTTTGGTTTTGGTTGCCACAATAATAATGTTGTCTTTACCTATGGCGCGGATCACGTCTGACGAAAGTTGCTGGTTGCCTCTACCAAAAATATGCCCTTGCCCACCAATTAACGTAATTAAGAGCTTAGTCGGTGAGTGTTGTACAATCGGTAATATAGAATCTGCCATCATATCTTGTTCAACACGTCCATTGGCATGGATCACATCTACACCCAGTAATGTATTGGGGTAGCCTAACTCTTGCATAATAAAATCAATGGTTGAGCCAGAACCCATAATCCAATTGCAAGGCGCATGTTCATCGCGTAACTCACCGATATACGCAGCTAAGTCTGCTAATACCATCTCGTCTGATTCTTTGCCACCCATCTTGACTGACTGTACATATTGTAATTGCGCGGGGACAGTGAGCTCACCAAAATGCTTAGCAATAACTTTACCCTCACGAAATGCTGTCTCATCGATGTCGCGTACTTCTGCTTCTTGGACACTGACTAATTTACCTAACATCATATCAGCAATGACACATCCTGCTGCGCGAGGCGTAATCGCATAGACACCAGAATGTATTTTACAGCCTGCAGGTATCCCTAAAACAGGAATATGCGTAGGAACAACATCACAGATATTGCGCGCGGTACCGTCACCACCGGCAAATAAAATACAATCCACACCTTGAGCAAGGAGTGCTTGGACAGCAGCTTGTGTGTCGCTAGCTTCGGTTTGCGCATGAGGATGGGTGTACACCACTTGTGTCGTAAAACCCAATGCCACAGCGCAAACTTCGCCCATCTGACCTGATGCCGTTTTGATCACTAGTTGTGATTGATGAGCTATTAGCTCTTGCAGCGCAGTAGCCGTTTTATCATTAGCTTGTGGGATCGCCCCTTTAGCTAAGGCCTGGGCGCGAACATCAGCCCCATCACTGCCTTTTAACGCAACAGCCCCACCAATTCCGGCATACGGATTAATCACCAAACCTAGCACAAATTGTCGAGATGTCGGTGTGTATAATGATTCGGGGTAATATTCTTGTTTTAACACTTGGATAAATTCTTGTGCTCGTTGTGGGTAACCGTCATTCATCAGTTGCGAAAGTTTATCCGCAACCATTGACTTAAACGCCAACTCGTCGGTTTTATTTCCCGTTAAATTATCAGAACTGATCGTAAATTCAAGACCGCATGCTAAACAAAAGCCCCATTCAATGGCTTGTGGTAACACTTCAACACGTTGAAATTGTCGTTGTTGCTCATCATCCCGCCCATCCGGCGCATACCAATACCCATAATCGGGGAGTAAACGTCGTTCCGAACCCGCAATACACCAATGCGCTATCTCATGTAATGCGCTAGAAAAATACCCATGAGCAAACACAACTTGATGATGTTCGACATGCTCATTAGCAGGTATATAGATAGGCTCGTCTGTGCCCTTTACTAATCGAGTATTACATCTTTCATAAAAAGTGTGGTCAAATAATTCGATTAATCTAGCGACGCTGTGGGTGATGGCTGAGCCCTTAATGACTGTTTACTATGGCGTTATTTTATATTAATTAGCTAAAAGTCACTATATATATTTACGTTCGACTACGACTTTGATGTAGTATGAAATGTATCAATTATTAAGGTCGTTTCTATGTTCAGTTTACCGCAACCGTTTATCAGCCAATGGGCTATTACCGATTCAGTGATCGACCACTATGGTCATGTCAATAATGTTGCCTATGTTAAACAAATTGAAACAACCGCATGGCTTCACTCTAATGCACTAGGGTTAAGCATAGAACAATACCAAGCGATTGACCGCGGCATGGCAATCCGCACGCATGCGTTGCAATATCATCAACCATTACATTTAGGCGAGCAAGTTCATTGCGCCACTTGGATTACCCAGTGTGATGGTAAAGCCACGTTAACGCGTCAATTTGAAATGTACAGTGAACAAAAATCTACCATCGTGTTTAGCGCCACGACAGAGTTTGTATGTATTGCATTGTCTTCGGGGAAAATACGGCGCATGCCCGAATTGTTTCGTGATGCTTACCTGCCGGCAGTGCTTGCTCCTGAACAACCGAGTGTGGCGGTGAAATGAAAATCGCGTTATTACTCTCATGCATGATTAATATACTCCTAATTGGCGCAGTATATATTCTACTCAATAATCAAGCCTCCTCATGGTTGCGGTTAGATCCGATCCAGAAACTGTTGCCTAGCGTTTTAGAAACGAACACTGGCTCGATGCAACACACGCCATCCTTAGCGCCACTATCTCGCCTGCAATCCACCCAGCGATCAGCAGTGCAAGAAACAAGAGAGCAAAGTCTAGATGCACAAATTATAGACGACCAAGGCTTTGCCGCATTATTGAGCTTAGCTGAGGAGGGTAAATGGCAAACATTAGCACCACAATTAACTGAATATTTATATCAATACCCGGAACATGTGCAAGCACAACTGCTCGAAGGACGGGTGATCATTCATACCCAAACCAGTGCGGCCGGACTAGAATACCTCTATACCCTATTGCATAAGCTCAATGCACCACAAGACATTGAATTGGTGGCGTCATACATTAACGAGCATGCTCAACCCATTATTGATGCGTTAACCGATAATCAAGATTGGACGGCGCTAGCGACATTTGTCGAGCCGTTAATTCAATATGAATCGCAAGCCGTTACTTATATTGAGCCTCTTGCGTTAGCTTATGCCATGCTCAATTTGCCCGATGCAATGGAAAATACCCTTGCTAGCTTACCCAATGGTCATCAATTAATTCAACAAACACGGCGTTTATGGTCTGAACAATTTGCCATTACGCCGGATTATGCGCGCACTCAACGTCAACCTATAGCCCCTAATAATCAAGCACGGCAAGCGGATATTACAGTGGCGTTAAGCCAACGTGAAGGTCAATGGTTTTCACCATTTAATGTTGGTAGTGAACACTTCGAATTATTACTCGATACCGGTGCGAGTACGACGGCAATATCTGGAGACGCATTTTTGCGGATCCCTAAACGTCACCGCACCTTTTTAGGTAGAATATTGATCAATACCGCAAGTGGACAAGCACAAGCACGCTTGTATAACGTCACAAACGTCGCCATTGGTCCATGGAAAATTGCGCAAATAGATATTTTAGTCTTACCCGTAGAACGCTTGTCAGGTTTTGATGGGCTGTTAGGTATGAATGTATTAAATCGCTCCCAAGTCGTGATTGACCAAGTCTCAGGAGCGCTTGAGGTTAGATTGCCTGAATTGTCGCGTTCACAGCGTAACGACTAAACGTAACGCTTGGTCAATGGCACGCTTGGCATCAAGTTCAGCCGCCACATCTGACCCACCAATTAAATGATAGGGTTTGGTGAGCCCTTCACTCAATGCTTGGTTTGGCTCTTGACCGGCACAGATAATCACATTATCCACCGCTAAAACCTGCGTTTCTCCGCCAATAGTGACATGTAAACCTGCATCATCGATTTTATCATAGGTGACACCTGCTAACATGTGCACGCCTTTCATTTGTAAGCCTGCACGATGCGCCCAACCGGTTGTTTTGCCGAGCCCTGCGCCCACTTTAGTCGTTTTACGTTGCAATAAATAAATGGTTCTGGTCGATGGCTCTGGTAATGCTTGCATGCCTTCTACCCCCCCACGCACAGTGAAGGTCATATCAATGCCCCACTCTTTCATAAACGTTGGAATATCTGTGCTCGGTGTCGATGTACCATGACTTAAATACTCTGCTGTATCAAAACCAATACCTCCGGCACCAATAATCGCCACACGTTTTCCTACCGGTTTTTTATGTTTGAGTACATCAATATAATTATACACACTGGGATGATCAATTCCCGCAATCGGCGGTACCCTAGGAATAATACCCGCAGCGATAATCACCTGATCAAACGTGCTAGCATTTAACTGCGCTGCCGTGACAGTGGTATTAAGCTGCACTTCCACGTTTAACAATGACAATTGCGCATTAAAATAACGCAGTGTCTCAAAAAACTCTTCTTTGCCTGGTACCTGTTTGGCAATATTAAATTGTCCGCCAATTTCATTATTTGCATCAAACAACGTAACCTGATGACCGCGTTGTGCTGCGGTCGTGGCTGCCGCTAATCCTGCGGGCCCCGCCCCTACAACCGCGATGTGTAATGGTTTAGTCGTCGGTGTAATAATAATTTCATCTTCATGACACGCTCGAGGATTGACTAAACAACTCGTTAGTTTTCCGGCAAAAACATGATCCAAACACGCTTGATTACAACCAATACAGGTATTAATTAGCTGCGATTGACCCGCTTGCGCTTTATTCATAAACTCAGGATCAGCTAAAAATGGACGTGCCATAGAGACAAGGTCGGCGTCTCCTTGCGCTAGCACACGTTCAGCAACTTCGGGTGTATTGATGCGGTTAGAGGTGATCACCGGTACATTTAATGCCTGCTTAAATTTAGCTGTAACCCAAGTAAATGCCGCCCGAGGTACTTTAGTAGCAATAGTAGGGATACGTGCTTCATGCCAGCCGATCCCTGTATTAATAATTGTCGCTCCCGCTTTTTCAACGGCCAATCCAAGTTCAATAACTTCTTCAGCTGTCGAGCCTCCTTCTACCAAGTCCAGCATCGACAAGCGATATATAATAATAAAATCAGTCCCTACCGCTCCGCGAACGCGACGCACAACTGCAACCGGCAAGCGGATACGATTGGCATACTTTCCGCCCCATTCGTCTTCACGCTGATTAGTACGTTGGGCGATAAATTGATTTAAAAAATACCCTTCAGAACCCATGATTTCAACACCATCATACCCAGCTTGTTTCGCATTAACCGCGGTAGACACGAAATCGTCGATTTGGGATTCGATCTCATCACTGGTTAATTCACGTGGTGTAAACGGATTAATGGGCGCTTGAATCGGCGATGGTGCCACTAGTTTTTTGTTATAGGCATAGCGACCAGTGTGCAATATTTGCATACATATTTTTGCACCATGTGCATGCACCGCATCCGTTACAAATTGATGCTCCGCTAATACTTCTGGCGAGTCTAAACGGCGAGAGACCTCATGTGTCGCTCCTTCGGCATTAGGACCTATGCCACCGGTGATGATTAAACTGACACCACCTTTGGCGCGTTCAACAAAAAACGCAGCCATGCGCTCGTGCCCGTTAGGTATTTCTTCTAAGCCGGTGTGCATCGACCCCATAATGATACGATTTTTTAAGGTCGTGAAACCGAGATCCAATGGCGTAAAGATATGCGGGAAAGCCCATTCATATTGCGTATTATGCTTTGATTGAGTATTTGGATTTGAATGAATTTGCGACATGTATTGAGACTCCTAAGTAAGCTGGGCAATAATATGCTGAGCAATTTTTTCAGCAATCATGATCGTGGGTGCATTGGTATTGCCGCCAATAATACTTGGCATGACAGAAGCATCAACAACGCGTAAACGCTTAATATGTTTAACGTTACAATGGGGGTCGACAACCGTAGTAGGATCATCGATTTGCCCCATGCGACAGGTGCCGACTGGATGATAAACGGTTTGCGCTTGGCTTTTAATAAACGCAATAATCTGCTCATCCGTCATGTTTTCCAACGGCAATGATGGCTGCCAAGGACTGGGTGTATAGGCTGAGAACGCAGGTGAAGCTAACATTGTCATCGCCAGTTTAACGCCGTCCACTAACGCGATTAAATCGTCAGGGTGACTGAGATAATTGGGTTGTATTTCTGGATGGGCTAACGGGCTGTTTGACTGCAATCGAATATAACCTTGAGATTTGGGATATAAATGACACACATGTACACCAAAGCCATAATCAAACTCAATTCCTCTACCGTGATCAACAATGATCCCTGGAATAAAATGAAATTGCAGATCCGGTTTATCCGCAGTACCCTGCTGACTATAAGCAAACCCACCAGCTTCCGCGACGTTTGATGACATTAGACCGTCTCGATTGGTTGCATATTTTGCAGCATGGTGAATATATTTAGGCACCAAACGCGGCATTAAGGCATAACCAGAAGCCGTTTTACATTTAACTTGTACGATCACATCAAGATGATCTTGTAAATGTTGCCCCACACTTGGAATATCAGCAAGACATTCAATATGGTATTTGGCTAAATGATTTTTGTCCCCTATCCCTGATAACATTAGGATTTGAGGTGAATTAATTGCACCACCACATAACAACACTTCGTTATTGGCAAAAAGTTGCGTGCTGAGCCCATTAATAGAGCATTCCACTCCCTTAGCAGTCTGTTCATTAATTAACACACGGTGCACTAAGGTATTGCTTAATATTGTCAGATTCGGATCATCTTTGACCGGAGCGATATATCCTTTGGCGGTCGAACAACGTTGACCATTACGATGGCTGACTTGATACAAGCCGACCCCTACACGTTCATGTGTATTAAAGTCACTAATATGGGGTAATTGTACAGATTGACCTGAAGCGATAAATGCTTGAGAAAGTGAATCATGATAGCGTAAATCACTGACACCTAAGGGACCACCGACACCATGAAAAGTATTTTCCCCACGGGTATTATCTTCACTTAATTTAAACAGGGGTAAGACACACTCCGCGTTCCAGCCTGTTGCGCCACTGGCTGCCCAATCATCGTAATCACTGTATTGCCCCCGAATATAGCACATCGCATTGACGGAGCTGGAGCCTCCCATTACTTTGCCTCTGGGCCAATATAATGAACGGTTGTCGAGCTGGGTTTGAGGGGCGGTATTGTAGTTCCAATTAATACTCGTCATGCGTGAGAGTAACGCGACCCCAAACGGAATATGGATCAATGGATTTGAATCTGAGACACCCGCCTCGATAAGGCACACAGTCACTTGTTGGGTATCAATTAAGCGACGAGCGAGGACGCAACCTGCCGAACCAGCACCGACAATAATATAATCAAAAGAATTTTGCACAATAACACTAACACTAATCAAATAAACTCATCGTACCACTGTACCAAAAGAATGTTCATAAGTGTTAGTAAATTGTAATTAATTTGTGTGGATGACGCTAATCTGCAATATCACTAGGGATGTTTTCACGAATTTCAGCCCAAATTTTACCACTATCTATGCCGTATTGACGGATTAACATTTGCACTTTTTTTGGCTCAGCTTGTTCAATTAATGCAAAAAGATCCTGATAAAACTTAGTCGCTAGTTCACGTGATGAAGCATACGAAAAATAATAACTTCCGATGCGCGCGTACATGCCTTTAAAGCCATTCATCAGTAATACATATATATTATTATTAGAAGCAAACGCTAAATCGTGATTCATTTGATAATCAAACTGTGCAAAAGCTAAACCTGTTTGTTCGATATCTTTGTAACGTCCAATGATTTCTTTGGCTCGTTCTGGGTTATTTTTGAATGCGCCACGAATAAATACAGCACTGACATTGGTACGTGCAGCTAATAAATTATCCACTAGCTCTTTAATATTAGTCGGATCGAGACGGGCAAGGGTCTCTAGAATATTTAAGCCACACGTTTCCCAGTAGTTGTTAACCTTGGTTGGCTTACCATGTTGGATCGTTAACCAACCATCTCGAGCAAGGCGCTGTAACACTTCGCGTAAGGTGGTTCTAGTCACACCGATTAACTCGGATAACTCACGTTCAGCAGGTAAAATTGTACCAGGAGGAAAACGACCACTCCAAATAGACTCAACAATATACTCTTCAGCAAAACCTGCTGGACTTTGGGCTTTATAAATCATGTGACTGTCTCAGTTGTTCGAGTACTGATTGTACCAGATAAAAGCCAAGCTACCAATATTTATCATTTATTCTTGGTTTAACCTCTAGTATGATTTATTAAATTAAACACTAAGACGGCGTTACCTTGTTAAATTTATTCTCTACATGGGTTGAATCCAAATCTGCTTGGCTAGCATTATTTATGTCTAGTGCGCTACTTATTGTCACTGCGTTGTATTTCCAACATATGATGGATTTACAACCCTGTATTAAATGTATCTACCAACGCACCGCCGTTTTTGGCATATTAGTCAGCAGTCTAATGCCCTTAATCTGGCAACATAGCGTGACTCGTTTACTTGGATTTATTGGCTGGGGCGTTGCATCTATTTGGGGCTTTTTGATTGCACACGAACACGTTGATATTTTGTTCGCTGCTAATCCCTTTTTTGTGGTCTGCGATATAATCCCTAATTTCCCAGTATTTATGCCTCTGCACGAGTGGTTGCCAGCCGTGTTTGGCGCGACTGGCGATTGCAGTGAAAACTCGTGGCAATTTTTGGATATGGGTATGGCACAATGGATGCGCATCATCTTTGGTATATATGCGGTCACTTGGCTAATAATGCTCATTAGCCGACTCACTATCGCGCGTAAAATTTAAGCAATGTCAGAGCCAAACAAGAGCTCGTTATTAATTATTTAGAAATAGGAAACTAGTCCAATTCATTTAATGGCCAAGTCACGATCCGTTCTTCAAACTCGTCCATATTAACTTCAAGTTCGCTGACAATTTTATTTCTTACTGACATACCCTCGGCATGCATTTTATGCGCTTTACCACCATTTAATAATGGATGCCATGACGCTAACGCTTTACCTTCATGCAAGCGGCGATAACTACAGCTAGGTGGCATATAAAAAATTTCAGGCAGATTTGCTTGAGTCAGTTTCACGCAATGTGGTACTAACTCGGTACGATTTTCATATTCCGTGCATTGACATGTTTTGGTGTGCAAATACTGGCACGCAATGTCGGTAAAAAACATTTCTTCTTCACCTTTTGCTGTGTCGGTAAAATGGGCTTCTTCAACATCATCATCAATGAACTTATGCAAACAGCACTTGGCACAACCATCACAAATTGCTTCCCATTGTGCCTCATCCATTTGCGTTAATGGCGTGGTTTCCCAGTAGCGGGATGCAATAAGTGCATTCATATTAGCTGAAATCTTTGCCATCTTACGTATCCTGCTGTGGATCAGGTGATAGACCTAACGCAATCCGATGCTCTGCGAGCAGGCTTGGACTGAGCGGGGGTAATTGAAGATAATAGCCAGGCTCTAGTAATGCCTTTACTAGTACATCTTGTTCTAAATTAGCAAACGTTTTATCTGTTGGTAAAGGCACCAGCATGACTAACTCAGGACGTCCAAAACGCGTGAGTAGGCCCTCTGGCACTGCACTAAAATCTTCTTTTTTGGGAACATATAAAAAGGTATCGGGACGTAAATTAGATTTATAAATGGCACAAATTTGGCGCATGTTTTACTCTTTAAATTTTTGGGAAAAATTTTCTGCAGCTGCTTTGATCTTATCACCGACCAACTCTGCACGCCAACCTACCAATAAATCAGGTTCCATACCTAAAGCACGGGTATCATCAAACGCCAAGCAGTACCAACTAATGACCTGATTGATTTGTCGTTTGGACGCAAAGTAGGTGGGATCAACATTGACGGCTTCTGCAGCAGTCGTACAAATTTCTTTGATTTGGGCGGCGTGCTTTTTATATAACGGCACATCCGTTAACCGATGTGTCGGCGCCGGATATTCAGTCTCAGGGGCTGAACGCGCCGATTTGATCAAATCAAGGACGATATCACAATGACGACGAGCTTCTTGCGGTGTCACTATATCCAACGCAAACAATGCACTTTTATGTCCCGGTAAACGGTATGCAATCTCAAATGCACTTTGCTCACGAATTATAAAATTTTGCGTAATATCGTGTTCTCTCGCGTAGCTTAAGCGCCATGCAGCTAATAATTGCAGCGCATACAAATTAATCGGCTGCAGTTTCCATGTGTTTTTCAATAACAAATACGCATGCTCCGGAGCAATATTGGCGCGTTTGCGGCGAATTAGCTGGTCAATTTCATCATAGACCCACTGTAATTGACCATTTTCAGTGAGTAGTTCGACTAACTTGTGGTAACACGGCAGTAAATAAATGACATCTTCTGCAGCATATTGAAGCTGATTAGGACTTAGCGGGCGACGGATCCAGTCTGTGCGTGACTCGCCTTTTTCTAAAACGACACCTTGAAGTAATTCGACTAAACGTCCATACCCTAGTGAATTACCCAGACCGGCAAGTTGCGCGCCAACTTGAGAATCAAACAGGGGTTCAGGCATTATACCCATTGCATATTCGAATGTTTCAAGATCTTCGGAGCAAGCATGCAATACTTTAATTACATTTGGATTAGTGAGTAATGCCTTAAGCGGAGATAAATCATCGATGGCAATAGGATCAATTAATACCACATCAATGCCATCAAAAATTTGGACTAAACCTATCTGGGGATAAAATGTTCTGGTACGAACAAATTCGGTGTCAACAGCGATAACCGGTTGTTGCTCGGCTTGTTGGCAATAGTTGCGCAGTGCATCATACGTATCGATATACTGATAAGCTTGTGTCATGTAAAGAGACCGTGGTAATGGAGAGCAGTAATTTCTGGTCTTTACTGGTCATTATAGAATATGGCTTAGATTATCATAAAAATCAGAATATGCGATATTTAGTTGATTTTAGGCTTTTTTTTACCTAAAGAACACATGATTGAACCGACAATGACCAATCCTGCACCAAAATAAGCCCATTCATCCATTTGGCTGTGCTCAAAACGTTCAGGTGCAATTTCTATCGCCACGACAACCGATAAATAGGTAAAGATTGGTGCGGTTGCAATGATAGCGCTCACCTTTGATGCACTCCATACCTCCATGGCTTCAGTAAACGCTCCATAAGCAATAATCGTGTTAATACAGCAGAATATTAACGCACCAATATGAATCGGTTGCAGATGCATAATAGCTGAAAAATCGGTCAACGGGATCAATATCACAAAACCAAGTACATACATAAACAAAGTCAATTGTTTAGCAGTAAAGCTCCGCAATAATGGCTTTTGCGCTAAGGCATAAATGGCCCACGTCGTGGCAGCAAAAATAATAATCGCCAAGCCTACGGGAGACTCTGTCGTGGAAATAGTTAACGCATTAATCCGCTCATTGAAAAACATCAACATGCCACTGAGCAGCACTATTGCGCCAAACGTTTGAAACCGAGTAAATCGCTCTTTGAAAATGATGACGCCACCAAGCATTAACAAAAATGGGGCTAATTGCATCACTACCTGCACGGTTTCAGGGTTGAGATATTCTAGACCAATGACATTTGTAGTGTAATTAAGCACCAGCATAATACTGGCAAAAACAATTAAGCCAATGGTTTTGGGCGTAAATAATGCTTTAACAGGTAGCTTGCGACGGGTCAATAAAACAGCAAAAACAAACAAACCAGCGACTAAAAATCGGTATGCGGTGATTGTCATACTGTCCATGACTTCTAAACATATTTTTAAAAACAATGGTAACACGCCCCATAAGACTGCTGTAATTGCAGCCAATACGAAGCCATAAACCGGACGAGGTTCAGTCATAAAGACCCTTTGAATGACGTTTTCAGACTAACTGATGGATTGTAGCAACGTTAAATATTCGTCAATTTTTGCAATCAATTCATCACGTTGTCTTGGTGAAAGTGTCGGAAAGATAGCCCAAAGCATATCAATATACAATGCTTTATTTGCTTCTGATGCTGCTTGGAGTGCTAGTGGTTGGAGGGTTTCTTGGTTGACAATAAACTCCGCAAGGCGTTGCTGCGCCAACTCATCAAACCCCGCACTAAGTAATATTTTGCGTGCAGTTTGATTACTCACATCGCCATACTCTTGCCATAGCGAATAAGTGGCATTTAGCTGAGAGACATAAGATTCGACAATGTGTGCCTGTGATTGTGACATCGGCCCAATGTATTCTTCCATCGATTCCATCATTCGCTCGGCACGAGAAGGTTGTTTTTTCTGTCTTTTTATAAACTCCTCAGCTCGTTCTTTACGTTCATGGTTAATCGTCGCAAATAATTGTGAGAGTTGCTCAATATCCAAGGTCACGCCTATTGCAGCAACATCCGGTGCAATACGTTGACGGATACGTTGTATGTGAGTCAGGGTTTCGGTGAATTGTTGTTCCAGTTGTGGACGCGAAAAATGTTTTGTCGCCACGGCAGTTTTGAGCGTGTTCAGTTGTTGTTGGTAGCGTGGGATTTCAGATTGTCGATGCCAACTTAACCATGCATCAATGGTATTTTCTACCACCGGCTGTTGTTGGGGATTAAAATCAATATATTTACTGATCCACCATTTCACTAAAAAATCGGCGTTATTGTAAACGATACTACTTGAGCAAGCGCCAAGTAGTATCGTAAAAGTGAAAATTAAAAACAATCGACGCATGACACACATAATAAATAAAAAGGTAATACAGTATATACCGCACTGCAACGATTTAGTTCAAATATAGTTAAGGCTGAATGTTAAAACGACGCAACAAATGCATCCACCACCAAGCAGGACCTACTAATAAAAAACGCACATCTTCAAAAAATGACGGTTTTTTACCTTCAATTTTATGACCGACAAACTGCAATACCCACATGATGACAAATAACGCGATGGAAAACTGCCAGATTGAAATTCCAGCTTGCTCGAGTGCGCTTATGCCCAAAAACACACCGATTGTTAATAAAGTCATAGCTGCACCAATCGGTCCTGATAACTTGAAATAATACATCAACATCGGGATTGCTAAGATATGCGCAAATGTAACATTAAATTTAGCTATCATATCAGGCACAGGAATGGCGTAAATTAAACCAATCGTAACAAAGAAAATACTGGGAACCGCAATACCATGGATCCATACATTGGTAGAGTTTTGGTGTGATTCGCCGTATTGATGTAATAATTTGTCGATTTGACGCATACATTCTCCATATATATCTTGTTTTTTATAATTAAAGCACAGTATGCTTTATTAACTATATTATTATTCCACCGATAATATTAACATTTATTTTACATTCGTCTAGGGAAACTTATGCTACCAACCATTTGTTATGATGTGCAGTTATTTGATGCCAATGCACACTTACTACAAATCACCATTACACTACCAGCTAATGCCCAACAGACGATTTTACGCCTGCCCAATTGGATCCCCGGTAGTTATATGATCCGAGATTTTGCCCAACACGTGCATCAAGAACAAGCTCGAGATTCCCTAGATCAAGCGTTAGCGTGGCGAAAAACCTCTAAACACACTTGGATTGTTGCCCCATGTAACTATGATTTCACGTTTTCATACATGGTGTTTGCTAATGATTTATCGGTGCGCAGTGCGTTTATCAACGATCAATATGCGTTTTTTAATGGCACAAGTGTGTTTATGCAAATCATTGATGATTTTGACCAAAAAACCCAAGTACTAGAAGAGTTTGGCATTAATGATGAGCGTGAATATGCGGTTCGGTTATTTGGCAACCAGTATTCGTTAGCACATAAATGGCAAGTAAGCACAACGCTTCCGGTTGTCTTAAAAGAAGATATACATCCGATACAGCGCAGTGATTCAGAATATCTATTGGGGCATTTTCAGGTTAATTCATACACTAATCTCATTGATCATCCGATTGTTATCGGTGCCATTAATGTTCATTCTTTTATGGTTGAAGATGTCGTATTTGAAATGATGTTTACCGAACAGGTTGATTTGGATATGGTGGCGTTACTTGATGATATGAAAAAAATCTGCGTGCATCATTTACACTTATTCAACTCGCATACCCCGATTAAACGCTATGTATTTCAAACCTTGGTTTGCAAAGACGGCTTTGGCGGGTTAGAACACCAAGCGTCCACGGCGCTGTTATACCCTAGGGATTCGTTGAAAAACACAGCAGCGACAGGTATCAGTGAAGGTTATGAAACATTTTTAAGTTTGTGCGCACATGAGCTATTTCACACATGGCATGTCAAACGAATCAAGCCCAATGTCATGGTTAATCCATCATTAACGCTCGAAAACTACACCAATCAATTATGGATTTATGAAGGTTTCACTAGTTTTTATGATGATGCGACGTTAGTGCGAACAGGGATTATTCCGGCCCAATCTTATGCCAATATTTTAGCAAAAAATATCACTCGTCTATTGCGAAATCCAGGTAGGTCCGATCAATCCATCAGCCGCTCGAGTTTTGAGGCATGGACCAAATTTTATAAACAAACGCCCGATTCAACTAACTTTATTGTGAGTTATTACAACAAAGGCGGCCTTGCGGCACTGTGTTTGGACATACTGTTGTTACAACAATCAAACGGGCAAGCTAATTTAGATACGGTGATGCGTTTATTATGGGAACACTATGGCGTGGACGAAGTCGGCACGCCAGACCATGTTATTGAATTGGTATGCAAACAATACCTAAATATAAATGTGGAGAGTATTGTCCACCAACTCGCCCACAGCACGATAGACTTGCCCTTACCGACCTTACTACCGACGATAGGTCTTCGACTCACCATTCGACCGGCAATTGATGTCAACGACAAAGGTGGGATCAGCAAAGCAACACCCTGCCCTGTCGCATTTGGCGCAATGTACAGCGCAAATCCTGTCGGTATTAAATTAACTCAAGTATTGATAGGTTCGCCTGTTGCCTGCGCAGGGATGAGTCGTGATGATATATTAATTGCGATAGCTAATTATGAAGTAAGTCAAAGCAACGTTATCAATCTACTGACACGTTTTTCTCAACAAGCCAGTGTCGAGTTGACTTGGTTGCGTGATGGACGATTGTGCACCGGGACCATGCCCATAGAATCAGCGTTATGTGATACGGCAGAGGTACATGTCATGGATGAAGCCAAATTTAATGCATGGGCACAACGAACACTTACTTTTCCAGAGTAAGTGACTCGCTGAGTAACGGTGTTAACATCTGGGTAATTAATTGCGGGTACTGCATGTGGACGTAATGATTACCTGGTGATTCGATTACCGTAAGTTGCTTAAACCAATCCCTGCGCGTTTGCGCTTGTGATCTGACACGCTCAAACCCATCTTTCGCCACCACTATAACCACCGGACACTGGATATTTTGAATAATATTGTGCGCTTGCTCATCGGTAAAACGCAAGGTTGAAACGGTCCGTAATCGACTATCTGTCGCCCACTCGCAGCCACTCGAGACCTCAGGTAGTGCCGTACGGAACACGAGATTACGCCGCATAATTAAATCAGCATGGGCAATACTAAGCTGGCTGACTTGCATACGAGCCTGCAATACATGCTGAAAACTTTTGGGTTGTTTGGGTGTTTTACTTGCAGCGGAAATCCTACTATCTATTGATGCACGCATTTGTTTTACGGTACTGTCCGTAGAATCGGTTAAAGGACCCACCGTTTCGATTAACAGTAACTGCATCACGACATCGTCAAGAATAGCAGCCACGGAGCAACCAATGATCCCGCCCATAGAATGGCCGACAATACAGACCTTTGTCCAGCCTTGATGGCGAATCAAATCGACTATATCTTGAATATAATCAGATTGATGATAATGCGCGTCACGACTGCGATGGCTAGATTGCCCATGTCCGGCAAAATCAACAGCAATCACCTGTGCATTTTGATACGCAGGTTCAAGGCTTAGCTGTGTTAAAAACGGAATAAAAGAATGACTATTATCCAAATAACCGTGCAAACATAAAATCACCCTATCATCAAGTATGCTAAAGCCGCTATGACTATAGGTAATGCCAGCTAATTGTGTGCCGTTAGCAAGTGTAAATGAAATGGGCTCAAATCGGCAAGCCGTATCATTAATTCTTAGAACCCCATTCGCTTGTTGCTCTAGCGAGGACATATCAGGCATTATTTTTCAGAATATTTGACATTGCTTTCAGCATGCTGGGATATTGCTGGTGGTCTGGGCTCATTTCTCGGAGGTAATGCTGGCGTGTTGGAATTTGCACCATCGCCGCCATTAGCGGTTGGGCCGACACGACCGGATTGAGTATTATTCGATCTAACACGAATTCGTCCGCGGTCATTGTACATGCCATGATAACGAGTTCGATAAAACGGGAACCCTAAATCAAAACCAAAATGGTGGCCAAAACGGAAAAATGGAGTGATTTGCACTTGGCTGTATTCAAAGTCTTGGATGTCTTCCCATAAATAATACCCAGTCGCGTTGATGCTTGGATATATATATACCTGTTCAGATACCATCCCTTCGATGGGTTCTCCGATGGTGCCAACCACACTCACAACACGCTCTTGTTTAAACACTAGCGGATCAATGAAACCGTCAATGAGCACTTTAAAGCGTCCAATAGATGCTTTTCTTAAATTCGGTCTTCCGTCTGATTTAAGTGGGTAATGCACCACTTCAATAATACTCGCTTGCGCATTATTTTCGACTTGCGCAATCACCCCACCCCAACGTGCCATCGATCCCGGCGGCGCCATAGTCATGACGACGTCTTCGTATGTCACTAACGGTTGTTCTTTTGCTGTTTCTAAGATTGGTGGCACTGATGCGCAGGCACTTAAGACTAATAAACAGAGTACACATAATAATCTAACATTCATGAGGGGGGAGTCCTTGATAAAACATTATTGCAATAATGATAATATAACCATATTTACCATTATTCACAATCTATGCTGAATCAAAACTGAATCAAGCGAACGTATCGACGCCAAGCATTTGCCTAATTTGGTCTTTTTCATTTTGTTTAGATTGGATCTGTTGGTATGCATGCAACGCATTCCGTGAATGACGGTTGGGCTGATCATAAAAGGTATTCTGTTCTTGGGCAAAGCGCTCGGCTTGCGCATAAATACGCTCATCCACATCACGACGGATAGCAATAGGTGCATTATTTTTAGTGTCAGTATCCGTACTTTTTTGAGTGCGAGCTTGCTCCGCAGTGGTTTGTTTCACCGCTGGATTCACAACCATCGCTCGCTGCGATATTATCGCAGAAGTCTCAATATCCATGTTGGCTTACCTAAAAAGTCAAAAATTTGTTAATCGTCCATGTGATTAATAGTCCATGTGATTAATATTACATGACGATTTAGGTAATGATGCGTTACTCTTTACCGGGTAATTTTTTCCACGTTACTGTATCGCGCAGATAGACAGGCTCTACTTCTTCGATGGCTTTTCCGTTGCCCATCATAAATTGTTGAGCGACTAAGGGCAGCATATATAATGCATTTGGTAGCGTAATATTAATGGGTGACGAAACTAATTGGGATAATTCAGGATACGCTTCCCAGCCAGTACCTACTAAAGCGATGTGACTGTCAGAAATCTGACTATGAATGTTTTCAGGCAACGAAGATAATGCCTCAGTGGGTGGGATCACACATTCTTTCCCAACCAATACGGCCATGCCCTGTTGCACTTGATAATGCGCAAAATACACTTCATTCATACGCGCATCAATAGCGGCATACACATCTGTTAGCGTCGGTTGTGAAGTCAATGCCTCTTGTGCGAGAGTAGCTAATGTCGACATACCTACGACCGGTACATTGAGTCCTAACGCCAGTCCCTGAGTCATCCCTAATGCAATACGCACACCCGTAAATGATCCTGGCCCATGCCCAAAACCGATCCCTTGAATATCTTGTTTCGCTAGCCCCGCCTCATCGAGAACTTGCGCCAACATAGGTAAAATCGTCACTGACTGCTGTTGCGGACACACTGAAAATTGACCGATGACTTTATCTTGATATTGCACCGCAACCGAACAGGCTTCTGTGGCTGTATCGATAACCACTATATTCATGCTATGGGTTCCACTAACGAAGTTAAAAATTGAGTTACCTTACGCATATCTCGCGTTCTGCGCATAGGCGGTAAACTGGCTAAAAATATTTTACCATAATCTTTGGTCACTAATCGACTATCGCAAATGACCAGTACGCCTTTGTCGGTTTCATCTCGGATCAATCGACCTGCACCTTGTTTTAAGGTGATCACGGCTTGCGGGATCTGCACATGCATAAATGAATTTTTACCGCGTTTTTGTGCATCTTCTACTTTGGCTTGTAACAAAGGATCATCAGGCGAAGCGAACGGAAGCTTATCAATTAATACACACAGCAAGTCATCACCGCGCACATCAACACCTTCCCAAAATGCACCCGTAGCTAATAATACCGATTCTTTGTTTTCAATATAGCTATCTAATAGGGCTTGTTTAGTGGTTGTGCCTTGCACCAATAATTCATTATCAATGCGCTCGGCCAATGCTGCCGCCACCTCTCGAAGCATTGCGTGAGAGGTAAATAATAAAAAACAGCGACCTTTCGCCGCAGCGATTAGCTCCATTGATATGCGGATCAATGTGTCTTTCATTGCAAAATTAGACGGTTCAGGTAAATAGTGAGGGACACACAACATCGCTTGATTGTAATAATCAAAAGGACTATCTAAAGCAAGCGTTTTCGCTTGCCCTAATCCCATGTGCTCAGTAAAGTGCGCAAATCCATTATCTACCATCAAGGTTGCAGACGTGAACACCCAGGTGCGCTTTGGCTGCGTCACAATGCCGTTGAATTTATCGGCGATGCTCAAAGGCGTAAGATGTAACACCACTTGTTTGGGTGTCGTTTCATACCACAAACTGACACCTTGCGTAGCAATATCCGTCACGTCTTTTAAATTAGTCTTAGCTTGGACCAGCCGCTCATAGATATTATCCAGCTCTTTGTCGCGTCCAATATGTACTTTTAAAATATTGACCAATGTCTTTAGGGTGTCAGAGAGACGATCCAGCGCTTGTACCACATTATCATCCCAGAGCATCTCTTTGAGTTTGCCTTTTTGCGATTTCTCAGGAAAATATGAACGCAGATCAGTGGCTATACTTGCCAATTTTTTTGCCGCTTTATCTGCTTGTTCGATGTCTTTTAACGTTGTGCGGAATAAGCCATAAATATCTCGCGCACTATCATGCAATAAGCGTGTTGAGAACTGTTGTCCAAAATACTCACTGGCAATATCCCCAATTTGATGGGCTTCATCAAAAATAATCGTATCGGCATCAGGGATAAGCTCACCAAACCCTGTATCTTTTAGGGCTAAATCAGCAAAAAACAAATGATGATTAACCACAATCACATCCGCTTCGAGGGCTTCACCTCGGGCTTTGACCAAATAACATTCGTCATAATCGGGACATTCTTTACCCAGGCAGTTATCCACATTTGAAGTAACAAAAGGCAATACTTTGGCATTTTCAGGGATACTTTTTAACTCACCAATATCGCCCGATTTTGTGGTACTTGCCCATCGTCGCACTTGAGAAAATTCATGCAGGGTTTCAGCATCTAACAACGTATTTGAACCTGAATGATAGGATAAACGATGTTTACATAGGTAATTTGAGCGACCTTTTAATAAGGCGGTTTGTTTATAACTGCCAAGGGCTTTTTTTACGATAGGCAAATCACGATGAAAGAGTTGTTCTTGCAGGTTTTTGGTTCCCGTAGAAATAATGGTTTTACCTTCATTCATTAGTGCTGGCACTAAATAAGCAAAGGTTTTCCCCGTTCCAGTTCCCGCCTCAACAACCAGCTGTTGTTTTTTGGCTATCGCTTCATTCACCGCATTAGCCATTTGAGTCTGAGCGTCACGAGGTAAAAATCCAGGGATCACGTCTGCGAGTAAGCCATCTTTAGCAAACACTGAATTTATTTTTTTCATGAACACCTTTTTCACATTTACCTAGCTAAGCATATTATTCTATTGGGGGTAATTATGCCTGTTTCCCCCGTAAAAACCTACTGAACCAAAGCACTGAATACAAAAAACCCGCTAACAACTTAATGCGAGCGGGTTACAGATTATTTATTAATCAGTGGTAGCAGAAAATCGCTTATAGTTTATCCGCATTTTCTGAAAGGTAAGCAGCAACACCAGCAGTGCTTGCGTCCATACCTTTGTCGCCTTCAGTCCAACCAGCTGGACATACTTCACCGTGTTCTTGGTGGAAGTTTAGCGCATCAACCATACGTAACATTTCATCAACGTTACGACCTAATGGTAAATCGTTAACTACTTGATGACGTACTTGGAAATCTTCATCAATTAGGAAAGATGCACGGAAAGCAACACCCGCTTCAGGATGCTCAACGTCATAGGCTTTACAGATTTCATGTTTAGTATCAGCGACTAGCGTGTACTTAACTTGGCCAATACCACCGTCATTGATGGCAGTGTTACGCCATGCATTGTGGCTGAACTGAGAATCAATTGATACACCGATAACTTCAACGCCACGCTGATTGAATTCAGCTAAACGCTTATCAAAAGCAATAAGCTCAGAAGGACATACGAAAGTGAAATCTAATGGATAAAAGAACACGACTGCTTTTTTACCTTTAACTGCTTCACTTAATGTGAAGCTATCGACGATCTCACCAGAACCTAACACAGCTGCTGCAGAAAAATCAGGGGCCTGACGACCAACTAATACACTCATAAAATTCTCCAATAATGTTTGATAACAGTTTTTTTGTAACGAATAGGTATTACGTTATACATGAATATAAGGTTTAAAAATTGTTTATCAAGAAAAAACTAAAAATATATTTGCATTAATCCTAAATGCGAACTATTATTATTTGCATAAAGATTTGAGGGTTTTTCAATGTTTGTTTGTGTATGCTACAACGTGACAGATAAAGATATCAAACATGCGGTCAATACGCATGGGGTTGGTAATGTCCGCGAACTAAAACAGCATCTGCAACTAGGCGATAATTGTGGTAAATGTATTGCCATGGCGCAAGATATTATTGATACCCAAATCATCGATGAAAGTTTGTTCAAGGACGTTGGGTAACTGTATTCTCACTCACATTCGTATGCAGCGACCTGACGCACAATAAAAAGCCCCTTTAAGTTCACACACTTGCAGGGGCTTTTTTTATATCTAAGGGATTATTCAGCAGCATCATCAGCGTATTTAGCCGCTGTTTCTTTTACTAAAGGCTGTAATTCACCTTGCTGCATCATTTCCATAATAATGTCACACCCACCGACTAACTCACCATCGACCCATAATTGTGGGAAGGTAGGCCAATTAGCAAATTTAGGTAACTCTGCACGGATATCTGGATTTAACAAAATATCAACGTAGGCAAACTGCTCGCCACATTGCATTAATGCTTGTGAAGCTTGTGATGAAAAACCACAACTAGGTAGCTTAGGCGACCCTTTCATATATAACAAAATTGCGTTTTCACTGATCTGTTGTTTGATCTTCTCAACGGTTTCCATAAGTACTCACCTTTAATCTAAATTGAAATCTATACGCCTATTATGCCTGTGAATGACAACATTCCCAATCGTAAATTGAACTTATTTAGTTAATTTACATATATGTTAGTGTCGATTGGTTTACGAAAGTTGGTAAATTACTCTTGTAAACTGGCACACAATCCTTATATTACACTCAATTGCCAAATTTATTGGTATATATTGATAATCACTTTTTATGACGAATGGAGAACATCATGGCTTTTGAATTGCCTGCACTACCTTACGAAAAAAACGCCCTAGAGCCACATATTTCTGCGGAAACGTTAGAATTTCACCATGGCAAGCACCACGCTACTTATGTAACTAAGCTTAATGGTTTAGTTGAAGGTACTGATCTTGCTTCAAAAAGCCTTGAAGAAATCATCAAATCTTCTGACGGTGGTGTATTCAACAACGCAGCACAAATCTGGAACCACACGTTCTATTGGAACAGCCTAGCGCCTAACGCTGGCGGTGAGCCAACGGGTGCACTAGCTGACGCAATCAATGCTAAATGGGGTTCTTTTGCAGAATTCAAAGCTGCATTTAATGACAAAGCAGTGAACAACTTTGGTTCAAGCTGGACATGGTTAGTAAAAACGGCTGACGGTTCTTTAGACATCGTTAACACCTCTAATGCTGGCACGCCTATCACAGAAGATCTTGTACCGTTAATCACGGTTGATTTATGGGAACACGCTTACTACATTGATTACCGCAATGTTCGTCCTAACTACCTTGAAGGTTTTTGGGCATTAGCAAACTGGGAATTCGCAACGGCGAACTTCGCAGCATAAGCATCTTTTTACAGTTCAATATCGTGTGTATCTAACGCTCGATTGATTAACTGTCATACTAACGCCAATGGTTATCCGTTGGCGTTTTTTTTGTCTTGCAAAAAATATTTATCCCTCCTGCTAAATATACCGACTAAGCTTTATATATAACCAACTAACCATTAAACCGGAGATGTTATGGGTATATTTGAGCAATACAAAGACCGTTATGAAACACATAATGAACAGGGATATCGACTTATACGTGAAAAACTTTCAGCCCAATATAACTTGAGTAATCTTGAACCGAATATTCAAGTATATAATGTCGATGTGCGAGGAGACCGATCATTGACCTTGCGCTACATTCCACAAAATGGGATCCCATTAGCCAAATCACAGCACCAAGTAATGAAACATTTACATCGTCTGTGGGGCTTTGACGTTAAATTGGAGCAAGAAAATGAAGATGGTTCGCTTACGACGTTAGCACGTTGTCCTAGTGGAATGGGTTAAAACAGGGTGGGACGCAAACATCATGACTATTCCCCCTAGCATCGCTGCCAGTGCTGCACACACAAATGTCGTCACTGCTCCCGCTCCATCTAGCCATAATAGACCCGCGCCATAATTACCGACTGCGCCACCTAAGCCAAACGCCAAACTGACATACAAAGCTTGTCCTTGGGAATGAAAACGCTTCGCAAAAAAGTGATGAATAAAACTGACCGACGCGGCATGAGTGACACCAAAACTAAACGCATGTAACAGTTGAGACAAACTTAATAACCACCAAGTATCCGGCGTATAAGCCAACATTAACCAACGAATTGAGGTTAACCACATTGAAACAATGATCAGCCACTTTATTCCAAAACGGTGGATTAATTTGCCAGCAACTAAAAATATACCTATTTCAGCGACCACGCCCAAAGCCAAAAATATCCCTGTTTGGGCGCCCGTATAACCTAACTCCGCGCTGTATAAGGCAAAGAAACTATAAAATGGCCCCATACTAAGTTGTAGTAAACCTGCAGAAATAATAAAACAAATAAAAGGCATGCTTAGCGCTTTGCGCCATTCATTTTTTCCATCAGTAACCGTATCAGGATGAACATCGTGTTGGACACTGCTGATCGCCAAAGTGCTACAGAAAACCGCTAATAAAATCGCTGTTGTGCCATAAAGCACCATCTCAGTCGAGGTCACATCTAATACTGCGCCCATCGCAACAGTAAATGTAATAAACCCCATACTGCCCCACATGCGTAACCGTGAGTAGCGCTGTGGATCGCCGTTGACGCAATCCATGGTAACCACTTCAATTTGCGGTAAAATAGCAGTAGCAAATATCATTACGCCAGCGAGAGAAGCGGTAATTAACCAAAACTCATTGCTTAAATAAGCCAAGCCCGTACTCACGCAGGTCAACAACGCCCCTATCCGAAGCATCAACAGGCCTTTACCCACCTTATCAGCTAAATAAGACCAGAGATTTGGCCCTAAGATCCGTGCGAGTGTAATAATGGCAAACAGCTCGCCTATTTGTTGCGAAGAAAAACCTCGACCATCAAGGAATACCCCCAAATACGGAACGATCACGCCAACATGTCCAAAGTACAAAAAGTACGTCAAACCGAGCAAAAATATATTAGAAGGTGATAGCGCCTTATCATAGGCACTATCAGTAGCACGTGGATTGGAGGTGTTCACATTACGCTTTTATTGCACCAGGTATGACAGGGGTAGTAGATACCACACCGGCATTTTGCCCGCGATGACGTAATAAATGATCCATGATCACAATCGCCGCCATAGCTTCGGCAATAGGTACGGCTCTGATCCCTACACAAGGATCATGACGCCCTTTAGTAATCACATCGGTCGTCTTGCCGTCAACAGTAATCGTTTCACCCGGTACCGTTATCGATGAGGTCGGCTTTAACGCCATGTGAACTAACACATCTTGACCGGTGGAAATACCACCTAACACGCCACCGGCATGGTTGGTTGCAAACCCTTCAGGTGTCATACGATCACGATGTTCACTACCTTTTTGGTTAATCACAGCAAACCCGTCGCCAATTTCAACGCCTTTAACTGCATTAATTCCCATCATTGCATGGGCTAAATCAGCATCTAGACGATCAAATACCGGTTCACCTAAGCCAACGGGCATATTGGTGATCTGAACAGAGACTTTCGCACCAATCGAATCACCTGATTTTTTAAGCTCACGCATGTATTCATCTAGCGCCTCAAGCTTACTCGCATCAGGACAGAAAAAGGGATTCGTATTGGTCACACTGTGATCGACCGTTTCAGCCACAACAGGACCAAGCTCAGATAAATAACCGAGTACTTCGATGCCAAACTCTTGTTTGAGGTATTTTTTGGCGATTGCACCAGCAGCAACACGGATCGCAGTTTCACGTGCAGAGCTACGACCACCACCACGATAATCGCGCGTACCAAATTTTTGTTGATAAGTATAATCAGCATGTCCTGGACGGAATCGATCAGAGATTTTAGAATAATCTTGGCTACGTTGATCTTTGTTTTTGATCAGCACGCCAATACTTGTACCGGTAGTCACGCCGTCAAACACGCCTGATAAAATCTTTACTTCATCGTCTTCACGACGCGCTGTAGTATAGCGTGAAGTTCCAGGTTTACGGCGATCCAAGTCACCTTGTAAATCGGCTTCAGTTAATGCCATGCCCGGAGGACAACCATCAATAACACCACCGATTGCGATACCATGAGACTCGCCAAAAGTAGTAACGGTAAATAAACGACCAAAAGTATTGCCTGCCACGATAAATCCTTACTGTTGTTGCCAATAGTCGACTAAGGTTTGACGGTCTACAGCAAAGACCCCTTGTCCACCTTGTTCAAAATCAATCCACTGTACCGCTAACCCAGGAAAACGAGTTTGCATATGCACAGACGAGTTACCCACTTCAACAAATAACCAACCATGTGGCGTTAAATGTTCAGGAGCTTGTTGTAATATTGTCTTAACAATATCCAACCCATCATGCCCAGCCGCTAATGCCAAGGCGGGTTCATGTAAAAATTCTTGCGGAAGATCGGACATATCCTCAGCATCCACATACGGAGGATTTGACACAATCAAATCATACTGCTGCCCCATCACGCCACTATATACATCGGATTGTACCGGATAGACCCGCTCAGCTAAACCGTGCTCGGCAATATTCATTGTTGCCACTTCAAGTGCGTCTTCAGAAATATCTAACGCATCGACTTGTGCGTGGGTAAATTGATGAGCTAATGCAATGGCGATACACCCGCCCCCCGTGCACAGATCCATAATCAATTGTGGCGGCTGAGTCAGCCATTGAGAAAACTCATCACTAATCAATTCAGCAAAAGGGGAACGAGGAATTAAAACGCGATGATCCACATAAAAAGGATAACCCGCAAACCAAGCTTGATTGGTTAAATAAGGTAATGGCTCTAACGTATTGATACGTTGAGTGAGTAATGCGACAACTTGCTCTTTTTCAGCTTGTACTAAGCGTGCGTTAAATAAGGCATCTGATGTTTTTTGTGCCATATCCGGCGGCAGAGATAGACTAAATAGTACAATCACAACGGCTTCATCCCACGCATTGTCAGTGCCGTGACCAAAATACACGTCGGATTGATTTAGTTGTGAAGTACAGAAACGCACCCAATCTAATATTGAGTGCAGTTGTCCATAATCGTCTTGGGAAAAGGAATATACCGATGTCATAGTTAACAGGTTGTTCTTGTTACAGATAATAACAGGTATAATACCTTAAAAGCGCCGATACGGCATGTTCATTTTAACGGATGCAGGGATTTTTATGAAAACCAATCTCACCAAAGGCAATATTAAAGCGTTTTTAGCAAAAAATACGTCGCCTGCGGCAACAACAGGATCCCAGAAATCTTTGGAGCCGTTGGCAAGAGATCGCTCATTTGCTGAGTTGCATCCTGATATTACGCCATTCCGCCAAGATAAAATAGCACCTAGCTTTCCGCAAAAAACAGACTCACCTTCAACGTTATCTAAGCATATCAAGCAGAGAAAACAACGTCATGCAGAGTTTACGTTTAGTGATGGCTTTGAGGCGCATTTCCCTGAGGATACCGCGTTGATGTGGCATCAAGGCGACAAACGTTGTGCTGCACTGCTCAAACGTTGTCGTAGAGGCGATTTTGCACCTGAATACGAACTTGATTGTCATGGCATGACTAAAGCATATGCAAAAGAGGAGCTCGCGGCGTTATTAGTGCAAGCGTATAAGCAAGATATTGCGTGTGTGAGTATAATGCATGGACACGGTAGCGGCGTGTTAAAGCGAGCACTTCCCAACTACATAATGCAATTTCCGCATATTATTGGGTTTTGCCAAGCACCGAAACAATGGGGTGGTCAAGCAGGGATCTTAATCCTTCTCGACGTCCCACAGTTATCTCAGTTTGAATAACTCAATAAGCGTTACTTGTTATCATCCGCACTGTTATGAATAAACATGTAAGCATAATACACGCACATGATAACCATAATTAAAATACCTAAGATAGAACCCCATGCGACCGGATCAGTTAAGAGTAATTGCAACATAAATCACCTGCTTGTTTGTGTTGTGAACTTATATTTAAAGTATAATCACAGCCACAAACTAAACACTGATCAAGATCAATATATGCCACTCAATTGTGACAAATGGCGGTAAAGCATTGATTCAGATCAATATGACTCCGCACTTTTATCTCCTAGCCAAAAAACAGTTTCATAAACCACCCACGGTTGAGATCGTCTTCGCAACGTTTGAGTTGCCCTGCATATTTTAATGAGCGATTTTTGACTTTATTGGCGACGCCGCCGAGCCACGCTTTTTTACGAAAGGTTTTGCGTTTATAGCCGCCCCATCCTTCGTGGTAATTAAGATATTGAGCATGCGCATCCCATTTAGAAACACCATTGATACGGTGTGATTGACTGATAAACCAGCCCATGAAATCAATCGCGTCAGCAAAATCATCCCGATCAGCGCCACTGTTACCTGTCGCTTTTATGTAATCCTCCCACGTCATGGTTTTAGCTTGAGAAAACCCATACGCACTGGATACTCGACCCCAAGGGATCAATCCAAATAAAATCGTGTCCTTGGGTGGCAATGCTTGAGCTTTGAACGAGCTTTCTTGATACATCATGGCCATCGGCACATGAATCGGTACGCCATACTTATCATTCATATCGACCGCAGCATCATACCAATCATCTTTTTCAAAAAATATGGCACATAGGTCATCAGGGTTTTTAGGTGGAGACACACTACACCCAGCTAAAAATAAGATGACAACCATCGAACTAAATATAATTGAAAAATGTGTTAATTTATTTTGAACTTTCATAAAACGCCATGCTCTATATTTATGTAATATGTGTTTCCCTGGAATATTCTCAGCCTGACCTCGTTGTCAGGCTTTTTTTTGCCTATTCCTTGGCGTTTGTATGTACAACTTTATCGTGTTGGCTTCAACAACCACAGCAATCAAAACTAATACGTCAAATAATCACTTAAAAACGTACTAAAATCGACAGTATCAGCCGCCTCAATCTCTTGCTGTCGTTCAATGGAAGCAAGCTTCATTGCATCAAATTCTGCTGCTGTGTAATGCTCATAAACAAGCGATAATAATTGCTGTTTATGTTGTTCCGCTAAACGTTTGCCAAACACCGAATTATCTTCATTATTGTCGAGCATCGTGTTTAACATCATGGCGGATGGGGTAAGATTAGGATCGTTGATTTTTTTATATTCTAGCTCAACTGCTTTAGTGTATTTATTGGTTTGATTCGCTTTATCGAATAAGGTCGCTACTTGCGACATTTCAACAAACATCGTCTCAGCCCAGTTAGCTAACGTCACTTGCTTAGCACCATTGGCTAATTCAATACCCGGTTCACGACCTCGCAATACCACCGTCGTCAGGTTCTGGTCTGTTTGACGCATCTCAGCTTGTGACATAGGTGCACTGGGCTTTAATAAACAATACAACAAAAACACATCTAAGAAATACAGTTGATTTTTATACACGCCTATCGGGGAATAAGGGTCTAAATCTAACGCCCGCACTTCAATATACTCAACCCCACGTTGGGATAAGGCATCGGTCGGTTTTTCACCTGATTTGGCTATTTGTTTCGGTCGAATCGGAGAATACAACTCATTTTCAATTTGCAGTACATTCTTATTTAACTGCTGATAATCACCGTTTTCTCCGGCAGGAATATCCGCATATTGCTGCGAAGGCGTGCGGATAGCTTTGCGAACTGAACGAACGTAACTATGGAGACTGTTGTAACATATATCCAATGAGGATTGTGCTGAGTTGGTATAGCCTAAATCAGACATCCTTAACGAGGTTGCATAAGGCAAATAGAGCGTCCCTTTGCCTATTTTACCAAAGTCAAACGCAGGTTTGCGGTCTTGTAAAAATGAACGACAAATGGCCGGTGATGCCCCATATAAATACGGGATCATCCAACACATACGACGGTAATTACGGATAAGTGAAAAGTAACTTTCCGAAATGGCCTCTTGGCTTAGTGGTTGACCGTGCATTTCACACCAAAGATCCCAAAAAGGCTTTGATAAAGAAAAGTTAAAATGCACACCCGATATCGCTTGCATCATACTGCCATAACGGTTCTTTAGACCTACGCGATAAACATGTTTCATTTTACCGATATTCGAACTACCGTAATGCGCCAGCACAATATCATCTTCATCACCAACAAAACACGGCATCGATAAAGGCCAAATTTGTTCATTATTGATTTGTAAATACACATGCGTGTGAATATCGGCTAATTGCGACAACGTCGTATTAATTGTTGCACAAGGAGGCGTAATAAACTCCAACAGAGATTCAGAAAAATCTGTTGTAATCGATTCATGCGTTAACGCAGAACCCAACGCTGATGGATGAGATAATGGGGATAATTTACCATCTGGTGTGACTCTTAAGCCTTCACGTTCGATTCCGTGTTGGGTGTCACGCAATGTACCCAGGCGCTTGTGTTCATATAAAAACACTACTCGTTGCGTAAATGAAGTCGTATCTGATATCAAAATGAGGTCCGTATATTCTTTATTCGAGTGAAATCCGCATTGAGAGGATCATAAGCAAAAAATGCCGATTAATATAGTAAATTCGTAAAAGAAATCTGGTATTTGGCTATTTTTTCGCTACTATTAACAAACCCATTGTTTATGCTAAAGACATAATGACTTATTTTAATTCAGAGTTCGCGGTATCTCAACTCAATGGTAACAAAGAGTTACTATGCCGTTTGCTTACCAAATTTAATACCGATTATGCAAATGCACCACAAGATATGCAGAAAAAGTGTGCCAATAGTCAGTTTGATTCAGCTAGTTTATTAGTACACACCATCAAAGGAGTCGCGGGCAACCTTGGTATGTTGCATTTATACGAACACGCCAAAATGCTTGAACCTAAATGCAAAGAGGGCCAAGCTGCGCTATCTGAAATTAAAGAGTTTGGCGATACACTAACCGCGACAATCCGCGCGACGCAGCACTTTATTAAAACTGAAGTCACTCCTCAAGAGGCACTACCTGATGATGCAAACAACGCACAATCACTTCAATCATTAGAAAGTGTACTTACCAAAAATCAATTTATTCCAGCGGATAAACTCGCGCAATACATGCAAAACCTAACCATGTCAGCAGCTCAAAAAGATGATCTTTTATTAGCGATTCAACAACTCAACTACGAAGCCGCATTAACTTTGCTGCGCTCGGCCGTTAAGTAAAGAACGGTGATGCAGGTATTATTTGACCATGTGGATTTTATGGTGGTAGCAAAACCTGCCTGCGTCACTATGCATCAATCCTCAACCAATAGTCACAATACCGCTAAGCTTAGCTCCGAGGATCCCACTGTTGTTAGCCCATTACCCGCCATTTTACCTTTACTACGCGCTTCTTTAGCTCAACAAACAGCGACAAAAACCCTATCCATTTCCTATGACCCGGCAACCTTACACTTAGTACATCGATTAGATGACCACACATCAGGCTGTTTAATTATTGCAAAACACGCCATCGCCGCGGAACGTTTTCGGATATTATTTACTAAACATCGTGTGCAAAAATACTATGTCGCGTTGAGTGATACTAAGGGTAAGCGCAAGCAAGGCTGGGTCAAAGGTGACATGGTCAATAAACGTCGTGGTCAGTGGGCATTAACCAAAACGATGCACCATCCTGCGATCTCCTATTTTTTTCGCCAAGGTTTAGGCAATGGTTTGTATCTTTTTTGGATCAAACCTTTTAGTGGAAAAACACATCAAATCAGAGTGGCACTCAAAAGTAATAGCAGTACCATCTTAGGTGACACGCATTATGGCGGTACTTCTGCACAACGGATGTATTTGCATGCCTATGCATTAAGCTTTGAATATGGTTCCGAAGCCATCAATGTCACTTGCCCTGTTGTTAATATGGAGCATGCAGCCAATGCGGCGAGTCTGTTTGACGAGTCTGATATTTCTAGTATGATTGTGCCATCAAATCTACTGGAACGACCATGGCCAACAAAGTAACACCAGCAATCCATATTATTGGTCAAGGGGTCATCGGGTCATTACTTGCCAGTACAGCACTGCACCTTCAGTTCTCAGTACAGCAATACATTCGGGACAGACATCGCTTTAAAGATCGGCAACTAGACGCTTCAACTATCACCGTTCAGTCACTTTCAGGACAAACGACGCATCTTCCTCAGCCAGATTCTTTGAGCACTATAAAACTCAACAATGAGCCGTTATCTGGCATAGTGATTGTTCCAGTAAAAGCCTATCAAGTGACGCAGGTGTTATCTCAGTTACAAGGAAACCTAGCCCCTGGTGCGACATTACTGTTGCTGCATAATGGGATGGGTAGTATTGAAGTGGCATCACGGTTGTTTCCCACCCATGTAATTATTGCCGGCACAACGACTTTAGCGGGTTTTAGAGAAGGTAATATGGTCAAGCATACCGCTAAGGGCCAGACGCAATTAGGGATCGTGAAAAGTACTTCAGCGCTGGTGCCTAACCCTGAACATATCGCGCTAATCAATCATGTTATCCCCGAACCTACATGGCATGATGACATTTTAATCCCGTTATTTACTAAGTTAGCCATCAATTGTGTTATCAATCCATTGACTGTTATTCATGACGTAAAAAATGGCGAATTATCGTCTCTAGGGTTACTTGATATTATCAAACAAATCGTTGACGAAGTTATTGCTGTGGCGGCCTCTCAGGGTGTCTTACTTGATAGTGCCACTCAATTTAAACAAGTATTAGCCGTCATTTATGATACCCGAGAAAATTATTCATCCATGCACCAAGATATAAAACACGGCAGAAAATCAGAAATAGAACAAATTAATGGGTATGTGGTCACGCTAGGCGAAGCTAATGAAATCGATGTGACTGGCAATAAATTCTTATTACAACAAATCTTAGCCATAGAAAAAGCCGCTTAAACAGCGGCTTTTAAAGTCATCAAATGAGTCTTTGCGTAAAACTCCTCAGAGTAAAATTCTGAGGGTGATGGGCATCATTACTCTTGAGCTGAAGGCTCTTGAGCTGTAGGCTCTTGCGGTAACGGTTTCATATGTGGAAACAAGATCACGTCTTTAATTGTTGGGCTGTCCGAGAACAGCATCACTAAACGGTCAATTCCGATCCCTTCACCCGCAGTAGGCGGTAAGCCATACTCAAGCGCAGTAATGTAATCATCATCAAAATGCATCGCTTCATCATCACCGGCGTCTTTTTCTTCTACTTGCTTTCTAAAACGTGCAGCTTGATCTTCTGAATCATTTAACTCTGAGAAACCATTGGCAAGTTCACGACCACCAACAAAGAATTCAAATCGGTCAGTGACAAAATGATTATCATCGTTACGACGTGCCAGTGGAGATACTTCCCACGGATACTGGGTAATGAACGTCGGTTGATCCAATTGCTCTTCAGCTGTTGCTTCAAAGATCTCACAGAGGTATTTACCCGCCCCCCAGATCCCATCAACTTCAGGCTCTTTAATGTGCAATTGCTTGGCCATCGCTTTAAGTTCAGGTAAGTGTGCTTCTGGATCATTAATGGCAGCCACATTCGCTTCAGGCCAATATTTCAAGATCGCATCACCCATCGATAATCGTTGGAAAGGCTGACCAAAATCATATTCTTTAGTTTCGGTCACTTCGCCATCTGCATTTTTGACGGTATTTTTAACAATGGTCGTACCTAACACGGTTTGTGCTAGGTGCTTTAACATTTCTTCCGTGAGATCCATCAAATCATTGTAATCTGCATAGGCTTGATAAAACTCAATCATCGTAAATTCAGGGTTATGACGCGTTGATAAACCTTCATTACGGAAGTTACGGTTAATTTCGAACACTCGTTCAAAACCGCCCACAACCAAACGCTTAAGATAAAGCTCCGGTGCAATTCGCAAATACATACCAATATCAAGCGCGTTGTGATGCGTGACAAACGGCTTAGCCGTCGCACCACCAGGAATGACTTGTAGCATTGGCGTTTCAACTTCCATAAACTGACGTTCAGTTAAGAAACCACGAATACCATTGATAATTTTGCTACGCATGAAAAAGGTATCGCGCGTTTCAGGAGAAGTAATCAAATCAACATAACGTTGGCGATATTTAGTTTCTTGATCAGCTAGACCATGAAATTTTTCTGGTAATGGACGTAATGATTTAGTTAGTAACTCGTACTCATCCATATTGACATACAAATCGCCTTTACCAGATTTATGCAACGTCCCTTTCACACCAATAATATCGCCAATATCTAAGCTGCCGTAACGTGCTTTAATATCTTTTTGTGTGTCTTTGGAAGCATAAGCTTGCACTTGACCACTCATGTCTTGCAATAATAAAAATGGTCCACGTTTTGCCATAATACGACCCGCGATGCTGACGACATGACCTAACGTTTCTAAGTCCGCTTTTTCATGCTCTGCAAATGAGGATTGCAAATCATCAGCATACGCTTCACGACGAAAGCTGTTTGGAAATCCATTGGATTTACACTGTGCGCGAATGGCATCTAATTTGGCACGGCGTTCAGCTACGAGTTTATTATCATCTGAATGTTGGTCGGTCATTGCGTTTCCTAAATCCTACTATGGTGTGATTACAAGCCAGATTTTAAGCTAGCTTCAATGAATTTGTTTAAATCGCCATCTAATACAGATTGCGTATTACGAGTTTCTACCCCTGTTCGTAAATCTTTGATGCGCGAATCATCTAATACATATGAACGAATTTGGCTACCCCAACCGATGTCTGATTTACTGTCTTCCATCGCTTGCTTTTCTACGTTTTGTTTTTGCAACTCATGTTCATACAGCTTCGCTTTAAGCTGCTTCATGGCTTGGTCTTTATTTTTATGTTGCGAACGGTCATTTTGGCATTGCACGACAATATTGGTCGGTAAATGCGTGATCCGTACCGCAGAATCCGTACGGTTTACGTGCTGACCACCGGCACCAGAAGCACGGTAAGTATCAATGCGTAAATCTGAAGGATTCAGTTCAATATCAATATCGTCATTAATCTCAGGGTAAATGAACGCAGAAGCAAAGGAAGTATGACGACGGCTACCCGAATCAAATGGCGATTTACGCACTAAACGATGTACGCCTGTTTCAGTTCTCAGCCAGCCGTAGGCGTATTCTCCACCAAAACGAATGGTTGCAGATTTAATGCCTGCCACATCGCCATCAGAGACTTCAATGAGTTCGGTTTTAAAGCCGTTTTCTTCACCCCAACGCAAATACATGCGTAATAACATATTAGCCCAATCTTGTGCTTCGGTGCCGCCTGACCCTGATTGAATGTCCAAATAACAGTCATTACTGTCATTAGGTCCAGCAAACATACGACGAAATTCAAGTAATTCAAGATGGCTAATCAATTCGGCTAATTCGCTTTGCGTCTCGGCAAACGTATCTTCGTCTTCCGCTTCTACCGCAAGCTCTAACAAGCCTTCGACATCGTCGACACCTTGTTCAAGGATCTCGATGGTTTCAACAATTTGCTCTAAGGTGACTTTTTCTTTACCTAGTGCTTGCGCGTGTTCGGGATTATTCCAAACGGCAGAATCCTCTAATTCGCGATTGACTTCTTCAAGGCGTTCTTGCTTGACAGCAAAGTCAAAGATACCCCCGAAGAGACGCTGTTCGTTCACGGATATCCGCTAAACTTGATGTAATTGGATTAGTTTCAAACATAATAATGCTGTGTGATGACTGAAATTTTGATGCGGAATTATAGCGAATTTCATGGAAAATGGATAGTAAAACAATGTTTTTAAGACCAATTCGCCATGAATCACTTCGCTATTGCTGTTTCAAAAATTTATTTAGCAAGTTGCGCAGTGAACTCGCTCGCAATTGCGCCGAGTTTATGAAGTTTAAGGATCGTTTTTTCATCGGTAACGACACCCTGTTCATCAACCAGCGTATGAACGTTCGCAATCGCTTGCTGTGTAGGATGTACTAACATCCCTAAATTGCTCAGTAATGTGCGTAAGCTCGCTAATCCACGTAAACCACCTAGCGCACCAGGTGACGCAGCCATTAAGGTGGCGGTTTTGCCTTTAAATGGTGCTATCGGGGATTCTCCCTCATCCATACGGGAGGCCCAATCGATCGCGTTTTTTAAGGCGGCACTAAAGGCTGAGTTATATTCAGGATTAGCAATGATGATTCCATCATGTTCCGTTAATAAGGTTTTAAATTGACGGGCAGATTCAGGCATGCCACTGTGTGCTTCAAGATCTTCACTAAACAGTGGCGCAATATAATCAGCCAAATGCACAACAGTGACTTCAGCGCCAGCCGCTTCAGCCCCTTGAGCTGCACAAACCACAATAGCTTGGTTGTACGAGTTCTTGCGTAGACTGCCACTAAACGCCAGTAATTTAACCATGCAGAGTTCTCCTAATAGACATTGTCTGTAAACAAGTAAATCAACATGATTAAATAGTCAAGTTAGCGATTATTAATCTGGATATACTTGTGCTTTTTTTTGCGCATATAGCGCTTGTTTTTCGTTAAGTTGAATTAATTTTTCTAACAATTTGGGGTTAGATTTAACTAATTCTTCCACAAACTTCATGGATTCTTCTCGCTCATCCTTAACCGCAAATTCAATTTGCTGTAATGAAGGATAACCTGCACCCGATGATAACGCATCTTGGGTTTCTTCCGCCATTCTATCTAGTACGTATTGTGGATAACATACACGAGTCTTAATGCGACTGCCTAAGCGCGTCTCTTTGCGACACAATACTTTATATTTTTTGTTATCGTTTAGCGCATTGAACATTTCATAAAAATCTAATTCTGCAGCTTGCATGTCATCTTTATAAAACAACAGTGGCACCGAACCGGTGATACCGATTCTCTCCATATCTTCTTTCGAATTATTTTGTGAGGAGCCTTGTGAGGTGCCTTGTAAGCTGTTTGGTGAGGCATTGTCACTTGCGCTAACACTGTTAACGACGGTAAAACTCGAAAGTGCTAATACCACAGCGATACTTTTAATTAATTTAACGATCATAATAATTGTCCTTTTGGTTATTTCGTTAGTTAAATTTATTGGGCTAATTTCATTGCGCTAGATTATTAGCGCTAATGACAATAGTATAAGCTTTAAAATTAACGTAAGTTGTAAACCAATTGTGCAAATCAGACCGTAAATGTAATCAAAGTTTTCAATACATGGTATTCAGCAATTTTATTTACATTTTATTAAGTGTTGCTATACCTAATAAACCTAGACCATGTCCCATCGTCTCACTGCATAACGCGCAAATGGCTAAACGCGAGGCTTTTTGCTCAGCACTGACGTCTTCTTTGAGGATTGGACACGCTTCATAAAACTTCATATACAAACTCGCCACTTCATATAAATAGGTACATAACACATGCGGAGCGGCATCATCAATTAACTGTTCTAAGGTATCTTGATATTGTAATAATTTGGTGACTAGGGATTTCTCTTGACTTGCCTGAATATCAATTACCGCATCACATGCGCTCATATCGACGTTAGTTTTGGCAAAAATACTCTGAATCCGTGTAAAAGCGTATTGCAAATATGGCGCGGTATTTCCCTCAAAACTGAGCATCGCATCCCAATCAAAAATGTAATCGGTGGTGCGATTTTTACTTAAATCGGCATATTTAACTGCGCCAATCCCGATTTTATCAGCCATATCTGCCAGTGTTTCCGCAGAAAAATCATTATCACGAGTTGCAAGCAATGCACCCGCTCTTTCTACCGCTTCATCAAGCAAATCAATTAACTTAACTGTGCCGCCGGTACGAGTTTTAAATGGCTTGCCGTCTTTGCCTAACATCATCCCAAATGGACAATGTTGATATTGATCGTCCGCAGCTAAGAAACCCGCTTTACGCGCAACGATTTCTGTTTGTTTAAAATGCAGCGCTTGACGTGCGTCAGTAAAGATCAATGTACGTGAAGCGTTTAACTGATTTTTACGATAGCGAATAGCCGCTAAATCGGTCGTGGCATACAAATACCCACCACCTGATTTTTGTACAATATAGACAGCAGGTTTACCATTTTTATCCGCTAGCTCTTCAAGGAAAGCGACTTGTGCACCGGCATCTTCGACCACCACACCTTGAGCTTGTAACTCACTCACCACATTCGCTAAATCATGATTGTACGCAGACTCGCCCATGACATCATCACGCGTCAGAGTCACACTGAGCTTATGATAGACCTCCTCAGAGTGGGCTATCGACACGTCAATAAAGTTTTGCCACAACGCTAAGCATTGTGCATCACCGCCTTGTAACTTCACGACATACTCACGAGCACGATCAGCAAAGCCCTCTTCATTATCAAAACGTACTTTGGCAGCACGATAAAAATCTTCTAGATCGGATAATGCTGTTTCTGCCACTTCATTGGCTTGTAATTTATCATTTAAGTGCGCGAGCAACATACCAAACTGTGTGCCCCAATCGCCCATATGGTTTTGACGCAAGACCTTATGCCCCATAAACTCTAAGGCTTTGGCGACGGCATCTCCGATGATCGTCGAACGTAAATGGCCGACATGCATTTCTTTGGCTAGATTTGGTGCAGAGTAATCGACAACAATCGTTTGTTCCGGCTGAGCAGCAATACCAATGCGTAAATCATGCAAGGTGGTATTAGCCTGTTGTGCCAGCCAATCAGGTGATAAATGAATATTAATAAAACCCGGCCCAGCAATGTCGCATTTATCCGCTATATCACTTAGTTCGACCGCATCTAAGATTTGTTGTGCAACTTCACGCGGAGGGCATCGTTTAATCTTAGCCAAGCCCATCGCACCGTTAAATTGGTATTCACCAAACTCAGGACGGGTACTTTTACTCACTGGAACGGGCGCATCAGAGGCATCTAATGACGCTAGCGCAGCCTTGAAACGGGAAACTAAAATGGCTTGGATATTCATAAATACTCTTGTTAAAATTATTCGTTTGTTACTAGTGTTGTGACTCGCATTTGCACCTTAACTCGCTTACTGTTCACGTGTCGCCGTAAACGTAATGTCGGGATAACGCTCTACCGCTAACGATAAATTCACCATCGTCGGTGCGATGTACGTTAAGTTATCACCACCATCGAGTGCAAGATTGACTTGTGCTTTACGTCTAAATTCGTCCACTTTACGTTCGTCACCGTAGACCCACCGAGCTGTGGCTACAGACACATGTTCATAAATCGCATCGACTTTGTATTCGCTTTTTAAACGGGCTACGACAACGTCAAATTGCAAAACACCAACCGCTCCAACAATCAAATCATTGTTCATTAATGGTCTAAAGACCTGCACAGCACCTTCTTCAGATAATTGAATCAGACCTTTTTGCAGCTGCTTCATTTTGAGTGGATCTTTTAGACGGATACGCTTAAATAACTCCGGAGCAAAATTAGGAATACCTGAGAAACGAATATCTTCACCTGCGGTAAAGGTATCACCAATACGAATCGAACCGTGATTATGCAAACCAATAATATCACCCGCATAAGCTTCCTCGAGTAATGAACGGTCGCCGGCTAAAAAGGTCAAGGCATCCGATACGCGAACGTCTTTACCTATTCGGGTATGGCGCATTTTCATGCCTTTTTCGTATTTGCCTGAAACGATGCGACAAAACGCAATACGGTCACGGTGCTTAGGGTCCATATTGGCTTGAATTTTAAAAATAAAACCGGAGAATTTTTCTTCTTCTGCGCTGATTTCACGCACCTCGGTCTCTCTAAACTGAGGTTTTGGTGCCCACTCGACTAACCCATCAAGCATGTGGTCGACACCAAAATTACCTAACGCTGTACCAAAATACACAGGCGTCAATTCACCTGCCATAAACATTTCTTCATCAAACGTATTGGAAGCGCCTTGCACTAATTCGAGTTCTTCGCGCAATTGATTAGCCAAATCAGACGTCACTGCGGCATCTAAATCAGGGTTATTTAAGCCTTTGATAATGCGTACGTCTTGGATCGTATGCCCTTGACCGGTTTGGTATAAGAAGGTTTCATCACGTTCTATGTGATACACACCTTTAAATATTTTACCGGAACCAATTGGCCAAGTGATTGGTGCGCACATGATGTTTAATTCCGCTTCCACTTCATCGAGTAATTCCAACGGATCACGGATATCACGGTCACATTTATTCATAAAAGTAATAATTGGCGTATCACGTAAACGCGTCACTTCCATTAATTTACGGGTGCGATCTTCGACCCCTTTAGCCGCATCAATCACCATTAAGCATGAATCAACAGCGGTCAGAGTACGATAGGTATCTTCAGAAAAATCTTCGTGTCCAGGAGTATCAAGTAAGTTGACTAGTTTTTGACCATATGGAAACTGCATCACTGACGTCGAGACCGAAATCCCTCGCTCTTTCTCCATGTCCATCCAATCTGACTTGGCATGTTGACCGGATTTTTTGCCCTTTACGGTACCAGCTTTTTGTAACGCATTACCAAATAACAAGACTTTTTCAGTGATGGTTGTCTTACCCGCATCAGGATGCGAGATGATAGCGAAAGTTCTTCGCTTATTGATTTCATTGAGAAAATCGGCGTTTGCCATGTATCTAAATTCCTGTTTTGTACAATTATTTATACAAAAAAAAGTTAACTCTGAGCTTTGATGTTTCAGCCAATAAACAGCAGAGCAGATTGCTGCGGCCTTTAGCCAACAAAATCGCTTACCAAAGCATTGAAAATTTGTGCCATAGTATAGCAAAATAATGAAGCACTATAAATCAAACACTCTGTACTTCTTTAAGTTTTTCTAACGCCAACTGATTAAGCCACGGATACGCTTAGCGCTTTTACAGGACATGAAAAATAGATCAACACTCAACCAAGATGATTTACCATAAACATAGCTTACAAAGTATACTAATGGCTAAAAATCAATTCACCATCTATACTGAATTTCTCTTTTCGCTTATGAGCACATTTATGAAACATAAGTTGTTGTTTTGGCAGTTATTCGTCCCTACTTGTTTAATACTTGGATTACTGATACTCGTCTTGCACGCAGAGATCTCTGAAAGTGAACAGACTGCTCAACAACAAAAAATAAACCAAGTTACCTATCAGGTTAATTTGTTAAAAAATGAAATAGAAAGTGAGCTTCTCAGTGTCGAGAGGGATTTGGTGCGCTTGCGCAATGAACAAGCTTTTATTCTCTTTGCCAAACTTCCTACTCAACCATCCAAAAAAACCGTTGAAAATTCATGGATGAATATGCTCAACACACATCCTAATTTTCAGCAAATTCGTTATATCGATGCCTCTGGCACTGAACAAGTTAGAGTAGAACGTCAGCTTACTAGTAACAAGGTTGTAGCAACTAACGAATTCCAAAATAAACTGGACCGTCCGTATGTGCAAAACGGCTTAGCGCTAGATAATAATGAAATATTAGTCTCTGATTTCGATCTTAATCAAGAGTTTGGTGAGATTGAGCGCCCTATTCGTCCTACTATCCGATTTATTGTCAAATTTGGTGATGAAACTCAAAACCAAGGGATACTCGTTATCAATTACTTATGTGTTGGCTTGTTTTCTAACCTAGATTCGTTAATTGATACTCAATTAAATTTAATTAATCAAGAAGGGTATTACCTGCATAGTAATGACATAACCAAAAACTGGGGTTGGCTACTCGCTAATGAAAATGCGACGCTAAGATTACAAGCTCCACGATTATGGTTTAAAATAAATCGTGTCACTGAATTTAATGTACAAAATGATGGCGTCGACTTGTTTGGTAAGATCCTATTAACGCCTGCGGGAGTGAATTCGCGTTATCCTGAGTTATTTTATACGTACCCGCTAAACGCAAATGGAGCAACGGGTCTCGCGTTAATAGAAAACACTTACTTATGGATCATTTTGTCCTGTGCGGCACTATTTATAGGCATGATGGTATGGGTATTTTATACGCTGGTTGATTTAGGCAAACAACGAGAACGCGCAGAACAAGCCAACTATAAAGCGCAAATAGCCGTTTCGGTTAAGTCCAAGTTTTTAGCCAATATGAGCCATGAGATCAGGACGCCATTAAATGGCATTATGGTTTTTTTCCAACTATTAGCCCTAGAGCCATTAAATAAAAAACAACTCGGATTTGCTGAAAGCGGCTTAAAATCGACACATTTATTATCCCAAGTCCTCAATGATATTTTAGACTTCAGTAAACTAGAAGCGAACAAACTCACCTTACAGCACTCCCCTTTTTCATTAGAAGCCATGATTACTGATGTGGGTGTTTTGATGTCTGGGTCTCTTAAAAATAAACGGCTAGAGCTCTGGTTAGATATTCAGCCTAATCTAAATCTAGAGGTAATCGGTGACGAAATTAGGCTGCGACAAATATTAGTAAACCTAACCAGTAATGCCATCAAGTTTACTGAAGTAGGCTTTGTTAAAATCAAAGTCACCCAGCAAGCACAAACCGATACCCACATTACCTTAAAATTTGAAGTCAGTGACTCTGGAATTGGGATTAATGAAGAGCAGTTATCACGCATATTTAATAGTTTTGAACAAGCCAGCATGGAAGTCAATAAAAAATACGGCGGCACAGGTTTAGGGCTAAATATCACAGAAAATTTATTGACTTTAATGGGCAGTAAACTACAAGTAAAATCTAAGCCAATGGTCGGTTCGACATTTTATTTTGAGCTCGTATTAGAAAAAGTCTTGTCAGCTGTACCTCTTGTTTCAAACCAAGTTAGCCAAGAATTGTATCAACGACTGATGCAGCAATTACACGTGTTACTGTATTCAAATAATACGATTGGAAAAAATATACTAGAAAGGATTTGCGAGAACTTTGGCTGGGCTTCGGTGCATGCAGCGTCATTGGATAATGTTTTAACCATATTGTCTGAACGGCAACATAGTGATGCGCCCCGCATTGATGTGGTGGTCGTGGATAAGCCCAAGGTAGATGCAACTACATGGACGGAATTAGAACAAATTAAAGCCTGTATTGATAGTAGCGAGGCGCCATTGATTTATTTATTAATCACGCTTTCTTCTGATCTCGACCAAAATTTTGAAAAAATGCAATTAAATCTCATTGATGGGCATTTTATCAAACCGCTCACTCCTTCAATATTTTTTGAAGAAATCGCAGCTAAATTATTACATCAACAAGGTCAACCTGCAGTTAATGAACCCGAATACTCGATAAAAGATTTAGAAGGCTATGAGGTTTTATTAGTAGAAGATAACATTATTAATCAAGAAGTTGTATCCAACATGCTCATGAATCTGCACGCACACACAACCATAGCGGAAAATGGCAAAATGGCGTTAGATATTTTACTTGCGCACCCGAAACGGTTTGACTTAATTTTAATGGATATGCAAATGCCAGTAATGGACGGGGTCACGGCTACCACACATATTCGTCAAGAATTAGAACTTACCGATATTCCGATTATAGCGATGACGGCTAATGCGATGGAATCAGATAAACAAATGTGTTTTGATGCTGGCATGAATGACCATTTATCAAAACCGTTTGATCAAAAAATGCTTATTGATAAAATCATGCATAACGTTGCCAACGCAAAATAAGTGCATCTTCATGAGTTGCCAGGCTCGTCGGATCGGTAGTCAGCTCATTAGTGCTTGCAAGATTTTGAGGTATGATTGGATAATAGTTTTTGCGCACATCAATCTGTTTAAAACCACTATCTATGTATAAATGAATAGCACGCTGATTAGAAGCACGCACTTCCAAAAAAATATCATCAACGTGTAATAACTTCGCTTGTTTGACTAATTCGTTGATTAACTCACGACCGTATCCACGCCCTTGAAAACGCGGAGCAACCGCAATTTCTTCTAAATTCCATTCAGTGAAACTCGTAGTCCTGAGTACTTGGATAATATAAAAACCAATACATTGTTGGTCTAGTATTAGCTGCATTGCTAGATTTGGCGGGCTAAGTGATTGTGTAAACGTATCAATCGACCACGTATCGGGTTGCGTTTGTTGCATAATGGCATAAGCGGATTGCCAATGCTCAATTGTTAATTGACTAATGGTTGTCATGCTTACTCTCGAGATGACACGTTATGAGTAACTTATGATTGTACGTGAACAGCATAATGTTCACACAGAGCGCGATAAACGCTCGGTTTTACCTCACCACTCATCGGATAAGGGAGAGTAATTTGAGTGGGTGTCACTCGCAATTGCTCACCAAATACAACTTGATCAAGCGTGAGAGATTGATTAACAGCAAGAGATAAATCAGAGAGTAATTGTGCCGACACCTTAGGGTATTCAACTTGAGTTTTAACTTGATTTTCAACCTGAGCGTCAGGCTGAGCGTCAGGCTGAGCATTCGATGTGCTAATATATCGAGGTATAGATAATGCTTGAAGTATCGCTTGTTGATATGGCTGCATTGAATTGCTCTGTTGGTCGGTTGCGGGGTGAGTATATCAAACCCACCCCACAAATCGAACTTAATTCAACGCGATAATTTCCCACTCGCCAACATTGACAGCGATCACCTTGACCTTGGTTTGCGCACGGATAACAGTCGGGCTGATGAGTTTCCAATCAATACCTGAATATTTATATTTGACCACACTGTTAGGTTCAACATCTTGTGCTAACACAAATGTAAAACCCACTAAATCAGATGTTACGGGTTTATCTTCTTGAATATTTTGCAGACCCTTAAACGGTTTCCATAACACCAGCGCTAAGATCGCAGTTAACACCGCAATGATTAACAATGCATTGAGCAAATCATCACTGATCACGCCAATATACATAGTCACACTCGTGATAATCGTTGCAGCCCCAATCATGAACAAAATGATAGTCGAAAAGCTCAACACGGTGACTTCGACAATTAAAATAATCAAGCCAATGATAAACAGGGTTTCCGCTAAATTTTGTTCAAACCAACTCATAGTTTTGCTCCCTTATTCAAGCTATTTATAATGGTTGTCGCTTGCGCGACTATGCTTGTCGCATCGGTTGCGCCATCGGGCAATAATATGACGGAGGATTCTTTGGCTATCGCGTGTTTAGCCTCAATCGCTTTAGTCGCTAGATCCAATTGAATCGCTTTTTGACCGGCTTCCGTTTTTGCTTGCTGACCAATGGTGGCAAGTGCTTCAGCTTGGGCATTGGCAACGGCTACAATTGCTTTGGCTTCCCCTTCTGCACGGAGAATTTGCTCAGCACGATCCGCTTCCGCAGCTAATACTTGAGATTGTTTTTCACCCTCAGCACGGTTAATTGCCGCTTGACGATCGCCTTCAGATTCTAGGATCTGAGCTCGCTTGACACGTTCCGCTTTCATCTGCGCTTCCATTGCTTCCATAACAGAGGCAGGTGGCGTTATATCTTTAATTTCATAACGTAAAACTTGGATCCCCCAAGGACCTGATGCTTCATTAATAGCTGAAACGATATTGGCGTTAAGCATGTCTCGTTCTTCAAAGGTTTTATCCAACTCCATCTTACCTAATTCTGAACGCATGGTGGTTTGGGCTAACTGAGTAACAGCAAACACATAATCATCGACACCGTAGGTGGCCTTTTTCGGATCTAATACACGAAAATACAACACACCATCGACATGCAAACTGATGTTGTCTTTAGTAATCGCCGATTGCTCTGGCACATCCACCGCTTGTTCTTTAAGACTGCGGTCAGCAGCAACCTGATCAATAAATGGAATTAAGAAGTTTAATCCCGCCTCTCGAGTTGATTGAAACTTACCAAATCGCTCAACGACGTAAGCGCGATTTTGCGGTACAAATTTAATCGAAAATTTAAGTACAACAATGACAAATATGACTAAAAATACTGGAATACTAAAAAAGGTATTAATTAAAACAGCGGGACCCATGCGTTATGCTCCTAGCAAAAGTTAATCTCAATATAAAGTATATGAATAAGAATGCCTAGTGCAATAACACAATTGTAAGTAGGTGTTGCCGTTGCGCTAGATCAACGTGCGACGACATGGTTACTCAGCTCACCCTAAGGTCTTATTCATCGTATCAGCCGAATGCTTTACAGTGAGTTTATATCTATTTAACAAAATGCATGGAAAATTTACATATGAGCTACCAATCAGAATATACCAAATCGATTAATTCTCCGGCCGAGTTTTGGGGTGAAAAAGCACAGGCATTGCCTTGGTTTGTGCCTCCTAAGAGTATTTTGAGTAAAGATGAAAACAACATGGATCGTTGGTTTGCTGATGGCATGATGAATACCAGCTTTATGGCGATTGATCATCATGTGCAATCGGGGCGTGGCGATCAAACTGCAATCATTTATGATTCACCGGTTACAAATACCAAAAGCACCCTCACCTACAATGAATTACTGACTCAAGTATCAGCATTTGCAGGTGCGTTGCGTGACAAAGGCGTAGGCAAAGGCGATCGTGTCATTATCTATATGCCGATGATCCCTGAAGCAGCCGTTGCCATGTTAGCTGTTGCGCGTTTGGGTGCGATACATTCAGTGGTCTTTGGTGGATTTGCGCCACATGAACTTGCTATCCGAATTGATGATGCGACGCCGAAAGTCATCGTCACCGCTTCTTGTGGTGTAGAAATTAGTAAAGTCATCGCCTATAAGCCGCTCGTCGATGAAGCCATTGAGCTTGCTCAGCACACGCCTGACAGTTTGATTATGTTTCAGCGTGATACCCTCACCGCAGAATTAACCAATCCAATTGATTGCGATTGGGCTGACGTCATCAGTACAGCGGTCCCTGCCGAACCGATTCCGGTAAACGGTACTGACCCTCTTTATATTTTATATACTTCAGGTACAACCGGCGCGCCCAAAGGTGTCGTCCGAGATAATGGTGGTCATGCCGTCGCGATACATTATTCGATGTCTTCGATTTATGATAACCAACCTGGTGATGTATTCTGGGCAGCATCAGATGTTGGTTGGGTAGTCGGCCATTCTTATATTGTCTATGCCCCATTATTGGCGGGTTGCACCACGATTATGTATGAGGGGAAACCCGTTAGAACACCAGATGCTGGTGGTTTTTGGCGTATGGTTCAAGAATACAAAGTGAAAACATTATTTGCAGCACCGACAGCATTTCGTGCAATCAAAAAAGAAGATCCTGAAGGTGCGTTAATTCATGATTACGACTTATCTTCATTACAAAATATTTTTATGGCAGGCGAACGTCTCGATCCTCCCACCTACGACTGGACAGTTGAAAAAACCGGAAAACCCGTGATCGATCATTGGTGGCAAACCGAAACCGGCTGGGCGATTTGTGGCAATATGTTGGGTATCGAAAAAATGCCAATTAAAGCCGGCTCTGCTACCTTACCGATCAGCGGTTTTAATGTCTGTATTTTGGATGATAACGGCGAAGAATTGCCCGCAGGAAAACAAGGTGCCATTGCAATCAAAGCACCGCTACCGCCAAGCTGTTTACCCTCCATATGGGGTAATTTCGAACGCTTTGAAAGTGCGTATTTAACTGAATTTCCTGGTTACTATAGTACCGGTGATGGTGGGTATATTGATGCGCAAGGCTATGTCTTTATTATGGGACGCACCGATGATGTCATTAATATTGCAGGGCATCGTTTATCAACAGGTGAAATGGAAGAAGTCGTTGCACAACACCCTGCCGTTGCCGAATGTGCAGTCATTGGCGTGAAAGACAGCTTAAAAGGTCAGCTGCCTGTCGGCATGGTCATTTTAAAAGACGGTCAAGATATCAATGATGAAGCGCTGCATGCTGATATCAAAAAAGCATTAGTTAAAAACATTGGCCCAATAGCCTGTTTTAAAGACACCTTAATCGTTCCGCGTTTACCCAAAACACGTTCAGGTAAAATCTTACGTAAAATTTTACGTGCTATGGCTGATGGACAGACCTACACAACGCCATCAACGATTGACGACCCAGCTTGTCTTGACGAAATGAAAGGGTTGATGCAATCTAGAAAGTGGATAGACTAATTTGCACCAGATAAATAATAAAAATAACAAATAAAAAAAGGACGAAATATGTTTCAAGCATTACAACTGACAGACAAAGATACGATTGCGTTAACGCAATTAAACGAAACTGATTTACCCGAAGGTGACGTGACGATTGCGGTCAGTTATTCGACGATTAATTATAAAGATGCATTGGCAGTGACTGGCAGTGCTCCCATTGCAAAATCATACCCTATGGTACCAGGCATTGATTTTAGTGGTGTTGTTACTCAATCAGATGATCCTACGTATGCGGTTGGTGACAAAGTCGTGCTCAATGGTTGGGGAGTGGGAGAAAAACACTGGGGCGGGTTTGCCCAACAAGCTCGCGTTAAAGGCAAATGGTTAATCAAACTGCCTCAAGGGCTTAGTGAAGCCGATGCCATGCGTATTGGCACCGCTGGTTATACAGCCATGTTATGCTGTAATGCGCTTCGTAGTCATGGTGTAACGCCTGACTCAGGTCCTATAATCGTATCTGGAGCCACCGGCGGCGTAGGCAGCATTGCTGTTTATATTTTAGCCCAACGAGGCTATGACGTGCATGCGTTGTCAGGCAAACCAGAGCAAACTGAATATTTAATGAAACTCGGTGCCAAAACAGTCATTGACCGCAAAGAGTATGCTGAAAAAGCGCGAGCACTTGGTCAACAACTGTGGGCTGGGGCTGTCGATGTAGCAGGCTCTCATACGTTAGCGAATATCATCGCAAACACCCAATATGGTGGTGTTGTTACTGCTTGTGGTCTAGCGCAAGGGATGGATTTACCTTCGTCTGTTGCACCATTTATACTGCGTGGCGTGTCGCTTGTGGGTGTGGACAGCGTGTACTGCCCAGTTGCTAAACGTCAGGCCGCATGGAATGACTTAGCCGCAGAGATGGATATCGCAAAATTATCTGATATCGCCCATACCATCGGGCTTGATGGGGTTGAAGCGGCCTCTAAAGCATTAATGGCAGGTACCGTTACTGGCCGTTACTTGGTTGATGTACAAAAATAAACAGTAATATTTACTTGAGTTATTACTTGTTGCTCCTAAAATAGACATGTCAATAATGTTTATCATGGAGCAGTAAGTAATGGACTCAATATCCTCGTCATCGCATCCCACCCGATCCGCACAACCTACTAACGCTTGTCAGACTATCATCGCCAATTCAGGAGTGAAGTTTGGTACTAGTGGCGCACGGGGATTAGTGACGGACTTCACCTCTGAGGTTTGTTATGCCTTTGCTCTAGCATTTTTAACCAGTATTCAATCTCGATTTACGTTTACGACTGTTGCCTTTGCCATCGATAATCGTCCAAGTAGCCCTGCAATGGCAACGGCGTGCATTCAAGCCGCACATGACTTAGGTTTAGCCACTGAATATTATGGTGTTTGCCCGACCCCTGCATTAGCGTTTGTCGCGATGCAAGATCAACAACCTTGTATTATGATCACCGGCTCGCATATTCCGTTTGACCGCAATGGCTTAAAGTTTTATCGACCCGATGGTGAAATTACTAAAATCGACGAACAAGGTATTTTACACTCCCAAGCACACATGCCAGCTACCCTGACTATTGCGCCATTACCGGATGTTAATCCAAACGGAGCAACACGTTATGTTAAACGTGTGACGGATGTATTTTCTCCGGAGCTTTTAAAGGGTAAAAAGATTGGTATCTTTGAGCACTCCAGTGCGGGACGTGATATCTATCAAGGACTCTTTGAAGCCTTAGGCGCTGAAGTGGTTGCGCTTGAACGCACCGATACTTTTGTGCCTATTGATACTGAAGCAGTCGGTGACGAAGACAAGCAAAAAGCCCTCGCATGGTCTGCAGAATATGGCTTTGATATGATTTATTCCACTGATGGTGATGGGGATCGCCCATTGTTGTCAGATGAGCATGGACATTGGTTACGTGGCGATATTGTCGGATTGTTAACGGCGCAAGCGTTAGGCATTCAAGCCTTAGCCGTCCCCGTCAGTTGTAATACTGCTATCGAGGCATCCGGCTATTTTACTGCCGTAAGTCGTACGCAAATAGGCTCGCCTTATGTTATCGCTGCCTTTCCAGCATTACGTGAGCACTATCATGCAATTGCCGGTTTTGAGGCCAATGGCGGATTTTTATTGGGGTCGGATGTCACACTCAATGATACCGTGATCCATGCGCTGCCTACCCGTGATGCTCTTTTACCCGCCATCATGCTGTTAAGTTTGAGTATTGAAAAACGATGTAGCATTAGTGCCTTAGTCGCTAATTTACCGCAACGTTTTACCGAAAGCGTTCGGATCCAACATTTTGCAACACAAGACAGTCAAGCTTTACTCGCACGGCTGGCAATTGACCCGACCCCGTTACTCACAGCCATGGCGCTGAATGAGTCAGTCACTGCGCACAACACTATTGACGGATTACGTTTGACATTAAGTAATGGCGACATAGTACATCTTCGTCCAAGTGGCAATGCTCCGGAGCTTCGTTGTTATGCAGAAAGTAATGATAGCCAAAGCGCAAGACAATTAGTGACTTCAGCATTAGCATGTATACCCAATATGGCGCATTTGTGACAGTCTTTGTCGGTTTTCTAATAGCAATTGACCGCCATAACATCACAAATTCCTTTATTATAGTGGTGTTAAATTAGTTGGAGAACGACATGAAAACAACACAAACAGAACCTTTCGCTGCCGTATTAAGTTTATCGGTATTAGCTGTACTTTTGATTTTATATTTTTCATAAGCACTACTCCCGATCGCGGTATCCTATGATATGATATTGGGAAATAATTAATCTTAAAACGATTACGTTTCCCAATATATGTATACAATTAATTCAATCAATCTCAAAAACACCGTTTCCGAGGTCGAGTGGCAAACTCGAGTCGAATTAGCGGCCGCCTATCGCCTGATGGTTATTCATGGGTGGGATGATTTAATCCACACCCACATTTCCGCGCGAATTCCTGGTACCGAGCACTTATTAATTAACGCATTTGGTTTATGCTTTGAAGAGGTGACTGCTTCGAATTTAGTCAAAATCGATATCGATGGCAATGTCGTCGATCCCGACTGCCCGTTTACCATTAATCCTGCAGGTTTCACCATTCATAGTGCGGTACATATCGCCCGCCATGCAGATCAATGTGCATTCCATGTCCATCATGCCGATGCGATTGCTGTGGCTAGTTTACAATATGGATTACAGCCCTATTCTCAATATTCCGCGTTTGCGCTGGCTTCAATGGCCTATCATGATTACGAAGGCTTAGCCGTAGAGCCGGATGAAATACAACGTTTACAAGAAGATCTCGGTACCGCTAACTTTATGTTGTTGCGCAACCATGGTGCATTAACGATGGGCTTAACCATTGGCGATGCGTTCATGCACATGTACGATTTACTCAAAGCCTGTGAGATCCAAGTTAAAATCGACGCTAGCCGCGACGATCCTATTTTTGTAAAACAACGCATTATTGATGGTATTAAAGCGCAAGCTGCTGTGGTGCATACCGGTCAAACCGGCGGACAAAAAACATGGCCTGCCATGATGCGACGTGTCAAACGCATGTATCCTGACTTTGACCAATAAACCGTATTCTTTTATGTAATAAGCGAGACTGTAATGAAAATTACCCATGTAGAAATTTTTGATATCCACTGTCCTGAGCGTCCACCTTGGAACCCTATTTTTATCCGTGTGCATACCGACGAAGGTATTCATGGTGTGGGTGAAGCTGGCCTCGCCTATGATTGGGGCCACAGTGCCGCAGCGGCGATGATCAAAGAGATTGTCGAAGCAGTATTAATCGGTCATGACCCGTTCAAAACCGAACAATTATGGACGCGGATGTTTCGTGAAAGCTTTTGGGGATTAGGTGGCGGTCCAGTACTGTATGCCGCAATGAGCGCTATCGACACTGCATTGTGGGATATCAAAGGTAAAGCATTAAATGTGCCGGTGTACCAACTACTCGGTGGCAAAACCAATGATAACTTACGTACTTATGCCAGTCAGTTACAGTTTGACTGGGATGATGAATGCACTAAATTAGTCGAGCCTGCACAGTATGCAGAAGCTGCATTAAAAGCCGTTGCGCAAGGCTATGATGCGGTTAAAGTCGATCCGATTGTCTATGATGAGCATGGTGTATCAAGCTTTGACCGTACCAATCTGTTCACGCCTAAGCAGATGCGTTTATTTGGTGATCGTCTGCGAGCTATTCGTGATGCCGTCGGCACTGATGTGGATATTATTTTTGAAGCGCATTCATTAATGGGTTGTGCGAGTGCTATTCAAATGGGCAGTGTGATTGAAGAGGTGGGCTGTATGATGTTTGAAGAGCCGGTCAATTACCTAAACTCTGCGGTACATAAAAAAGTCGCAGAAAACGTGAAGGTCCCAATTGCGGGTGGAGAGCGTTTATATCATCGTTGGGATGTCCGTCCGTATTTTGAAGATCAAAGTATTGATGTATTACAACCTGATGTGGGTCTATGTGGTGGGTTTACTGAAGCGAAGAAAGTGTGTGATTACGCAGATGTTTACGATATTCGCATTCAAGCACACGTCTGTGGTGGTCCGGTCGCAACCGCGGCAGCATTACAACTAGAAGCAGCCATTCCCAATTTCTTGATCCATGAACATCACACCTACGCGATCAAGTCGTGGAACCGTGAATTGTGTATACAAGATTATCAACCTGTAAATGGCAAATTTGTCGTACCCGATTTACCCGGCATTGGCATTGAGCTAAATGATGACATCGTGAAACGATCACCTCACGTTATCGTAAAATAAGTCTCCAGCGCGTTTTGTGAAAGCAATGCGCGCTGTGTTTTTTGGCTTAACGTTAACGCTTCTAATGCTTGAAGCATTCGCTCCCAATACCTCTGATAACTACAACTAAATAGTGTGAGTGGAAAATTACTCGCCAGCATGATCCGTTCTTCCCCCCATACCGCTAATAACATTTTCAGCGTGTATGAGACGAGCTCTTCACTGTAATTGCGCTGTGCCATTTCCCAACCAGAGGCTTTTACTTTGAGATTGGGGATCAACGCTAGACGTTTAATATTATATAACCATTGAGTACGTGTTGCGTCACTCATTGCCCCCAATCCAACATGGTTTATCACCCAAGTATGGGCCAAAGGTTGAGTCATGATGTCTAAAGGGGAATTGGTAGCAAACAACCCACAAATACACTCCACAACAACGTTATCTGTTACGTCAAATTGAGCTTCAAATAAAATACCTTGGTCACTAAGGTAAGTCAGGTTCTTAAGTACCTGGGGGGAGGTCAACAAACTCAACGCATGCTCATCTAAAATATGCCTAACCCCGACCAAAGAAGCACATGAAGTTAACTTAGTAATCTGCTGGATAAAAGCGTCAGAAGATAACGTTAAATCACAACAAGCAATCGCATTGAACGGAAGTGTCGGCTGTGTCGGTGGTGGTTGTTCCAAATAATCAAGCTCAAGCCACGGTTGTTGATTATCAAAACCCGCTTCAATATGTACGTATCTTGAGAGAGTAAATGGTGCAGATAACCTTAAGTTTTGTACGGTGAAACTATGTTGGATCAGGTGTTTATCGGGCCAAAAAGGCGGATTACCCGACTGTAACCAGCTATATTGTCCGTGTTCTAATGCAAACAAATGCACATGTGGATCGATAATTTCAATCAGCCTAGATGGCGGTTCGGGGATCATTGTGCTGCGTATCCACCATCCATCACCTGTAAAGAGCCGGTCACAAAACTGGCTTCGTCAGAAGCTAAAAATAACGCATACGCAGCGACTTCTTCAGGAAGACCTATGCGTCCTAATGGCTGACATTGTGCCTCGTGTGCATGGACATCCTTAGCATTGGCTCCTGAACGTGCAACATAATTCGCAATCGCTTGTTGATACAAAGGCGTATCAATAGTGCCTGGACATAATGCATTGGCACGTATATTAAATGCCGCATAATCTAAGGCCGTTGTTTTGGCGATAGAAGCAAGTGCATGCTTCGTTAAATTATACGCAAATGAATTTGTTTTACCTACGATAGCTTGCTCAGAAGCTATCATAATAATACTGCCTGAGTGAGCTGTTTTCATACTGGGTAAACTTGCTTGAATTGCGTGAAATGCGCCTTTAACATTCAAGGAAAACATAGCATCTAACGTAGCTTCGTCTGTGTGTTCAATATTTGCTGACAGATGTTTACCTGCATTACAAATTAAAGTCGAAATAGTATGTTGTTCGGCGATATTGGCAATCGCATGATGCACCGCTTGGGAGTCAGTCACATCCACTTGAATAAAGTGACCCACGTTGGATGATTGGATATCAAGGTTAAACACAAGGTAACCGGCATCAATAAACCGCTGACAAATGGCTAGACCGATACCAGAAGAACCACCGGTAATAACGAGAGTTTGATTTTCTGTGTTAGGCTTTTTAGTTGGCGAATTAGTGTTCATCAACGACTCACTTTATTTTTCGTCATTCGAGCTTAAAAAAGCAAAGGCAACATTAAAAGCTTGTTGTTGAAAGATTTTTAAACCCGTCTCACTAAAGTCTATTGGTATAGGATTATGGTTCAAGATCTCTTTAAGTTCAATGTTGCTCATTACTTGCACATTTAAATCTGGAATTAATTGGATCGCCGCTTCCATTTTAAAGCCTAACGCTCCGCCTGCAAATTTGCCTTTCAATGGGCGTTCTTTAATGATGACGGCATCAATTTTGTAATCTTCGATTAACTTGGCGAAGGTGCTTTGAAAATAGATTAAATCCGATGTCGTATTTTTTTTGGTGTATTCGATTTTACGCACCCGACACTCTGGGATATTAATTAAGCCACCATGATTAGATAATAAACTGATGACCGCTTCAGTGCCTTTAATTTCAACGCCACATACTTGCATTACAATACCTTAAAATTTACGCTATGAATTTCGAGACCTATTATACGGTCATAAGAATCATAAGGGTAGTTTAATCAGAGTGTTTACACCGTCAGTATCATCCTATTGTCCCAATCTAATGAAGCTTGATATACTACAAAAAAAATCAAAGGAAATAACCGCATGTGTCAACTAATGGGAATGTCAGCCAATGTACCTACCGATGCACGGTTTAGCTTTACTGGACTAGTGGAACGCGCTGGACGTACCGATATTCACAAAGACGGCTGGGGAATTACCTTTTATCAAGGCAAAGGCGTCCAAGAGTTTCGCGATCTCAAAGCGGGTTCAGATTGTGACGTCGCTAATTTTCTAAAACGACAGTGCATTAAAAGTGACATTGTGATTAGTCATATTCGACAAGCAAACGTCGGCGCATTAACCCTCGAAAACACCCATCCCTTTCGTCGTGAATTATGGGGCGAAAACTGGACATTTGCCCACAATGGTCAATTAAAAGATATCCATTCGATTCTGCCTTTAGGTCGTTTTATCCCCATTGGCACAACCGATTCTGAACACATATTTTGTTGGTTATTACACCAAATTGAACAGGCATTTCCGACTCGCCCTGCGGATCCAACTAAATTGTATGATTTTATTTATGCCAAACGCCAACAGTTACATGAATTTGATGTGTGTAATTTTTTACTCAGCGATGGGCATGCGTTGATCGCACATTGTTCCAATAACCTACATTGGGTGACGCGACGCGCGCCGTTTGGACCCGCTTTACTTAAAGATTTAGAAGTCAGTGTCGATTTCAGTCAAGAGACCACACCAAATGATGTGGTGACGGTTTTAGCAACCCAGCCTCTCACAACCAATGAGACTTGGGAAAAGATGCAACCAGGTCAAATGGTGGTATTTGTCGCAGGCGAGTTAATCAAGCAATACGAATAAGATTAATGATGATTTACTCACTACGCACATGCGCCCAATCAACCGCTGTGCCAAACGTGACTGACTGTGTCATGGTTTGGCCTAATAAGGCATCAATATGTTTTGGCGCAAGACCATACCCAGGGCGAACACTTTTGATACATGAGGCATCGATGACATCACCAATAAAAAAGCGTAGTTGCGGGAATTGGTTAGGCGGATAACGCTGTTTGAGTTCAAATTGCTTAAGTTCATCTCTAGAAAAAATAATGATTTTTTTTACTTTAGGATAACGGGCTAAAATCGTTTCGATAAACTTTTTACCAAACGATCCGGTGCCACCGGTAATAAGTACGACTTTGTTGTCAAACATGCTAGTTCTCCGCATTAACCTAAGTGTTAGTCATGGCGCGAGATCAATTTGTTTGATCACGGTGCACAGCGTCAAGACTTTGTTCATAGTCAATTAATAACTGTAATTGTTAGGGATAAAGCAAAGAATGTGCCAGAGAGACGGGAATTGACACGTGCCACCTAAAGTTGCAATACGCAATTCCACAAGCCGATGCGGTGCTGCCAAAGCCGGCGCATTGAAACGTACAGAAAAAACAGATACAAAGGCCAGTGATATTTTCTTTTATAATTATTTAATCTGATGTTTCTTTAAATAAGGAAAAAATCATGAAAGAACTTAATCAATCAGAAATGGAAGTGGTAAACGGCGCAATATTGGCTAATATAGGTATAGGAATGGCTGTTGGTACTTTTGTCGCAACACAACTAGATAATAATTAATGCATAATTCAATAAAAAACGTACCTTTTGTTATCGCTGGAGCAACTATCGGTGTGGCTATATATGCTATTTCATCATTAATATTTGGAACAACGATAAATCCTTTTTTCACTACATTTATTTGCGTATTTTTTAGTGCGAGTTTTACTAGCGCCCTGCAAGAAAAATATGGTGTAAAAGAAGATCTTGGTACTGAATAAGTAGTTACATTGTTAAGGATCTCGGATAGATAATGCTTAACAATGTAATGAAATTGAAAGATTTAGTAAGCAATCACTTTACAAGTATTGTGCTTATATTCTTTGATTACTCACCTTCAACTTTAATGTGCTCGTATCTATATGCTGGTCTAAAAATATCAACAAGTCATTTGTTGCTGCATTACATAAGATATTTTCTTAGAGGTTCATTCCAGATCACTAAAGGTTCACTTAAATCAAAACATCAACACCCCATAATCAACAGCCCAATTACCTACTTCAGCATCTTTACCATCTGCTACTTGTTCATTAACGCCATTAATACCATTATCAATGTCAGAGCCATCAACTTGTTCAGATACACCAACAAACAAACTATCTAACGAACCCAGTTTCCCTGCAACTTCACTTGGGAAAATTAAGTCTAATCCCGCTAAGTTTTCTATAGGGGTCGTAATCGAACCATCAAACCCTGCCAATGTATCAAAATCATTAGTATTTTCAGCTCGGACAGCTGTCACGGCTTGCTTAGATCTAATACTGCCATCAGCGAACACTAACAAATCATTGGTAGCAACCGTTGAACCTGACGCCACGGCTACTGATTCCAGATGCTCAGAGCCATCAATTAATACGCTGCGACTTAACACAAAATTACCAGATGCATCAAAACTCTTCGTGTAATCAGCCCATTCACCTTGCAGATAAATCACATCAATACTAGATTTTAAGTTTGTTGCATCCACTGTTGTTCCGGCTTGAATATATACTTGATCAACGCCGGCTCCTCCTGACACTTGTAACTCAATACCTGGAGAAAATGACGTGAAATTTTCACCATTATCATCCAGTGCAATCGCTTTCACTTTTGCGGTATTGGTTTGTGCCACCACAGTGGCATAGGTTTCCGAAGTTGATAAGTTCAAAGTGTCTAGGCTCGGCTCGGCTGCCGCAAGGTAGGTTTTAATCGACGCAGTTGATACCTTACCGTCACTAAATACCAGTTCATCCGCAGCCACGTTAGTGGCAATGAATTTCACTTCAGTGTAAGTAAAATTAGCAGTACTGATTAGTGTCATCACCCCAGTATCGGTATCTAAATCCGCATGCTGTAAATAATCACTCAAATTACCGGGAAGATAAACCTTGTCGATAGAGGATTTAACATTAGTAAAATCTAAGACTTGCCCAGTGGATACCTTAATTGCATCGACTGCTGATGAGCCTGAAAACAATGTGGCTTGTCCAAAAAAGTTTATCTCATCAAAACCGATATCAAACTCAAATAAATTTTCACCAGACGATTCAGACACAATATATTTAGCAGTGAAATCAATATTACCTTGCGTGTCAGCAGCGCGGGGAAATGGGTTAAAAGCATCAACATTCAATACTTCATCATTACCATTATTATCCGTATAAGAAACAATCGCTGATAAGGCCTTATCAATATCATCATTAGTCAGTGTTAATGCATTGTCATCCGCATTAAAGATGAGTTCATTGTCTCTGAACCATTGAACACTAAATTCCCCCACTCCATCATTATCAGCAATATTATCAAAGTTGAGTTCAATCGTTTTACCCGGAATAGGTAATCCGTCTAATGTTATATTACCCGTTGGTAATGAGTTAATGTCGTCATATTCTCGGTAATACAAACTGCCAGCAAATGCTTCAGGTAATTCATTGGTTAGATTACTCGCCAAGGAAGTAAACGCAACATGTGCCCCATTATTAGAAATAACGCCATTCGTAGTGAAATTGTCACCCGCACTACCTGCAGTATTTTCAGAAACCACTCTCCCGTCACCAGTTTGAGTATCGATAAACACTAATTGCTGAGCGCCTGTGGTACCTGATACTTGAGAGGCTAAACTTAATACTAAAACATACCGGCCAGAGGCATTACTATCAACTAGCGTGCTACCTAAATCAAATTCTTCACCTGAGAAGCTCAAACGTGAAATATTGCCATTTTCATAAGCAAAAGTGTCAACCGTATCATTGGTGTCATTATCGATTAACAGTGCGGAGTTTGAAGAAAAATACGCAATATCATTAGATAAACTGACGCCTGCATCTTGATCCACAAATCCAGACGCTACAGCTTCTGTTGTATTTGATAACAGATTAAATTTCACTGAGCCAGCTAACGCACCTGAATTATCAAGCTCAGCTTGCCACACATAAGCATCGGTGCGAGTGCCTAATGGTCCCTCTAAATCTAGTGAGTTAAGGTCGACTTTACTCGGAGAAACGTAATATGCATCGGTAGTAAATGCGATTTCAATGTGGTTATCTACCAATCTAATATCTTGTAAATAGGTGGGTTCATTGCGCTCTGCGCCACCGATTTCAGAGACACGAGTCACCTCCATGGTAACTAAATCGACTAAATAAATATCTGGAGAGTCATTGGTATCCGGTAATAAATCGCTCGCTAAACTGCTATCAGTTGTCTGTATCGCAAGAAAACGACCGCTTTCATCTAGTAACTGTTGTTCGACAACGATATTAAAATCATCTCCCAACACCTCAGTGAGCACATCACTAGATTGCACCACACCATTATCCACATAGACTAACCTTGAGGCGATTGCATCGGCATCTTTGATCGTTGCGATAACCGTGTAATCATCCGCATTTCCTTGAAAGCTAAACGATTCAACATTACTGCTATTAACACGACTACCTACAAACAATAACTCATTAAAGTTAAGCGAAAAGGTTTCATTCGCTAGATCATACAAAAAATACCCATAGCGTAAGGTTCCGTCACCGCCACTTTCAGTAAAAGTGGCTTTGACAACTAAATGCTGACTGTCGTCAGAAAATCCAACCGCTTCTAAATATTGTAAATCAACGCCTGCAATAGCTAACGTACTGAGATCGGGTGATGGTATTTGTTTAATAGACATCTAATTCTCCGACTTAAATACCAACAAAAATATCATTGGCATTGAGTGAATCACTATCACTGTCTATTTTAACATGAGCAAGTTCAATAGCTTCTCCCTCACCATTACCATCAGCATCAAAATACAATATCCCTTGAGCACTATCATAGATAAAGTGATCATTAGCGTCTAAGGCCGTTGCACCGGCTCCAAATACAAATGATTCTTGACTCACCAACCCTGAAGATAAAATCCCTAGCGCTTCAACATCAATCCCAAATGAGGATAAATCAATGACGAGTAAATCTTCACCTGACATGAAATCCATAACGGTATCAGCAGACATTTCATCACCATTACTACTGATGATGAATTGGTCAGCACCTTCATCACCAATGAGCTTATCTAAGCCTAGGCCACCATCTAAAATATTATCGCCTAAGTTACCTTGCAAGGTGTTATCTAATCCATTACCAATGACATAGGTATCTGCAATACCTACTAACTGACCGTTTTCAATGCCGGCTTGCAAGATCAAATTCTGACTTGAACGGATAGAATCATTACCTCCGGTATCAATAATCACATCTAAGTTGTCACTTAAGACATAAATATCGTCACCTAAGCCACCTTCCAGAATGTCTGCGCCTAAACCACCGGCTAAAATATTATTTCCAGCATTCCCAATGAGGTGATTATCAAGTGAGTTACCGCCAGCAGTGAAATCGCCTTCCCCCGTTAAGGTTAAATTCTCAACATTAGAAGAAAGTGTATAACTGGTATTGGCAAAAACAGTATCCGTGCCTTGTTCTTGTAACTCTATGACGCGATCCGCTTTTGAATCGACATAATAGGTATCACTACCTAATCCACCAACCATACGGTCAATACCATTACCGCCATCAAGAACATCATTTCCACCTTCACCAAATAATACATCTCTACCTAAACCACCACTGAGCGTATTGACTTCATCATTGCCTGACAAAATATTATCCAATGTATTACCGGTAAGATTAATCGCCTTACCATCAGCAGCGAGTAGATTTTCAACATTCGTCGGAGCAGTCATATTAAAACTCGTCACGACGAGATCTTCACCACCAGCACCGCCGCTTATGACTTCTAACACAACATCATTGAGCTGTTCAACAATATAAATATCATTACCTGGTCCACCCGCCATCAAATCGCCATCTGGACCACCATCAATGTAATCATTACCTGCAGAGCCATCAATTTTATCTGCCCCTGAACCGCCTAAAATAGTATCGTTACCTAAACCAGCTAGGAGTCGATCATCTCCAGCATTACCAACCAACAGATCATCACCGCTATTTCCGTAAATGGTGTCTGCTAAGATGGATCCATATAACTCATCATCTCCAGGGGTACCTGAACTTGATTCACTATCGCCACTGACTTCCAAGTTGAGTGTCCAATTTGTTGCTAACCCTTCAGGATCAACAGCCTGTATAGTCACACCACCAATCGGACCGTTTACATTTTCAGAAAGGCTGAAACTCAAACGTTCGAGTTGATCTAAACTCAATACTTGATTTAAGGTAATGGGTGCAGAATCTAGACTGACCGAACCAATTTCAGGTAAACCGATAATCGTGACGCTTGTAATATCACTTTCTGGATCACTCGGAGCAAGTAAATCTAATGTCACTTCTGTTTGCTCAGGATAATTAATCACCAGCTTACTATCATCCGTCGTAAATTGTGGAGCATCATTCACCGCATCAACAAATAGATGTATGCTCGACTCTGAGGTCACCCCGTTTTCATCTGCCGCACTATAACGAATATAGCCAGCATCACCATTGGCGTTTTGTTCGGTCTGGTAGTTTAATTCGGTAAACTCATCCGCAGTAAACTCCGAGCCAACTGCGACTTGCGCACCGGTTTTATCGAGTATTTTACCGAAACTAGGCAGTTCCAATATTGTTACTGTGACAGCGGTTCCCTCAGGATCGACTGGAGCATTAAAACCTAATGGTAATAAATCGGCATCTTCTAACAACGTTATCTCTGATGGGTCATCGAGCACTGGACCTTGGTCTGGACCAAATTGCAACGTTAGAATATCATCAGCGGTTTCACCAAACTCATCTGTCGCTGCGACTTTAATTTTTAACGAACCTTGATAATCTTCTGGTGGCACACCCGTAAAGGTACCCGTCTCTTCGTCATAGCTTAACCATTCGGGTAATTCACCACCGGCGGCATCACTCACCGCGATAGATAATTGTCCTTTTTCAGACTCATCAGCATCACTAAAGGCATCCGCAGGGATCTGTAAATCAATACCCGAAGACGTGCCTATCACTATCGTATTTTCAAAGAAAGATTGATTGGCAACCGGTGCGTTATTACCCACTTTTTCAGATAAGCTAATATCACCATCAGCAAACACAATTCGTTCGATACCGGTTAACTTATCTGTGCCTTCATCACCATTCGAGGTTTTATTATCAATCACAGTGATGGTTTCGGTTGTCGCATCCCAAGAAACATTATATTCATTGGCATTACCGGCATACACCGCCGTATCACTTCCCGTTCCACCGGCGAGCGTATCATCACCCAATCCACCTTCAAGCACATCATTGCCTGCACCAGCATTAAGAATATTGTTGGCCTCATTACCGACCAGTTTATCTGCCCCTTTGCCAGAAAAGGCATTTTCAATCACTGACCAATTAGCAATGCCATACGTCACGGTATTGGCAGCAATAATACCATCGAATAAATCAATGTATGCATCAAACCGAACCGCAGCAGCATTAATAGTATCGATTCCAGCATCGTCTTCTAAGACACTCGTTGTGTCGTTTTGGAAACCTTCGTCAGTGAAGATATAGGTGTCATTGTCATCATCGCGTTCACCGTATACACGCAAGGATAAGCTTTGGATCGTACCGGTCTGTTCTGCTCTCACGTCAGTAACGGTAACCGTCCAAGTCCCCGTTGCTTCTTCTCCCCAAAATTGCACACTGGAAAAATCCCACAATAAATGCGTCGGTACACCACTATCGATACCCGATTCACCAAACGGAAGTTCATCTGTCACCGTCGGGCGATTCATTAAGGTCGATACCGTGCCATTGGGTGAGGTCAGCGTAATTATCAAATCACCTAAACGCTCATGACGCACATCGATGCCTAATTCAACGTGTTCCACCATTAACGGTGAATCAATATCAAAAGACATGGTAAATGCCGTGCCATCGCCATCAGGGATGGACTCTAACATTCCAAATTGACGATCAGATGCACTGACTTCATTAATCGCCGTGTTTTGTTCTTGCCACGTTAATGCCAATTGCACCGCGGCATAAGCATCAACAACACCAAAACCGGATTTATCATTAAATGACAAGCCACCTAAGTTAAGATCGGAGGCGCCATTTTCTTTCCAACTTTGTGCATCAGGATGACGCGTCGAATACGCTAAGATCTTTTGGACATCGCGATAACCTAGATCCGGATTCGCTTCGAGCATCAAAGCAACGATCCCCGAAACCATAGGCGCAGAGGCCGAAGTCCCGCTAAAGTTAGTAAATGCACTAGAAGGATTATTGCCCAAGCCGTTTTGGTGTCTGTCTGTAGTGATCATGTTTTCACCATAAGAGGCGACCAACACACTGGCGCCTGGTGTAGAAAAGCCAGATGCTTGATCCGACGAATTCACAGAGCCTACTGTAATGACTTCACGCGCGTTTTGGAAATTATGATAGTTGGTATTGTCATTTATACCCGCAGAATTACCCGCAGAGAAAACAAATACCGTCCCTTTGCCATCTCGTCCTTGTTCAACACCTTTACGGATATTAAACCAAGAGAACGTATGCTGCGTGGAGTTAAAGTTATCAGAGAAAGGCGCAATGGCACCCCAACTGTTATTACTGATATCAAACTGCCATTGTAGTCCTAATGCTTGTGTCATGTGACCCCAAGCCCATTTAACTCGTGTAGAGGCTATTTCAGCATCCTGCGCAGTCCCCACAATACCGGTTTCGTTATTTGCAACAGCTGCAATAATACCCGCAACCATGGTACCGTGATTATCCGGTGGTCCAATCAAATATGGATACTTAGTATTGCCATCTTGTGTATCAAACTGCGTATCAAAGGCTAATGAGAAATCTAAATTTCCTTGTAAATCAGGGTGTGATGTATCAATCCCATCATCCACCACGCCGATTGTTACTCCAGCTCCGGTGATCTGACCGTTAAGCTCGTCAATATTGGCTAAATCAAGGTACCACTGCGAACTCGCTAACGGATCGGCTAAGCCACTGTACAACTCTCGTACTCGTAAGGTATAAGTCCCAATTGCATCCGCTCGACCGCCCATATCCAAATAATATTCACCCGATGCAGTTGGGGTAAATTGAATACGTGAATCAAGACCCGCCCCCGTATTATCATCCATCGCCAACTCAGTACCATCGGCACTTAAGATCCGCAATGTTGAATCAGATAATGACCCACCAGCGCCATCGCCATCAGCGAGTAGATCAATAACATAGACTTTACCGCCTTCGAGCGTCACTCGAGCCCAGTCGTGATCCCCTGCCACTTCAATCTCACCTGATAATGGCTTGCCTGGACCCACTATTGCAGCAGATTGAGTATCTGAACTGTAATCATCATCCGGATTATCATCAGCTGAACGCAGGCGCGTATCTAAGGTATAGGTACCAATGTTACCTGGTAAATCAGCCCCTGTAATTTCAATAAAGTATCGTCCATCAGTGAATACTGAAATCGCCATTTCGGCCCGACCGGTATCATCATCAATGTTACCAACACTAACCAGTTGACCTTGCGCATCTAATAAACGAAGTTCGGCTTGTGCTAGTGAGCCTAAACCATCATAAAAACTCTTCACAGAGAAATCATAAATGTTGCCAGCCGTTAGATTAACCGCAAAGATATCTTTGTCGTCTTCACTGCCAATTTTGCCACTGGCACTTTCATTGATTGCCAAGACAGTATCGTTAGCGTTATCGAATTCATCGATAGTATCAATCACATCATCCGGGGCACTTACCCCTAAATCAATGACACGAATTTGATATTGTCCCGTTTGCGTCGATTCTAATGGTGATAACTCTATGGTTAACGTACCATCAGATTCAGCGACAATATAACCTTCATCAAATGCTGAAGGCGCACCAACAACCACACTTGATTCTATTTGTTGTTGATTAAAATATAATTCATCAACAGTAAATGAGGCAGAAGTTAATGCTTGTGAAGGCGTGTCGATATTGATGCTAAAGACTGGCGAAGTTGAATCAACAGCGTATTGTTCTTCCGTAAAGACACTTGTGATTTTTACCAAACCAATCTGCGCATCAACAATACCCAGACCACTTTGTGCAAAGGTAATATTATCGGTATTAATAGTACCTATCAACGCATCCGAGAAGCTTAATTCAGTATACACATTCTCCAACCCCTGAGCCCAATCTGCTTGTGCACTTGATGCAACAAAGAAATCGATCGTCGATGTACCATCGTCATTAATCGTAATAACCTGCTCAAACGCCGTAATCAAATTACTGACAGTACTTGATTGAAAGCTCATGTTTAACTGCGCATTAGGCAAAGGTGCAATATTACCGTCGCGAATAGCAACCGTTTCAATGCGGTATTCATGCCCTTCATTTAAGGCAATCGTATAAGTATCCGTATCGCCAACTAAACTAATATTACCGATGGCTTCGCTCAGAATATTCGTCCCATCATTGACAAAACTCAGCTCCACTGGCCCAGATGAATCTTCATCTGATGCATCACCCAACGCGAGGTTAACTTTATAGTTACCCGTTGAGCCAGCACCGTCTATGACTCTGGCATAAAACGTCCCAGAACTATGAGCAATGAAGGTTGCACCAGCAAATCCATTATCGGTCTCTAACCCATCACCAATCGCAATAATACGTCCTTGCCCATCAATCACTTCGACCATAGGACGGCTCATCGTCGAGCCATCAGTTAGTTGGGCACTAAAGGTATATACTTCATCTTGAGTGACTGAGAAGCTGAACCAATCTTTATCTGAATCAGTAGCACGGCCCACTGAATCAATCGCTCGAACACCAAAACTACCCTCGTTGTATTGAATACCGCCCATGAGTACTTCGTCCAACGCGATTGCGGTGGCACTTTGTTGCGTGTTGCCATAGTCATCTGGCGCACGAGTAATCAACGTGTAAGTCCCCGTATCTTCAGCGCTATTTGCTTTGACTACAATATAGAAATCACCGGACGCAATAGGTGTGTATTGCAACGATGGCTCGTTACTGATCAGCATATCATCAACAGATTTAATCAACGTACCACTAGCATCTCGCAACTCAATTAAAGGGTCACCTAATGTACCGAAACCTGACGCTAACGCTTTAAGTTTAAAGACATAAGACTCATCAGCATCTAAGTTCACTCTAAACCAGTCTTCATCACCTTGAGTTAATAAGTTTCCATCAAAAATATCACCAGCCGTTAACTCTATGTTCGTAGCGATGTTGTTAGGTACATCATCAGCTGGAATATTGCGCTCAGAAATACTTAAATTATATGTACCACGGTTAGCATTATTGTTGGCAGAAAGCTCGACATAATAAGTACCAGTTTCTTCTGGAACAAAATAGAACTTGGCATCATTGCCTTTGCCACCATTGTTGTTGAAATCAACCAAGAAACCTTTTTCATTAAAAATACGCACATACGGGTCAATTAGTGTTCCGGCATTACTGGCAAAGCCTTTGCCGTCAATGAGATAGACTTTATCTGCATCAAAGGTCACTTTAAAGACGTCTTTATCACCAGGGATCCCAATAACACCTGCTGTGGTAATCGTTTCTGTACCATTTAAGGTAATCGCCGTTGCCGTTTCATCAAGCACCGACGCATGATCATCAGGCGGTGCAAGAGTAACGTTGATCTCATAAGCACCGATGTCATATTTAAAGGCGCTACCTATATCAAAGTAGTACAGGCCATCTTCGGTTGGGGTGAAATATGCCTCAACATTTAAGCCATCACCATCATCAGAACGCATGATAATGTCGCCATCAGCATTACGAATAAATAAAATAGGATCGGTTAAGGGATCAAGCTGTGCGTCATCGGAGATGTCACCTTTAACTGTGATAACATACGTCACACCGGCACTCAGGCCACCTTTGAACCAATCTTTGTCGTTGATATAAGTAATTAAACCCGTGGTCGGTTCATCCGCATCTACCGTAATGATTCCTTCGGTTAGCGGTGTATTCGGGAAGTCATCTTGTATACTTGAACCTTGAATAATGTAAGTGCCTTTATAAGCATTACCCGATGCGCCCGCGTCTAAATAATACCAACCTGAGTCGGTTGCTGAATAAATGACTTTTGCATCAGAGCCTGAACCACTATTGTCGTCTTGAGTGAGTAAACGACCAGTCACTGATCGTAAACTTAACTGCGGATCAGCTAACGTACCACCTAATGTGGTGCCGTCCATAGTAAACTCATAGGTCATGCCTTTATCTAACCAAACTTTAAACCAATCATGGTCGGATAAGGCATTGATTTCAGATTCGATTTTGAAAGTGTTACCGCTAGTCCATTCGATGCGCTCAGTCGTCGTGGTATTACCGGCAATGGTATCCAATGATTCTTGAGATAACGTCCACGAACCTTTGTTAATCTGGCCAACATCTGACACATCTAAATAGTAGGTACCCGTAGTCGTGGGACGGAAGACAATCTTGTCATCTGTGCCAGTTGACGTCGTATCAACATCTATACCCTGCTCAATGACACGGCCTTCAACATCACGTAATGTCAGTTTAGGATCAACAAGTGTACCGCCATCCGATGAGACACCTTTGAGGTTGAACTCGTATTTAGTGCCTGCAATCAGCTCGGTGCGGATCCAATCATGATCGTTTATATCACCAATGTAACCTTGGATTTGGCCTTGTTGAGCATCCATCTCGCCTAAAGTATCAACAGAGCCTTGGTAGTCGTCGAGATATTTAAACGTAAAGACGTAATCTTCTTGGTCTTCGCCAGACACATATGAACGAACAACAACTTGACCACCTTGATACGGTAACCATTTATTTTGACTGTTATCATAAATCTCTGGTAGCCATTTTTGCTCCGCACTTTTATCCGTATCCATTCTATAATCAGTCCAATTATATTTCAATGAGCGGAAACGTAATTGTTGGCCAGTTGCCACATCACTCATTTCAAAAATAATACGGTTACCGTTAGGCGTTGAGCCTTCAATATATATTGGCGAGTTAGGAACGAATGTCGCTAAGAACACATCACTATCACCTGAGTAGTTTTTGGTTAACGAGACTTGCTTATCGTAATCTATAGAAATTAAGGCATCACGTAATGTCTTGGCATCGGTACCACTCGACATGCCATCGTTATTATTGATGTAATTCCAAGTCTCATTTGGTGCGTCATCTAACTCAACTAGCGTATCAGCAAATTGGATATTGAGAACATTATTTAATGAATCTGTGCCATCTGCTAGGGTACCGCGAGAATGTTGCAGCGTGATATTGGATGAGCCTGGGGTATAATCGTATTCAGATAGATTACCGGATACTACAAACGTATTGATTCCGTAAACAGAGTCGTCACCGCCGGCACCTGCAAAGGTGTCTAGAATGCTACCATTAAAGTCATCAGCGCCGGCTGTACCAGTTATGATGCCGTTTTCTTTGATGTAAACTTTGCCTGAGCCATCTAGAGATAGATCTGCGAACTGCTCAGACGTTAGTAGAATAGTATTTGAACCATGATTAATGTTTTCAAAGTTGAGAATTGTTGCGTTAGTTAAATCAGTGAAGCCATAATTGATATTTAATTGATCCGTTCCTTCTCCACCGTCTATGGTGCCGTTGAGGCTTGATGCATAAAGGTTTAGAACATCATCTCCAGCTTTGAAATCTGCATTGTAATTATTGTCATGTATTTCGACTCTATCTTTACCCGATGAACCAACAAGATTATCTAAAGAATATACACGAACCGAAACATCAGAACTGGCGCCTACAAAGTCCGATGTAGGGTTAATCGATAAATCTACATGACTAAAGTCGCCACGAAGAGTAATTTCTTTATAATCTGACTCAACTAAATTTGAGAAATCTATATCCTGACCTTGATCGCCAGTAATAGATAATCTTGGAGCGTAATTATAATTATTAGAGTAATTGTTAGATTCTCTATTATAGTCAGTACTAAAAGACTCCAATGACAAAAATTGGTCAGCAGAAATATTAATCGTGTTTCTATATTTTAAATTTAAAAATACTATATTTTCGACGTTCGAAAATACCATATTTCGAACATCTACAGAACTGTTTTGTTGATTAATAAAATCAATATTTAGAGTATCACTTCCTATTCCACCATCAATTATCTCCCCATTAACAGAGTTATAATCAACATGCATTGTGTCATCACCAGCACCACCTGATAACCGATTGGATCCACTTCCTCCATAAATGATATCATCACCCGCACCGCCTGAAATCACATCAGAACCACGGCCACCGAAAATAGTATCTGCGTTAACACTACCCGTTATGACATCGTCACTTGCTGAACCTATGATACCTTGCTCATTAACAATTTCAGAATCAACATTAGGCAACAGCACTTGGGCATTATTTAATAGGGTTAGCGAGTTTGGTAATGTTACTTCCGTTTTATCACCTGACAATTGTACAGTGACACCATTTAATATGGTGAATTGTGCTAGCTGCGCTGCTGTTAACGTAATCGTTCCATTACCAGATAGCTTTTCAATACCCGTGATAATCGCAGCAGTAAGGTTCTGCCCGTCTTCAACCAGCAAAGTATCAATGCCTTCACCACCTGATAAGCGATCTGCAACATTTACTTTTCCTCGCACATCTAATATGTCAGCGCCGTCACCACCGGCTAATACGTCGGTTCCAGTGCCTGCAATTAAGCGATCGTTCCCTAAGCCACCTTGCAAATCATCATTGCCAGCATTACCAGCTAAGACATTGTTTTGAGCATTGCCAATTAAATTATCAGCCCCGTCTGAACCACTTAATCCTGAGTAGGATGAATCGGCTGCAAGACTAACAATACCCGCTTCATCCAGTGATAGCGTAAAAGAAGTATTAGCTGTTTCAGATAACTCTATTAATGAACCTAGTTGAGCCCACTGCGCTTGTGACATAGATAAAGAATCACTTGATACGACTAACTTTTCAATGCCAGTAATTGTTAACTTGGATAAGTCGACATCACCTGAAACAATGTAAAGAATATCATTTCCCTCTCCGGCATTTAGACTGCCTTTAGGTTGTGACATACTATCAACTGTGAATTGATCATCACCTAGTCCGGTTGATAAAGTAACGTTACCCTTGGTGAAAGTGAACTGGTCTGCGCTATCACTTCCGACTATGGTGTAAGACGAAGCATCATTTATCTGCCATTCCCCCACATCAAGCCCTAATGATTGCAATTTATCTAAACTGATATTGCCACCACCCACTAAGTTAACAATATCAACACCTGAAATATTACTTAATGACGCTAACTGAGAAGGGGTTAATGCAATGACGTGTGTATTAGCATAATATGACTTGTAGTTCAGAGCCTCTATATTTATTAACTCTGCGCCACTTAAATCAACAATATCTGGATTGTTATAGAAAGCATTAATAATGAAGGTATCTGTATCGTCGCCGCCATCAATTTTTCCCGTCACCGATAACTGCGCTAATACATCAGTATCATTAATATTTAACTGAATAACATCATTACCAGCACCGGCATTAACATTATCTGATTGAGTGATTAAAATGTTATTAATGCTATCGTTAGCTGTAATTGAATCAGTTTGGGCAGTACTGGTTACATCAAAATCACCAATTAGTAATGAACCGTCGAAGGTTGCTCCATTCTCATTTTCAGTTTGTAACTCAAAGTTTAAATTGGTGACTTGATTAAACCCAAGTTCGATAATTTGAGCAGGAGTTAGTTTAGTCGAAAAGCCCTGTCCATCAAGTATCTCAACGCCTGAAATAGTGAGACCACTAAAATCAGTATATTGACCGATTTTTAATGTATCCGTCCCGTCACCACCAGCAACTGTCGAGGTTGGTTTATCTGTGCCAGACACATCCAATATATCATTGCCCGCTCCACCCGTTAAGGTATTAACGCCTTGGCTATCAGCAATGATATCATCACCCGCTCCGCCATCAATAACATCATCACCAGCACCACCGATGATTTCTTCGCTAATATCAGCACCAACAAACGTATCATCTCCGCCTTTTAAATCCGTAAATGTGATTTTATTGGTACCAGAGATATCTTCTGGACTATCGGTCCCAATGTATACTAGGTCAACCTTAATCTCATAATTAATTAAGTCACCCACTTCTGCATTCGGACTGAATGGTCCACGGCCTGTCCACACTTTTAAATCTAGACGCTGATAGGCAGCAGTAAATGCAGCCCCAGAAGTATATGAATCAGGCGTAACTAACCATTCATAATTGGTATCAACAAAATCGTTAGTATTTGATATTGAATATATTTCAAATTCAGAAAAAACAGAGTCATTATCTATATTTTTAAAATTTAGTTGATCCGTCGAGCCATTTGCAAAAAATGCAAAATAAAAGGGGTTATTTATATATGAGGTAAAATCAGAATTTATCTTTATGGAAATACGCAGTGAAGCATTAGAGTTTATATCCGGAGTGAGTGCTTGTTGAAAATAATCTTGATCTAAGTCTAAATTATATTGTGAAGCTATTGGTACTGAACCCTTAATTACCTCACCAATATTATACCCGTCAGAATTACGGTAATTAGATTCTGCATCGAGCACAATATCGCGGTCTGCGAATCTTAATATTTGCACATTACGTAACGAATCCTCACCATCTCTTCCAGAAACTGAATCTTTTACTATAACTTGTAAATTATATTGATTTGCATAACGTTGAGCATTATCCCACTGAATATCATACTCATCACTGTTACCAGTGAATACAGCAATGTTAGCGGCTCCTTCCCCTCCATCAATATAATCATCAGCGCCACCACCAGTTATGATGTCATTACCTGCTTGGCCAAGAATCCAATCCATTCTTGATGAACCAATAATGATATCATTACCTGCACCAGCATTCGACCACTCATAACTGTCAGACAAGTCAATAATATCCGCATTATCTGTACCATCAGTAACACGACGTAGAATAAAGTTGTATGCTTGAGAGCCTTGAGCAGATGCGCTGTTTCCCGGATTATCGTAATAATGCCTTACGTACAAGTCCGTAAGGTCTGATGAATTTAGTGAAAACTGTTTTTGAGTTGTGGAGTTTCCAAAATACTGTTCATGCCCTGCGATATTAAGATAAAGGTGATTAGGATTATTTGATCCTGGCGATTGAACATTTATTTGAGTGCCGGCTTCACCCTCAAATTGGAAATAATCTCGATCATTTTTAAAATTAAACACACCAGTAACAAACTCACCAAACTCAATTTGAGTATTACTCGGGTCTGGTGTATTACTATACTCATCCATCTGAATAGGGATGATTTCATCCGTAACGGGATTAACAAAAACTATATTTTGAATATTGGAGAGAAGGTCAGTTCCTTCATCGGTTCCATTCTCAGCATCATCAAGATCAACAACCAAATCGATGAGTTGTATTTTACCCTCATCGGTGATTTGCCAAATAAACGCATCAGGTGTTCCAATTACTTGATAAGTATTAACACCTGAGCCACCATCTATTGTGTCATCACCTAAACCGCCCACAATAGTTTGATTGCCTTGGCCTTGGATTAATTCATCTGCATCATCAGTACCTAAAAAAGTCGGTGCAACAACTTGTGCTCCGTTCGCTAATTCAATAGAGTCAATTTGATATTCACTACCTGATGACAGCTGAACAGTAATCCCATCTAATTTAGTCAATGATTCAAGTTGCGCTTGAGTTAAGGTAACGGTTCCAGTGCCTTTTATAATTTCGATATCAGTAAACGTAGCACCAGTTAAATCTTGTCCATCTTGAACTAATAATGTGTCAGTACCTGCACCACCATCAAACGTATCGGTAGAGATCACTTTATCCGTCACTTCTAATACATCATTACCAGCACCGGCATCTAACTGATCTTGCCCGGCTGTAGTAACTAACCGATCATTACCATCTCCCCCAACAATAATATCATTACCGCCATCACCCACTAACAAATCGTCATTAACTGAACCAGTGAGCGTATCGTCACCTGAAGTGCCTCTGATCCCAATAAATCCTGGGGATAAATCAGCAACAGAAGCCACACCGGAATTATCCATTTTTAAAATTAAGCCGGCAGAACCCGTAATGTTACCGTTGAATTGGTCAAACTGAGTTTGAGTTAACGCAATGCTGCTAGAGTTAGCTTGAAGAATCTCAAAGTTAGAAAGTACAGCATTAGATAAGTCAATTGCCCCACCCGTTACACGCAACGTATCGGAGCCAGCACCACCATCTAAGTTATCTAATACAATGGATTCACCCGATATGATGACTACATCATCACCGCTACCAGCATTAACGGTATCCATTCCAGCACCTGCAGATATTGCATCAGCACCTGCGCCCGCGTTAATGACATCGTCACCACCTTGACTAGTAATGAGATCACTTAAGTTACTCCCCGTAATAGATAAATTCTCATCACTTAAATATTCAATCGTCGCTCCATTAGATAAGGTAATTAAACTTAAATCTACCGTACCACCGCCTTTAACAAAAACTTTGGCATTATCAATCGAGGTAAATTGTGATAGCTGTAAAGCAGTAAGTATAAAGCCGTCAGGGGCATAGGAATAAGTAACGCCTCCAGAGGTATAATTAGATGCCGATACTACAAAATTTTCAAATCCTGTTAAATCCGCTTGAGTAAAATCTATGTGATAAGTTCTTTCAGACCCATTACCTTCGCTCCATTGTGAACCATGAACGAAATCACCATTAAACTGAAATTTTATCGTATCTTGTCCGTCGCCACCGTCGAAGATACCCTGGTATTGATAAAGATAATCTGTTCCATCAAATGTAAAAGGCGATAAGAAATATTCCGTTCTGTAGTAATTATAAAGATAGTCATTTGGGCTTAAACCACGCCCCCAAATAACAGTATCATCACCAGCACCACCTTTAACAACCTCATCAGCAGCCGTACCGAATGGGCGAATTTCATTATTACCACTGCCGCCGATTAACGTATTACCATAACGGTCACCCTCAATGATGAAATCACCAGACAGAGCAGATAAGTCCTGTTCGTCCCCGGTAAAGATAACACCGGACACTCCAGATAAAGATTCCGCTTGTGCTGCGGTTAACTTGATACGGTTTGAGCCTGTACCAGTTAAAAATTCGATTGAGGTTAATGTCGCCGCCGTTAAATCAACATCAGTAGTCACTTTAATGGAATCAGTTCCCTCTCCACCATCCATAAGGTCAGTAACCACTGATTCACCTTCAATAATAAAGGTGTCATCTCCCAATCCACCATAAAGCGAATCATCACCAGCATCACCAATAATAATATCATCGCCACCTTGTCCATAAATGGTGTCATTGCCTAGCCCACCATCCAAAACCTCTTCAGCATCACGACCAGTAATGACATCATCGCCAGCTAGACCAGCAATTTCTTCAACGCTTCCCTGTTCGGTTGCACCTTGAGTGTTAAGTGTGTCATCACCAGAGGTACCCTCACTGTAACGAGAGATTGTGATAGAGTACTCACCCATACGAGTATCTAAAGACGGTTGTCCATCCATATAATTATAGTAATAAGCGCCAGAACCTGACGTGACTAAAAAAGCTTGACCGCCACCAAAGGCTCCACCTTCAGCATTTTCACCCCATTGAATACCTTGAATAGTGTATTCTGTTGAACCGGCTGAAGGAATATTAAGGGATGTAGAAAGCGAATCGTCTGCTAGATTCTTAAATTGTAATGCAAACCCTGTTGCATTAATTAATTGCAGCTCCCCCTCTCTAGAGTAAGAGTCTCTCGAAATCGTAATTTTTAACGTTGATGTTTTATCGACTATATCACGACCAAAATCAAACGGTATATAATCCTGATCACTTGTAAGATTATAACGCCCCGTAATCTGTTGTCCTAACTCATAATATGATTCCAACCCTTGCACATCGGTCGCTTCAAGTTTATCAAAATCATCAATGACATAATCAACATCAGAAAATCGTAAAGTTTCAATCTGGTAAATATAATCAACGACCCCCGTCGTTTTATCTTTAACTTGCCAATACACATCATCTGCGGGGTTTTCGGCGTAATGTTGATTGAAAGTAATAACATAATTAGCAAATACACCGCTGAAGACTGCGATATCATTATCAAATTTCTCAGAACCACCGATGAAGACATCACTACCCGCGCCACCATAAAGAATATCGCTACCCAAACCACCATCGAGATATTGAGCACGGTCACTACCAATTAGCGTGTCATCCCCAGCTCCACCGGATAGATATTCAAATTTATCAGATGCGGTAAGCGTATTATCTCCATCATCACCTACTAACGGGCGGTAAACGGCGAATTCATAGGTACGAATCGCATTGGTAGCTAATGAGGTGTTGTATAAATCAATAGACAGCTCACCATTTTCATTAAATGTGGTTGTACTTAAATTATGATACCAAGGATTTTGGCTCTGTGATAAATAGCTACCATTAGAATTAACCTTAACATTTGTGCCATCCGTAGATGCAGTTAAACTAATATAAACTTGTTGATTTGCTTCTCCACCAGAGACTTGAAACCAATCATGATCACCTTGAAAAGTTTGTCCCGAGACCGTATCACCAAACTCTATTTCAGTATTGCTATTAGCCTCTAAATTCGAATAATCATCCAAAATTCGTGTCGAATCACCATCTAGAAATCGTATCGCTTGCACATTTTTAACTGAGTCCACACCATCTGCTGAATAAGGCGTATTAGCAATGGCTGTCGCTGTAACGCTTCCGTCAGTATTGCGCAATATAATATAATCATATTCTGAACCTTGAAGTTCTAAAACATTATACCCCGCATCACCATCTACCAAGTCATCGCCTAAGCTGCCTATCAGGATATCGTCATTAACCGTGCCTGTCAGCGTATCATTACCATCTGTACCTTCAATCGCATTTTCTACATTTACCGTTACACTTAGCGTTTGCGAGAGATCACCGCCACTAGCTGTAATACTAAAGTCATACGCCGTTTTCGCCTCATAGTCAGTGCCACTCAATACACTCACCTCGCCCGTCGACGAATCAATAGCCAAAAAACTGGCATCGGCTCCAGATAGTGAATAAGTAATACTTCCCGACTCTCCGGCATCAAACGCCGCAGCAGCAGTATAAATAGCAGAGTTAGACGCTAAATTTTCACGAACAGTTGATGAATTTGAAGAGCTGAATACGATTGACATGATAACCTCAGTAAATTAGAAATTGCCCACACTCCATAATATAAAAATACAGAATATTTGATATAAGCCATTTTCTTAGATTGATATAACAAAATGTATATTGGAAACCAATATTTAAAATTCAAATACCTCGACCTAATCACATTGTATAAGGACTAGGCCGAGGATTATTAGTGAATCTTGACTACTCCCAACGAATTGAGCCACCTTCGACCTGTTCAGAAGAGACAATGACGGTCAAATCAAAATATCGTTTACCACCTAAACCATCTACAGCGGTAAAACGAATGTCGTATTCGCCAGCAGGCGTATCTTGACAAACATACACCGAACTCTCACCACCGAAGCCCATCAAATCCATACTCCCACCACGAATTAAATCATCTGGAACTAGACTAATTTGACCATGGTTTTGTAATCCTAAAGCAAATTCTGCAATGCCAAATTCGGAGCATTTGTTGTATTGACGAGTGCCTGTTCTAGGTTTAACTGGATTAATATATAAATGAGTATATTGCTGGGTTAGATCAAACACTGTCGCGCCTGCATTCGCCACTAAATTAACCCGACCTATTTCTTGTTTAGACGCAACTATGCCAAAGCTGTTATCAATTTGTTCATCGGCATTTAAAGACATCGTCATTGAACCTTCTGCGGCTCTAACGAACTCAGTCACTTTAGATAAATCCATCGGTATATACACGTCTGAGGCTTGGGTATAAGAAGAGAAAATTCGAGTAGGCTCATCATCACTATCATATAATAAGAACCCTGCATTTGAAGCTCCCCCTGCACCAGCAAAGGAAAATTTATCAGCATATAAATGAAATGGATAAGTCTTTGGTGCCACTTCAAGGGCGAAGTGGTAATAAAATTGACTGTCTACAAATTGACAATATACATTGCCACAATCCCGCCATTGTATTTGCCCACCTGAGACGCTATCTTCTGTTACCGTGACAGATAATGGCATGGTCTTTTTACCACCGCGGCCATCAAGTGCTTGCATAATGATGTGATGTATACCAATAGGGGTGTCTTCACAGACATAAAATGAGTTTTCAGTCCCCATACCTAATAAGTCCATTGCACCACCGGCAACAACATCATCCGGCACCAGCGAAATTTGTCCATGTTGTGATATGCCTTGCGCAAGATTTTCCATCGCAATTTCTGTACATTGATTATCTTGACGACTACCAGTGCCAGTTAAGACCCGAGACACTGATGCCTTAGGATAAAGCTGCTTGATATTAGTCACACTAGAGTTAGCATTCGCAACCAAGTTAAGCACGCCAATTTTCGTCTCTCCGTCATAAATAATAAAACTATTATCCACTGAGGCATCTTGATATCTTGCTAAGCGCAAAGCTTTGGCATTGTTATTAAGCGCACCTAAAAAAGGACTAGCCCCCAGATCGCTCACATCAACAATCACCTCAACATCCGCGGCATTAGTATACACAAATGCTCCCTCTGAACCGCCTCCTGCATACTCCAAGCGCACATCAGCACCGCCTAAATGAATAGGGAATAACTCTGTCGACCCATTGAGTGCAAAGTGATAATAGAACAAGCCACCCGATTCTGAACAATATCGACCACAACTATATTGATCTTGCTCAAAAGCAGATTCTTGGGCATTTTGTTCTTCGCTATACCCTTGCATTTGCTCTTCAGATGGATCTTCTCCGTCATAGGGATCATAGGGAAATAAATCCATATTATCGCCTACGCCATCACCATCAGAGTCGTACCACTCAGAGCTATCATCAGGAAATGCATCTTGATTGTCTCCAAAACCATCGTTGTCTCGGTCTTGGCCTTCATCAAAATTAAATGGAAATGCATCTGAGTTATCGCCATACCCATCACCATCGGCATCACTAGTTTCACTGCTGTCATATGGAAAGGCATCTAGTCGGTTGCCAACACCATCGCCATCAGAATCTCGATAGACTAAGGGATTATTGGGAAATAAATCATCTGAATCTGTCACGCCATCAGCATCGGTATCTGGTGCAACAACCGCAATTAACGGAAAGAAATCGCCATTATCCCCCACGCCATCGGCATCGGTATCTTTCCATTCGTTTTTATCAAATGGAAATTTATCTTTGTTATCACCGTAACCATCGCCATCTGAATCTAACCATTCGTTTTCATCTAAAGGAAAAGCATCAATATTGTTACCAAAACCGTCCTCATCAGTATCACGTGTTTCACTGGCATTTAATGGAAATAAATCGGCATTATCACCAACACCATCACCATCAGAGTCCGCTATTTCATAACGATTATAAGGAAAGAAATCTTCGACATCTGCCACACCATCATTATCATCATCAGTGTCTAATTCATTGACAATGCCATCACCATCAGTATCGAGTGTCTCAATAGGCGCAACGCCAGTGACAAAATCATCTTCATTAAGCATGTATTGTTGTGTGGAATCGACAATAAACAATGGCGTATGTGTTCTTACAATCACCTCATCAATACGACTGCCTGATTCTTTGAGAGAGTCTTCTAGCGAGTTTGATAGTAAAATAGTGGCAATAGTTCGATTGTCATTCCATTGAATGTCGTCTTGTTGTTTGAGGATCACCCCATTCACTTCCACCACTAACTTAGGTGTTATCGCTACTTTTGAGAGCGCTTGTGGAAACCTGAGAGTTAACTGGTTATCACTGATTAAAGTTGTGATAGTGCCATCGAGCAATTTTGCATCTTTGGGTTTTAAATCAACAGCCGCAGTAATGATGTTTTGTTCACCTTGTCCGTTTACTGCATCTTCATAACGAAATGACCGAGCACCTTCTATTAAAAACTGATCAATCGGCGCAATAGCCTGGTAATACTGATGAGTATCGGTATCTTTATAAAAGACGCGAAGGCGACCATTATCAATAAATACATTGCGGATCCCTGGGTACGCATTCCCCATACCGTCAGGATAAACAGCATCTGCGTCGTATCGGGTTGAACGAAATGTTTCCATATCCGTTTTAGCTACGTTACCTGTAGGCATACCACAAACCGATGTGTCATTTGCAAATTGATAAATACAGATCCCTTCCCGCTCAGGTGATGGACTCGCCCATTTAATCGCGGCATCCTCAAAGCGCGCATCACTATTAACAGATGGTCGATTTGAATCGATTCGCCAATTAGCAATGGTTTGTTCGGTGATGGTTAATGTCCGACTAACTATCCCCTCATCAGTATTAACTTGGTAAGTAATAACTAAGTCGTCCTCTTGAGCACTCGAAGGAGCAATATAAAATTGGTCCAGATTGCTACCTACCATAAAACGCCCACGCCCATCACTCAAATTGATATCTAAGCCACCATTCGTTAATGCATGCCCATCAATCGATACGATCGGTTCAGCTGCACCATAGGATTTGATGTATGCTAGAAAATCATCGGTAAATGCAAACGTTTTGTAGTTAATGTCCGTGCCAGTTCCACTACCTTTGCGCCATTCATAACTCGTTGCAACCCCATCAGATAACGGTATATCAATTGATTTATCTGCCGTCGACAAACTATTAGCAACGCCCGCATAGTCGACTAAACCATAGACTTTAGCGGCATTATTGTCGGTTACAGGGATCCCTTGTATCGGGCTATCAAATGTTTCTAGCGTCGTGCCATTTAGCGCCCCACCATACTGCCAAAATAGATCGCCGTCAGCACGCACTGTCGGTCCCCAGATATTTTGAGCAGTGATGCGTTTGTGGATGGTGAGATCGCTGGCATTATAAATAACAATCCGTCCTTCTCTACCTGGCATTATCGGGCCATCTTGCCCTAAAAAGGGATACTCTGCGACCACGAAATACTCATCATTAAGCCACAATGCCGAAACGGCGAAATACCCTTCATCATGTAATAATGATGTGATCTCACCTTCAGCATTTAATACCCACGCAATGGTTGAGTTAGTACCACCATTCACGCCACTAGGTAATTCTTGAGCCCAATCAAATCCTGTCATGACCGCTGCGCCATCCGATCGAAAATCAATACCTGAGCGAGAATAATCCGTTTGCATTGTCCCTTTTATCGAGCCAGGCTCAATATCACCCAAGTCTACGGATAGTAAACATTCAATCCCATAATCACGCATATCCACCCGATAAATTGAGCACACTTCATCATCAATGCCATCTAACGCACGCTGAATGTGTTTACTGGTGAGTAAATATAAAAAACGTCCATCAGGGGTCAACCCAGCTTCCGCCACAAATAATGTTTCGGAGGATAAGATGGAGCCATTTAACACTTGCCCTTGTTCATCCCAAGCGATCGCATTGGTTAGATTGGAAATACTGGGGGCGCTCCCTGCCGCGTAAGCTTTACTAATCCATTGATCAAATAAACTTGTTGGCTGTGGTTTACCTTGGCGTAATGCTGGGGGAAGCAATTGCGCATTACCACCTTGTTTGGCTAATGCCTCGCCTAAACCAATTGATTCAGCTCCAGCGAGATCAACTACAACCGCTTTAGTTTGAGTAGGATCATTGGGAAATACATCAAAGCGATCAGCAACCCCATCGGCGTCAGTATCGATGATATTGCCAGCATCATTGGGATAAGCGTCAAATAAATCAGCGACACCATCGGCGTCAGAATCTAATGCATTGAGTGGATTTAAACGATACTCATCATTAATATCTAATAAGCCATCATTATCGTCATCTGGATCGATTCCATTTACCAGGCCATCTTGGTCAAAATCAATTGCATCGTCATTTAATACTGCCACAGTTTGCTCAGAAACAGGGGTTGTTACGTCAGGATTGAGCGCGCTCAGTTTGGAAACTTTAATATTGATATCTGTTTGCAATGCTGTGTAGGCATCATTGGTCGCAATCGCACCATCAGAAAAAACCAGTAGATCATTCGTCGCTACCGTCGAACCACTACTAATTAGGACGGATTCATTGGCGACTTGCCCTGCGATTGAGTAATTTCGTGATAATCTTAGATTCCCTGATTCCGTGATTTCTTTTAAATACCCATCCCAACTGCCTAAAAAGTAGATCTCATCTTTACTTGCTTTTAGGTTAGAGGCATCCACTTTATGACCCGGTGAAATATATACTTTATCAACACCACTGCTACCTGATATAGCCAGTTCAATGTTAGAGCCAAAACTAAAAAATGTTTCACCTTGATCGTCTAAGGCAATGGCTTTGACGCTAGCAGAACTAGATTGATTAATTACAGGCAAAGATAATGAAGTTAATGAGCTATCTAACGGAAGGCTTAATAATGATGTATTGGCAATTAACGCATTTTTTATCGCTTGGGTACTGATTGCGCCATCAGTAAAAACCAGTACGTCACTTGCAGTGTTCGCGCCGATGACTTTAACTAATTCTTCATTGGCTAAACCAAGGTTGCGAATTACTTCTATCACACCTGAGTCAGGATCTAAAAAGATCCCTGGAGCATAATCCGCAAATGAGTCTTTGAAATAAATTTTATCAATCGAGCCCTTGGTGTTAGTTAAATCAAAGCGATTACCCGGTTGAATAACAAATTCATCAACTTGATCTGAGCCAGAAATCAAGACGACTTGTTGTTTTAATTTTAACGTGTCGGCTTGCTGAGCAAAATCAAAACGATTTCGTCCTGATGCAGAGGTAATGATATATTTTGAGGTAAATGATAAAGGGTATCCCTGCTCTGCGCGTGATAGCTTTATCACCGATGAAGTTGAGGATTGATTCGGAATTTGCGTCAAAGCTTGTGGTTTTATCTGTCTATTGGGCTCTATCTTTGCCGTAATCGCTGTCTCACCACAACCAGTCAATATGACGCTTATTCCTAATACTACAATTAATAATCTTATCATTTTGATTGCTCCTGAATTTATCTCTCAGACCCAGCACCTTGAAATGCTCTGGTCACGGGTTTAAGAATATAAGCCAGAATTGTCCGAGAACCCGACTGCACATCAATCCCTGCAGTCATCCCTGCTTTTAAATCACTAATGGATAATTTTGGATTGCGTGATTGAGTATCTATCTTGATCATGGCTTTATAAAAAACTGAATTTTGTCCTTCCGCGGCTTCTTGGGAAAGTGTATCGGAACTGAGATACACTAATTTACCGTCTAGCCCACCATAAATAGTGTAATCAAAGGCATCTATTTTGACTTGCGCGCCCATCCCAAGTGATAGTAAACCGATGTCAGCAGGATTGATCTTCACTTCAACAAATAGCTCAGTATCTGCAGGGCTGATTTGCATTAATTCATCCCCCGTGCGTAATACACCACCAACCGTATCAATCAGTAATGATTTCACAATGCCATCGACAGGAGCCGTTAACGCCGTATGTTTGAGAATACTTTGGCGCTCTAACAGCTGGAATTGTTCGGAAATAAATTGCTGCTGAAGTTGAGTCACTTCTTCACGAGCACGCTGCTTGTAATCGTTATCAATAGTTTGTAATTTGCCTTCGAGCTCTACCACTTGACGACGTGAACGCATCACATCTAAGCGACTGGCATCACCCGTAGCAAACAAATCTTCATTAATAACGAGTTCTTCTTTGGCGATAGATAAGGCGGTTTGCCAAGTCATCTGTTCAGCTTGCAGACCTCGGATTGCTTGATCATAGAGGGCTTGTTGCTCTTTGATAATATGCGGATAAGCCAACTCTTCGTCGGCAAAATTCAACGGTGATTCTTGCGCTTGCGCCCTTGCACGAGTTAGGGCGGCAGACAATGCCGCAACCTTAGCCTGGCCTTCTTGTACCCCAGCTAATGCGCGTTCATCTTCCAATAACGCAATGATCTGCCCTTGTTTAACCGCATCACCTTCTGAGACGCGAATTTCACGAATGACACCGCCATCTGCAGCTTGTACTACTTGCGTTCGAGTTTCTGTGACTAATTGGCCAGGTGCTCTCACGGTCTGATCGATTTCAAACCAACTGGCCCAAGCCAAAAATGCAATAAGACCTAACAATAACACATAAATCATGCCGCGGCGCTCTGTGGTAGCGTGATAAATCATTGGGTTCCCCCCTGTTGACTAGCTACTTGCTGGGATTTTTCTTGAAGTTTCTTGAGTACAGGCTCTTTCGGTCCATCGAGCATAATTTTATGATCAGCAATAACGATAACGCGATCAACTAATGACAACATCTCTGGTTTATGGGTAATTAAAATGAGCGTTTGTTCTGGTTGTATGTTTTGTTTGAGTGCTTGTGTGACTTTCATTTCAAACGTGCGATCAATCGACGCGGTGGGTTCATCAAGCAGCCAAATATTAGGTTGACGCAAAAAGACCTTAGTCAAATTCACCAACTGCTTTTGCCCACCAGATAATCCAGTTCCCCCTTCCGCAATCGGGCATTGTAACCCCATAGGGTGCTTAGCAATAACGGCTTGCTGTAAACCTGTAATCTCAGCGGCTTTGAGGATCAGATCATCACCCGGATCAACTAAACCCAAAATTAGATTTTCACGCAAAGAGCCTTTAAATAAACGCCCTTCTTGTTGGATATAACCAATATGTTCTGCTAAAACAGGTTTTGAGATATGACTTAAATCAACCCCATCTAGAGTAACTGTGCCAGTGGTAGGACGAAATAATCCAGACAACAACTTTAACAACGTCGACTTACCCGAACCAACTGGACCAATAATGCCAATTTTTTCACCCGGTTTGATTTTTAACGCTTTGATATTTAATGCAGTGCGTTCATCATAATTAACAAGCACATCTTGGAAATGATATTGACCATAGATTTTTTCAACCATGATAGGCTCATCAACACCATGATGATCATCTTCTAAAGACCACATACGATCTAACCCCTGTAAAGCCGCTTTAACATGCCCCCACTGCACGAGCATCGATGGGATTTTACTTGAAGGAGTCAACACACGCCCAGATAAGATGCTACAGGCAATCAATCCGCCCATACTCAAATCACCACTACTGACTTTAATAGCCCCTAAAGCAACAATCGAGATATAGGAGATCTGATGCAAAGAAGCAATCCAAAACTGAGAATGCTCACTCACTTTGCGCATATCTAAATCATAGACTCGGGCTTCATCCGTGGTATTGAGCCAATTAGAGAGCATTCGCCAGCCACCCTGACCGGCCTTAATCGTCTCTGCCCCTTCAACCGTTTCAACTAATAAGCCTGTTTTTAAGTTATTTGCTTCGGTTGCGGAACGAGTTAAACGTTCCACTTTACGACGAAACACAATTCCAATAATCACAGAAATAACCGCAAACCCAAATGGAATGTATGCCAACGGACCCGCAATCATATAAATGACTAGGGTAAAGACGATGATAAAGGGTAAATCAACAAATAACTGACTAGGGATGGTGACTAAAAAATTACGAATGGTTTCGTAACCTTTAAGCTGAGCAGCTAAACTACCGACACTGGCAGGTAGTTGGTCTAGACGTACGCTCAAAAAACGAGAATAAATCGCTTTAGCTAAATGCCGATCAATATTGTCACCTAAACGTTCATTAATGAATGAGCGTAAAAACTTCACTATCAATTCAAATCCAATGGCAATAAACACGCCTAATGTTAGGGCTAATAATGTTTGTTGTGCGCCAGTCGGCACAACCCTATCATAGACTTGCATGCTATACAGTGAGGTCGCTAAGGCAACAATATTAATTAATATTCCGCCGACGATGATCTCTTTTAAACGTGATTTTTCATGCATTACGGCGTCTAATACGACTTTAAATACTTCTGAAGTTTTAATATCTAAAGGACGTACTAGGATCATTCTTGCAATTTGATATCCCTCTAAATTTTCAGATGTTTCTTCAATCCAGTCGTTAGTTTCTTCGTCTTGTCGCTGCACAATCCATTGTCCCAATGCATTTTGTGCTCTTAATATCGACCAACCGAGCCCTTCAGTAAATAATAATGCAGGCGTTTGTGTCTGATCGACATCTTTATTGTTTAACCATTGTATTTTAGGTAAATTCAGCTCTTTACTGATAAATTCAAGCTGAGCTTGTCCTTCAGTTTGCGTACTTGAATCTGTTACCGCAGCTTGCAAAGCAAGTCTATCTGCTGGTTGACGCTGGATCCGGGCCAATCTCATCAGGGTATTAAATAATATAACCATTAATCTCTACTTCATTTGTGTAGGCTGACTAGCAACAAGCGTTGCGTCTAACCCTTTAACTAAAAATGCTAATCGCCAATAGCTAAGCACTTTAGCGGCTTTTAAATCTGCTAGCTCTAACTCTGCTTGGGAAAGTTCACGTGCAGTATTCATGACTTCTACCCAAGAACGTCTTCCAGCTAAATACTGCCGGTTAAATGCTTCGGCAATATCGGTATTGGCTGACAAACTTAGCTCTAATGCAGCTTGTCGTACATCCAATAAATTCAATTGAGTTAACTCTAAACGAACACGCTCGGTAATATTGCGCTCGACGACTTTCACTTCAGCTTGCAGGGTTGCTGTTTTAAGACCGGCAAGTTGGACTTGTTTTAAAGCCGAAAGGCCGGCACCAAAATTAGATTGCATACCGACAAATATACGATTTGAAAACGGGATAGAGGTAGAAAAATCTCCTCGTTGATGTTCTGCTCGTAGATAAATTTCAGGTGCCAAAGAAGCTTTTTCTTCCTTTACGGCGGCTTCACTGCGTTGAATATCCGCTGCGAAACGCATCAAGGTAGGGCTAACATTTAAAGCAGAATCCGTCATAAGTGTTGACGTTTTCAAATCAAAATCTAAATATTGTTTAGGCGCCGTATCAGATGAAATTGGCTGTCCTGTTAATTGTTCAATTTTTACTTTCGCGGCATCACTTTGTAATTGAACATTGATTATTTGAGCTTGAACTTGGGCTAAACGCGCCACACTTAACCGCACTTCAGAGGGCGAGCTAGCGCCTTTATCCGCACGGCGAGCAACACTATCTCGTAAGGTTTCATGAGTAGTGATACTTTTATATAATGCCGTTTCTCGTAATGTGGCGACATACCAATCGCCCCAAGCTTGTAACACCGCTTGAGCCAGTTGTAATTTCGTTTCTTCAATCGTAAAATTTTGACTCGCGAGTGCAGCTGCACTTTTTTCTCTACCCGCATCTAAACGACCAAATGTGTAGAGGGGTTGTTGCAAACGAAACGTTGTAACCTGGTTTGCACCACTGTAATTAACATCATTTGACCGAGTCATGGCTGCATTTTCAAAACTAACCGAAAACGTCGGATAATATTGTTCATTAGCTAATTCAAGCTCAGTGGATGCGACAGCTTGACGTGCTCTTTCTACCAACACATCAGGATGTGAGTTAACCGTTTGGTGTATTAAATCATGTAGATTTCCAGCTTGGGTGAATGCAGAAAAACACATCACCGCTGAATAAAGTATATACCGCATAGATTCTTCTTTTTATTATGCTGCTTTGTATTGTGACGCTATATTATTAAGAATAAGGGAGGGCACCATCGCCCTCCATCCAACTCAATTATGCAGTAATAACGACGGAATCATCACCGTCTAACCCTAAGGCTCCATTAACTCCATCAAGGGTACTATCAGCATTACCATTTTCATCTGTGGATTCAATATCACCCTCTAGGTTCACGTATAAACGTGGATCACCGTCTCCGCCAGATAAGCCTAGATATAACTCAGTCCCATCACCACCGTTACCATTAGCAAACACTTCATACTCCAAGATGTTAATATTGTCAGCATCATTAAATGCATCATCCACGTAGATCACATCATCAGAACCAAACTCATCAATAAATACGGCTAAATCAGTATTGGTCGCAATACCTGCTCCAACCAATTCATCACCACCATTAGGGTTTTGATCACTAAAGACAAAAACATAATCGCTGGTTGATGCGTCTAGCCCAAATACATTACCAGCCTCAACATCAGCAGCTAAGCTATTGACATTACCTGACGGTGTACCGCTACCTAATCCTTCAAGATCAACCCACTGCGCACTCGCTACTAATGAGCCATCGTCGTCATTCATCATGTAGCCTTGGGCGGCAGTTTTAGACACTATATAGTCTGTTTTAGCTTCACCAGATAGTTCAGCCCATTCAAGCTGTGCCGCCGATAGTTGAATACTCTCAGGGAATGCTGCGTAAAGAGTTCCTGCATCACTAGCTAAGAAATCGGGTAAATAATTTGCAATCGAGGCATCCTCATCAACACTACCTAAGCCGGTTAAGCTAACTTCACCAGAGGTCGGCGTAATGGTATTAAAGGATATATCTGCAAAAGTTGCAGTAGAAAGACCTGATGCTGAACTGACAAATGCACCATCATCAATCGATAAGGTGTAATTTGACGAAAGGTCGAGATCGAAGTTTGCATCAACATTGATAATGATCACTCCCTTATCGTTATCAATCGTGACTAGGTCTGAATCTGCTGCAATAGTAAAACTATTCGTTTTGGTTTCACCTTGATAGCCAGTTTCTGTGTTATCGGTAAAGGTAATTGTTTTACCTGTCACAGCAGAAACAGCTTGGTCTATCTGTAAAATAATGTCAGAACGTACATCTAACATTTTTTCACCAAGATTACTTAACTCGGTCGTAATAATAGGCGCCGATACGGCACTAATCGTAAAGGCTTCACTAGCAGTTAATCCGCCCGCATCGGTAGCGGTGACCGTAACACTTGCCGCAGCAGTATCCGCTGTCGCCGTGCCACTAATCACACCATCGGCAAACGTTATGCCCGCAGGTAAAT